>Ga0335081_10021926_pt1 | contig 10333 bp, 10 predicted proteins | sample Lox_Sample_35_FD_206713 | JGI IMG/M metagenome (GOLD analysis project Ga0335081, IMG submission 206713) | Soil microbial communities from Loxahatchee National Wildlife Refuge, Florida, United States - Lox_Sample_3.5 | ecosystem: Environmental > Terrestrial > Soil > Wetlands | place: USA...
TTCCACCGCGCGCCACACGCTGAGCGCGTCGACCGTCTCGCGCACGTCGTGCACGCGCACGATCGCCGCGCCGCGCTCGACCGCCGCGAGCGCCGCGGCGACACTGCCCGCGACGCGCTCGCCGACATCGCGGCCGGTCAACGCGCCGATGGTCGACTTGCGCGACAGCCCGACGGCCACCGGGTAGCCGAGCGCGACCAGCTCGTCCAGCCAACGCAGCAGAGCGAGATTATGAGCCACCGTCTTGCCGAAGCCAAAGCCCGGATCGATCGCGATGCGGTTGCCGGCAATGCCGGCACGCTCGCAGGCGGCCGCGCGCTCGGCGAGAAAGCTTTTCACCTCGCTGACCACGTCCGTGTACACGACATGCAGTTGCATGGTCGCGGGCTCGCCCTGCATGTGCATCAGACACACTCCTACGGGCTCCGCCGCCGCGGCGACCGCTTCGAGCGCGCCGGGAGCGCGCAGCGCACCGATGTCGTTGACCATGCCGGCCCCCGCGGCGATTGCCGCCCGCATCACCGCGGGCTTGCGCGTGTCGATCGAGAGCACCGCGCCGCGCGCGGCGCACTCCTCGCGCAGCGCCTCGAGGATCGGGACTACGCGCGCGAGCTCGTCGCCTTCGGCGGCCGGCGCGGCGCCCGGTCGCGTCGATTCGGCGCCGACGTCGATGATGTCGGCGCCATCGGCGAGCATGCGGCGCGCGTGCGCAAGCGCGGCATCGCGGTCGACGAAGCGCCCGCCGTCGGAGAACGAGTCCGGAGTGACGTTGAGCACGCCCATGACCCGCGGCCTGTCGAGCGTGAGCGCGAAGCGGCCGCAGCGCAAGGGTCCGGGCACGGTGTAGGCGTAGGTGTCGGCGGGCATCGCTAAGCGCAGCGAGGCGAGGCGAGGCGAGGATTCAATGCTAAACGATTGCGCCGGTTCTCGCTGCCTTCGCGAAGCATCCGTGCGGCAGCGCCGGAATCTTCGCCGCCTTTCGGCTGTCGATAAAGACATCGGTTCCACTTCTTTGACGCTTCATGCGCCGCCGCGATGCGCTTCGGGCGCTCACCACGATCGCCGCCGGCTATGCGCTCGACGCGAAGACTGCGGTGACGGCGCATCTCGGCAGCGCGCAGCCGTTCGACTTCGCGCAGCTCAAGGGACGCGCCCGCGGCGGCGCCGTACGTGCCGCGCGTCCGGCCGTTTCCGGATGCGCTCCGCCGCCTGGACTGGGATCACTACGAGGCGATCCGCTACCGCGACGAGCGCGCGCTGTGGGCCGGCGAAGGCCTTCGCTTCAAGGTCAAGTTCTTTCATCCGGGCTGGCATTACGACGAGCCGGTGCACATCCACGAAGTGGTCGACGGCCGCGCGCGGGAGATCGCGCTCGACGGCGCGATGTTCGACTACGGCAGGAGCGGCATCTCCGGCGTGGGCCTGCAGCCGAGCCTCGGCTTCGCGGGCTTTCGCGTGCTGTTCCATACCGATCCCGCGCGCGACGTCGCCGCTTTCCTCGGCGCAAGCTACTTCCGCGCCGTGGGCGGCGCAGGCCAGTACGGACTCTCGGCGCGCGGGCTGGCAATCGATTGCGGGCTGCCGCGCCCGGAGGAGTTTCCGGTGTTCTCGGAGTTCTGGCTCGAGCGCCCGGCACCGGACGCAGACAGGCTGACCGTGTACGCGCTCCTCGAATCGAAGAGCAGGACCGGCGCCTACCGCTTCGACATCGAGCCGGGGCCGACGCTCGCGATGAGCGTCTCGGCCGCGGCCTACCCGCGCCTGGCGGTCGAGCGGCTCGGCATCGCACCGCTGACCAGCATGTACTACCAGGGCGAGAGCGACCGCCGTCCGAGCGCCGACTGGCGCCCGCAGATCCACGATTCCGACGGATTGGCGATGTGGAGCGGCAACGGCGAATGGATCTGGCGGCCGCTCGGCAATCCGCTGCGGCTTCGCTTCAGCGCCTTCGAGTCGGCGGAGCCGCGTGGATTCGGGCTGCTGCAGCGCGATCGCAGCTTCGATCACTACCAGGACGACTTCGCGTATTACGATCGGCGGCCGAGCCTCTGGGTCGAGCCGCGCTCACGATGGGGACGCGGCTCGATCGAGCTGCTCGAGCTGCCCACTGACGACGAGACGGCGGACAACGTCGTCGCCTTCTGGAACCCGGCGGCGAAGCCCCAGCCCGGGCAGGAGCTTCTGTTCGACTATCGCCTGTACTGGGGCACGCGCGCGCCCGTACAGCCAGGGCTCGCCCAGGTGACCGCCACGAGACACGGCATCGGCGGCATCGTTGGACGGAAGCGGGCGTACTTCTCCTGGCGGTTCGTGATCGACTTCGCCGGCGGCGATCTGCCGCTCATCGGCAAGCACGTGAAGGTCGAGCCGGTGATCAACGCGTCGCGCGGCAGGGTCGAGCTCGCCTCAGCGCACCCTTTGAAGTCGACTGGAGGCTACCGCGCGATGTTCGACTTGAGGCCGCTCGACGACGATCCGGCGCCGATCGATTTGCGTCTGTTCCTGCGCGCCGACGGACAGGCGTTGAGCGAGACGTGGATCTATCAGTCGCCGGCGCGGGCGACGTAGGCGCCAAGAAGCGGCGAATGCCCGGCACGCGCTTAAGACGCCGCAGGCGTGCGCGAGTGAGAATCAGGCCGGGTTGGCCGAAGGCGCGGCGTCCGGACCGGCGTCGGGGCCGAAGCTCGCGTGCGCCGGCGTGGTCGCCGGCTTGGGCGGACGCGGCGGGCGGTTCTTCATGATGTCCTCGATCTGCTCGCCGTCGAGCGTCTCCCATTCGAGGAGCACCTTCGCCATCGTCTCGACCTTGTCGCGGTTGTCCTCGATCAGCTTGCGCGCGAGCGCGTACTGCTCGTCGATGATGCGCCGGATCTCCTGATCGACCTTCTGCATGGTTGCCTCGGAGACATTCTTCTGGGTGGTGATCGAGCGGCCGAGGAAAACCTCGCCTTCGTTCTCGGCGTAGACCATGGGGCCGAGCGAATCGGACATGCCGTAGCGCGTGACCATGTCGCGCGCCATCTGCGTGGCCCGCTCGAAGTCGTTGCCGGCGCCGGTGGTCATCTGCGCCATGAAGATCTCCTCGGCGATGCGGCCGCCGAACAGCACCGCGATGCGCTGCAGCAGGTAGTCGCGGTCGTAGGAGTAGCGGTCCTGCTCGGGCAGCTGCATGGTCACGCCCAGCGCGCGCCCGCGCGGGATGATCGTGACCTTGTGCACCGGATCCGATTTCGGAAGGAGCTTCGCCACCACCGTGTGCCCGGACTCGTGGTAGGCGGTGTTCCGCTTCTCGTCGTCGGACATGACCATCGACCGGCGCTCGGCGCCCATCATGATCTTGTCCTTGGCGAGCTCGAAGTCCTCCATATCCACCAGGCGCTTGCTCTTGCGGGCGGCGAAGAGCGCGGCCTCGTTGACGAGGTTGGCGAGATCGGCGCCCGAGAAGCCCGGCGTGCCGCGGGCGATGATCTCCGCCTTGACGTCGCCGGCGAGCGGAACCTTGCGCATGTGCACCAGCAGGATCTGCTCGCGGCCGCGAATGTCGGGGAGCGGCACCACGACCTGGCGATCGAAGCGGCCGGGCCGGGTGAGCGCGGGATCGAGCACGTCGGGGCGGTTGGTCGCGGCGATGACGATCACGCCGAGGTTGCCCTCGAAGCCGTCCATCTCGACCAGGAGCTGGTTCAACGTCTGCTCGCGCTCGTCGTTGCCGCCGCCCAGCCCCGCGCCGCGCTGGCGGCCGACCGCGTCGATCTCATCGATGAACACGATGCACGGCGCGTTCTTCTTGGCCTGCTCGAACATGTCGCGCACGCGGGCCGCGCCGACGCCGACGAACATCTCGACGAAGTCCGAGCCCGAGATGGTGAAGAAGGGCACCTTGGCCTCGCCGGCGATCGCCTTGGCGAGCAGCGTCTTGCCCACGCCGGGATTGCCCACCATCAGGACCCCGCGCGGGATGCGGCCGCCGAGCTTCTGGAACTTGGACGGGTCGCGCAGGAACTCGACCAGCTCGGAGACCTCTTCCTTCGCCTCGTCGCACCCGGCCACGTCGGCGAACGTGACCGTGTTGTTGGACTCGTCGAGCATGCGCGCCTTGCTCTTGCCGAAGGAGAACGCGCCTCCCCGGCCGCCGCCCTGCATCTGACGCATGAAGAACACCCAGACGCCGATCAGGAGCAGCATCGGGAACCAGGAGATGAACACCTGCGCGAGGAAGCTCTGCTCCTCCTCGGGCTTGGCCTGCACCTTGACGCCGTACTTGATCAGGTCCCCGACCATCCACAGGTCGCCCGGACTGTAGGTGACGTTGGTCTTCTTGTCGGTGCTCGTCCACTTGATGGTGCGACCTTCGATCGAGGCCGTCTCGACGTGCCCCTGCTTCGCCTGCTCCATGAATTCGGAATAGGGCACGGTATCCTTCGTGCCCGGACGCGCGTCGAACTGCTTGACCACGGTCAGGACCACCAGGCCGACGACCAGCCAGATCAGCAGGTTCTTGAGCAGGTTATTCAACATCGTTCCTTCGGAGCAGCGATTTTTGCCCGTTACGGCGCCATTCTAGCAGGATGCGTACCAAGCCGGCTCTTAACCTACGTCAGGCTTCACGCCGCGCCGACGGCCGGAAGCCTCTGGCCACGAGAAAAACTTCCCGGCTCCGATCGCGCGACGCCTTGGGCTTGCGCACATAAACCTTTTCGAAACATGTCGTGAATTGCTGCTCAAGGCGGGCAAAGCCCGCTCCCTGAAAAGCTTTGACGACCATATCGCCCCCGGGTTGCAGCGCCCGGCCGGCGAACTCGAGGGCACGCTCGCCCAGATATACGCTTTTTGCCTGGTCCGCGGATTCGATGCCGCTGATATTGGGCGCGAGATCGGAAAGCACAAGGTCGGCCTTGCGCCTGCCGACCGCTTCGGCCACTGCGCGCAGCGTGCCTTCGTCGCGGAAGTCGCCCTGAACGAACGTGATGCCGGGCAGCGGCTCCATCGCGAGCAGATCCACGGCGACGATACGGCCGGCAGGGCCGAGGCGCTCCCTGAGAACCTGCGACCAGCTTCCCGGGGCGGCGCCGAGGTCGACCACGGTCATTCCGGGGCGGAGCAGCCGGTCGCGCTCCGCAAGCTCGATGAGCTTGAACGCGGCGCGCGAGCGATAGCCCTTCGCTTGCGCCTCCCGGACGTACGGATCGGTGACGTGCGCGTGCATCCACGCCGGGTTGAAGCGGTGCTTCTTGACCCGGCCGCTCGGCCGGGAGCTTCGGCTCATGGCAAGTGAGGAACCTCCAGGGCGGTCCCGGAACATAGCGCCGGCGGTCCCATCCCTCAAGACGGCGGCCGAGCCGAACGCCGCCGGCGCGACGACCGATCAGGGAACACGGGTGCGCCGAGCGCCGCTACTTCGCCCTAGGCTTGAGCTCGATCTCGATCGAGGCATACCAAGCCGCCAGGTTGTCGATGTCGGCGTCGGAGAGCGGCTTGGCGATCACCGCCATCACCTCGCTCGGCCGCTTGCCGGCCCTGAACTGGCGCAACTGATCAGCGAGATAGATGGCGGGCTGCCCCGCGAGATTCGGGGCGCTGGGAAGCACGCTGATGCCCGCATCGCCATGGCAGGCCACGCAGGCATCGGCCTTGCCCCGCCCTGCGGCGACGTCGGCCGCTTCGGCCCCGGCGATGCAGCCGCCGAGTAGGACCGCGAAAGCGACGCGCGCCCCGCCGCGGCGCGACGGCAACCGCGGCGGCTTGGAAAGCGTCGTCACTCGCCGGCGTACGAGATGCGATAGAGAGCGCCCGCGAAGTCGTCCGAGACGAGGATCGAGCCGTCGGGGAGCTGCGCGACATCGACCGGACGGCCCCGATAGCGGTGAGTGTCCGGATCGAGCCAGCCCTCCGCGAACACCTCGGTCTTTTCCGCGGTGCCGTCGGGCTTGAGCGACGTGAACATCACGCGCGCGCCGATCGGCGTCGTGCGGTTCCACGAGCCGTGCTGCGCCGAGAAGATGCCGCCGCGGTACTTCGCGGGAAACTTGTTGCCGGTGTAGAACGTGAGTCCGAGGTCGGCCGCATGGGCCGCCATCTCGACCTGCGGATAGACGAGATTGGCGGGCAGCGGGTCCTTGTCGTAGCCGTTCTCGGTGATGCGCACGTGCCCGCACACCAGCGGATAGCCGAAGTCCTGCCCGGCGGCCGTGGCGCGATTGAGCTCGCCGGGAGGCGTGTCGTCGCCCATGCCGTCGGTCTGGTTGTCGGTGAACCACAGCGTATTGTCCTTCGGATTGAAATCGATGCCGACGGAGTTGCGAATGCCGCGCGCGTAGACCTCGCGCTTGCTGCCGTCGAACGCGTTCATGCGCACGATGCCGCCGATGCCCCATTCGCGATAGAGCGCGAGCTTGTCGCGCGGCGGCACGTTGAACGGCTGGCCGAGCGCGATGTAGAGCATGCCGTCCTTGCCGATGCGGCAGACCCGCGAGCCGTGATTGAACGACTCCTCCTCCTCCGGGATCAGCTTGCCCTGCGGCACGACCTCGATCACTGCGACATCGGGCCCTTCCGAGAAGAACTCGGCGGCCGGGAAGTTGAGCACGCGATTCTGCTCGATAACGATCAGGAAGCCGTCCCTGGTCCAGCACACGCCGTTCGGAACCTTGAAGTTGAGCGACGGCGCGAACGCCTTCACTTCGTCCGCGACGCCGTCGCCATCACGATCGGTCACTGCCCAGACCGTCGTCTTGCGCGTTCCCACGAAGAGCATGTTGGTCGAGGGCGCCACCGCCATGTGCCGCGCGTCGGGGACGATGGCGTACAGGTCGATCCTGAACCCGGGCGGCAGCGTGATCCGCTTCAGGTTCTCCCGGATCGCGTCCGCGTTCTTGCCGTTCTGCGGAACCGGCGGGATGCGGAGATCGGTGCTGGCGACCTTGAACTGTTTGAGCGTTGCGAGATTGTCGGGTCTGGCGGGCTGCGCGATCGCGGATGCCGCCGCGAGCGCCGTTGCGACACCGAGAGCCAGTGCGAAGCGGGCTTTGCTCATGCGTACCTCCCTGATTGGGACTTCGGCGCGCCGTGGATCCCCATGCGCCGTTGTCGTCTACATAGTGTCAGCCTCCGGCTAGCGTGTCGTCAAGCCGGCGCGCGGTGCGGCTGTGCAGTTGAAAACGACGCCACTGGGCCGGCAAGCGGCGCGTGGTCTGGAATCTGCTCGGGCAGAGACGCCCGCCGGGCTTTTGGCGCTTTTTACCGGCGTACCGGCGCCTCGTCCTACGGTGCGAGGATCGGTTTGTAGTTTTTGGCGCGTCGTGTCCGGTCCCCCCGGACACCCGTGCGGAGAGGAATCGCCGTGAAGACCTACAAGGTCACCGTTCCCGAGATCGGCATCGTCGCGGCGACCCGCGGCATGCTGGGCGCCGGCATCGGTCTGGTCGCCTCGAACCACATGCGCCCCGAGACGCGCCGGGCCGTCGGCTGGACCCTGGTCGCAGTCGGCGCGCTGACAACCATCCCGATCGTCATGGCCCTGCTGGGGCACCGGGAGCAGGGTAACTCGTCGGCGAAAGCGCGCGAGACAAGTGCACTCACTGGAGGGAGCATATGAGCGGCACGAAGATTGTGGGCATCATCCTGCTGGTCGCTGGACTTCTCGGCCTCGCCATCGGCCACTTCGAGTACACCAAGGAAACGCACGAGGGCGAATTCGGGCCGTTCCACTTCTCGGTGAAGGAGAAGGACACCGCGATCATTCCGACCTGGGCCAGCCTCGCCGTCGCGGTGGCCGGCGCGGTGGTGCTCGTGGCCGGCCGCAAATAAGGCGCGGACCTCCGGGCGGTCGAAGCGGGCCGCGCGCGCGTCAATTTCGATCGAGCGGGCTCACCACCGCACGCCCGCCGCGGTTGAGCACGTGGGTGTAGATCATCGTAGTGCTCACGTCGGCGTGGCCCAGGAGCTCCTGCACAGTGCGGATGTCGTAGCCCGATTCGAGCAGGTGCGTGGCGAACGAGTGACGCAGCGTGTGCGGCGTGGCGGGCTTGGTCAGGCCGGCATCGCGCACCGCCTGCTTACGCACGCGCTGCACTGCCTTCTCGTCGAGATGATGCCGACGGGTGGGGCTCGAGCGCGGATCGACCGAAAGCCTCGCCGCAGGGAAGACGTACTGCCAGCCCCATTCGACCGAGCTTCCCGGATACTTGCGCGCGAGCGCGAAGGGCAGGTAGACGGCTCCATAGCCGCGCTCGGAATCCTCGGCATGCTGCTCCTGCGCGCGCGACAGGTGGCTGCGCAGCGCACCGACGCAGGCCGCGGGCAGGATCGTCACCCGGTCCTTCTGTCCCTTGCCGTCGCGCACGACGATCAGCCGGCGCTCGAAATCGACGTCCTTGACACGCAGGCGAACGCACTCCATCAGCCGCATTCCGGAACCGTACAACAAGCGGGCCATGAGCCGATGCACCCCGGACAGGCGCCGGAGCAAAGCGCGCACTTCGGCCGGGGTCAGAACCGTCGGCAGGCGCTGCGGCATGCGGGCCTGGGTGATATTGCGCATCCACTCCAGATCCTGTCCGAGCACCTGGCGGTACAGGAAGAGCAGCGCCGACTTCGCCTGGTTCTGCGTCGACGCTGAAACGTTACCCCGCACCGCAAGGTCGCTCAGGAACTGCTCCACCTGCTCGCTTCCCAGCTCGCGGGGATACCTTCTGCCGAAATGGCGGATGAAGCGCTTTGCCCAGTCGACGTAAGCTTCCTCGGTCCGGATGGAGTAGTGTTTAGCCCGGATGCGCATCCGTAGCTGATCGAGCAGCCGCGTCGGAGTTGGCGCCGACGCGGGCTCCGACGTGTCATCGGGAAGGGGAGCCATTGGCGCGACCGTCTCGCACGTGTACTTTTCGGGACCTTTAGGGGGTGTTCTGCCAGCCACTTTAAGGGCGGGCAAGGCGTTGCGGGTCATCCGAATGGATTAGAACCGTCCTGCTCCCGATCGACCGCCGTAATATTTGGGACTTCTACTTTTAGTTAGGGCGCTATGTCAGCCCGCCAGCTTGGAGACACTCTCGCCAGTCAACTCTATGCGTCTACTCTTAAGCCACTCGGGTTCCGAAAGTTGCGGCGCACCCTTTACCGCGAACGTCCTGGCTACATCGAGTCCTTCGAGATTCACGGGAGCTCCTGGAATAGCGGCGAGGAACCTTGGACCTTCTACTTGAATGTGCGCGTTCAGTTTTCTGGCGTTGCGCCACTTCCCGGCTCGAGTCGGGCGCGCACGTATCACGCCGATGGTCGTATTGAGCGAATTGTCCCGGCCGCCCCCTCCAAGTTCGAGGCTTCCTCGCGAAACTTAACGCAAATGGAGAGCGACCTTGCAAGGTTTATCATCCTCGCCAGCGACGCGCTGCCTAGTCTACTGCCCGCTGCCAAGTTGCGTGCGGAACGTGGTTTGTATTCGCCGTTGCCAGTTCCACAGAGTTGGGCAAATGCATAGCGCCCTAACCTCTCGCTCAAGCGGACGCCTCGCTTGCGGCGCTGCGCGCCGTCCGCTCGGCGCCGCTTAGCTTGGTTTGTTAGGCCACGACTTCACGCCACTGTTTTTGCCGTCTAGTGTTGGCCTTGCTATGCTGCGCCCATGCAGGTCGCCGAGGTGCTGAGAATGCTCCAAGACGACGGGTGGTATCTGGTCGCAACGCGTGGCAGCCATCGCCAGTTCAAGCATCCCTCGAAGCCGGGTCGAGTCACGGTGCCCGGGAAACCGAGCGATGATCTGGCGATTGGTACACTCGGCAGCATTCTCAAGCAGGCTGGTCTGAAGAAGTGAGGTCCCTATGCGTTACGCCGTAGTAATCGAAAAGGCCGCGAACAATTACTCCGCTTACGTTCCGGACCTGCCCGGCTGCGTTGCCACCGGCGCTACGGTCGCCGAAGCAGAGGCTCAAATTCGCGAAGCCATCGCATTCCACTTGGAAGGTTTGCGCGAAGATGGCTTGCCGGTCCCGCCAGCTTCAAGCCAAGTCGATTACGTCGACGTCGTGGCCTAACCACTCGCTCAACCGGACCGCTCGCCGGCGGCGCTCACGCGCCGTCCGCTCGCGGCCGGTTAGCTTGGTTCGTTAGGCCGCAGGAGGCGCCCCATAAGGCGCACGTGGACGATCATTGGCGTTGACGATGTGCCTAGCAGCTTCAAGTGGTGCCAATCGTTACTTGGCCTGTCGGAGACGGCTCTCGCCCATGATGACTTCGGTCAAATCCTTGACTCGGATGGAACGGTCTTGCTGTGCCTTCACGAGTGGGGTGCCCATGAGCTACCGTGACGTCTGTCAACGGGTTTGTTCATGGCGTGACGGATTGC
>Ga0335081_10021927_pt1 | contig 10332 bp, 9 predicted proteins | sample Lox_Sample_35_FD_206713 | JGI IMG/M metagenome (GOLD analysis project Ga0335081, IMG submission 206713) | Soil microbial communities from Loxahatchee National Wildlife Refuge, Florida, United States - Lox_Sample_3.5 | ecosystem: Environmental > Terrestrial > Soil > Wetlands | place: USA: Florida...
GGACGTGGAGACCGACGAGCCACGCCTCGCCGTCGCGCACCTCCCCGTACGCCTGCTGGAGCGTCGCCTGCCCGGACCGCAGCGACTTCACCTCGGTGCCGCTCAGCACGAGGCCCGCCTCGACGCGCTCGTAGAGCACGTAGTCGTGGCGCGCGCGCCGGTTGTCGACGATCAGCTTCTCTCCCGCCGGTCTCGCCATGGAGCGGCAAGTGTAGGCTCGGCCGGGTGGACCTCACCCTTGCCCAGCTGCGGGAGATGGGCTCGTACGGCCTGCCCGGCCTCATCGGGATCGAATTCCACGAGTCGGGCGACGGCTACGTCCTCGCGCGACTCGAGCTCGAGAAGAAGCACCTGGCGCCGAACGGCTACCTCCACGCGGGGACGGTCGTCGCGCTCGCCGACTCGGCGTGCGGCTACGGCTGCATCCTCAACCTCCCCGACGGCGCCACCGGCTTCACCACCATCGAGCTCAAGACGAGCTTCCTCCGCAGCGCGCAGACGGGAACGATCGACTGCGAGGCGCGCCTGGTCCACGGCGGGCGCACGACGCAGGTCTGGGACGCGACCGTCACGGATCCGGAAGGGCGCCCGATGGCGCTCTTCCGCTGCACCCAGCTTCTACTCGCCTAGGCGCCCGACGCCGGCCAGGTCGGCGAGTCGAGCGGGCGGACGAGAAGCTCGTCCTCCTTCCAGAGGTGGACGCGGATCAGGGCGTCGAGGCCGTAGAGCAGCTCCTGCAGCGTCGCGACGTCCTCGTTCGCCGCCTCCACGAGCTTCGCGATCCAGGCGCGGATCGCGAGGTGGTCGTACGCGATCGACGCCGTCGCGAGCGGCGAGCCGAGCCGGGACGCGGCACTCGGGTAGAGCACCTGCTCGTCGACCCGCATGTGCGGCTCGATCTCCTCGTGGAGGAAGGCGACGATGTCGGCGACGACCGCCATCCGCTCGCCTTCCTCGAGCTCCGGCAGCCGCCGCGCGGCGACTCGCAGCTGATCGGTCCAGGCGCGGAACGCCTCGTGCGCGACCTGGAACTGCTCCTCGCTCATGCAGCTACGGTGCCGCCACCCGAGCGCGGCCGCATCGGGGTTTTCCTACCTGCGACCTGCGCGATACCCGCGCGCCATGAAGCAGCGGTCGCAAAGGGTCGCCCACGGCGCCGTCCGCGCGCCGCACGCCCGGCAGCGGCCGATCGTCGGGTCGTCGATCTCCGCGCGCAGGGCACGCACGACACGCGCGGCGGCAGCCTCCTCGAGGGCGGCCGCCCGCTCGATCGTCACGCCGGCGACGCCCGGGTACTGGAGCGCGAACCAGCGGAGGATCGACGCCTCGCGCGCCGCCTGCTCCGCCTCCTCGAGCCCCGCAGCGTCGAGGCGGCGGGGGTCGAGGATCCAGCCGATGACCGTGCGCTGCGGCTTGTCGCCCGCGAGCGCGGAGGCGAGCGTCGCGAGCAGCGGCAGCCCGTCGTCGTCGATCGGCGCCTGCATCAGCTTCCAGACGTCCGCGAGCCCGAGGCTGCGCCGCGCGTGCCGAAGCGCGTCGCGCACCGTGTCGAGCCGGGCGAGCAGCGGCTGGATCGACTCCACGGTCAGCCAGCCGTCGACGCTCCAGAAACGCAGCGCAGCATGCCGCCAGGCGTGGAGCGCCGGCTCGAGCTCGTCCACCCGCGCCACGTTCAGGTCGGACAGCTGCGGCCGGAGGCGGCCGCTGTCGACGACGCGGTAGCCGAGATGGCCGTCCTCGATCGCGACGTGCGGCGTGAGCGCGTCACGCACGAGCTCCGGCTCGGGATCCGCCCACGGCAGCCCCGTGAGGACGCCGACATGCCCCCGCTCGTGGAAGCCGTAGCGTCCGGCGCGGCCGGCGATCTGCGCGATCTCCCACGGCTCGAGGTCGCGCCGCTCCTTGCCGTCGAACTTCGTCGTCTCGGCGAAGAGCAGCGTCTCGCACGGGAGGTTGACGCCGTGGCCGAGCACGTCGGTCGCCGCGCAGACCTCGGCGCGGCCGTCGACGAAGCGGTCGATCTCCTCGCGCCGCGAGGCGAGCGGCATCGCACCGTAGAGGCACGCGACCCGTCCGGGATGGAGCTGGTTCAGCTCGCCGGCGAGCCCGATCACCGCGCGCCGGCTGAAGGCGACGACGACGGTGCCGGCGCCGAGTCCCGCGATTCCCTTGCGGCCGATCCAGTCGAGCGGCGCCTTCCGCTCGAAGAACCGGACGTCCACCTGCGGGAAGGCGTGGCGCACGAGCGGCAGCGCCTCGACCGCGCCGAGCAGGAGGACGTGCCGGTACTCGCCGCCGAGCAGGAGCCGCGTCCAGGCCGAGCCGCGCTCCTCGTCCTCCGCCCACTGCACCTCGTCGAGCACGAGCGTCTCGCCGCTGAGCGGCGCCATCTCCGCCGTGCAGCAGACGATCGGCGCGCCGGGGTTGACGCGCTCTTCTCCGGTCACGAGCCCGACGGCGTCCTCGCCGAGCTCGGCCTGCAGGCGCCGGTGCGCCTCCTGCGCGAGCATCCGCAGCGGCGCCGCGTAGACGCCGCGCCCGCTCTCCACGAGGAAGCGCAGCGCATCGTGCGTCTTGCCGGAGTTCGTGGGGCCGAGATGCGCGATCACCGTCTCGGGCTCGACCCGCCGCTCGGGCAGCCGGACGGTCAGCTCGGAGACGGGCTTCCGCCGCGGCTGGCGCCGCAGGTGGCGCTCGCTCCGGCTGGGGCGCCTCTGCCTCTGATGCCGTCGTCCGGCCACGGGGCTGACGGTAGCTGCGCGTGGAGGACGGCTCGCGCGGCGAGCGCGCCGTCCCGGAGCTGCGCCGGCCTGATCTCCGGCCTGTGTCCCAGCCTAGACCTGGAGGAACCGGCGGAGCGTGAGGCCCGAGCCGGCGACGCCGAGCAGGAGACCTGCGGCGATCAGCAGGAGCGCGTTGAGCGTGAACGGCATCGCATGGACATCGGAGCTCCCGCCGCCGATGTGCGGCAGGATCGACGGCAGCGCGACCGTCTTCCCGAGCACGAGCAGGACGACGGCGAGCACCGAGCCCGCGATCCCGCAGACGAGGCCCTCGAGCATGAACGGGCCGCGGATGAACCAGTTCGTCGCGCCGACGAGCTTCATCACCTCGATCTCCCGCCGCCGCGCGAAGATCGAGAGGCGGATCGTGTTCGCGATCAGGAGCGTCGACGTGACCACGAGCAGGACGACCGCGACGAGGAAGACGATCGAGATCACCTTCGCGATCGTGAGGACGCGCTTCGCCGTCGCGCTGCCCCAGTGGACGTCGTCGACCCCGGGCCACTTCGCGCGCTCGACCGCCCTGCCGATGATCGGCGTGTAGCTCGCCTTCGTCGGCGTCACGACCCACGAGTCGGGCAGCGGGTTCGACGGCAGCGGCGTCTTGTAGAGGTCGGGGAACTCCGCCCTCATCTTCGCCTCCGCCTGCGCCTTCGAGACGTACGTGACCTTCTTCACGTCCGAGTTCGCCCGCAGCTTCGCGCCGACGAACTGCTCCTGCGCCTTCGTCGCGTCGCTCGCGAAGTAGACGTTGACCTCGAGCTCCTTCTGGATGTGGTTGCTCCAGGAGAGCACCCACGTGCCGAGCGCGATGAAGAGGCCGAGCAGCACCATCCCGATCAGGACGGTCGTCGTCGCCGCGACCGTCGTCGAGACGTTCTGCCTGATCGACGACCACGCCTCGGAGAGGAGCAGCCGGACTCTGCTCATGAGCATGCCTCCGGCCGGACGCTCATTCGGACGTGTACCCGCCGCGGCGCTCGTCGCGCGCGAGCCGCCCGTCGTCGAGCGCGATCACGCGCTTCCGCATCTTGTCGACCATCTCGCGGTCGTGCGTGACCATGAGGACGGTCGTGCCGGAGCGGTTGATCCGGTAGAGCAGCTGCATGATCCCGACGCTCGTGTCGGGGTCGAGGTTGCCGGTCGGCTCGTCGCAGACCAGGAGCGGCGGGTGGTTGACGACGGCGCGCGCGATCGAGACGCGCTGCTGCTCGCCGCCCGAGAGCTCGTCGGGGAACTGGTTCATCCGGGGCGCGAGGCCGACCATGTTCATCACCTCGGGCACCTTGCGCCGGATCGAGGCGTGGCTCTCGCCCTGCACCTTGAGCGCGTACGCGACGTTGTCGGCCGCCGTGCGGCTCGGCAGGAGCTTGAAGTCCTGGAAGACGCAGCCGATGTTCCGCCGCAGCAGCGGCACCTTCGAGCCCTTGAGGCGCGAGAGCTCGCGGCCGCCGACGATGATCTTGCCCTCGGTCGGCTCGAGCTCCTTCAGGAGGAGCCGCACGAGCGTCGACTTGCCCGAGCCCGAGGCGCCGACGACGAAGACGAACTCGCCCTTGTCGATGGCGAACGTGACGTCGTCGAGCGCGACGACGTCGGGCTCGTAGACCTTCGTCACCGACTCGAAGAGGATCATCGATCCAGACGCCTGCGGACGCTCCTGTTCCCGGGAACGCTCCTGGAGGGCCGTGGGCTCTATCTGCAGATCGGTCACGTTCTACCGGTTCGAGTGGGTCCGGCCGAGGGGCGCGGCGCCGGTGAGTGCAGGGCGAAGCGGCCCTCACTCTAGCGCAGGTTTCGGCGACCTACGACCGCTCTCCTGCGGCTTGCAGGAGAAACGCGCGGATGAAGCCGTCGAGGTCGCCGTCGAGAACGGCCTGCGTGTTGCCCGTCTCGTGCTCGGTGCGGTGATCCTTGACGAGCTGGTACGGATGGAGGACGTAGCTGCGAATCGCGTTGCCGCCGAAGCCCATCTGGACGCCGCCGCGCTCGCGCGCGAGCTCCGCCTCACGCTCCTCCTCCGCCTTCTCGGCGAGGCGCGAGCGGAGGATCTTGAGCGCTGTCTCCTTGTTCGCCGACTGGCTCCGCTCGTTCTGGACGGAGACGACGATGCCTGTCGGAAGGTGTGTGATCCTCACCGCGGAGTCGGTCTTGTTCACGTGCTGCCCGCCGGCGCCCGACGAGCGGTACGTGTCGATCCGCAGCTCGTCGTCGTCGAGCTCGATCTTGCCCGCCTCGTCGAGCAGCGGCGCGACGATCACCTGGGCGAAGCTCGTGTGGCGGCGGTGCGCCTGGTCGAACGGGCTGAGCCGGACGAGCCGGTGCTTGCCGCGCTCGGCCTTGAGGATCCCGTACGCGTTCTCGCCCCGGACGGTGAACGTCGCCGACTTGATCCCGTACTCCTCGCCCGGGCTCGTCTCGATCACCTCGGTCCCGAGGCCGCGCTGCTCGGCCCAGCGCAGGTACATGCGGAGGAGGATCTCGGCCCAGTCCTGCGCGTCGGTGCCGCCCGCGTCGGACTGGATCGTCACGACCGCGTCTCCCCCGTCGTACTCGCCGGAGAAGAGCGCGTCCTCCTGCAGCCGCGCGAGCTCGCCGCGGACGTCGCGCAGCACCGGCTCGAGCTCCTCGTCGGGGAACGCCCCCGCGCCTTCGCGGAGGAACTCGACGTTGGCGACGAGCTCGTCGTAGCGCTGGAGCTTCCGCTGGGTGCGCTGGTGCTCGGCGGCGAGCTGCGCTGCGCGCTGCTGGTCGTTCCAGAAGTCGGGTTGCGCGAGCTCCTGCTCGAGCTCGGCGATGCGGCCTCTCAGCGCGTCCGGGTCAAAGGTAACCACGGACCCAGTCGAGCTGGGCCCCGATCTCCTCGAGCTGCTCCGAGAGCGGGATCTGGGTGTCGTCCGTCATCGCGCCGTCATCGTAGGGCAAGGATCCCCGCAGGCCTAGTCGAGTCCCCTACCGGCTCTCGCATGCGCGGGCGTCCTCTCATCTGAAGCAGCACGGCCCGAGGGCCGGGGGCCAAGCTCCCCGGGCAGCGGGCTTGGCGCAGGCTCTCCCCGCTCCCGGGCGCGCGCCGCAGGCGCTCGCCCCGGCGTGCAACGAGCTCTCAGCACGGAGCGCGCCGGAACCGCGCTTCCGGCGCGCGGAGTTCCCTCACTCAGCGAGCGAGTCCGCAGGACTCGCGAGCTACGCCCCGTGGCACTTCTTGAACTTCTTGCCCGAGCCGCACCAGCACGGGTCGTTGCGGCCGAGCTTTGAGTGCGGGCTCGCCTGGACGGTCTGGAGGCCGCCTCCCGACGGCGCGCCCGCCATGACGGCCTCGCCGCCGGCCGCCGCGATCGCCGCGGCGCCGGCCGCCGTCTCGTGCTCGTACTGGAGGTCGCCGTTCGTCGCCGGCGACTGCGGCGCGAGCTGCTGTTGAGGTGCCTCCGCCGCGAGCTCGGCGTGGAAGAGGTGGAGGACGACCTCGGCGCGGATCGTCTCGCTGAGCGCCGTGAACATCCGCTCGCCCTCGCCCGTGTACTCCACGAGCGGGTCCTTCTGCGCGAGCTGGCGAAGGAAGATGCCCTCCCGCAGCGCCTCCATGCCGTCGAGGTGCTCGCGCCAGCGGTAGTCGACGACCTGGAGGACGACGAAGCGCTCGAGCTCGCGCATGAGCTCCGGGCCGAACTCCTCCTCCTTCGCCTCGTACTCGTCGCGCGCGTCGGCCTGGAACTCCTCGATCAGGGTCTCGTGCGAGATCTCCTTCAGCTCCTCGCGCAGCTCGGACGCCGTGATCTCGGTCTGGTAGAGCGCGGCCATCGCGTTCGTGAGCGCCTCGAGGTCCCAGTCGCGGCTGTACTCCTCCTGCGTGAACTCGAGGACGGTCGCCTCGACGACCTCGTCGATCCAGAGCTTCATCTGCTCGGACAGATCCTGTCCTTCGAGCACCTCGCGCCGCTGCTCGTAGATCCGCATGCGGTGCCGGTTGAGGACGTCGTCGTACTTGAGGACGTTCTTGCGGGCGACGAAGTTCTGCTCCTCGACCTTCTTCTGCGCGCCCTCGATCTGCCGGCTGAGGATCTTGGCCTCCATCGGCTGGTCCTCCGGGATCTTGAAGCGCTCCATGATCCCCTTGATCCGGTCGCCGGCGAAGAGGCGGACGAGGTCGTCCTCGCCGGAGAGGTAGAAGCGCGTCTCGCCGGCGTCGCCCTGGCGGCCCGAGCGGCCGCGCAGCTGGTTGTCGATGCGCCGCGACTCGTGGCGCTCGGTGCCGAGGACGTAGAGGCCGCCGAGCTCGAGGACGCCGTCGCCGAGCTTGATGTCGACGCCGCGGCCCGCCATGTTCGTGGCGATCGTGACCGCGCTGCGCTGGCCCGCGTCCTTGATGATCTCCGCCTCGCGGGCGTGCTCCTTCGCGTTGAGGACGTTGTGCTTGATCCCCTTGCGGGTCAGGAGCTGCGACAGGTACTCCGATGTCTCGACGGCGATCGTGCCGACGAGGACGGGCTGCCCCTTGTGCGCGCGCTCCTCGATGTCGCGCACGACCGCGGCGAACTTCCCCTCCTTCGACTTGAAGACGAGGTCGTTCTCGTCGGCCCGGACGACGGGGACGTTGGTCGGGATCTCGACGACGCTGAGGTCGTAGATCTCGACGAACTCCTTCTCCTCGGTCTTCGCGGTGCCGGTCATGCCGGCGAGCTTCTCGTAGAGGCGGAAGTAGTTCTGGAGCGTGATCGTCGCCATCGTCTGGTGCTCTTCCTGGATCCGCACGCCCTCCTTCGCCTCGATCGCCTGGTGGAGGCCCTCGCTCCAGCGGCGGCCCTCCATGATCCGGCCCGTGAACTCGTCGACGATCTTCACCTCGCCGTCCTGGATCACGTAGTCGATGTTCTGCTGGAACAGCGACTGCGCCTTGAGCGACTGGATGAGGTGGTTGACGAGCTGCGTGTTCTCGGGCGCGTAGAGGTTGTCGATGCGGAGCGCGCGCTCGACCTTGGCCACCCCGTCCTCGGTGACGGCGACGGTCTTGTGCTTCTCGTCGTACTCGTAGTCGGCGCCGGCCGCCTCCGCCGCGCCCTTCGGGTCGCCGGGAGACGCGCGGTGCGGGACGAGCTGGGCGGCGACGCGGGCGAAGTCGTAGTAGATCTGGGCCGCGACCTCGGGCTCGCCGGAGATGATGAGCGGCGTCCGGGCCTCGTCGATCAGGATCGAGTCGACCTCGTCCACGATCGCGTAGACGTGCCCGCGCTGCACGAGGCCCTCGAGCGCCACGGACATGTTGTCGCGCAGATAGTCGAAGCCGAACTCGGAGTTCGTCCCATATGTGACGTCCGCGAGGTACGCGGCCTTCTTCGCGTCGAACGGCTGCATGTTCTCGATGAAGGACACCGTCATCCCGAGCGACTCGAAAACCGGCCGGTTCCACTCGGCGTCGCGCTGCGCGAGGTAGTCGTTGACGGTGACGAGGTGCGCGCCCTTGCCGTTGAGGCCGTTGAGGTAGAGGGCGAGGCTCGCGACGAACGTCTTCCCCTCGCCGGTCTTCATCTCGGCGATGTCACCCTCGTGCAGCACGATCCCGCCCATCAGCTGGACGTCGAACATCCGCTGGTCGGATGCGCGCTTGCGCGCCTCCCGGACGGCGGCGAAGGCCTCGAAGACGAGCTCGTCGAGGCTCGCGCCGTTGTCGAGCCGCTGCCGGAACTCGGCCGTCTTCGCCGCGAGCTCGGCAGGCGTGAGCTTCTCGAACTCGGGCTCGAGGGACGTGATGTAGGCCGCCTGCTCCTGGAGGCGCCGGAGGCGGCGCCCCTCGCCGAGGCGCAGAACCTTCTCGAATCCGCCCGCGACTTCGCTCATGAGGCAAGGGTAGCGGCGGAGATCGGCCGTCCCCGCGCCGCGAGCTCAGCTCTCGGTGATCTCCGCCTCCACCGGATTCTCGGGCGCCGGCTCCGGCTCGGCGACGCGCTTCCGCCGGTCGACGCGCTTGTCCGCGAGATCCCTGACCTGACGGACGAGCTTGTCGGCGAGCTCGTCGACGGCGGCCTTCATGTCGCGGGCCGACTCGCGCGCGCGGACCGTCCGACCCTTGAGGTGGAGGGTCGCCTCCGCGACCTGGCTCTCCGCGATCGACGGGTTCCGCTCGACCGCGAGCTCGACCTCGATGCGCGTCTCGGGACGCAGCCGGCGGTCGAGCTTCCGCAGCCTCCGCTCGACGTAGCGTCGGATCGAATCGGTCACCTCGAGGTTCCTGCCCTTGACCTGAAGCTCCATCCGGCACCACCCCCTGTCGCTGCCTTTCCTGCCGGTCTAACCCTACTCCGGCTGCGTCCAACCGCATCCGTGGTTATCGGCGACGCAGCGCGCGGGCAAAAGCGACGACCTCGACGCTCCTGGCGCCTGTGGCGCGGAGCGCGCTCGCGGCCGCCGAGGCAGTCGCGCCGGTCGTGTAGACGTCGTCGACGAGGACGAGCGCGGGCGGCGCGCGCCGGGTCGCCCGGAAGGCGCCGCGAACGGAGCGGCGCGCCGCCGCGGTGCTGCCGCGCTGGCGGCCGCCGCGCGTGCGCTCGAGCAGCGGCAGGCACGGAAGCTCCCAGAGCAGCGCGAGCTCGCGGGCGAGGCGCTCGGCGGGGTTGTGCCCGCGCTCGAGGCGGCGCTCGCGTTCGGCGGGCACAAACGTCAGCGCCCCGGCTGCGGGCTGCGGCAGCCGCTCGGCGACGAGGCTGGCCGCCTCCCGCGCGAGACGGCGCAGCCCGCGCTCCTTCCACGCCTGGACGACGGCGCGCGCCGCGTCGTCGTAGCCGACGGCCGCGCTGGCGCGGGCGAAGGCGAGCCGGCGGCCGGCGCACTCGCGGCAACGCTCGACAGGCCAGGCCGTGGGCGCGCCACAACGCGCGCAGAGCGGCGGCTCGAGACGCGGCAACCCGTCGCGGCAGGCGGCGCAGAGCTGGCTTCCGTCCCGGCCGCAGACGACGCACCGCTGCGGCAGGAGCAGGTCGAGCACGCCCCGACGCTATGCCAGGAGGCGTGACGGAAGGCTCGCGGCTCAGTCGAGGCTGTACGACTCGCGCTCGGGTAGCCCGGCGAGGCGACGCAGCCGGTTGTCCGCCCCGAGCAGTTGGTCGTGGTTGCCGATGTCGAACCAGCTCCCCTCGAAGCGGTAGCCGTAGACGGGCTCGCGCTCCACGAGCCAACCGAGGAAGCTCCCCACGTTGTCCGGGCTGTGCCCGTCCTCGAGGTAGGGGAGAACGAGCCGCACGTGCTCGCGCGGCAGGAGGTAGATGACCGTGGAGGCGAGGGTCGAAGCCGGCTCGCTCGGCTTCTCGACCAGCTCGACGATCCGGTCGTCCGCGTCGGTCTCGGCGATGCCGTAGTGCGTGGCGAGCTCGAGGTCGCCGACGTCGTGGAGCGGAACCGCGCTGGCCGGCTGGGGCTTCGCCCGCCACCAGGCGACGTAGTCGGGGAGCGAGAACTCGAACAGGTTGTCGCCGGCGAGGACGAGTAGCTCGTCGCCGTCGAGCCCTGCCGCCTCGATCGCGAGCCGCAGGTCGCCGACGGCGCCGAGCCGGTCGTCGTT
>Ga0335081_10021929_pt1 | contig 10332 bp, 10 predicted proteins | sample Lox_Sample_35_FD_206713 | JGI IMG/M metagenome (GOLD analysis project Ga0335081, IMG submission 206713) | Soil microbial communities from Loxahatchee National Wildlife Refuge, Florida, United States - Lox_Sample_3.5 | ecosystem: Environmental > Terrestrial > Soil > Wetlands | place: USA...
CCGACGCGAGCGCTGGCAGCGCGGCCCGGTAGCTGCCGTCCGCGGCGCGCGCGAGCACGAGGCTGCGATCGTAGCCGGCGCGGGTGGCGTGCGCGAAGCGCACCTGCAGGCTCCCCGGCAGTGCCGCCCGCCCCTGCAGGCGCACGCGCAGGCGCCCTCCCTCGGGGTCGACCCGCGCCGCCATGCCGAGGCGCTCGGCGGCGTCCTCGCGCGCGAGCACGCGATTGATCGCCAGCCCGTCCTTGTAGTAGTCGCCGTCGACCAGGCCGTCGGCGGACGCGATCGCGAGGTAGAGCGTATAGAAGCTCGCCACCACCACCGCGCCCGGGCCGGCGATGAGCAGCCACGGCCAGGGCTCGCGGTACCAGGGCTTGCCTTTCTCGTGCGCGGCGTCGTGCATGCTCACCCCCTCAGCGGACGATGAATACCGATTTCTCTTCCACGTGCTCGCGGTCGCCGTCGAGCGCGCGCAGCTCGAACTCGATGCGGTGGCTGCCCGGCGCGGCGCTGCCGTCCGCCACCCGCACCTTGACCGGCAGCAGGCGGCTGCTCGCGCCCGCCATCTCGACGACCGGATCGCTCGCGAGGCGGATGCCGGGCAGGCCTTCGACGCGGATCTCGAAGCGGCGCGTCTGCTCGGCGGTGTTCATGATCTGCAGCTGGTAAAGGTTCTCGATCTGCCCGCCCTCGACCTCGCGCGAGATCGCGGCGCGGTCGCGGATCACGTCGAGCTTGAGCGGCACCCGCTCGTAGAGCGCGACCGCGGCCGCGATGATCACGAGCCACAGAATCGCGGAGTACAGCAGCACGCGCGGGCGAAACGCGCGCGCGAACATTTGCGCACGCGTGAGGCCCCGCTCCATGGCGTGGGCGGTGGAATAGCGGATCAGGCCGCGCGCATAGCCCATGCGGTCCATTACCTGGTTGCAGCCGTCGATGCAGGCGGCGCAGCCGATGCACTCGTACTGCAGGCCGTCGCGGATGTCGATCCCGGTCGGGCAGACCTGCACGCAGACGCCGCAGTCGACGCAATCGCCCAGGCCGCGCGCCTTCGGCTCGATGCCGCGCGGGCGCGCGCCGCGCGGCTCGCCGCGCTCGGGGTCGTAGGTGATGATCATCGTGTCCTGGTCGAACATCGCGCTCTGGAAGCGCGCGTACGGGCACATGTACTTGCACACCTGCTCGCGCATCCAGCCGGCGTTGCCGTAGGTGGCGAAGCCGTAGAACAGGATCCAGAACGTCGCCCAGGGCCCGGTCTCGCCGCCCCAGACTGCGTGCCAGAGCTCGCGGATCGGGGTGAAGTAGCCGACGAAGGTGAAGCCGGTCCACAGCGCGACCGCGATCCAGGCGCCGTGCTTGGCCGCCTTCAGTCCGAGCTTGCGCGCGCCGAAGTCCGAGCGATCGAGCACGATGCGCCGCGCGCGATCGCCCTCGATCACGCGCTCGATCCACATGAACAGCTCGGTATAGACCGTCTGCGGACAGGCGTAGCCGCACCACAAGCGGCCGGCGACGGTGGTGAACAGGAACAGGCTGAGCGCGGAAATGACCAGCAGGATGGTGAGGTAGATCGCGTCCTGCGGCCACAACACCAGGCCGAAGACGTAGAACTTGCGGCTGGCGATGTCGAACAGCAGCGCCTGGCGGCCGTTCCAGGTCAGCCACGCGCCGCCGTAGAACGCCAGTTGCGTCGCCCACACCAGCGCCCAGCGCCAGGCGGCGAACCACCCGCGCACCGCGCGCGGGTAGATCTTCTTGCGTACCTCGTACAGCGCCTGCTCGGCGCTCTCGGCCGGCCTGACGCTTTGATCGTTTGTTTTCTGCGTCACTATCTTGAGGGAGGGCTGAGCCATGCCCGTTCCCTCGGGCCTACTTGGCCGCCGGCGGGCCGGCCGGGTGCGACAGCGAATAGACGTACGCGGCGACGAGGTGGATCTGCGCCGGGGTAAGCGTCTCCGTCCACGCCGGCATGTGGCCGTTGCGCCCCTTGGTGATGGTCTCGACGATCGCCGGCTCGCCGCCGCCGTAGAGCCAGACCTTGTCGGTCAGGTTCGGCGCGCCGATCATCTGGTTGCCCTTGCCCTCGGGGCCGTGACAGGCGACGCAGTTCTTGGCGAAGATGTCCCGGCCGCGCGCGACGCGGATGCTGTCCGCGGCCTCGCCCGAGAGCGACATGACGAAGTTCGCGACGTCCTTCACGCCTTCTGCGCCGAGCACGGGGCCCCAGGTCGGCATCACGCCGTTGCGGCCGTTGGTGATCGTCTGCTCGATCGTCTCGGGCGCGCCGCCGTAGAGCCAGTCGTTGTCGGTCAGATTGGGAAAACCCCTCGTTCCGCCGCCGTCCGAGGCATGGCACTGGGCGCAGTTGTTGAGGAACACCTTCTGCCCGATCGCCAGCGCGTCCGGGTTCTTCGCCAGCGCCGTGATGGCCTGCTTGGCGAACTTGTCGTAGATCGGCCCGAACTGCGCCGCGGCGCGCTGCTCCTCGGCGCGGTACTGCCCGACTTCGGACCAGCCGAGCAGTCCCTTGTAGCTGCCCAGGCCCGGGTAGAGAACGAGGTATACCAGCCCGAACACGATGGTGATGTAGAACAGCCACATCCACCAGCGCGGCAGCGGATTGTTGTACTCGCCCAGATCCTCGTCCCAGGTATGGCCGGTGGTCTCGGTCTGGCTGCCCGCGACCCGGCGCACGCTCTGCATCTTGAGAAAGACGCCGCAGCCGACGATCGAAACGATCACGATCAGCGCTATGTAGACGTCCCAGAAACCGTTGGTGAACTGGCTCATGAGCGGTCTCCGGCGTCGTTTGCGCGTGACTCGCCATCTTCCTCGAAGGGCAGCATGCCGTCGCGCTCGAACCGCGCCTTGCGCGACGGGGCGTAGGCCCACCACACCACGCCGAGGAAGAAAAGGAAGGTCACCACCGTGGCCAGGCTTCTGAAGTCGTTGATGTCCATTGTCGTCGTCCTTGCTACTTGCCCAGCGGCGCCGTATGCACCTCGGCGCGCGGCTTGAGATCGGTGCCCAGCCCCTGCAGGTACGCGATCAGGGCGTCCATCTCGGTCTTGCCCTGGAGCGCCTCGGGCGCCTTGGCGATCTCGGCGTCGGTGTACGGAACGCCGATCTTGCGCAGCGCGCGCATCTTGGCCTGGATGTCGGCCGCGTCGGCCGGCGCGCTGGCAAGCCAGGGGAAGGCCGGCATGTTCGACTCCGGCACCACGTCGCGCGGGTTCATGAAGTGGATCCGCAGCCACTCGTCGGAGTAGCGCCCGCCGATGCGCGCGAGGTCGGGTCCGGTGCGCTTGGAGCCCCACAGGAAGGGGTGGTCGTAGACGAACTCGCCCGCCACCGAGTAGTGGCCGTAGCGCTCGGTCTCGGCGCGGAAGGGGCGGATCATCTGAGAGTGGCAGTTGTTGCAGCCCTCGCGGATGTAGATGTCGCGCCCGGTGAGCGCCAGCGGCGAGTAGGGCGCGATCCCCTCGACCGGCTGGATCACCTGCTTGTCGAACGACAGCGGCAGTATCTCGACCAGCCCGGCGATCGAGACCAGCACGATGATCAGGCCGATCAGCAGCGCCTGGTTGCGCTCGATCATGTCATGGGTGAGGTTCATTGTCGCGCTCCTCGTGCGTTATGCGTGGGCCATGACCGGGGCCGGGATCGGCGCGTCGACTGCGCGGCTGCCGGAGAGCGTCTTCGCGACGTTGTAGACCATGATGAACATCCCGCTGATGTAGAACAGCCCGCCGAGCAAGCGGATGCCGTAGAACGGATAAGCCGCCTTCACGCTCTCGACGAAGGTGTAGGTGAGCGTGCCGTCGTCGCTCACTGCGCGCCACATCAAGCCTTCCATCACGCCGGCGATCCACATCGCCGCGATGTAGAGCACGATGCCTATGGTGGCGATCCAGAAGTGCGCGTTTATCAGCCTGGTGCTGTACATTTCGGTGCGCCCGAACAGGCGCGGGATGAGGTAGTACATCGAGCCGATCGTCACCAGGCCGACCCAGCCGAGCGCGCCGCTGTGCACGTGGCCGATGGTCCAGTCGGTATAGTGCGACAGCGCGTTCACGGTCTTGATCGACATCATCGGTCCCTCGAAGGTCGACATGCCGTAGAACGACAGCGACACGATCAGGAACTTCAGGATCGGGTCCTGGCGCAGCTTGTACCAGGCGCCCGAGAGCGTCATGATGCCGTTGATCATGCCGCCCCAGGAAGGCGCCAGCAGGATGAGCGAGAACACCATGCCGAGCGACTGCACCCAGTCGGGCAGCGCGGTGTAGTGCAGGTGGTGCGGGCCGGCCCACATATAGGTGAAGATCAGGGCCCAGAAGTGCACCACCGACAGGCGGTAGGAGTACACCGGCCGCCCGGCCTGCTTCGGAATGAAGTAGTACATCATGCCGAGGAAGCCCGCGGTGAGGAAGAAGCCCACCGCGTTGTGGCCGTACCACCACTCGACCATGGCGTCCTGCGCCCCGGCGTATACCGAGTACGACTTCCACATCGTCACCGGGATCTCGGCGCTGTTGACGATGTGCAGGATGGCGATGGTGAGGATAAACGCGCCGTAGAACCAGTTGGCGACGTAGATGTGCTTGACCTTCCGCTTGGCGATGGTGCCGAAGAACACGACCGCGTAGGCCACCCACACCACCGCGATCAGGAGGTCGATCGGCCACTCGAGCTCGGCGTATTCCTTGGAGGTGGTGTAGCCCAGCGGCAGGGTGACGGCCGCGGCCACGATCACCAGCTGCCAGCCCCAGAAGGTGAACGCGGCCAGCTTGTCGGAGAACAGGCGCGCGTGACAGGTGCGCTGCACCACGTAGTAGGAGGTGGCGAACAGCGCGCAGCCGCCGAAGGCGAAGATCACGGCGTTGGTGTGCAGCGGCCGCAGCCGGCTGTAGGTCAGCCACGGCGTGTCGAAGTTGAGCGCCGGCCAGATCAGCTGGGCGGCGATCAGCACCCCGACCAGCATCCCGACCACGCCCCACACCACCGTCATGATCGCGAACTGGCGGACCACCTTGTAGTTGTACGTCTTTTCGACTGGCATGTGAGTGCACTGCTCCCTGAAATGGCGCCCCGGGAGAATCGTAAGGGCCGCTGCCGCGGGCCGTTTGACCTACGTCAAACGCCCGTCAGCAACACCGCGGCGCCCTCGAGGCGGCCTTCGCGCAGGTCCGCCAGCGCCTCGTTCGCCTGCGCAAGCGGGTAGCTCCGGGTCGCGGCGCGCAGCGGCGTCGCCGCGGCCAGCCGCATGAAGGCCTCGCCGTCGGCGCGCGTCAGGTTCGCCACCGACCGCACCTGCCGCTCGCCCCACAGCAGCGCGTAGGCGAACGAGGGAATGTCGCTCATGTGGATGCCGCCGCAGACGACTCGCCCGCCGCTCTTCACCGCCGCCAGCGCCCGCGGCACGAGCGCCCCGACCGGGGCGAAGATGATCGCCGCGTCGAGCGGCTCGGGCGGGGCCTCGTCCGACCCTCCGGCCCAGTCCGCCCCGCATTGGCGCGCGAATTCCTGACCCTGAAAGTCGGAAGTTCTCGTAAAAGCGAAAACCTTCCTTCCCTCGGCCTTCGCAAGCTGCGCGAGCAGGTGCGCGGCCGCGCCGAAGCCATACAGGCCGAGCGTACGCGCCTCGCCGGCGAAGGCGTAGCAGCGGTAGCCGATCAGCCCGGCGCACAACAGCGGCGCGGCCTCGGCGTCGGCGTAGCGCTCGGGCAGCGCGAAGCAAAAGCGCTCGTCGGCAACGGCGTACTCGGCGTAGCCGCCGTCGAGCGTGTAGCCGGTGAAGCGCGCCTGCGGGCACAGGTTCTCGCGCGCGCTGGCGCAGTACTCGCAGGCGCCGCAGGTCCAGCCCAGCCACGGCACCCCTACCCGCGCCCCGGCGGCGAAGCGCGCGCCGCCCTTGACCACCCGCCCGACGATCTCATGGCCGGGGATGAGCGGGTAGCGGCCTTCGCTCAGGTCGCCGTCGACCACGTGCAGGTCGGTGCGGCACACGCCGCAGGCCGCGACCTCGATCAGCACCTGTCCCGGCCCCGGCTGCGGCACCGGCACGCGCTCGGCGCGCAGCCGCTCGCCCGGCGCGTGCAGCCGCATCGCCAGCATGGTGGCCGGCATCAAATCGGGGTCAGACCACGTTTTCATTTCGGAAAATCGTGGTCTGACCCCGATTCTTTCGGCCGGTCGTCGTCGGCGAGCAGGTCCTGCGAGGCGCGGTCCAGGTCGTCGAACTGGCCGCTCTCGAGCGCGCGCCAGAAGGCCCAGCCGATTACGAATACGAATACGAGCGAGACCGGGATGAGGATGTAGAGGCTTTCCATGGCGGCGGAGCGAGCGGGCGCATTGCGTTTAGCACCACGACGAAAGAGCTGGCGGACATGCCGAGCGCGGCCTGCCAGGGGCCGATCAGCCCGGCGGCCGCGAGCGGCAGCGCAAGCGCATTGTAGGCCAGCGCCCAGCCGAAGTTCTGCCGCACCACGCGCATCGCCGCGCGCGCCGCGCCGAAGCTTTCCGCCACGGCGCCCAGGCGCCCGCCGAGCAGCACTAGGTCGGCCTGCAGCTTGGCGGCGTCGGCGCCGCCGCCCATCGCGATCGAGACGTCGGCGCGCGCGAGCACCGGCGCGTCGTTTAGCCCGTCGCCGATCATCGCCACCACCCTGCCCTCGCGCTGTAGCCGCTCGGCGAAGGCGAACTTGTCCTGCGGCGTCGCGCCGCCGGCGAACGACTCGATCCCCAGGCGGCGCGCGAGCTCCCCGACCAGCGCCGGGTCGTCGCCGCTCACCAGGTGCAGGCGCAGGCCGCGCGCGGCGAGCGCCGCGACCAGCTGCGCGGCGTCTTCGCGCGGCTCGTCCTCGAGCAGGAACGCGGCCAGCCAGCCGCGCTCGCTTGCAAGAAAGACGCGTGTTTCTCCCTTCCAGGGCTCGAGGGTCGGCGCTGCGACGGCGGCGAGCTCGCGGCAGAACGCCTCGGAGCCGACGCGCACGCGCCGTGCGCCGATCGTCGCTTCGACGCCGTGGCCGGGGAAGTTCTTCAGCTGCGTCACGGCCTCGGTCGCGCCCTTGCCGAATGCCGCGGCGATCGGGTGCCGGCTCGAGGCCTCGAGCGAGCGCGCGAGCGCGAGGCAATGCGCCTCGTCGGCCGCGCCGAGCGCCACCGTGCGCGCCAGCGCGAAGCGCCCGTACGTCAGGGTGCCGGTCTTGTCGAGCACCACGTCGGTCGCGCGCTCGAGCGCCTCGAGCGCGCGCGGGCGGGTGAGCGCGACCCCGCGCGCGAGCAGCAGGCCGCTCGCGCGGGTGAGCACGATCGGCGCCGCGAGCGCGAGCGCGCAGGGGCAGGTCGCCACCAGCACCGCGACCGCGACCCAGGGCGCGCGCGCGGGCGCGATTGCGAGCCACCACAGGAAGGCGGCGCCGGCGACCAGGAGCACCGCGAGCGTCAGGCGCCGCGCGAGCCAGTCGGCGCGCTCGACCAGCCTGGGCTTGCCGGCCGCGGCGCGCTCGACCAGGCGCGCGATCGCCGCGGCCTGGGTCTCGGCGCCGGCGCGCGCGACGCGCATCACCAGCGGCTGCTCGAGGTTGGCCGAGCCGCCGACCAGCGCGTCGCCCGCGGCCTTGGCCACCGGGCGCGACTCCCCCGTGAGCAGCGATTCGTCCGCGCTCGAGTCGCCGCGCTCGACCACGCCGTCGGCCGGAACGCGCTCGCCCGCGGGCACCAGCACCCGGTCGCCCGCCGCGAGGCGGTGCGCCGGCACGCGCTCGACGCTCGCGGCGTCGGCCGGATCGCGCAGGCGCAGCGCGAACGACGGCATCCAGCGCGCCAGGTGGTCCAGCTCGCGCGCCGCGCGCCGCCGCGCGGAGGCCTCGACGAAGCGCGCCCCCAGCAGCAGGAACACGAGCATGGTGATCGAATCGAAGTACACCTCTCCCCGCCCGGCGAAGGTGGCCCAGGCGCTCGCGCCGAAGCCGGCGGCGAGGCCGAGCGCGATCGGCGTGTCGAGGCCGATGCGCCTGCGCCTGAGCTCGCCCCAGGCGGCGGCGAAGAACGGCCGGCACGAGAACAGCATCACCGGGGTGGTAAGCGCGAGGCTCGCCCAGCGCATCAGCTGCTCGCTCGCCGCGCTTAGCGTCCCCGCGCCCGCGTCGAGGTAGGCCGGGAAAGCGTACATCATGACCTGCATCGCGCCGAAGCCGGCCACGAACAGGCGCCACAAGGCGCTGCGGCGCTCGCGCCGCTCGAGCTCGTCCTGGCGCCGCGGATCGTAGGGGTAGGCGTCGTAGCCGATGGCGCGGATCGCCTGCAGGATCTCGGACAGCTTGACCCGGCGCGCGTCCCAGGCGACGTGCGCGCGGTGGGTGGCGTAGTTGATCTCCACCCGCAGCACTCCCGCGACCTGCCGCAACCACTGCTCCGACAGCCACAGGCAGGCGGCGCAGCGGATGCGGTCGAGGATCAGCGCCGCTTCGCGCAGGTTATCGCCGCTCGCGGCGACGAACTGCTTCTGCGCCAGCGGCTCGTCATAGGCCTCGAGCGGCGGCAGGTCCTGCGGCGGCGGCCCCGATTCCGAGCGCGTCTCGTAGTAGCGCTCGAAGCCGGCGGCGACGATCGTGCGCGCGACCGCCTGGCAGCCGGCGCAGCACATCTCGCGCTCGGCGCCGAGCACGCTTGCCCGGTAGCGCCCGGGCTCGGCGACCGCCTGCCCGCAGTGGAAGCAGGCCGGGGTCAGCTGATCGTGACGCGCTTGGCCTGCGCGCTCGCCTTCTTCGGCAGGACCAGGTTGAGCATCCCGTCCTTGTACTCGGCCTTGACGCCCTGCGCGTCGATGTCGGCCGGCAGCTGCATGCTGCGCGACACCATGCCGTAGTAGCGCTCGCTGTGCAGGACCTTCTCGCCCTTCTTCTCTTCCTTCTCTTGCTTGACTTCGGCGCGGATCGAGACCTGGTTGCCGTTCACGTCGACCTGGATGTCTTCCTTCTTCACGCCGGGGACCTCGGCGCGCACCGTGTAGGCCTTGTCGTCTTCCTTGACGTCGACCTTCATCTTGAGCTCGCCGTCGCCGGGCATCGCGACCGGCTTGAGCCAGAAGCCCCGTGTCAGGTCGCCGAACACGTCGTCGAACAGTCCGCCGTAGCGTTGGATGTTTGCCATGATGACCGCCTCCTTGCATTGAGGGTCCGGCAAAATCCTAGCGCCGCGCCGGCGGCCTCCATTGACGCAAATCAAGAAGCCTTCCCCTTTTTCATAGCATCCTCCAATCGGAGCAATCGCGAAATTCGATTTGCCCCGCCGCAGCGCCGGCCGTTAGCCTCGGCCCCGATTCCTGCCACCCAGCCACGAAGGAGCCATCGCCATGAAACTCAAGGGAACCAAGACGCACCAGAACCTGAAAGACGCGTTCGCCGGCGAGAGCCAGGCGAACCGCAGGTATCTGTACTTCGCCGCCAAGGCCGACGTCGAGGGCCAGAACGACGTCGCGGCGCTGTTCCGCTCGACCGCCGAAGGCGAGACGGGCCACGCGCACGGGCACCTGGAGTACCTGGAGCAGGTGGGAGACCCGGCGACCGGCCTGCCGATCGGTCCGACGCGCGCGAACCTCAAGTCGGCGGTCGCGGGCGAGACGCACGAGTACACCGACATGTACCCGGGCATGGCCAAGGCGGCGCGCGAGGAGAAGTTCGAGGAGATCGCGGACTGGTTCGAGACCCTGGCCAAGGCCGAGCGCTCGCACGCCAACCGCTTCCAGAAGGCGCTCGACGCGCTGCAGGACTGAACCCGTGACGCAGCGCGAAGGCAACCTCGAAGCGCCCACCCGGCATCCCCTGGACTGGAAGAGCGAGGCGTTCTACGACCGGACGGCGCTCGACAAGGAGCTCGAGCGCGTGTACGAGATCTGCCACGGCTGCCGCCGCTGCGTGAACCTGTGCACCGCGTTTCCGACCCTGTTCGATCTGATCGACGAAAGCAAGACGATGGAGATCGACGGCGTCGCCAAGCAGGACTTCTGGAAAGTGATCGACCAGTGCTACCTGTGCGACATGTGCTACATGACCAAGTGCCCGTACGTGCCGCCGCACCCCTGGAACGTCGACTTTCCGCACCTGATGCTGCGCGCCAAGGCGGTCAGGTTCAGGCACGAGGGCGCCCGGCTGCGCGACCGGCTGCTCTCCTCGACCGACGCGATCGGCAAGCTGGCCACGATCCCGGTGGTGGTGCACGCGGTCAACGCGCTTAACGCGAACGGCGCCGCGCGCGGCCTGATGCAAAGCACGCTCGGGGTGGCGAAGCAGCGCGAGCTGCCGCCCTATGCCGCCCGCAAATTCCGCC
>Ga0335081_10021930_pt1 | contig 10332 bp, 11 predicted proteins | sample Lox_Sample_35_FD_206713 | JGI IMG/M metagenome (GOLD analysis project Ga0335081, IMG submission 206713) | Soil microbial communities from Loxahatchee National Wildlife Refuge, Florida, United States - Lox_Sample_3.5 | ecosystem: Environmental > Terrestrial > Soil > Wetlands | place: USA...
CCCGTTCGGGCCGAGGAGCCCGAAGAGTTCCCCCCTTTCGATGGAGAGGGTAAGGTTGTCGACCGCTTTCAAATCACCATATGCCTTTGTGAGGCCCCGAATCTCAATCCCCACCTCGCCTCGCGCCATTTCGGCCGACCTAGTTTGAAGAGGGCGCATTCGCACTTAAATGCCCGAGACGATTCTCACCCCTGAGAACGCAAGCAGTTTTCGTGGAATCCGCCTCCAGAACCCGTTCAAGGGCGGGTCCTGCCGGACCCGAACCCGTAATCTGGGATTGGACTCGAACCCGTTTGTATCAGGGCTCACAACATCGTCCGCAATGAGTTTAGCTTTAATATCGACTCGAGAAGTGGGGCTTCGGTAGCCCTGGTCGTATAGTGGCCCAGTATGCCAGCCTGTCAACACGCCGCAAGGCGAGGCAGACCGCTGGTGACGCGGGTTCGAAATCGCCTCAAAACGACGAATATCCCGCCCAGGGCGCCACCTCTCACAATCATCTCCTTTGTGGCATCGTCATAGTTCGTCGAAGACTTACTACCCTCTTGGAAGATGTAAATAGCTGAAGGGCTTTGAAAAATCGGGAATCGCCGTATGAAGCCTTCCGATACCGTGCCTGACCCGTTCAAGCCTCCGACCGATCTAGTCGTCGTGACGACCCCGTTCGTTTCGGGATATCATGTCACTCGGGTCATCGGCACGACGTTTGGATTGATCGTGCGCTCTAGGGGGCTCGGGCAGAATATCTTTGCCTTCTTCCGGGCCTGGGGCGGCGGGGAGATCAAGGTGTATACTACTCTCCTCGAACAGGTGCGCCATCAAGCTCTCCAGCGGCTCAGTGACCACGCAAAGAGCCTCGGAGCGAATGCGGTCGTCTCCGTCGGCTTTGACACATCGGAGATGGGCGGGGCGATGACTGAGGTCCTTGCCTATGGGACCGCGGTCATCGTGGAGCCCGACACCTCACCCGCGCAGCCCGTCGCGCTCCACTGACATTCCCCTCACTCCAGGCTGAGGTAGAGGAAGACGGTGTAGGCGCCTATGGTCAGGAAGTCTGCCAGAGTCGTCAGCGTCCCGGGGACGAGTATCACCCCTTGGGTCCCGAGGATCAGCGGGTACGAGAAGAGGGTCTGGAGGAAGAGCGCCGAGAGGACTATCACGAGGCCTAGGGCGAAGTTGGCCTGCGTCTCGGAGTAGACCTTGAGGTAGACGATCACCAGCGACACCAGGAGGGCGACCTCGACGGTGGTGAGGGCGATGTGGAGCTTGATGGAGGGGTCGGGGTTGAACACGGGGACGCCGCGGAAGAACGGATACCTGTTTTCGTCCGGCAGGGTGGCGAGGTCCGATAGCAGGACCCCTGCCAGAAGCCCGCCCAGCAGCACTACCACTACCCAGAGCTTTCCCACCGTCGACTTCTTGGGTGCGACGGCGGGTTGATTGATTCCGCTATTGTTGTTTGTTTCCAATTTTTTGTCAGCCTCTCAGTTCCTTCGTCTTCACCTTCGTCCGCTTCAGGATCGCTTCGAGCTGCGGCCAGTGGGACTCCATCACCTCGGAGACGAAGTAGACCCTCCCGTACTTGTCGCCCTCGGCGAGGACGATCTTGTTCGTCTCGAGGACCCGCAGGTGATGCCTCACCGTCGTGTAGTCAAGGTGCAACGACTGCGAGAGTTGCTGCGCGTTCTTCGGCTGCTCCTTGAGGCTGAAGAGGACGAGCGCCCTCGTCTTCGCGCCCGCGCTCCCAGCGAAGAGCCACCACAGCAGCCTCTCGAAGGAGTCCATCGTGACTACGAGGGTGTCCCTCGCCGCCAACGATATTATTGCTTGCTTGGCGGGATGAGAGCGTCTCCAGCTAGCGCTTCCCAATCAATTCGACCACTGCAGGAGGCATCGGCCTCGGTCCCTGGAGTGACCCTCCCTTATCGGCGCGCTTCACCCCCGCGCTCGCGACCAGGTCCCCGAGCCGTCCCTCCCACCTCCTCCAGGCCTCCGGGTGGTAGGACTTCACGAACGTCAGGACGTCCCCGCGGTCTGCCGCGACGTCGTAGAGCATCCCCGCGCCCGTCCTCCTCTTGGTCACGACGCCGAGCTGGACGAGCCGGTCCATGTGCCACGAGACGGTGGGCTGCGAGTGCCCGAGGCTCCTAGCCAAGTCGCTCTGCGTCATGGCCGAGTCGAGCAGCAGGCACAGGAGTATCTCTCGCGGCGTCTCCTGCGAGAGGACCCCGAGCAGCACCTCCTGCTCCTCCCGGAAGACCATCGTGGGGAAGACGAAGCGGTAGAACCCGCTCTTCCTGGTCTTCACAAAGCCGTGCCTCTCCAGCCAGAAGAGGTGGTAGTGCAGGTCTCCGGTGGCGAGGCGGAGCTCCTTGGCCATCCCGCGGACGTGCGTCCCCGGGTGCCCCCGGACGTACTCGTAGATCACGCCTCTGCGGGTAAGGCCCGACTTTACCTCAGCTACCGCGCGCGAAGGCCTCCTCCCGTAAGAGGACGACTGCCTCGCTATCGCCCTTCCCGCGCTCGCGGAGTCGGGGTAGCCTCCGTGCCCCTCAGCGAACCTGCCGAACGGCTCCCACGGCGGGGCTTCGAGCCTCCGAGGCCCGCCGCCCAGGCTCATGCTCATTCCTTCAGCACGTCTCCTTTCGGCCTATCCTGGTTTCCCTGGTCGTCCGAGAGCTTCACCCCGTGGGCGGTCTGGAGGTGGTGGAGGTACATCTCGCGGTCGTAGGACGAGCGATACTGCCCCCTCCCCATGCTCTGGAAGAGCACGCAGATCGTGCACCTCTGCGTCGTCTGCTGGTGCTGCCCGTGCGGCTGGTGGTGCGCCATCAGAGATCCCCCGGGAGGAACGAGCCGCGGCCCATCATCAACCCCGTTAGGAGCGGGAGGCCGGGCGCTCCGCTCATGCCCTCGAGGAGCGGCCGTGCGCGCTCGGCGCGCGAGAGCGCCGGCGCAAGGGTTTTGGCCGACGAGACAGGCGACCTCGCCGACATCAAGTCCACCGCGATGCTGACGCGTGACATTCTTTGAGACCTGACGTATCAATGAGCGCGACTGACTATATAGTGGATTTCCGAGATTCTTCCCAAATCTTTAGAGAATCGGCGCAGGAAGAAACCGCAATCTGCGGGGCCTCCGCGGCGAGGGTGAGCGGACCGTGTGGAATCGGTCCCGAACAAAGGTTTTTCTTGCGGGACGAAAGTCCCGCTCTCGTGAGCAAGGCAGAACAAGGGAGGACCCCGAACGTGAGCAAGGAAGACTTCCAGTTGTGGTTCAAGAGCAAGTCGAGGTTCCCTCTGGCGATCAAGGGTCACTCGTTCGCGCTCTCTCGCGACGGCCTCGTCAAGGTCGACGGGGGCAAGTTCGTCTACGAGGAGGCGCTCCAGCTCGTCTCGATGCTCAACTCCCGGAGCCCGTTCACTCAGATGAACGCCACGCTGGTGATCTGGGAGAGGAACGGCGCCCTCAGGTTCATCGTGGTCGCGCTCCTGGTGATAGTCGCCGCCGCGGTGCTCGTGATTGCCCGCCGCTGAAGCCCGCGCCTAGGAAGTTATCGTCACGTAGTAGAGGTCAGTGACGCCGCCCTTCAGCTGGAAGATGCCGACGTTTATCGCGCCTGCGCTGTCGGTCCAGACATAGAGCGAGCCGCCCGCGCTCCCAGGCCCATACTGCTGGACGAGGCTGCTCACCTGCGCGAGAGCGCCGTTGACGCCAGACTTTGCCAAGGAGACCGCGGCCGTGTTGATGAAGACATTGGGGTTGACCGTGGTCGCGCTCACGACGTTCAAGTTCGATGAAGCGGCGAGCGTCTGAATCCCCGCGAGGAGCGCCGTGGTGTTGCTTCCTCCGATCCCGACGCTGGTCGACGTCGTGGTGCTGCTCGAGGACGTTGATTTGGTCGTCGTGGAATTGCCCCCGGGGAGCCCTCCGATCCCATTGCCCGAGCTTGTGGTCGTCGTGCCCGCCTCAGTTGTGAGGAGGTTGCGATAGGCGGCGGTGGCGTTGGTCCCGACCCCGACCAGGTCCGTCAGCGGGCTGACCGCGGTCATGAACGGGAGCTGGGTGACGACCCCCGACGTCCCGGGGTTCGTGTAGACCGCGACGAAATACGTCAACGTCCCTCCCACGGAATACAGTAGGTAGGACCCGAAGCGGTAGTTGGGCAGGAGGGTGAGCTCGGTCCTCACCTGCTGGTTGGTGGTGAGGGCGTTCTCCGCCGCCGAGGGCCCGATGATCGTGGTCGAGTTCGAGGGGTTCTGGTAGAGGTAGATCTGGCCGAGGCGGTCGCCTCCGTACGCGATGTACATACCCGCAAGGTTCTGGCTCGCGGCGCTCTGGTAGTGAACCAGTTGGGTGGCGGCGAAGTAGGTCTCGTTGCCCACGGCCCACGGGATGTACTGGACGGTGGTGTTTGCGGGCCTCTGGTAGAACTGCGACCCCGAGCGCCAGATGAATGGGTCGGTCACGTGGAACTGGAAGTCGACGTCGAGCTGCCCGGGGACGGTCTGGGTGCCCAGGAGCTGCTCGGGATACCTGAGCTGAGGGACGAGCCAGGCGGGCGGTGTCTGCCACTGCGGGTAGTAGTTGGAGTAGAATTGCGAGATGAAGTCCGAGGGGCTCGTGCCCACGAGGCTGGAGACGTTGTAGAAGCTCATGTCGCCGTTCGCCACGTTGACCAGGGCGACGCCGAAGAAGCGAAGGTAGGGGCTCGCGGCGAACCCGGACTGGAGCGGGTACTCGATGTATACCTGGACGGCGTAGTAGATGCTCTTCCCGTCGGAGACGAGGTACGCCGCGGGGTCCTCGACGAGTCCGGGTATCAGGATGCTCTGGACCCTGTTGAAGACGTTCCTGTTCCAGAGCATCTGCATGGTGCTCCCGGAGAAGGCGAAACCAATCTGCCCCTCGGCAAAGGTCATCCACATGGCCTTCTGCCAGCCCGTGAGGTTGTAGTCTGCGGCCCCGCTGTAGGAGGCGTTGCCTATCTCGTCGTACCCGGGGACGTGGACGTAGACGTCGTTGAGGAACCCTGACCCCTCCCCGTAGTAGAGCGGCGGCTCCGTGGGGACCCCGTAGGCCTTCGTGACGGGGATCTCAGAGCCGTTGTAGGTGTTGATCACGAGGATCTTGGCCGCGTGCGTGTAGATGAGGTGCTGGCTGATCCAGTCGGTAGCTGGGTAGGCGGGGGTGGTCGGTGAGACCCAGTACTCCGTGTTGTTGAGGTAGACTATCTCGGAGCTGCCGAGCTGCATCCAGTTGTATGCGCCGATGGCCTTCGTGTTCGTCACGGCGGCGGCGGTCTGGTCCCACTGCCTCACCACGTTCAGGATGGTGGACGAGTTGCTCGTGGGAAGGCTGGTGATGTCCCCTTGGGAGATGTTCTGGATGCCGCCGGCCCACCTCGTCACCGTGATCTGCTTCTGGACGCCGGGGTCGAACTGGTACGGGACGTAGTTGTTGTTCCAGTTGAAGTAGAGGAACGCGAGCGCGCCCACCTGTATTATCAGCAGGAAGATCAGGACGACCGCCAATCCCTTGTAGAGGCCCCGGCTCGGAAGGACCGCGGCTCTCCCCTTGCCGAAGTAGGTGTAGCCGGCGAGGATGGAGACGAAGACGAGGATGGAGAGGCCGTAGAGATAGGGCGTCGCCGCGTTCATGTACCAGAAGGGCGCGCTCAGGGTGATGGCTACGGAGATCGCGGCGGCCACCGCCAGGATGTTGCGGAGCCAGACGTTGCTCGCCCTGGTCGTGAGGTTCTTCAGGAGCCTGAGTATCATCCGGATCGCGAAGACCGTGAGGAACGCGGAGACGGCGTAGTAGATCAGGTTGTACTGGACCTCCATCGTGGGCATCAGGCTGATCAGCTGGGTCCCCGACGCTGGGAAGATGGGCAGCGCGAGGAGCCTCGGGAGCTGTGCCCAGCTCCCCAGGCCTTGCGTGAGCATCGCGACCGAGTTCATGATTGGGCCGAGGGTGGGGAAGCTGCCGTTGATCACGAAGAAGCCGAAGACGAGGGCCCACTTCACGAACTGCCACAGGCCCCAGACCCACACGCCCGGCCTGAGCTCCGCGAGGGGGCGCTGGAGCTCGTCGCCGTACTGGGACGTCCTCCTCGTCATCAGGGTGACGAGGCCCCCGAGGTCGCTCTTGCCCACCCGGGGGTTCACGACGAGCAGCGCGAGGATCCCCCCGACGAGGAAGGTGTACCCGTGGTAGAACGTGATGCCGAACCAGTTCAGGTCGGACTTTGTCGAGTAGACGTGCTCGGCGATGGACCATTGCAGGTAGATCCAGGCCGCGAAGAGGGCGACTATGACCGCGAAGATCCCGATGAGCACCCATATCGCCCTCGGCCCGAAGGAGACGGGCGTGCGGGGCTCCTCTTCGCCCAGCGGGGGCCCAGCGTCTTGCAAATCGAAGTGGAGCGCGAATGGGGGCGTTATACACGTTGTGCGCCCCGGAGTTTGTCGCGTCGCTAGCCCGGGACGACTACTTTCAGCAAGGAGGACTCGTATGTCAGGCCGTCGGTGGCGGTGAGGATGGCCCAGTACGTCCCGGGCTTGAGGGAGTCCGAGGCGGCGACGGTCACCGTGAGGTGCAGCTCCGTCCCTGCTTGGGGAGACACCGACGTCGAGGGCGCGCTGAGGGTCAGGTTGGACGGCTTCGAGACGAAGGACTCCGAGTCCGCGAAGGTGAGGTTGAGCGCGCCCTGGTGGGTCGTGTCGTGGACGACTAGGTCGACGGAGGCGCTCGACCCGCCCGCGACGGTCACTGTGCCGTTTCCCGCGATGGTTGTGTAGAACCCGGGATCGTAGTCCGGGTCCACGTAGCCCAGCCCGTTAGAGAACCACTCCGTGAACCACGCCCTCCCGCCGCCCACGGCGAAGGTCTCGGCGCCCGTGATGGTGGTCCCGTTCAAGGGGTGGTCCGACTCGGAGTACTCGGCGAGCGAGCCGTTGGCGGGGTCTATCATCGCGATCCTGTTCCCGTAGTGCTCGTTGGCCCAGACCTCCGAGCCGTTCGAGCTCACGAAGTACGGGAGCGTGGTCACCGGGCTCCCGTCCCAGAGGACGAAGGACGTGGGGAAGTACGACCAGCTCTTTGCCGTGAAGTTGTAGCTGGCGACGCTCGAGGAGCCGTGGAGCGCGACCCACAGGGAGCCCGAGGCGAGGGTGATGCTCGAAGGGTCGAAGAACCTCTGGCCTCCGACGAGCGCCGGTGAGAAGTGGGTCACGTTGAAGGAGTAGATGCCGCCCCCGCCGGACTCCGACGCCCCCACGTCGTCGTAGAAGCCCGTCGTCGAGTTCGCGAAGATCACCTGCGCGGGTTCCGCGTTCGAGCCCCCGGGGAGGGAGTACTGGCGTACGGTCCCGTTCGCGCTGACCTCGCCGATCCGCCCGGAGAAGAGCTCCGCCACCCATAGCGTGTCGTTCGGCCCGGGGGTCATCGTGTAGGGGTATGAGGTGTTCGTGGGGATCGGGATGGTCGAGAACTGCCCTGTCGAGGGGTCGAGCCCGACGAGCTGGTTCCCGGAAGTGTCGGTCACCCAGACCTTGCCGTTCCAGAGCGTCACCCCGAAGATGTCGCTCTTGTTCCCGCAGAACCCGGCCGGGCTGGGCGGCGCCTTGTAGTTGAACGGCCAGGCGTACTCTACGAGCGTCCCGTTCCCCGGATAGAAGTGCCCCATCCCGGCCACGGACTGCTCCCCAAACCAGACCGAGCCGTCCGGGGCGACCGCCACGCCGTTGGGGGCCCTGAGCGGTGACGGGAGGGTGAACTCGGTGACCCCGCCGATGGTCGTCGGCGGCGCGAGCTGCGTCCTGAGCACCTTCGCGCTCCCGAGGGGGTTCGAGCAGCTCGGGCCAGGGTGTAGCTGCTGGTAGACGTAGATCCCGCCGACAGCGGCGACTATGACGAGGAGAACGATGGCCGGGGGCAGCAAGGCCCTGCGAAGGCTCTTCCGGGGTTTGGGCGCCAAATTCGCACCAAGGCTCTCAAAGGGTCCTGCGCTGGCGGCTGCTCCCTACTCGCCCCACCGCTCCTTGCGGACGCGGCCCTTGATGTGGGCTATTATCTCCTCGAGGGAGGTGCCCGGGCCGTAGAGGCCGGAGATCCCTAACTTCAGTAGCTTGGGCTTGTCTTCGTCGGGGATGATCCCCCCGCCGGTCACTATGATGTCCTTGCCTCCGTACTTGTCGAGGAGCCTCTTGACCTGGGGGAACGCGGTCATGTGCGCGCCGTTGAGCAGGGAGAGCGCGACGACGTCTACGTCCTCGTCGACCGCCATCCTCGCGACCTCCTCCGGGGTGGGGAGGAGGCCGATGTAGATCACCTCCATCCCGGCGTCCCTGAAGGCCCTCGCGAGGACAAGGACGCCCCTGTCGTGGCCGTCAAGGCCCGGCTTTGCCACCAGTATGCGGATCTTCCTCTTCTCCTGGGCGGCGCGCTGGGGCATTGGGCGGCGAGCGGCCCGCCCCTTAGAAAAAGTGTTCTGTAGCAATCGCCGGCTGCGCGATAATCGCCCCGAGGGAGTTTAAGTAAGCTCGCGAAGAAAGCGCGAACGAAGAGCGATGGGCGTAGAACATCTCTTCGTGGTCCGGCACGGGGAGACCGAGGCTAACGAGGACGACATCGACGCCGGCCCGCTGGACTACCCCCTCACCAGGAAGGGCGTGAAGGAGGCCTCGTTCATCGCCAAGGCCCTGTCGAAGGTGAGGATCGACGCGGTCTACAGCAGCCCGGTGTTTCGGGCCGTCGAGACCGCCAAGATACTGGCCGCCCCTCACAAGCTCAAGGTGAAGACCCTCGAGGACCTGACGGAGGCCAAGCTCAAGCCCAAGTTCGTGGGGAAGAAGGGGAGGCACCACATACTGACGACCCCCGAGGCCTTCTCAGAGACGAACGCGGAGCTCCAAGCCAGGATAGGCCGCGCAATCGAGACGATCAAGAAGGAAGCGACCGGGAACGTTTTGGTGGTCTCCCACGGCGACGTGATAACGGCCATGCTCGAGGGCGTGGTCGAGAGGAGGGTCAAGGCGGAAAAGTACTACGTGTTTCACCCCGCCTACGCCGCGCTCTCGATAGTCGAGGTCAAGGACAGGCCGTTCCTGGTCCTCTACAACTACCACCGCAGGATGTTCGAGCGCCTTCTGAGACCGCCTGCGGGCGCGAGCGGCGTCTAGCCTAGACGAGGACCGGCTCTTTCCAGCCGCCGAAGATTTCTTTCCCGACGCCCACCAGCTCCCCCAGCGTGGCGTACGCGGAGACCGCGTCGAGCAGCGGGTACATGGAGTTCGCCTTCGGGTCTTCGTAGGCCTTCCGCAGCTTTTCGAGGAGGGCCTTGACCTTGCGGTCGTCCCTCCGGGCCTTGACCTTGCGGATGCGCTCAATCTGCCTGCGCTGGGCCTTGAAGTCTATCTTCAGTGTGGTGATCTGCGCCTCCTCCTTCGCGGTGTACTTGTTCACCCCAACGACCGCGTCCTCTCCGCTCTCGACCCTCTTCGAGAGCCGGTAGGCGTTCTCGGCTATCTCGCGCTGGAGGTATCCCGACTTTATCGCGCCGAGTATCCCCCCGGCCCTCTCTATCCTGTCGAAGTACCTGTACGCCTCCTCCTCGAGCTTGTCGGTCAGCCACTCGACGTAGTATGAGCCGCCGAGCGGGTCCATGACGCTGGTCACGCCGGTCTCTTCGGCGATTATCTGCTGGGTCCGGAGCGCCACCTGGACGGCGTGCTCCGTGGGGAGCGCCATGGCTTCGTCGTAGGAGTTGGTGTGGAGAGACTGCGTCCCCCCGAGGACGGCGGCCAGCGCCTCGAGGGCCGTCCTGACGACGTTGTTGTAGGGCTGCTGCCACGTGAGGGAGGCGCCGGAAGTCTGGGTGTGGAACCTCATGAGGAGGCTGCGGGCCTTCTTCGCCCCGTACCTCTCGCGTAGGACGGTCGCCCATATCCTCCTCGCGGCCCGGAACTTTGCTATCTCCTCGAAGAAGTCCATGGTGGAGTTGAAGAAGAAGCTGAGGCGCGGGGCGAAGTCGTCGACCTTCAGCCCTGCCTCGAGGCCCAGCTCGACGTGGCCGAAGCCGTCGGCGAGGGTGAACGCCAGCTCCTGGACAGCGCTCGAGCCAGCCTCCCGGATGTGGTACCCGCTGATGCTCACGTAGTTCCACTGAGGCATGTGCTTCGTGCAATAGAGCATCATGTCCCTGACTATCCGCAGGTGGGCCTCCGGCGGGTACACCCACTCCTTCTGGGCTATGAACTCCTTCAGCATGTCCGCCTGCACCGTCCCCTTGAGAGACTGCAGGGGTATGCCCCGCTCCTTGGCCACCCC
>Ga0335081_10021931_pt1 | contig 10332 bp, 6 predicted proteins | sample Lox_Sample_35_FD_206713 | JGI IMG/M metagenome (GOLD analysis project Ga0335081, IMG submission 206713) | Soil microbial communities from Loxahatchee National Wildlife Refuge, Florida, United States - Lox_Sample_3.5 | ecosystem: Environmental > Terrestrial > Soil > Wetlands | place: USA: Florida...
CGGACTACGTCGGCACCTACCGCTACCGCCATGGCCGCAACGTCGAGATCGTCGCGGGCAGGGGGCTGTTCGCCGTGCTCGACGGCGCCAAGTACGCGCTCCGCTACGCGGCGCCGGACGCCTTCGTCAACGCCGGCGGCGACACGGTGCGGTTTGGCCGAGGGCCTTACGGCGCCGTCGCCGGGTTCGTGGAGCGCGGTACGTCCTTCCCGCGGCTGTCGGCGTCGGTCACGCCGCAGGCGGCGGCGCTCGCCCGGCCCCGGCCGCCCGGCCAGGACGCGCCGTCGGACTATCACTACCGGCCTCCGGCGGATCTTCATGACGGCATCGCGGTCGGCGACATCGCCGCCTCGGACCTCGGAGAGTCCACGGCCGTGCGCATCGTCCGCGGCGTCCTCGACGGCACGTACCCGGACGTCCACTCGGTGCTGCTGTACCAGCGCGGACACCTGGTGATGGAGGAGTACTTCTACGGGTACGATGCGGCGCAGCCCCACCAGCTCCGCTCCGCGACAAAGTCGGTCGTGAGCACGCTCGCCGGCATCGCCGTCGCGCGCGGCGCGCTCTCGGGCGTGGACGAGCGCGTGCTGCCGCACCTGCCGTATCGCGCGTACGCCGATCCGGATCCGCGCAAGGCCGGCATCACGCTCGGCGACCTCCTGACGATGCGCTCCGGCCTGGACTGCAACGATCACAGCGCCATGTCCCCGGGTCGTGAGACGGTGATCGACGACACGCCCGACTGGGTGAAGGCGACGCTCGACCTGCCGATGATCGACGACCCCGGCACGAAGGCGTACTACTGCTCCGGCGGCGTCGCTGTCGTCGGTCGCCTGACGGAGCTGGCCACGCACATGCGGCTCCCCGACTTCGCGCAGAAGTACCTGTTCGGCCCGCTCGGCATCCCGCGCCGCGCCTGGGTCTGGAACTACGACCTGACGAACGCGGACCGGGAGTTCTCGCAGATCCACCTGCGTCCGCGCGACATGCTCAAGCTGGGCCTGCTCTACGCCGACGGGGGCCGGTGGGGCGGGCGACAAGTCGTGCCGGCGTCGTGGGTCCGGGCCTCGCTGGCCGCGCACAGCGAGGTGGACGGCACGGGGTACGGCTACTTCTGGTGGCATCCGTACCTGAACGTCCGCACGCCGGACGGAACGCGGCAGGTCTCCTACGACGCGGCGCAGGGCAACGGAGGCCAGAAGATCTACCTCGTCCCCCAGTTCGATCTCGTGGCGGTCTTCACGGCCGGCGCCTACGATGCCGAGGAGGCCCCGCCGAACCGGATCATGGTGGACGTCATCTTGCCGGCCCTGATCGCGGCGCACTAGACGCCGCATATACTTGACGGAATCAGTCGCCATTCGATATATAGAGCGCGCGGCGCCGGGTCTGACCCGGCGCCGTTCCCTGTTCCCATTGGCGTTCACGCATACCGCTGTCGACTGCTCTTCAGCAGGAGGCCCGCGCCTATGTCACGTCGTCTCAGGTGGATGCTCGTTGCCGCCGCAGCAGGAGCGCTCGCCGCGTGCTCGCCCGATGCCTCGCGGCAGCTGACCGCCCCGAGCACGTCGCTGCAATTCGACCGGGAGGGTGGTTTCGCCCGGCGGTTCATGCACGCCAGGGTCTGCACGGCCGTCGCCGCGGGAGAGGCGCGCTGCCACTCCTGGATCCGGGTCGACAGTGGCGGACGGCCGCTGGCGACGAGCGGACCGACGGGGTACAACCCCGCCGATCTGCAGGCGGCCTACGCGCTCAACCTGTCCGGCGGGTCGGGCCAGACCATCGCGATCGTCGACGCGTACGACGACCCCAGCGCGGAGAGCGACCTCGCGGTCTACCGGAGCCACTTCGGCCTGCCCGCGTGCACCACCGCGAACGGGTGTTTCCGGAAGGTCAACCAGACCGGCGGCACGAAGTACCCGCGCGGCAACTCGGGGTGGGCCGAGGAGATCTCGCTCGACCTCGACATGGCGAGCGCCGTCTGCGCCCAGTGCAAGATCATCCTGGTCGAAGCGACCTCGAACTCGTACGCCAACCTGTTCGCCGCGGTCGATGAGGCGGTCAAGCTCGGCGCCAAGGCCATCTCGAACTCCTACGGCGGCGGCGAGTCCTCGAGCGAGCTCGGCTACGAGACCCACTTCAACCATCCCGGGATCGCCATCACCGCCAGCTCGGGCGACGGCGGCTACGGGGTCGAGTACCCGGCGGCGTCGCAGTACGTCACCGCCGTCGGTGGAACCAGCCTGACACGGGCGTCCAACGCGCGCGGCTTCAGCGAGACGGCGTGGAGCGGGGCGGGGAGCGGGTGCAGCGCCTACGTCGCCAAGCCCGGCTGGCAGACCGACGGGGGCTGCACGCACCGCACCGTCGCGGACGTTTCGGCGGTGGCCGATCCGAACACCGGCGTCTCGGTCTACGACACCTACGGCCTGGGCCGCCGCGGCGGCTGGCTCGTCTTCGGCGGGACCAGCGTGTCCTCCCCGATCGTGGCCTCGGTCTACGCGCTCGCGGGCAACGCGGCCTCGACGCTGTACGGATCCTCTCCCTACCGGAGCCCCACGTCGCTGTTCGACGTCACGTCCGGCACCAACGGCAGCTGCGGGGGCTCGTATCTGTGCACCGCCCTCGCCGGATACGACGGGCCCACCGGACTCGGCACGCCGAACGGGGTCGGCGCGTTCTAGCGCCATAGGCACCGCGGCGGCGGACCTGACCCGCCGCCCGTGGACGACATCGAGCTGGCCACCGGATTCGTCCGGTGGCCAGCTGACTTTCTATGGTCACGCGCCGGTGAGGGGCGGCTCGCGGAGGCGCCACCAGGGCGTCGGTCCCGCCGCGCGCGCGTCCCAAGCATCTACGACTTTTGTACTCGGAATTATGCTCTTGCGCGGTGTCGGGCGTGTCCCATACTAGCCCTGCGGCGCAGTGTCCCGACCTGAGGCGTCACCACATCGCGGAGACTGCGACTCCATAAGCGGTACGTGGAGCCCCGCGTACTTCTGTTGCCCAGCCCGAAGACCCCGCACCGTCGCACCTACAAACCAAGCAGGCCCGGAGCGCGCGCCGCGTGTCGGTGGCGCGGCGTCCGCCGCGTCCGAGCCACCGGAGGAAGGCCTATGAGACCTCGCTGCAGTCCGCTTCTCGGACTCCTGCTCGCCGCGGCCCTGGCCGCGCCCGCTCGCGCGCAGGCACCCATCCGCGTCACCGGCCAGGTCGTCGATTCCGCAACCTTGAGTCCCATCAGCGACGTGCAGGTCAGTGCCGTCGGCCTGCGAGTCCACGTCGTCACCGACGCGAACGGCCGCTACCGACTGGACGTGCCGCCGGGACGAGCGAGCATCAGGTTCGCGCGCATCGGCTACCGGCCGGTGGTGGTCCCGATCGCGCCGGTCATCGATCTGGCGATGGTGGCCCAAGCGGTCGAGCTGCAGCAGGTACTCGTCACCGCGCTGGGGATTCAGCGGGAGGCGTCCTCGATCTCGTACGCCGCCGAGCGCGTGGGCGGCGAGCAGATCGCGGAGCTGCCCACGACGAACGCTCTCGCCCAGCTGCAGGGCCAGGTTGCCGGCTTGCAGGTGACGAACGCGACCGGCGCCTTCGGCTCCGCGCGGATGGTCGTGCGCGGCGCGACCTCGATCCTCGGCCAGAACCAGCCGCTGATCGTCGTGGACGGCATCCCGATCGACAACTCCGCAGCCACGAATACCGGCTACGGCGGGGGGTCGATGGGCGGCTACGACGTCGGCAACGCGGCAGCCGACATCAACTCCAACGACGTGGAGTCCTACACGGTCCTGAAGGGTCCGAACGCGGCCGCGCTGTACGGTGCGCGGGCGGCGAACGGCGCGATCGTGATCAAGACCAAGAACGGCGCCGACGCCCTGGGGACGTACGCCCTCTCGGCGACCATCAGCTCGGAGTACGAGACGCCGCTGCGCCTGCCGGACTACCAGAACCAGTACGGCCAGGGCTTTTACGGCGAGTTCAACTACGTGGACGGGTTCGGCGGCGGCCTCAACGACGGGGCGGACGAGAGCTGGGGACCCATGATGGACGGCCGCACCACCGGGTGCATGATGAAGCCCGGCACGCCGTTCGGCACCTCGAACTACGACACCAGCGTGCCGTGCCACCAGTTCTTCGGCGTGGGCCCGTGGCAGGCGCACCCCAACAACGTGCGGGACTTCTGGAACACGGGCAACCTCGTGCAGACGAACGTCGCCATCGCCCGCGCCACCGAGCGCAGCAACGTGCGACTCTCCCTCGGTCGCACCGGTGAGTCCGGCATGTACCCCGACAACATCAACCGGCGCACGGACATCACGCTGGCCGGCGGGTCGCAGCTGTCGGACCGCTGGAGCGCCGACGCGTCGATCAACTACATCAACGACCAGATGCGCCAGTGGCCGGCGCAGGCCTACGAAGAGATGGACCCGATGCAGGGGTTCATCTGGTTCGGGCGTCAGGTGGATACGCATATCCTGAAGAACAATCTCTTCCGCGACCCCAACGACCCGATCACGCAGACGATCGTCGCGACAGGGAACTTCCGCACCGATGCGCCGATCCCCTACAGCTGGAACAACAACTACCACCCCAGCCCCTACTGGATGGCCAGCGTCAAGAGGAACAGCTTCGACCGGGACCGGGTGCTCGGGCACATCAGCGTCACCTTCAAGCCCTTGGACTGGCTCAGCATCACCGCGCGCATGGGGCGCGACTGGTATCAGAACCACTTCCGGGCGAACTACCCGGTCAACGACATCTCCCCCTATAATACGGGCGGCTTCCAGGACGTCGGCGAAACCCACAGCGAGACGAACAGCGACTTCCTCGTCTCGGTGACACGCCAAGTCCTCCCGAGCCTCGGGATCAGTCTGAACGCGGGCGGGAACGCGCGGGTCACGGACCTCAACTCCAACAACGCCACCGTCAGCGCGCTGGTGATCCCCGGCGTCTACACGCTGGCGAACTCCGACGGCCAGCCCACGACGTCCCTCTACGAGTCCCACAAGAAGGTCAACTCGCTCTACGGCTCGGCCAGCCTGGATTGGCGGCACTGGCTGACCGTGGATGTCACGGGACGCAACGACTGGTCGTCGTCGCTGCCGAAGAACCTGAACTCGTTCTTCTACCCCTCGGTCGGCGCCGCGCTGGTGTTCACCGAGGCCCTCGGGTTCAGGAGCCGCGTGCTGACGTACGGCAAGGTGCGCGCGAGTTGGAGCCGCGTGGGCAACGACACCGATCCCTACGTGCTCGCCGCCGTGTACGGCGCGGGCACGGCGTGGGGCGGCTCCCCGACGTTCACCGCGCCGGACCAGCTCCCCAACCCGTCGCTCCGGCCCGAGCAGACGACTGGGCAGGAGGCGGGCCTGGACCTGGGCTTCTGGAACGACCGGCTCACGGTCAACGCGACGTACTACCAGAAGTCCACGACCAATCAGATCCTGCCGGTGTCGGTCTCGCCCTCGTCGGGCTACACGTCGGCCGTCGTGAACTCGGGCAACGTGCGCAACCGCGGGGTCGAGCTGGCGGTCACCACGGTCCCGGTCCGGACGCGCGATTTCTCGTGGACGCTCGCAGCCAACTGGTCGAAGAACGTGAACAAGGTGGTGTCGCTCTACGGCGGCGTGCAGCGCGTCGTGGTGGGGAACTACTGGAACGTGAACGTCACCGCCGACGTCGGGCAGCCGTACGGCAACCTGGTTGGCCAGAAGTGGCAGCGCGACAGTCTGGGGCACATGGTGGTGAATTCCGCCGGCCTGCCGGTCCGGGATGCGTCGCAACAGGTGCTCGGCAACTACAACCCCGACTGGATCGGTGGACTGACCAACACGTTCACGTACAGGAACGTGAGTCTGAGCTTCACGATCAGCGGCCAGGTGGGCGGCCAGCTCTATTCGGTGACGAAGTGGTTCGGCGACTACTCGGGCGTCCTCTCCGCCTCGCTCTACGGGCGGGAGAAGGACTGGAACAGCCCGATGATCGTCGTCCCGAACGCCGTCTACGCGAATGGCCAGCCCGACACGACCCACGTGCTGGCCCAGGACTACTGGCACAACACGTTCTACGCGCAAGAGACGGGCATCATGAGCGCGACCTACTGGAAGCTGCGCGACCTGCGTCTGACGTACGAGCTGCCTTCCTCGCTCGCCCGCCGCGTCGGCTTCGCGGGCGCGTCCGTCTCCCTGATCGGCCACAACCTGGCGCTCTGGACGAAGCAGAAGACCATCGATCCCGAGACCGCCTTCGACACGGGCAACCGCCAGGGCGTCGAGAACGGGCAGCTGCCGACGGCGCGCAGCATCGGCTTCTCCATTTCCCTCAAGCCGTGACCACCCCAAAGGAGAGGAGCGCGACCATGAACTCCATGACCAAGTGGCTGGCGGCCGCCGCCCTGCTCGTGGGCGCCACGGCGTGCAACAAGGACTTGACCTCCATCAACAACAACCCCAACGGGCCGGTGAGCGTGCCGGCCCCCTCGCTGCTGTCGCAAGTGATCCAGCGCGCCGTGGGGCAGTTCCACGCGGACAATTTCAGCGGGGGGGACATCCGCAACGGGGGCCTGTGGGTGCAGTTCTACTCCGAGGTCCAGTACCGGGATGAGGACAAGTACATCATCCGTTCCGGCGTGGACGGCGGGTTTGGCCTGTACAACGGTGCCCTCGAGGACTGCCAGCGGATGATCGTCCAGGGCACGGTCACCAAGAACCCGAACTGGGACGCCGTCGGCCGGATCATGAAGTCGTATATGTTCAGCGAGATGACCGACGCCATGGGGGACCTCCCCTATTCCGAGGCGCTGAAGGCCGACACCAACTTCACGCCGGTGTACGACACCCAGAAGTCGATCTACGACTCGCTGTTCGCCGACCTCGCGACGGCGAACTCGGAGATCAATCCCGCGCTGATCGGCTTCGCGTCGGGCGATATCATGTACGGCGGCGATATGACGCTGTGGCAGAAGTTCGCCAATTCGCTGCGGCTGAGGCTCGCGCTGCATCTGACGAACGTGGATGCCACTACGGGCAAGGCCCAGGCCGCGGCCGCGGTCGCCGCCGGGGTCTTCGCGGACAACTCGGACAACGCGATGCTCATGTACCTCGCGTCGTCCCCGAACCAGAGCCCGACCTACATCATGGTCCACGTGAACAACCGCGACGACTTCGGCATGAGCAAGACGCTCATAGATTCGTTGCTGTCGTGGAACGATCCGCGGCTGCCGTACTATGCGCAGCTGGACAAGCCGCTCCCGACGGACACCTTGGCCAACGGGTCACCCATCCCGCCGCACTACGAGGGGTTGCCGAATGGCCTGAACGACGGCGCAGGCAAGCCCATCAACCTGATCTCCCGCATCGGCGCCATGTGGCGCGACACGCCGAATGCGCCGCTCCCCATGATGACGTACTCGGAGGTGCTGTTCCTCGAGGCCGAGGCGGCGCAGCGCGGCTGGATCGCGGGGAACGCGGCGACGCTGTACAACGCCGCCATCACGGCGTCCATGCAGCAGTACGGGATCAGCGACGCCGCGATCGCCACCTATCTTGCCCAGCCGCGCGTCGTCTACAGCGCCGCGACCGGCCTGACGCAGATTGCGTATCAGAAGTGGTTGTCGCTGTTCATGAACGGGCAGGAGGCGTGGACGGAGGTCCGCCGCACCGGCGTGCCACACCTGCTTCCCGGCCCCAACGCGACGCTCACGAGCATCCCGGAGCGGATGCCGTACGCTGACGCCGAGGATGTGCTGAACCAGACCAATGTGGAGGCGGCGGTCGCGCGACAGAAGCTCGCCAGCTACACCTCCCTGTCGGGGCCGCTCTGGTTCACCGGCAGGCAATAGCCGGGTAGGAGCCCGGCCGGCGGCGCATCAGGTGCTGTCCGACCGGGCGAGGAAGATCAGGATCAGGCCGTGAGGGCTCGAGGGGTATCCCGGGCGTGACGTTACGCCGAAGGGGTACACCTCGAGCCTTCCGGTTTCCGAGGCCCGCATGGCGGTGAGGAGGCAGGTGTCCTTGGAGTGGACCCCGTCCACGTAGATGTCCGGATCGGAGCTGCCCACGATGACGTCCCGGCCGCGAAGCTCCACGCGCGGGCAGTGGTCGGGGTCGGTCCACCCGGTGATCTGCACCTGCGGCATGGCCTGCCGGATCACGTCCAGCACGGTGCGGCTGGGATCGCTCGTAAGGGCCGCTCGCGTGATGATCGTGCCTCCGGCCGTGGAGGTGCCGGTCTGGGGCGCGCCGGGCTCCGTGGAGCGGTCGAAGGGCTGCGTGGTGGCGCAGCCGGCGGCGAGCAGTGCGAGCGCGAGACAACGACGCATACGGCCTCCGCCGTGACGCGGGTTCACGCACAATCGCTCTCCGGACCGGGCCGCGCCAGTCCCCTTGAACCTCCGAGCCGGCGAGCCCCGGGAGCGGGCAGAGCGCTGAGCGAGCGGGGCGCACGCCGCGCAACGGAACTTTCGAGGCGGCCTGACCTTGCGCTGCACGCCGGGCTTCCGTCCGGTCAGCCGCAGGCGCAATCGGGAGCGACGGTCTAGATTTTGCGCAGGGATGCGGCGCGCGTCACGCCTGTGCAGGCAAGAAGGTCTCTCCCCTGAGCCAAGCGGTGGGAACCAGAGCCGAGCCGGAGAGGTCCTCGGGGACTGACGCGGGATCCGGCCGGGACACGTGATGGGCGGGGGCCAACGGAGGGAGGAGCGGTCATGATCATTGGTGTGCCCAAGGAGAGCTATCCCGGAGAGCGGCGAGTGGCCCTGGTGCCCTCCGTTGTTCCTTCCCTCACGAAAGCGGGGTTCGAAATCGCCATCGAGGCCGGTGCGGGCTTCAGCGCCGGCTACCTGGACGCGGACTACACGGACAAGGGTGCCCGGATCCTGGGAAGCCGGGCGGACGTGTTCAAGACGGCCGACGTCGTCGCGCAGGTCCTCTGCTACGGGTCGAACGACAAGACGGGCAAGGACGACGTCGCGCTCTACCGCCAGGGACAATTCCTGGTCGGATTCCTGCGCCCGCTGGGGGCGGCCCAGACCCTCCAGGACATCGCGGCCAAGGGCGTCGTGTCCTTCAGCGTGGAGCTGATGCCCCGCATCACGCGCGCGCAGAGCATGGACGCGCTCTCGGCCATGGCGACGATCGCGGGCTACAAGGCGGTCCTGCTCGCCGCCGACACGGTGCCCCGGCTCTTCCCGATGCTGACCACCGCCGCGGGGACGATCACCCCGGCCCGCGTCTTCATCATGGGGGCGGGCGTCGCCGGCCTGCAGGCGATCTCCACGGCGCGCCGGCTGGGTGCGGTCGTTTCGGCCTACGACGTGCGGCCCGCGGTGAAGGAGCAGGTGCAGAGCCTCGGCGGCCGTTTCGTCGAGCTGCCCCTCGAGGCCAAGGACGCCCAGGACGCGCGCGGGTACGCCACGGCCCAGGACGAGACGTTCTACAAGCGCCAGCGCGAGCTGCTGGGCAAGGTGGTGGCGGAGAGCGACGTGGTGATCACCACCGCCGTCGTGCCCGGCAAGAAGGCCCCGGTCCTCGTGACGGAGGACATGGTGAAGGGGATGGCGCCGGGGTCGGTGATCGTGGACCTGGCCGCCGAGCGCGGCGGCAACTGCGAGCTGACCGAAGCCGGCAAGACCGTGGTCAAGCACAACGTCACCATCGTGGGCGAGCTGAATCTCGCCAGCGAGGTGCCGTATCACGCCAGCCAGATGTACGCGAAGACCATCGCCACCTTCCTCGTCCACCTGTTCAAGGGCGGGAAGCCGGAGCTGAACCTCGAGGACGAGATCACGCGGGAGACGCTCATCACCCGGGGCGGCGAGATCGTGCACGGCCGCGTGCGCGAGTTCTTCTCGCTGTCCAGGTAAAGGAGGATACCGTGCCGCAAGGCTTCATCGAAAACCTGTACGTCTTCTTGCTGGCGGGCTTCCTCGGCTTCGAGGTCATTCGCCGGGTCTCGCCGCTCCTGCACACGCCGCTGATGGCCCTGACCAACGCCCTGGACGCGATCGTCGTGGTGGCCGCCATCATCATCGCCGCGCGGCCCGGCAACACGCTGTCGGAGATCCTGGGGGCGATCGCCGTCTTCGCCGCGTTCAGCAACATGGTCGGCGGCTTCCTGATCACCGACCGGATGCTGCGGATGTTCAAGCTGAGCGGGCGGAAGAAGCAATGAACTTCGCCGGGATGGACCTCACGACGGTGCAGTACCTGACCGACGGCGCGTACATCATCGCGATCGGTTTCTTCATCCTGTCGCTGAAGTGGCTGAGCACGCCGGCGACGGCGCGCCGCGGCGTGCTGGTCGGCGAGATCGGCGCGGCGCTGGCGGTCG
>Ga0335081_10021932_pt1 | contig 10331 bp, 13 predicted proteins | sample Lox_Sample_35_FD_206713 | JGI IMG/M metagenome (GOLD analysis project Ga0335081, IMG submission 206713) | Soil microbial communities from Loxahatchee National Wildlife Refuge, Florida, United States - Lox_Sample_3.5 | ecosystem: Environmental > Terrestrial > Soil > Wetlands | place: USA...
CCATCAGCCGCGCGACGAGATCATTGCCGCCGCCCGGGGCGAATCCGACGATCAGGCGCACCGGTCGCGACGGATAGGTATCGGCCAGGGCGAAGCGCGACAGCGCGGGAAGCGCGGCGGCGCCGGTGGCGAACTGCAGAAAAGATCGACGGGCAAGTTGCATGGCTTTCCTCCACATATTTAGGTTGTTTTGCGCGGAAGGCGGCCCGGAATGCGCGCACCACGCGATGTCGCGTGAATGATGATGGACCGGAACGGCGTCCGGCGAAAGATCGCAAGAGCAATGCTCGTCAGCGCTGCTCGCATGCGGGGCATGAGTGCGAAACCGCTGGCGCCGCGGTCGTTCCTCCAACAGAATAAGGCGCAAAGCCGGTACAATACGAATGGCAACTGCCGCCGCTTCCGAACTGCCCGCTCACTCGCTTGCCGAACGGCTTGCCGCCTATGCGCATGCGCTTGGCTCCGAGGACCTTGATGACGAGACCATCGAGCGGGTGAAGACGCATGTCGTCGACACGATCGGCTGCGGCATCGGCGCCTTCGAAGAGCGCCCGGTACGCATCTGCCGCGACCTTGCGCTGACGGTTGCCGGTGGCGCCACGATCATAGGCACTGACAAGCGCAGCACCGTCGATCTCGCCACCTTCGCCAATTGTACGGCGTTTCGCTATCTCGATTTCAACGACACTTATGTCGGCCGCTTCTCGGTGCATCCGAGCGATCTGATCGCCGCTTGCCTCGCGGTCGCCGAAGCCGAAGGCGCGAGCGTCAAAGAGCTGATCGCCGCCATCGTCGTCGCCTACGAAGTGAATTGCCGGCTGGTCGACGCCTGCGACATCGGCGCGCGCGGTTGGGATCCGACGGTAATGAGCCTGCCGGCGGTCGCGCTCGCCGCCGGCAAGCTGATGCAGCTCGACACCGTGCGCCTCACACACGCCGTCAACATTGCGCTCAACGACCACATCCCGATGGCGCAGACGCGCGTGCAGACGCTATCCGATTGGAAGGGGCTGTCCGATGCCGAGGCTAGCCGCAACGCGGTGTTTGCCGCGCTGCTCGCGCGCCAAGGCCTCACCGGTCCGGCGCCGATCTTCGAGGGCCGCTCCGGCTTTTTCCAGCAGGTCACCGGCCCGGTAAGCATAGAGGTTGAGTCCTTCGGCCGGCGCGGCGTGCCGTTCCGTATTCATCGCTGCGCGTTGAAGGCCTATCCCGCGGTGATTTACACGCAGACGGCAATCGTCGCCGCCATCGAGGTCGCCAAGGAGGTCGGCTCGCTCGAGCGCATCGCCGCGGTTGAAATCGCGACGACGCGGCGCGGTTATCAGCGCACCGGCAGCGAACCGGAAAAATGGGCGCCGGAAACCCGCGACACCGCCGACCACAGTCTGCCCTACATCACCGCGCGCGCGATGGCCGATGGCAACGTCACCAATGACAGCTTCGCGCCGCCGATGTTTCGCGATCCCGCCATCCGCGCCTTCATGCAGAAGATCACGGTGCGCGAGGACCCGGCGCTCGCGGCGCGCATCGGGGCTGCGGTGCCGACGCGGGTCACGGCCGTCCTCACCGACGGGCGGAGCGTCGCGCGCGAGATCGATTACGCGCCCGGCTTTGCCGAACGGCCGATGACGCGGGGCGAGGTGGAAACGAAATTCCGCGGCAACGTCGGTAAGCGTTGGTCGACCGAACAAACCGATGCGGTCCTGGCTGAGCTGTGGCAGTTCGAGCGTATTGACGATCTCGCCCGCTTTCTCGGCATGTTCACCGTACAGGCCGGCCGCTGAACGCCTGCGCTTTACTCAGCTCTTGCCCGGAAAGAGCATCGTCGTCGTGCTGGCGTGGGCGTAGAGCTTGCCGGCGCGATCCTTCACGTCGCCCTCCGAGGTCGCGACGGTGCGGCCGCGGTGGATGATGCGGCCTTCGGCGCGCACAGGCCCGGTGTCCTTGGTCAACGGGCGCACGAGGTTGAATTTGAGCTCGAGCGTGGTCCAGGTGTCGCCTTTGACCAGCGTGGAAAACACCGCGCAACCGAGGGCCGAATCGAGCAGCGTCGCGGCGAAACCGCCATGCACCGTGCCGATCGGGTTGTAGTGGCGATACTCCGGCACGCCTTCGAACACGGCGCGGCCATGCTCGACCTCGACCAGATGGAAGCCGAGCGTCTCGCTCATCGGCGGATGCGGCAGCTTGCCGGCGACGATCGCGCCGAGGAAACCGAGCCCGTCATAGGAGGTGAGTACCTCAAGCGAAACGACGCCGTACTTTTTTTCTGCCACTCGGTCCCCCATTTATCGACACCGCTGCCGGAATATCCGCAAGCGCCGCTTCTTCTCGGTGAAGAGCAAGGCGGCGGTCAAGTCCGCTCACGACAATTTGGCCTCAGATATCGAGCCGGAACGGATCGCCTTCGGCCGCGAATTCGCCGGGGCCGATGGTCTCGACCGCGCGCACCATGCGGCCCTGCCGCTTGAGCAGCCGGTCGGCGATTGAAACGATGCGCGCGTTCGGTTGCGCGGTGCGCGAGGCGCGCCGAACATCCCAGGCGATCTGCTGCTCGTCGCGCTGCGGATTGAGCGCGCAGGCCGCCACATAGGCGCCGGCGGTCGAGCGGCTGATTCCGGCAAAGCAGTGCACCACCATGGGCGCATTGCGGTCCCAGCGGCCGACAAAGTCGATCAGCCGCTGCACATGCTCGACGCCTGGCGCGGTATAGCCGTCGAGCGGCGCCGTAATGTCGTCGACGGCCAGCACCAGGTGGTTCTCGGCGGCGATATGGCGCGGCCGCTCCACCCTGTCGACGGCGCGCAACAGTGTGACGATGTGGCGCGCGCCGGTTGAGTCGACGGTGTCGTGCAGGCGGGCGAGGGAGCAAACGTGAATCATGAATGCGATTGAATCGAATGGATGCGTCTTATCTATGACGGCGGGCGCGGCAAGGAAAGCATCAGCCGCCGCGTAACAGTTTTTTGAAGCGTTCGGTGAACCGCGTGGCGGCTGTTGCCGCGGACCAGGGCGTCAGGTAGTCGCGCTCGAGCGTGGCCGAAAATTTCGGCGGCGGGCCGAAAAAGCGGCGCGCCTCGGCGCGATCGAAGCCGGCGAGCCGCGTCGCTTCGAGATAGGCGGCCTGGCGGTCGGCGCCTTTGATCAGGGTCGTGAGCGCTTCCGGCAGCTTGGCCGGCAGGCCGAAGCGTAGGTGAATGGCGCCGAGCAAACGATGTTCGACTGCCTTGTAGCTATCGCCGATCACGGCCTTGAACGGTGAGATCATGTCGCCGATCACGTATTCGGGCGCGTCGTGCAGCAATACGGCGAGCCGCCCGCGCGCGTCGAGTCTCGGCGCCTTGGCGCGCGCCAACGCCTCCACCAGCAGCGCATGCTGGGCCACCGAGTAGATATGGGCGCCCTTCGTCTGGCCGTTCCAGCGCGCGACGCGGGCGAGGCCATGCGCGATATCGTCGATCTCGACGTCGAGCGGGGAGGGGTCGAGCAGGTCGAGCCGCCGTCCCGACAGCATGCGCTGCCAGGCGCGGGCGCTCGTCTTCATGGCGCGCGGCTTGCTCATTTGCGCTTAGCGAGCTTGGCCAAGGGCGCGTGCCGATGGCAGCTCACGAGATGGTCGTTGACCATGCCGACCGCCTGCATGAAGGCGTAGACGATGGTCGGCCCGACAAACTTGAAGCCGCGGCCAACGAGTTCTTTCGACATTTTGCGCGAAATGTCGGTTTCCGCCGGAACCTGCTTTTTGCTGCGGAAGTTATTGTTTTTCGGCCGGCCGTCGAGGAAGCCCCAGAGCAGCGCGGAAAAGCCCGGGCCCTTGTCCATAATGTCGAGATAGCCGCGCGCGCAGAGCACCGCGCCTTCGATCTTGGCGCGGTTGCGCACGATGCCGGCGTCCTGCATCAGCCGCTCGACTTTCTTCGGCGTGTAGCGCGCAATCTTCTCCGGCTGGAAATCGTCGAAGGCTTTGCGGAAGTTTTCGCGTTTGCGCAAAATGGTGATCCAAGAAAGTCCGGCTTGAAAGCCGTCGAGGACGAGCTTCTCGAACAGCGCGCGATCATCCCATTCCGGCACGCCCCATTCCTCGTCGTGATAGGCGACGTAGAGCGCGTCCTGCCCGGCCCAGGGACAGCGGGAGAGGCCGTCATCGTGAAAGAGCGGCGCGCTCATGACGCTTTTTCACCCGGCCAAGCAAATGTCGCCCAACTCGGTTTGATCACTTCGATCGGCATATTGCCGCAGGTGAGCGGCGTGCCGGCGGCGAGCGCGTCGGCGACGCGGTCGAGACGCAGCATGGCGAGCCCGCGGCTTTTGCCGGTCGAAGTGAGCGCGCCGATCTCCTTCTCGCCCGCCATGACCGGGCCCGCGGCCGGTGCGAATTCGCCGTAGCCGACCGGCAGCACACGGCTGCGCGCGCTGCCGCGATGCTCGACGCGCGACACGACCTCTTGGCCGACATAGCAACCCTTGTCGAAGTCGACGCCGGCAAGCTGATCCATATCGGCTTCGTGCGGAAAGGTGTCGCCATAGGCGAAATCCTCGCCGCCGCGCGGCACGCCGAGCGCAATGCGATGCGCCTCGTAGGCGGCGGGCTCGGCGAGCGTCGCGCCAAGATCGGCGGCCGCCTCGCTTGCAAGATTGGGCGGCAGGATGGTGCGCCTACCAAGCGCCGGCAAGCGCGGATCGGCATAAGAGAGGCCGTAGTCGCTCAAACCGACGCCGTCCCAGACAGCCATGACGCCGAGCTTGTCCGACAGGTCGTCGACCGCGACCTTGGCGCGCAGCCGGTAGAATTTGAGCTTTTCCACAAGCGCCGGAGCGAGTGCCCGCGGGCAATCGAGGAAAAAGCCGCCGCCATCCCCGGGCTCCGCCTCGGCGACGATGAAGTCGGCAATGATCTTGCCCTGCGGGGTGAGCAGCGCGGCAAATTGCGCCCGGCCGGGCCCAACCTTGCCCATGTCGCTGGTGATGAGCCCGTTGAGGAAGCGCCGGGCGTCGTCGCCTGCGACCTTGACCACGCCGCGGTCGGGGAGGAACGCTGCCTGCATGTGGATTCCGTGAAGCCGCCTCGGGCCTAATCTCTTGCCAGAACTTACGGCGAAACGTAAGCGCTGTTGGCGTAACCTCAAGCGCCAATTCGAGCGGGTCCACAATGGCGGAGACCTTCGATCTCATCCTCAAGGGCGGCACCGTCGTAAACCACGACGGCGAAGGCCTGCGCGATCTCGGCATCCGTGACGGCAAGTTTGCCGCCGTCGGCGATCTCTCGCGCGCGTCCGCAGGTGAGGTGATCGATTGCCACGGTCTGCATCTCTTGCCCGGCGTCATCGACAGCCATGTGCATTTCCGCGAGCCCGGGCTCACGCACAAGGAGGACCTCGAGAGCGGGTCGCGCGGCGCCGTGCTCGGCGGCGTCACTGCCGTATTCGACATGCCGAACACCGATCCGACCACAACTTCGGCGAAGTCGATCGCCGACAAGGTCAAGCGCGCGCATCATCGCATGCATTGCGATTTCGCCTTTTATGTCGGCGCGACGCGCAAGAACACCAAAGACCTTGGCAAGCTGGAAATGCTGCCCGGCGTCTGCGGCGTGAAGGTTTTCATGGGATCGTCCACCGGGTCGCTGTTGATCGAGGACGATGACGGCGTGCGCGATGTGTTGAAAAATATCCGCCGCCGCGCCGCCTTCCATTCCGAGGATGAGTATCGGCTGCGCGAGCGTATGCATCTGCGCGTCGAGGGCGATCCGCGCTCACATCCGGTGTGGCGCGATGCGCAGGCCGCGCTGATGTGCACGCAGCGTCTCATTCGCCTCGCTCGCGAGACGGGCAAACGCGTGCATGTCCTGCACGTCACCACCAAGGAGGAAGCGGAATTCCTTGCCGCTCACAAAGACGTCGCCACGGCGGAGGCGACACCCGCCCATCTCACGCTGGAAGCGCCGGGCTGCTACGAGCGCCTCGGCACGTTGGCGCAGCTCAATCCGCCGATCCGCGACCGCGCCCATTGGTTCGGCCTCTGGCACGGCCTCACGCAGGGCGTGATCGATTCGGTTGGTTCGGACCATTCCCCGCACACGCGCGAGGAAAAATCGCATCCCTATCCGAAGACACATTCCGGCATGCCCGGCGTGCAGACGCTGCTTCCGCTCATGCTCGACCATGTCAATGCCGGCCGTCTGTCATTGCTGCGCCTCGTCGACCTCACCAGCGCCGGCCCGGCCCGGGTCTATGGGATCGCCACCAAGGGACGCATTGCTGCTGGCTACGATGCCGATGTTACGGTGGTCGATCTCAAGCAGCGGCAGACGGTCACAAACGCTTGGATCGCCTCGCGGGCGGGCTGGACCCCCTATGACGGCATTATCGTCACCGGCTGGCCGACCGGTACTATAGTACGGGGCCGCAAGGTCATGTGGGAAGGCAGTTTAGTCACGCCCAGTTGCGGCGAACGCGTGCGCTTTCTGGAAACGTTGGAAAACGCTACGTTCTGACCGCTGTAACCGCAGAACAACCTTAATTTGCGGCAGTGTGGCCTTGCGGCCTGTCCCCAGGTTTTTCGCCATCCATATAAATTCTGTAGAAATAAATCCGCGTGCAGATGGTTATCACCGGTAGCCTAGCACCCCCCGCGACCTGCCGGAACCGTAAAAGTCAGGATCTCATGAGCGGCGACCTGATCTCGCTTCGCATGCTGCTGGTTGGCGCCGAAGAGGCGCGCGAGAACAGTTGGCGCGAGGCTGCGACGCAGGCTTCGGTGCCGATCGATTTCGACGCCGGCAATCCGTCGGCCGCTAAAGTCGCGCTGAGCCGGGGCGGGGTGGACTTCTGCGTGCTCGATGCCGCGCTTGACGACGCCGACAGAGCCTCGATGATCAAGGCCGCGCGCGCCAAAAAGCCGACGCCGCTCATCTTTGCTTCTCTTTCGCGCGGCAGCGCGCGCCCCGACAAGATCGACGGCCTGCTGGCGACGCCGAAGAATCCGGGCGAGGCGCTCAAGCTGATCGAGATTTGCGTCCGCGCGAAAATGCCGACCCAGGTGCTGGTCGCCGCCGATTCGGATTCGCTGCGCGGGGTCGTGCGCAAGATCCTGAAAGCCAGCCGTTTCACCCTCGATATTCACGAGGCCGAGGACAGCGCCGAAACGCTCGATCGTCTGCGCAAAAGCAGTTTCGGGCTGGTCTTTCTTGACTACAACATGCCGCGTCTCAATGGCGCCGATGTCCTGCACGGCATCAAGCGCGAACACCCGAACCTCGCTGTCGTGATGATGTCTTCGAGCCTCAACCGCGGTGCCGCCGGCCGTCCCCAGGCGTCGGAAGCGCTCGCTTCCTTACGCAAGCCTTTCTATCCGGCTGACGTCGATGCCGTCCTCGAGCGCTATTTCGGCCTGCAAGGGCGCCCATAGCCGGCGCGTGCTCAAGCCGATGCGTCGGGCTGCGAGCCGGCTATTGCCGGCGTAATTCGAGAGAGAATTCACCGTTGCGGATGCGCGCGCTTAAGCCCTCGGCGTATTTGGCGGCGGCATCCTCGCCATAGGTGGTGACGAACTCGGCGAGGGCGGTAAACAGGCAGGCCTGCGCGAGGCAGTCATCATCGACGCCGTCGAGGCGCGCTTCCGCCCAAGCTTCATGCAAATAGCCGAGCGCCACGCGCTTCTGCTCGTGGTCGGCGAGCGGTTCACGCGCGCGCCTCGCTCGCTCGATCATCGTCATGGCAACCTTCGTCCCCGGCGCGGCCGTTCCGGCCGTTCAATTCGACGGCCGGACGTTAGCACGCGGAGGAGAGGCACCAAGCCGCGAGATCAAGGAAAGGTTAATAACGGCGGGCGTTTTGCACACTTAATTGCCGTATCGCGCCGTGATTTCGCGCGCGATCTTGGCGCCTTCGTCGAGATAGCGGCGAATAGCCATGTCGGCGGCCGGAGTACAGGTGCGATAGGTCTGCTGATAGCCGCGGTAACCACGATTGAAGCTCGCCACGATCTTGCGCCGGCGCTCGCCGTCGGGCGCCTCGGCGTCGATCAGCGCCTGCATCTCGTTTCGCCATTTCTGTCCGTCATGGGCCCCGCACACCCCGCGCAGATAATGCAGCGAGCCCATGATTTCCGCGAGCCGCTGTAAGTCGCCGTCGAACGGCGCCGGCTGTTGCGGTATCGCCGGTGCCGCCGGGGCCGGCGCCTGCGGTGCACGCGTCGGCGTTTGCGCCTGCGCGGGCAGGGCAAGGCAGAGCAGGGCGGCGGCGAGGAGCTTTTTCATGCGCAATCCGGATGGACGGGCCTGATATGCCCACCCAGTCGGGCAATCGCAAGGCAGCCCGCTCAGGGCATCGAGGACAGCCGCGCGAACGCCGCCGCGACGATTTCAGCGAGCCCGTCGGTGGTGCGCAAGCCATTCAATTGGGCCGGCTCGACCCAGCGTGCATCGTCGAGTTCCTCATTAAGCACCGGCTCGCCCGAAAGCCAGCGCGCGGCAAAGCAGAGAATGACGAAGTGCCGCTCGATGCGCCCCTGCGCGTCGCGCATGATCGCCTCGCGGTAACCGGCGAGCGCGACAGGCTCGATCGTCAGCGCGGTCTCCTCGCGCACCTCGCGGCTCACCGCTTCCGTCAGCATCTCGCCGATCTCGACGCCGCCGCCGGGCAGCGTGTAGACGCCGAGCGCCGGCTTGCGTGCGCGCCGCACCACCAGAAGCTTGCCGTCGCGGATGATCGCCGCGCTGACCGCCAGGATCGGCCGCTGCGGATAGGCGCGCGCGTCGTTCATTTGCTTTTCATCAGCGCGTCGACGACGGCCTGCGCCGACGTCGACGCGCCGGCGTCGCCCTCGCCGTTGATCACGGCGCCGGCGCGCGCGACCAAGGGACGGAGCAGGGCGGCGGCGCGGTCGGCGAGCGCAACGGCCGCCGGCGACGGGATGTCGGCGCGCATGGCCGCGCCCGTGGCCTCCAGCACGGCGGTCATGGTACCGGCGAGCGCATCGAGGCAGCGCCGCAGGTTTGGATCGGCGCTCTCGTAGGCGGCGATGGCGAGCGAGCGGCCCTTGAAGTGCGACGCCTCGAAGTGCTCGCGGTAGCTCATCGGCCGCCAGCGCAGGAAATCGTCGAGACAATCCGGTGAGCTCGACAGCATTTCGAGCAGCATGATCGCTTCGCTGAAGTGATTGAGATAATCGGAAGCAAGGCCGGTCGCCGGATTGATATTGGCCTCGGCAAGCTGGGCGGCGTCGGGGCCGGCGGCCTCGTCGGCTTGCAACGTCTCGGCGCAATCCTGATATTTCATCGGCCCGGACCCCCCAATTGGCCGGACGCCAGTGTTGTTCCACCCGGTTAAGACGCGATTAAGCAGACGAGGAAAGGCGCCCAAAATGTGCGGCCGCTATACGGTCACCTCCGCGCCGGAAGCGCTGCGGGCGTTGTTTCGCTACGCCGAGCAGCCGAATTTCCCGCCGCGCTATAACATCGCGCCGACGCAGCCGATCGGGATCGTCCGCCTGGTCGACGGTCAGCGGCAGTTCGCGCTGGTGCGCTGGGGCCTGCTGCCGTCCTGGGTCAAGGATCCGAAGACGTTTTCACTGCTGATCAACGCGCGCGGCGAAAGCGTAATCGACAAGCCCGCCTTCCGTGCGGCCATGAAGCGGCGGCGGTGCCTCATTCCCGCCGACGGCTTCTACGAGTGGCAGGCGACGGGCAATCGCAAGCGTCCATTCTATGTGCGCGCGAAATCGGGCGCGCCGCTTGCCTTTGCCGGCCTGTGGGAGAGTTGGATGGGCCCGAACGGCGAGGAACTCGACACCGCGGCAATCGTCACCACGCGCGCCAACAAGACGCTCGCGCCGATCCACGAGCGCATGCCGGTGATCGTGCCGGAAGAGGCATTCGACCCCTGGCTCTATACCAACGCGGTCGACGCGCAGACCGCCGCTGCGCTGATCGCGCCGGCGCCCGACAGCTTGCTCGAGGCATACGAGATTTCCACCGCGGTCAACCGCACCGCCAACGACAACGCGAAACTGCTCGAGCCGCTCGGTCTCGCGGCGGCGGCGGAGATAAAAGCGCGCGCCGCGGATAAAGCAGCAACGCGGCGCCCACGCGCCAAGCGCACGATCAAAGGCGAAGGGCAGGAATCGCTGTTCTAGCCCTACAGCACCTTGCCGGGGTTGAGGATGCCGTTGGGATCAAGCGTCTTTTTCAAGGCGCGCATGAGCTCGATCGCCACCGGGTCTTTGTATTCCGGCAAGACGTCGCGTTTGATAACGCCGACGCCGTGCTCGGCCGAGATGGAGCCGCCGTATTTCTTCACCACGGCAAAGACGACCTCGTTCACCTCGTGCCA
>Ga0335081_10021933_pt1 | contig 10331 bp, 9 predicted proteins | sample Lox_Sample_35_FD_206713 | JGI IMG/M metagenome (GOLD analysis project Ga0335081, IMG submission 206713) | Soil microbial communities from Loxahatchee National Wildlife Refuge, Florida, United States - Lox_Sample_3.5 | ecosystem: Environmental > Terrestrial > Soil > Wetlands | place: USA: Florida...
CGAAGGCCCCGGCGACCGACACCTTCGACCGGATCCTGGTGGCCGTCGGACGCCGTCCCAACGGCACGCTCATTGAGGCCGAACGGGCGGGCGTCACCGTGGATCCGCAGGGCTTCATCCCTGTTTCCAAGCAGATGCGGACCAGCGTCCCGCACATCTACGCCATCGGCGACGTCGTGGGCCAGCCGATGCTCGCCCACAAGGCGATGCACGAGGGAAAGGTCGCCGCCGAGGTGGCCGCGGGCCGCAATAGCTTCTTCGACGTCCGGGCCATCCCTTCGGTCGCGTACACCGATCCCGAGGTGGCGTGGGCCGGGGTCACCGAGAACGAGGCCCGTTCGGCCGGGGTGCGTTACGGCAAGGGAGTGTTCCCATGGGCCGCCAGCGGCCGCTCGCTCACCCTGGGGCGCTCCGAAGGGCTGACCAAGGTGCTGTTCGACGAGGCGACGGGCCGGGTCATCGGCTGCGGCATCGTCGGGCCATCGGCGGGCGATCTCATCGCCGAGGCGGTCCTGGCCATCGAGATGGGCGCCGACGCGGCCGACGTCGCGCTCAGCATCCACCCGCACCCGACGCTGTCGGAGACCGTCGGCCTGGCGGCCGAGGCGTTCGAGGGCACGATCACCGACCTGTACCTGCCCCGGCGGTCGTGATCGTACCTCGACGATGTTCATCGACCCGAGCACCAACAAGCCGCTCGGCTACGACGACGCGTCGGACCAGCCGCTGGCCACCGGCGTGCCGTCCATGGTGGCCACCTGGGCCAAGGCCGTCAACCTCTACGGCCGCCGCAGCCTGGCCTCCGACCTCCAGCCCGCGATCGGGGTGGCGGAGCGCGGGTTCCGCGTGAACCAGGATTTCGTCCAGCTCACCCAGTCAGACCTGCCCGAACTGCAGGCCTACCCAGCCAGCCACTGGCTGCTGAGCTCGTCCGGTAACCCGCTGCCGGCGGGCACCCTGCTCCGCAATCCCCACCTGGCCAAGACCTACCAGCTGCTGGCCAGGTACGGGCCGTCCTATCTCTACGACGGGCCGCTGGGCCAGGCCATCGTCCAGGCTGACGACCACCCCGTGCTGACCCCCGGGCAGACCGTGGTCAGGCTGCCCGGCATCATGACGATGGCCGACCTGGGCGCCTACCAGGCCCAGGTCATGGCGCCGACCCACGTGCAGTACCGCGGCCTTGACGTCTACAGCATGGCGCCGCCGTCGAGCAGCGGGTCCACCGTCGGCGAGGCGCTGAACATCCTGAGCGGCTACAACCTGTCAGCCGAGCCCCGGGCGACGGCACTGTTCCACTACCTGGAGGCATCGCGGCTGGCCTACGCTGACCGCAACGCCTACGTCGGCGACCCGCGCTACGTCAACGTGCCGCTGTCCGGGCTGCTCGACCCGGCGTTCGCCGCGACCAGGCGCTGCCTGATCCACGACAAGGCGCTGGTCTCCCCGGTGGCCCCGGGCAACCCGAATCCGCCGTATACGGGCTGCCCGAGCTCTAGCACGTCGCAGATGGCGCCGGAAGGCGGTCACACCAACAACATCGTCACCGCCGACAAGTGGGGCAACATCGTTGCCTACACCAACACCATTAACTTCTTCGGCGGCAGCGGCGAGACCGTACCCGGCTACGGCTTCCTGCTCAACAATGAGATGACCGACTTCGACTTCACGCCGTCCACTCCCCCCGGTATTCCGGACCCGAACCTGCCCGCCGGCGGCAAGCAGCCGCGGTCCAGCATGGGGCCGGTCATCGCGTTCGCCGGCGGTCAGCCCGTCTTCAGCGTCGGCGCGGCCGGCGGATCCACGATCCCCACGACCATCCTGCAGATCATCGTGAACCACGTGGACTTCGGCATGTCGCTGGCGGCGGCGCTCGCGGCCCCGCGGGTGAGCCAGCGCAACTCGGCCACGTCGCTGGCCGAACCCGACTTCTACGACAGCGCGCTGGCCCAGCAGCTGACCAGCCAGTTCGGTGAGCAGTTCACTCTGGCCGCCGGGCCGATACTCCCCCTCGACAACTACCCGGGCGACGCGACCGCGCTGCAGATCCTCGGCCACGGCCGCTTCGAGGCCATCGCCGAGCCCGTCCGCCTCGGCGGCGGCAGCGCCCTGGTCGTGCACCCCGCACCGTTACCGGGCCGCTCGCCGTCGCCCCTGAGCGCGGTCCGTTCCTGCGGCCGCAGGCACGGACCGCTTGGCGGTCGTCGTGATCTGCGCGAGGCATAGGGTGGGGTGCCGTGTCCAACCGTGAACTGGTGGTTCTCGGCACGGCGAGTCAGGCGCCGACCCGCCGCCGCAATCACAACGGCTACTTCCTGCGCTGGGACGACGAGGGCCTGCTGTTCGACCCGGGCGAGGGAACCCAGCGGCAGATGCTGTTCGCCGGGGTCACGGCGAGCCAGATCACCCGCATCTGCGTCACCCACTTCCACGGTGATCACTGCCTCGGCCTGCCGGGCGTGCTGCAGCGGATGTCGCTGGACCAAGTGCCGCACGTGGTGGAGGTCTGTTATCCGGCGGAGAGCCGGGAAGTGTTCGGGCGGCTCAGGCACGCGTCGCTGTTCCGGGACCGGCTGCGGTTGCGCGAACGACTGGTCGACCCGGCCGGCGGGGCTGGCCCGGACGGCCCGGCGGCGGATTCCTCCTCATTCCGCCTGGAGGCGCGGGCGCTGTCGCACAGCGTGCCGACCGTCGGTTACCGGCTGGTCGAGCCGGACGGGCGGCGGATGCTCCCGGAGAAGCTGGCCGCGTTCGGCATTACCGGCCCCGACATCGGGCGCCTGCAGCGCGACGGCCTTCTCGTGACCGGCGGCCGGACGGTGACGGTGGATCAGGTCAGCGAACCGAGGCCAGGCCAGCGGTTCGCGTTCATCATGGACACCCGGCTGTGCGACGCGGCATTCGAGCTGGCGGACCGGGCGGACATGCTGGTCTGCGAATCCACCTTCGCCAACTCCGAGGCCGGGCTGGCCCGCGACTACGGGCACCTGACGGCCGGGCAGGCCGGCCAGATCGCGGCGCGGTCCGGGGCGCGGCTGCTCGTCCTGACCCACTTCTCGCAGCGCTACGAGTCCGGCTCGGGAGACGGTGAGCGGCTGGCCGGCGAGGCGGCAGCGGCGTTCGGCGGTGAGGTGGTGCTGGCCTGCGACCTGGATCGCGTCCCGGTCCCCGCGCGGCGGCCGGCCGCAGGGCGTTAGCGGCCGACGTCGGCCTCCCTGGCGCTGGCCTGCCTGGCCAGCCGCAGCAGCCGGGCGGCCTCGGCAGGCCGCACGTTGACGTCCGCCATCCGGTACCTGGCCACCTGGGCCAGGTACGGTGCGGGATCGTGCCGCACCACCGCCCGGAACCGGCGCAGGAACATGCGGCGCAGCCCGCCGACCGCAGGGCGGAGCCACGAAGGCAGGTCATCAACGTCCGAGCTCGCCATGATCAGGCATGCCATCGCCACGTCGGCGCCAGCCGGGCCCGCCATGCCGTTCGTCCAGTCGATGACGACCGGGCCGTCCGCCGTCAGCATGACGTTGGCTGGGTGCAGGTCCAGGTGCAAGATCTGGTCACCGGGCCCGAACGGCCGCGGCAGGCCAGCGGGCGCGGCGATCTGGTGCAACCGGTCGTGCAGGTCCGCCAGCACCCGCGCATGCCGGGTGACCCGCCACGGATGGCTGGCCAGGTCGGTGAGCATGTCCGGGCCATCGAGCCGCTCCATGACGAGGTCCCCGCCGTCCGCATAGAGCACCTCCGGCACCGGGAAGCCGGCCTGCCGCAGGTATCTCATCAGGTCAGCCTCGGCCGCACAGGAGTATGACGTCCGGTACCGGCGCAGCACTCGGCCGGCATCGAGCGCGTAGACGTCGGCGGCCCTGCCCCTGCCGATCAGGACGCCCGGGTCCCCGGCCGCATCCGTCACCTCAATCAGTGCCTTTCACGGCGGCGTCCCAGAATTCCTGGATGGGCGGGTAGATCAGCTCCTGGTCGCGGGACAGCGAGGCCTTGACGGTCCGGGTCCGCTCGTCGGCGAGCACCTCGATCTGCCCGGCCTCGACGGCGTCGACGACCTGCCGGGCGACCGATTCCGGGCTGATCTTGGGGGCGTCGGTCAGCGCGGCCATGTCGGTGTCGATAAATCCCGCGTGCACGGCGACGACCAGGGTGCCCTGATGGTGGAGTTCCAGGCGGATGCCGTTGGTCAGCGACCACGCCGCCGCTTTGGAGGCGCCGTAGGAGGCGTTGAACGGGTTGGTGTAGAAGCTGGTGATCGAGAGCATGTTGACGATCGCGCCGCCGCGGTTGGCGGCCAGGACCGGGGCGAAGGCCCGGCACATGCGCAGCGTCCCGAAGTAGTTCGTCTCCATCTCCGCCCGGGCCGCGTCCAGGCTCGGCGCGCCGGTGAACGTGCTGTACTTCAGCACCCCGGCGTTGTTGACCAGCAGGCTGACATCCGCGCATTCCTTCGCGACCGCCGCGACGCGGTCCGGGTCGGTGATGTCCAGCGCCACGGGGGTCACGCCGGGCTCGGTGACCTGGGCGGGCTGACGCGCGGCCCCGTAGACCTTCGCCGCGCCCCGGCTGACCAGTTCCCGGGCGAAGGCGTGGCCCAGCCCGCGGTTGGCTCCGGTAACCAGGGCAACCGACCCGCCGATCCTCATGGCTCCTCCCCCGCTGAGGGTACTGTCAGCTTTCCGTTCGGGCCCTGCTGGAGCAGGGACCTCTCCGCCGTCCGTCACAGCCGGCCGCCTTCGACGTCGTCCCCGGACAGTATGCCCAATCTGTGCTTGTCGCGGCTTCAGGCCCGGCATATCAACGGCAGAGGAAGCTCGACCCGCGCCCTGCGGTGCCATGAGCGCGTTCCCGCGGACGCCATATGCAACTGCGTAGGGTGCATCAGCGTCTGGCGCACTTGCGCGAAACGTTTCCGCGGAAACGCCGGGGCTGGCCGCCGAGGACATGCTGGTCCGGCGAATGGCTGACCGTTGTCGACCTGCTCGGCGAGCCACCCGCGGCGCGCCGGTTACCGGCCCTTAGTGTCCCTTCGCGACCACGTAGCGGATGTAGGCGCCGTAGATGGCCAGGGCGGCGAACATGACCGTCATGACTCGCACCGCCACCTTGATGTCGCGGGTCCGGTCCGGCACCGGCTGGTTGCTGGCCATGATCCAGGCGGCGCGCTCCCGGATCACCGGCGCCCAGGGCCAGCGGGGCAGGTGCCGGCTGGGGTTCTCCTCGCCGGCCGCGATCGCGTCCCTGGTCTTGTCCACGGAACGGCCGATGAAGTAGAGCTGGACGGTGTTGCCGGCCGGGGCGTACACACGGTGCACCACCAGGCCGGCCAGGATGCCGATCGCCACCGGCTGCCACGGATAGCCGGCCAGGTAGGTGCCCAGCCAGTCCAGCCGATGCGGCGTGTGCACCGGGTTGTGCAGGACGTGGTGCGCGAAGACCGCATGCCACAGGTAGGGCAGGGCGTGGTTGATCAGCCAGATGCCCGCGGCCACGATAGGGAACGCCACCACCACGATCAGGATCGGCGACAGCACCACGTACCAGGCCGGGGCGCGCCAGGTGTCCTTGCGCCAGTTCGCCAGCAGCGACTTGACGAACAAGGTGGCCAGCACCGCCTCGTACACGTCGCGGATGTCGTGCCGGTCCTCGGCCCAGCCGCGGAAGGTGAACAGGTTGTCCCAGTCGGGCTTGAGGTACAGGAAGGTGTGGCTGCCGATATGCCATCTGAGCTGGACCAGAAGGTAATACAGGGCGACGATGATCAGCGCGCCTACGTTCGCGGCCAGGAACGACCAGATGATCTGCTGCAGCCAGCGGAGCCTGATCGGCCTGCCGTTGACCGGGATGCGCTTCGGCGGCACCAGTTCCTCGGTGGCGGCGGCCATGACCCTCCCTCGGTCCGGCGGACGCGGCATCCGTAAGCCGCATTAGACCAATAGTGCCCGGTGCGGCGTCCTCATCTGTCATGCCGCCCTCTTACCCACGACTCCCGGCTTCATGGCCCCGGCGCTGGCGGAGTTCGCCCCCGGTTACTTCCGGATCTGACGCGGCGACGCCTGACCGGGCAGGCAGGGTGGCCGGGGCGGTCACCCAGCCCGTTCGGCATAAATAATCAGGGGGTGCGGCCGGGAGCCGGCGCTACGGTCCCGGGCCCCGCGGTGCTGGCCGGGCCGGCGGTGCTGGGGGGGCTGGGGGTGCCGGGAGAGCTGGCGGTGCTGCCGCGGAGCAGGTAGGCGGAGCTGAGCAGCTCGGGGTGGTCGCGCAGGTCGCTGGCCAGGCCGGAGAAGCGGATCTGGCCGCCCTCCATGATGTGGGCCTGGTGGGCCAGGCCGAGCGCGACGGTGGCGAACTGCTCGATCAGCAGCACGCCGGCGCCGGATTCGGCCACCGCGCGGATGACCGGGATCAGGCGGCTGACCACGACCGGCGCCAGGCCCAGCGAGAGCTCGTCGATCAGCAGGTAGCGGGGCTGGGAGATCAGCGCCTGGGCCAGCACGACCATCTGCTGCTCACCGCCGGACAGGGTCCGGGCGGTGGCCGTCAGCCGCTTGCCGAGCTGGGGGAACAGCTCCAGGACCTGATCCCGGCCGGTCTGGGCCCGCTCGCGGTTCAGCGCGTAGCTGGCCACCCGCAGGTTGTCCTCCACGGTCAGGTCGGGCAGCAGCCGACGGCCCTCCGGGACGATGGCCACGCCCGCCTGCCTGATCCGCTCGGGGCGCCGCCCGGCCAGGTCGGCGCCGTCCAGCAGCACGGCGCCGGCCCGGGGCCGCAGGACGCCGCCGACGGCGAGGACCAGGGTGGACTTGCCCGCGCCGTTCGGCCCGAGCAGGGCGGTGACCTGCCCGGCCGCGATCTCCACCGAGACGTCCCTGACCACCGCGCGGCCGCCCCGCTCGACAATCAGGTCGCGCAGTTCCAGCGCGCCCCCTGATCCGTCGGCGCTCATGCCACCCCCAGGTACGCGCGGATCACGTCGTCGTCGCGCAGCACGGCGGCGGTCGGGCCGGATGCGATCAGCCTGCCGAAATCGAGCACGGCGGTGGTCTCGCAGCAGGCCGAGACCAGGCTCATGTCGTGGTCGACCAGGATGGCCAGGGCCCCGGTGTGCTCGGGGATGCCGCGGATCACCTCGGCCAGGTGGCTGGTCTCCTCCTCCGGCAGCCCGGCGGCCGGCTCGTCGAGCAGCACCAGGCGCGGCCGCCCGACCACCGCGCGGGCCACCTCGACCAGGCGGCGGTGGCCGGCCCCGAGCGTGCGCACCGTCGTCTCCGGGGCCACGTCGATGCCGGTGAACTCGATGGCGTCGAGCACGTCCCGGCGGCGGGAGGCGCCGCCGAGCCTGGAGTGCTCGTGCACCATGGCCACGTTGTCGAACACCGAGAGCTCCTCGATGGCCTGCTCGGTCTGGAACGTCCGGCGCACCCCCCAGCGGGCACGGCGGAAATGAGCCATCGACAGCAGGTCTACCCCGAACGCGCGCACCGTTCCCGTGGCCGGCCGGACGAAGCCGCTCAGCACGTTGAAGAACGTCGTCTTGCCGGCGCCGTTCGGTCCGATGAGCCCGCAGGTGCCCTGCTCGAACGTCAGGCTCATGGCGTCCAGCGAGGTGACGCCGCCGTAGCGGACGGTCAGGCCGTCGACTTCGATCATTTCGTGCTCTCCGGGGTTTCCGGGATGGACCGGGGTTTTAGCCGGCCGCGCAGGAAGCGGCCGAGCCGGGCCAGGTCCTTGGGCACCTGGTCGGCCAGGCCGGCCGGCGCCGTGGTCAGCACCTGCAGCACGCCGACGCCGAACAAGATGATCAGCCAGTCGGCCGAGACGCCCCAGTTGTTGAGCAGGGCCGGGAGGAACTGGTAGAGCAGCGCGGCCACCACCGCGCCCCACAGGCTGTACACCCCGCCCATCAGCGTCACGGCCAGCAGCGTGATCGAGTCCTGGGTCGGGAAGCCGATCGAGTACAGGTAGTGCACCGCGCCGGCCAGCACGCCGCCCGCGACGCCGGTGATGAAGGACGCCAGCGCGAACGCCCACAGCTTGTAGAACCAGGTGTTGATGCCCGCGGCCAGCGCGGCGGGCTCGCTCTGCCTGATCGCCGCCCAGGCCCGCCCGGGCTTGGTCTTGATGTGCGCGAAGACCAGCGCGAACATCAAGATGGCGACCACCACCGAGTAGCGGAAGTAGGCCGGGTCGCTGGCCGCGATGCTGGGCCGGCGGATCGGCGGGATGTGCACCAGGCTGCCGTTGTATCCGGTGAAGCCGTGGCCGCCGTTGGGGAAGTTCACCGTGGCCAGCACCACCGTGATGGCGCCCGCCAGCATCAGCGTGATCAGGGCCAGGTACAGGCCGCGCAGCCGCAGCGCGGGCAGCCCGATCAGCAGGCCGGCCACCATCGTGATCAGGCCCGCCTCCAGCAGGACGAGCGGGTAGGGCTGCGAGGTGGCGAACAGCAGCCGGGCGGCCGCCCAGGCCCCGATGGCCAGCACCGCGACCTGGCCCAGGGAGACCAGGCCGACCCGGCCGACCAGCAGGCCGAGGGCGAGCGTCACCATGGAGTACACGGCCACCTGGGTCATCGTGTCGACGTAGTACAGGCTCATCAGCTGCGGCAGCGCGAACAGGACGAACAGCAGCAGCACCGCGGTGACGGCCCACCTGATCAGCTGCGGGCGGGTGGGCCTGCGGCTGATACGCGCCGGGCTCGCGCGCTCCAGCGTGGCCCGCATCAGGCTTCCTCGCGGGACTGGGTCATGACCTGGTGCCGGGACAGCACGAGCAGGGCGATGGCGGCGATCACGAACGGGGTCATGTCGCGGTAGTTGGACAGCGAGGTGATCGGCGTGAGCAGGTCATGGATCAGGCCGACGGCGATCGCCGCCACGAACGTGACCGTGATCGAGCGCAGCCTGGCGATCAGCACCGCCGCGAGGGAGGAGATGACCAGGAAGGTGAGCGTGGTGGCGTCGAGCGCCACCAGGTCGGCCAGCAGCAGCCCGGCAATGCCCGACAGCACGCCGCAGCCCAGCCAGGCCGCGGCCTCCACCTTCCTGACCGGCACGCCCAGCGTGGCGGTGATCTCCCGGTCGTTGGCCATGGCCCGCATGGCCGTGCCGAGCTTGGTGAACCGCAGGAACGCGCCGGTGCCCACGGTGAGCACCACGCCGGCGCCCAGCGCGATCACCTGCGTCCAGGTCACCTGGACCTGTCCCACCGAGAAGCCGCCGTTGTCGGTGGGCAGCGTGAGCGAGCGGGCCTGGCCGCCGCTGGTCGTCCAGAGCAGGTCCATCACGCCGTACAGGATCAGCGTCAGCCCGATGGTGGCCACCGCCTTGACCAGCGGGTCCCTCTTGGCCAGGGCCGGGCCGAAGATGGCTCCGTAGCCCAGGGTCACCCCGCCGGCCACGACCACGCAGGTGAGCCACCCGACCCAGCCCGGCGTGCCCGCCCTGGTGACCAGCGACCAGGTGATCAGCGCGCCCAGCGCGCCGACCGCGCCGAAGGCCAGGTAGAGCACGCCGGTGGCCCGGTAGAGGACGACCAGCCCGACCCCGGACAGGGCGTACACCCCGCCCAGGGCCAGGCCGCTCACGATGAACGGCTCGAAGTCCTGCCAGGGCGGCATAAGCGGTCCCGGCCCTGGACGGTCATGAGCTGGTCGGGGCGTTCGCTGCGGTGCCGGCCACGCTCCGGTACTGCGCGATCTGCGGGTCGGCCGCCGAGATCGGCGTGCAGCCCTGGACCGTGGTCATCTTGCCGTTGTTCGCCGTGACGGTGTAGTCGGCGTTGTTCGGGATGTGCAGCGGGTAGTTGCCGTAGGTCCACAGCTGGCACAGCATGCCGGTGTTGAAGTCCTTGACCCCCTTGATGGCGGCGTTGACGCTCTGCACCGTGTAGGGGCCGGTGATCGACTCCAGCGCGTGCACCATGATCTCGGCCTCGGTGAAGCCCATCTGGCTGAAGCTGCCGATGCCGCCCTGCACCGACGAGCCGTACTGCTTCAGGATCGCCTTGTACAGGTTCATCGAGGGCGTGCTGGTGCCGTCGGGCGGGGTCAGCTCGGCGTTGACGAACAGCTTGCTGTTCCACTTCGGTCCCAGCGACTGGGCCAGGAAGTCGGTGTTGCACGGCGTGGAGCAGCCCCACAGCTTGACCCGGTCCTCCAGGCCGAGCTTCTGCGCGGCCTGCAGGATGATCAGCGCCTCCGGCGGGGTGAAGTTGAGTATCACGGCGCCGTTCGACCCCGCGTCGTTGACTTCCTTGATCGCCACCGAGTTGGCGTCCGAGATCGGCACGTTCTCGGTCAGCTGGACGATCGGGGTGTTCGCGGCCTTGGC
>Ga0335081_10021934_pt1 | contig 10331 bp, 4 predicted proteins | sample Lox_Sample_35_FD_206713 | JGI IMG/M metagenome (GOLD analysis project Ga0335081, IMG submission 206713) | Soil microbial communities from Loxahatchee National Wildlife Refuge, Florida, United States - Lox_Sample_3.5 | ecosystem: Environmental > Terrestrial > Soil > Wetlands | place: USA: Florida...
TTTGATAAATTCTCTGCGATTGTAACGATTCATGAGTCGGTTCAGACGTTTATTCAGACGTTTATTATGTCCGGCAGTTACCAAATCCCGCAGTGAAAACACCTAGCGGCACGATTTTGATATCCGAGGATGAATAGCGTCAAGGGGGCAAATTAGGACAGAATTTTGTCCTAATCCGGAACGTGAGTGCTATTCTTGCTAAAGAATCAAAAGTTATTGTTTCAATGAAACCAGACTCGCTTTGAGCTTGAAATTCATTGAGGCGTTTTTGCAACAAATACATCAACCGCAACAAAGCTCATGAAAACCCTGACTCGCACCATTCAAACCATTGCCGCCGTTGTCACCCTGTTTGCCGTGCCGCAGGCCGCTTGGGCACTCGGCGCCAGCGCATTTATTGTCAATCCCCAGGTGTCAGGATCACAGACTTTGGGAAGCACGTTGGTGGGCAATGGCTACAGCACCAACTTCAATGTTCAATTGCAAATGGGCAGTACCGTTTACAAAGGCGGCGGCGTGACGTTCGAACAGCTTACGGTTTCGCCGTCAGGCTCCGGAGTAACCGCCGCGATGGTCACCAACGGGCCGTTCACCAGCACCCAGAGCAGCGGCACATGGACCACCAACACAACGCTAACGGTGTCAGCCACGTCCGGCGCGACGCCCGGCACCTACACCGTGACTTTTACGGCCTCAAGCACCAACCTGGCCCACATCAATTCAAGCATCTCGGGCACGCCAAACATTGGTCCCCCGACCGGCAACCCGGTCACAAATAAATATACGTTCTCCGTGGGCATGCCGGTAACTCCGGTTATCATTTGGAGCCCGGCGGGTGTGGATACGAACTGGTCCAACCCCAACAATTGGAATACTGCAGCCACGCCCAACTCAGGCAACGACGTGTATTTTATTGACCTCGGCGTGACCGCCGCTGGAATTGTGGACAACGTCGTTAATTCCAACATGAGTATTGGTTCGCTGACTTACGCCAATACGAATAACTTTCACACCACGCTCATCCAATCAAACATGACCTTGACGGTTGGCGGAGATGCCCTCGGCTTGAACGCAGGGACGGGCACTGACCCCGGACCCGCCAGCGCTCAGTTCGGTTATACAACGAGCAATTCCATCACCGGCGCAGGGGGCACGTTGTCCTTGACCAACCCCAACGCGGTCGTGTTCGTCTCGCAGACCCACGTTACGACCGCCAACGCGATTTCCCTCGCCTGGGCGGCTTTGGACCTCTCGGGGTTGGATACTTTCAAAGCCGCGGTGGCCGGAGTGCGGGTTGGCTCTGATTCGTTTACCGTCTCCAAGGGCCAGTGCGGCGTTCTTAATCTGGCAAAAACCAATACCATCCTGCTCACGCCCGGATCCACCGCGCCGCAGATTGATGTTGGTGACAACAATCAATCCGGCGACACCCCGACGGTTCAGAGCCGGCTGCTTTTGGGTCAGACGAACGGAATTTATGCCGACTCCATCGTCGTTGGCCGGGGCAAGTCCGACGCGGATCCCGACGGGGCGTTAATGGCTTTTAACAGCGCTTTCAGTTCTCCGACGGCCTATTTCCGCGGCACCGGCGGCGCTACGAGTCGGGTGGGAACCTGGACGATAGGCGACGGCGGGGCCAGCAGGACTTATTACGCGTATGGCACTTGTGATTTCAGCCTGGGCACGGTGAATGCGCTCGTGGACACCCTGTACATTGGCAAGGGCGCGACCGGCTCATCGCCTCAGGATGCCGGCTACGGAACGCTGACGTTTGGCGCGGGCACGATTGATGTGAACACTTTGGAAGTCGGATACACAACCATCGGCCCCGGCATAGGTTCAGACACAGGGACGGTAAACGTCAACGGCGGCTCCCTTGTGGTCAATACGTTCCTTGAGTTGGCCCATGGTGACAACTCATTGGGCACGCTCAACATTTCCAATGCGACCTTGACGGCGAATAATGGCATCACTCCGGACATCGGCCTGTCGGCGATCAGTCTGACTGACAGTACGCTCAATGCAACCAACAATACTGCCGTCATCGGCACGGGTGTGAATCCAGTCAGCTCTTTCGGCATCAGCGACTCGGCATTGAACGTGTCGGTTCATCAAAACAAAACGCCCAATGTCTCGGTCGCCGATCTTTCGGCGGGCGGCGCGGCAAACACCATTAGCTTGAGCGCAGTGCCGCCGCTCCCGGCTCCGGGCCCGGCACAATTCCCGGTCATCCAATACGGGTTGAATGGCGGCGGTTCGAGCGGCAACTTGAACACGTTTGTCGTCGGAACCTTGCCCGCTGCGATTCCGGCCTACAGCGCCTTCGTTTCCAACAACGTGGCCAACAACTCCATTGATATTGTTTTCACCGGCGGCCCGTTCGTCCCGGCGCTCACCTGGGATGGCACCGTGAACGGCAATTGGAACACAACGACGCCGAACTGGAAGTCGGGGGCGACCTTCGCGCAGAACGATTTCGTGACGTTTGATGACACCCTGACCGGAACGGCGTACACGAATGTGAACCTGTCAACGGCCCTCAGTTCGGACGGCGTCAGCGTCAACAACTCGCTGTACAACTACGCCTTCAGTGGCGGCGGCAGCATCAGCGGCGGCGGCACGCTGTTCAAATCCGGCTCCGGCACGTTGACGCTGGCCGAAGCCGGCGGCGATAATTTCAGCGGCGGCATCATCGTCAACAGCGGCACGCTGATTTTGGACAACGCCAACGGCGCGATTTCCGGCGGCACAGTCATCAACGGTGGGACCGTTCAGGTTGGAAACAACGATGCGAACGGTGCGTTGCCGGCGGGCAATGTGGCCGACAGCGGCGCGCTGATTTTCGACCGCATGGACAGCGTAACCAACAATAATGTGATTTCCGGCACCGGCGCGTTGCTGCAAGGCGGCTCCGGGGTCGTGACCCTGGGCGTTGACAATAACGATTTCTCCGGCCCGGTGACCGTCGCGCAAGGCACGCTGAGAATCGGCAGCACGAACGCGCTCGCTCCGGCCGTAACCAGCGTCACCGTCAACAATGGCGGGACGTTTGACGTGTACGGTTATGCCTTGTTTGGCAACGGGAATTCCAATCTGGTCGTCTCTGTTTCCGGCGCCGGCGTTGGCGGCAACGGCGCGATTGTCAACAACAGCACCAACAACCTGTCAACTGTTTTTCATACGATCAATCTCACCGCCGACGCGACCTTCGGCGGCAACGCCAATTGGGACCTGCGCAACAACACCTCCGGCTCCGCCGGCGCGGACGGAGCACTGAACGGAGCTTTCAATTTGACCAAGGTGGGAACCAACACCGTGACACTCAAAGGCCTCACGGTGGACCCCGGTTTGGGGAATATCAATGTGCAGGCGGGCACGCTGGTTTTCAGTTCCCTGACCAACGCGCCGATCAACTCGCTCGGCAGCCCGAGCGCAACGGCGACGGTCTTTACCAATGCCACCCTGACGCTGGACTCCATGTTGGCGGTTCCGGATAAAAACTATGTCTTGACCAACGGCGGAACGCTCAAGTGCAGCGGGACAAATACGCTCGGCATCAACAGTCCGTTGATGCTCGCGGGGGCGGCCGCCAACACCATCAACGTCAGCGGCACCAACAACGCGTTCACGATCAACAGCGTCATCAGCGGGACGGGCAGTCTGACCAAGAGCGGCAGTGGCGCTTTGTTCCTGACCACGAATAACACGTATATTGGCAGAACCATCGTGAGCGGCGGCACATTGGCATTGACGACCAACGGCCCGGGCAATGGTTCCATCGCATTCAGCACGAATATCAACATCACTTCCGGCGCGACGATTGATGTCACCGGCCGCACTGACGACACCTTGACGCTGGCCGGCGGCCAGACCCTGGCTGGCGGAGTTGGCACAAACGGACCGGCTATGATCAACGGCATTTTGAATGCCGGCGCCGGCTCAACGGTTTCGCCGGGTTCGGGCACCACCAACATCGGCACTTTGAGCGTAAGCAGCAACGTCACGCTGCAAGGCGTCACCATGATGAAAATCAGCGCGGCAGGCGGGAACGACCAGATTGAAGCTTGGGGCATCACCTATGGCGGCACCTTGATTGTGACCAACTTCTCCGGCGTGGTCACCAATGGCCAGAGTTTTCAACTCTTTGTGGCGACGAACGGCAATTACAGCGCGGGAACATTCAGCAGCGTGATTTTGCCGTCAGCGACCGGACCGACGTGGGCGCAGACGGCGTCCACGCTGACCTGGACCGACACTTTGGGGGTTGATGGAAAAATCACCGCCGTGGTTACACTGGTTCAACCGGTCATCACCGGGATAAGTCTGTCGGGGGCGGGGGTAAACAATCTGGGGATCAGCGGAACGAACGGATCACCCGGCTACAACGTCGTTTTGTTGAACAGCACCAACGTGGCGTCGCCGTTGAATCAGTGGACGCCGATGCTGACCAACCCGCTCACCGCCGGGGCCATCAGTGTCACCGCGACGGTGAATACCAACGCCCCGCAAAACTTCTATCTCCTGCGGGTACAATAGAATCGCGCGGCAAAAGCTGTCACAGGCACGGCACGGGTTTTGGGAAAAGCGGCGACGATAAAAGCCTGCTTGAACCAAGGCCCGATGCCGGCGATTGGAACATTAACCTTGAAGGGATCGTGAAGGGATGGGGGTGCGCATTGACTCATTTTATCCTTTCGTGGAGGGCAACGAATTGGCGGTGTAAAGTGAAGCGGTGCGTTCTTGCCCGGCCCGGCTTGGGCAGGTAAAAAGGAGTCATGAAAATGAAAGCCAGCGCGTCCGCCAATGCCGAACTGCTTTCATCAGGATTACGCCGGTATGTCTATCTCTCGGCGGCGATAACGGGCGCCGCGATCATGATCGTCGAAATTCTCGGCGCAAAAATGCTCGCGCCATATTTCGGCACGTCCCACTTTGTCTGGACGGCGCAAATCGCGGTCACCCTCGTCGCACTGGCAATCGGTTATTACGCCGGCGGACGGCTTGTGGATCGCTGGCCACAATTGAGCGGGCTGTATTGGGCGATTCTGGCTGCGGCGGTTTATCTCGGGCTCACGGTGCTCGTGGTGGACCCGGTGGGCTGGTGGTGCCTCGACTTCAACCTCGCGGTCGGCTCGTTGCTGGCCTCGACCTTTCTGTTCTTTGTGCCGTTGGCGTTGCTCGCCATGGCCGGACCATTTTTTATCCGCGTGTTGACAGTGGTCGTCTCCAGCGTGGGTGGAAACGTCGGACGGCTTACGGCCATGAGCACGCTCGGCAGCTTCGTGGGCACGGTGCTCATCGGCTACGTGTTTATTCCGTTTCTGCCCAACGCAATCACCATGTCTGTGACTTCGGGCGCGCTCGCGGCCGTGGCGGCGGGCTACTTCATCGGCTGGGGACGGAAGCGCAGTTCCCCCACGTCCATCGTGGCGGCGAGCATTTTTGCCCTGTTGCTGGACGCGACCGGCGTGGGCCAGGACCAGTTGCGAGACCTCCGGGGAAAGACCTGGCACGAAGTTTACCGCGCGAATTCAAATTTTGGCCGGATTCAGGTGATTGACACGGATGATGGCACGCGCCGTTGGTTTCTGAACGACAACCTGCCACAGAACGACTATGATCCCCAAGCCAAGAAAGGCCTTTCCTCATTCACCTATATGCTGCACGTCCTGGCGCGCGGCTACACGACGAACATCCAGGACGTGCTTTGCATCGGCCTCGGCATGGGCATTGCGCCGATGAAATTCGCACAGGAAGGTGCGCGGGTGGATGTGGTGGAAATCAATCCGGCTGTCGTGCCGGTCGCAGAACGATTTTTCAATCTCAAACCGGGGCGTTTCGAGTTGATCATTGACGACGGCCGGCATTTTGTGAACCGTTGCACCAACCGTTACGACGCCATCCTGCTGGACGCGTTCCTGGACGATTCCGCGCCCTCACATCTGATGTCGCGCGAAGCGTTCGCCGCGATGCAGCGCGTCCTCAAACCGGGCGGCGTGCTGGTCATCAATGCTCTGGGCGAAACTGCGCCGGGCAAAGATTTTCTCGCGGCGTCGCTGGACAAAACCTTGAAGTCTGTGTTCCGCAGCGTGCACATCCACGGCCCGGACCGGGAAAACATGTTTTTCGTGGCCTCCGACCAGCCACAACTGGAATTGCGGCGCTCGCCCGACTTTTCAGAAGTACTGGCATCGTGTCGTCAGCAGGTGCAAGATGCTTACCGGAACATCGTGGAAGTGGATCCTGCTCACGGCCTGATACTGACCGACGGCTATAATCCAGTGGAATATTACGATGCTGCCAACCGCGAGGAAATCCGTCGGAACCTGATCATGGCCTTGCGCCAGCTGTAAATTTCATGGTGACGCAACACCGGAAATTCGTTTGAGCGTGTCCGACCGGCGTGCTTCGTGAGGGTCCGGCCTTGCGCAACGCAGCACAACCTGGAAACGATGGATAGAGTTTTCCCCGCTGCAAAATGATCACGGCGAGATTTTATGGCCGGCCTGCCCGCCGCGCGAAAATCAAAACCGTCGGCACCGTGTAGTCATCCGCCGGCTCGACCGTTGCCCAACTGCCCACGTCGTCGGTGTATTGAACACCGGATCCGTTGAATGGCGTGAAAGGATTTCTGCCACCAGGCCAGAACGTTGGGCGCGCATCGTTGGGGACATCGCCGGCTCTGGAGGCTTTTCCGCGGGCCGGGCCGGCCACGGTTGCGCCCAATACGAGTGGTGGAGTTCCGTCGAGCGACCCGGCAAGATTGGCGATTTGATGCTGCATGTGAAAGGGGAAAACGGCTCCGGCGCCGACGATGAATGACGTTCCCCACGCGTTTGCGCCGAGGACAAAATCAAGTTGCCGTTGAGCGAGGTCCGCGTAAGCCGCCGAGCGGCTCAAATCATCGTAACATTCCGCTTCGATCACCAAACCAAGGGCGTGTGGAACCAGATCACCGTCGGTATAACGCGAGCCGAGGCCGAATGGATCCCTCTCCGAACGCTTGACGGCGATGTCGAGCTGCCTTTTCAAGCCGGAAAGCAGCTCGGGCCGGGTGACTTCGAGGTTTTTCGGGTCGCCCGCCCTTTCGAGAGCGCGATAAAGTTCGTAATGGGCAAGGCCGCTCACGTCATAAAGATTAAGCGAATCGCCGCTGCCAGAATCCAGACATCCCCGTGCCCAGTGCGTCGCCCGTTGAAGATAATACTCGGGGTCGGAGTGCGGCGGACCGGCGGACGATTGCCCATCCGTGAGGGCGAAATATAATTCCGTCGCGCCCCATTCCAGGTCGTCGCGCCATTCGTCCTCGGGATAGAAATCATGGGGAAAGGTCGTGGTCAACTGCGTGACGTTGGTGGTCGCGGCCAGCCCGAAAATGCGTTCGGCGGCGAGCAAAAGTTTTCGCGCATAGGCGGGATCGTTGGTTTTGAAAACCTGACAGCCCAGAGCAAACGCGGCGGCCAGACGCCCGGCCAGATTGGGACTGATTTGCGCGCCGGTCGTGCCGGCTGGAAACACGGGGCGATGTTTGATGAAGTATTGCGGGTCGCCCGGCTGGACATTTAATTCGTCATCCGCTTCAGGCAGCCGCCATACGTCGTGATCGCCCGTGATATTTTGGTTGCCGTCGCCGATGCCGACTTGCGCGTAAAGCGTTTGCGTGTCGTCATGCCACATTTTCAGGAGCCAGTCCAAACCGAAGTGCCCCTCAACAGCAAAGTCCGCGCTGCCACCGCACCCCGCTTGCGCCGGATAATCGCGCGCGGCTTGCAACATCATTGCTGTCACGTAACTTGCCGTCTCGACGAATTTGAGATAGTCGCCGGCGTCGAACCAGCCGCCGGAAACGTCCAGCGGCCCGCCGATTTTTTCCAGGTCGCCTTGCAACCCGCTTTTTCCAAAGGCGGGAACTTTGTAAACGGACGCCTGCCGGTCCGTGAGGTGCGCAGGCCGGCGGTGGATCACCGCCGGCAAGACATCCGGCCCATCGCGCTGCGCCTGAAAGAAGAAAAGCGCATGACGCAGCAGCGGCGCGTAAATCTCTTTTCCAGCGCCGATCCGGAATGAAGGCGAGGTCCCCCGAGCTATGCCCTCAACTTTGAGGTAATAAGTCCCGGGTCGCTGCACCGAAGAAAAATCGAGCAGATAAACATTCGTATAAATCGCGTTCCAGGAGCCGGTTCTGTTTCCAACGGAGGCCCGGAACGCCACGACGCCATCGGCGCCGACCACCAGGAAAGTCGCGTCGCGTTCGGAAGCGGTCGCCATCAACAGCGCCCGCTTGGAATCGCCGGCCAGAAAACCTGCTTGATTGACGCGAATCTGCGCGTCGGTTTGTGTCGCTTCGAGTTTGCAGCAATAAACGACTGCCGCTGCGAGTGGTAAAATCCATCGCGTGAAAGGCTGCATGGATCAGGATTTCAATTCCCGGATGAGCCGCTCCGTCCGCCGGCCGTATTCGACAAAATTCTTTTGCATCGCCGCGTCGTCAGTGGACTGGTGTTTTGGGTCGTGAAAAACCGAAACCATGTGCGGCTCGATGGAAATGCCCGCGTCGTAACCGCGCGCAAAGGCATCCTTCAAAATATCACGCACGCGGCCCTGGCCTTCACCTGGCCAATTGTAATCCGCATCGTTTTTCGCGGCGTTCCAGGTCGCGTCCTTGATGTGGATGTGCGCCACCTGGTCGCGTACGTGCGTCCAGAATTCCCACGGGTTCTGCTTCGGCCACGGTTTGGATTGGGAACGGTCCGGATTGAAAACCGGATTCGCCGGATCAAAGAGCCAGTTGAGTCCGGGACATTTCTCCAGAAGTTCCAACGCGTGCTGCCAGCTCATGCCGCCGTGGTTCATGCAATTTTCGTGCAACGGCTGAATGCCCGCGTCGAGAAATCTCCTGGTCACGTCGCGCACCCGCCGGAAAACTTCGGTGGGGATTTTATGCGCGTCATCTTCGGGCTTGAAACTCATGATGCGGATGTGACGCGTGCCGAGCCGCTGCATCCGCGGAATCGCGCGCTTGACTTCCGCGAGCGTGATTTCAAAAGGGTCGCCGACTTTCCTGGCCCAATTCATCACCGCGGAGCCGAAACACCAAACCTCGATACCGGCCGTCTGCAATTTCTCGGCGGCGATGTCAAAGGCCGCGTCGGGAATATCGTGGAAATTCCCCTTCGGAAAGCCCGGCACTTCAACAGCGCGCATCTCGATGAATTTCCAGCCGAGTTCTTTCGTGGCATGAATCTGGCCGTCAATCGCGTTGGCCGCCTCGTCGCCAATGCCCATCAGTTTCATAAAATTATTTCCGGAACGAACTCGCGAAATCATCCGTCGCCGTTTTGACGACTTTTTTCTCGGTTTTCGATGCTGCGATCAGCTGGTTCAATTTCCTCTCCCACGCTGCGCCGTCCATCGGCAGTTCCAGTGTTTGGCCGAGCAAAGATGAATACACCATCGCGTTCGCCAGTTCCACCGAATTGATACCTTCCTCACCCGGCGCAATGAGTCGTTCGCCGTCGAGTATTGCGTTCACAAAATTCTGCACCATCGTCGCGTGTGGCAGCACGGCGTTTTCAAAGGGGATTTTCTCGGTGCGTGCGCCGGGTTTTACAAAGCCTTGTTTCGCAGTTTGGCTGAATTCCCGCATGTCCACCTCGTTGTGCGTGAGGACCAGCTGGTTGTTTTCAAGGATCAGCGTGCCGCGCGTGCCGACGATTTCAAACCGATTTGTGCCTGGCGCTTCGCCCGTGGAGCTGATGAACGTGCCGGTGATACCGTTCGGCCACTCCAGATAGGCCGTCACGTTATCCTCGACCTCGATTTGGTGGAAGCGCCCCAGCTGGCAGAAACCGCGCACGCGGCCGGGCATGCCGCAAAGCCATTGCAGGGTGTCGAGGTTGTGCAGGCATTGATTGAGCAGCACACCGCCACCTTCGCCCTTCCAGGTCGCGCGCCAGCCGCCGCTCGCGTAATAAGCTTCGGTGCGGAACCAATCGGTGTTGATCCAGTTGACACGCACCAGTTCGCCGAGGTCGCCGTTGTGGATCAGCTTTTGAATCATCAAATAACGCGGTTCGGTGCGCAGTTGAAACATGCCTCCGAAAACAACTTTCGGAAATTTCCGGTGCACGGCGATGAGCCTTTCGGCATCGGCCTTGTGCGACGAAATCGGCTTTTCCACCATGGCGTGAACGCCGGCACGGAGCGCGGCGATGCCCAGCGTGGTGTGCTGAAAATGCGGCGTGGCAATGATGACCGCGTCCACTTCGCCGGAATGGATGAGCGGCTCGCCATCGCTGAAAATCTTGAGCGGTTTGTATTTTTCCGGCGGC
>Ga0335081_10021935_pt1 | contig 10331 bp, 11 predicted proteins | sample Lox_Sample_35_FD_206713 | JGI IMG/M metagenome (GOLD analysis project Ga0335081, IMG submission 206713) | Soil microbial communities from Loxahatchee National Wildlife Refuge, Florida, United States - Lox_Sample_3.5 | ecosystem: Environmental > Terrestrial > Soil > Wetlands | place: USA...
AGGAAGCACGACGCTCGCATCAGGACGCAGATCAAACTTCAACCCGCGGATCGGACCGCCGTTCGTTTCTGAGAAACACAATGGTGGCGGGTGCCGCAGTCACCGCAGGTGCGGCGCTGCTGGGCAAGAGTGCGCCGGCATTCGCGCAGGGCAGTAGCGGTTCACTAAGCAACGGAGACGCGGCGATTCTCCGTTTTGTGGCCGCGGCTGAAATCATTGAGAGCGATATCTGGCTGCAGTACAACGAACTGGCTGGCGTACAAGACGGAGAAGTTTCCCGCCTCGCGCACAAATTGATCCCTGGCTATCCCGGTCAACCCACCGGCGGAAACTCTGCTTACACCAAGGCCATCCTGAAACTTGATGGAGACATGGACCAATACATTTCGGACAACACCGAGGATGAGTTGAGCCACGAAGTTTTTCTGAATGCGTACCTGGCCTCGAAGGGAGCAGACATAGTAAGTCTCGATGGGTTTCGCACGCTGCCATCGAGTCAGGCGACGGGATCGAACAAATCGTTGGGACGGTTGACGAATCTGACTCAGCTTACGGTTCACACAGACTACTGGACGCGCTATCGTAGCCGCGCCGGGAACCCTGATCTGGGGACGAGATTCCGCGATGCGATCCCCACGTTGGCCGTGGGACAGCATGCGGCGATTCCGCGGAGCGACTTTGACGTGGCCCACGGACGATTTCTGCAGGCGATCGCCTTCACGGCTGGCTTTCACTTTCCCTGGATCGAGCAAGGCGGCACGAGTCTCTATCCCATGCTGGCACAGCGCGCGACGGACGTAGAGGTGCTGCGCATTCTGCTGAGCATCGGGGGAACCGAGATTTGCCATTTCCAGACATGGCAGGACAAAGCCGGCAACTTCACGCCGATGGCCGACGTTGTCGATCCGGTGACTCGAGTATCGGTAACGTTCCCCGATCTCAACTCTTCGCCGCTTGGCGGCGAAAACTTCCAGACGAACCTGATCATGCCGGAGCCGACGGTTTTTCTGAGCCGACAGTTCCCTCCTTGCTCGATCATTCGCCCAACGGAAACGACGGGTGCGGCGATGGGTGCGGTGAATGCGTTGACGGCAGATGGGCTGTTTATTGGGCAGTCGACGGCCTTCACGCAATTGCTGCAGGATTTGGCGGCGGATGCCGACGCTGCGGTGCGCGGCGGGAACTAGGACTTGACCCAATTCTCCGCCTTTTTTACGCGGGGTGAACGTTGGACTTCGGTCTGTTCAAGAAATCCCCACTTCTGGCAAAACCGGCCGGAAGTGGGGCATCCAGTTTCGGATTCTTGGCTGTGCCACTGCTTCGATGGCGCAGTGGCGAAATACCACCTACGGAAATTTTCCCGACCTCAAGGACACCACTAAATTCGGCGGTGAGCCGGAGAACTTTCGTTCTCTGCTACACTCGCCAGTTATGCTGACGCATTTGGAATGCACACGCTGCGGCGAGCACTATCCTGCGGATCGTCCGCAATCGGTTTGTACGAAAGATGGCGGTGTGCTCTACGCGCGCTACGATCTGGCGGCAATCAAGAAATCATTTTCTTCGGCGCGGTTGGCGCTGCGCGCGCCTTCGATGTGGCGATATGATGCGGTGCTGCCGGAGGCAGATCCGGTTTCGCTGGGCGAGGGGTTCACGCCGATGCTTCCGAGCCGCGAATATCCCAATGTGTATATCAAGGATGAAGGGCTGAATCCTACGGGCTCGTTTAAGGCGCGTGGACTTTCTGCGGCTGTGACCATGGCGCGGCACTTCGGGTTGAAGAAGCTGGCGATTCCTTCGGCTGGGAATGCTGCCGGTGCGCTGGCGGCTTATGCGGCGGCGGCGAAGATCGAGGCGCACATTTTTATGCCGAAGGATGTTCCCGTCGCCAATCGCGTGGAATGCGATTACTACGGCGCGCAGGTCACGCTGGTGGATGGGTTGATCAGCGACTGCGCGAAACGCGTGGCGGAGTTGAAGAATTCGGACTCATGGGCCAAAGAAGGATGGTTCGACGTCAGCACCACCAAAGAGCCTTATCGCGTCGAAGGCAAGAAGACGATGGGGTACGAGGTCGCGGAGCAACTTGGGTGGAGGTTGCCGCAAGGGATTATTTATCCGACAGGCGGGGGCGTTGGGTTGCTGGGGATGTGGAAGGCATTTGAAGAGATGGAGGCGCTGGGGTGGATTGGTACGGAGAGGCCAAAGATGGTCTGTGTGCAGTCAGCGGGATGCGCGCCGATTGTTAAAGCATGGGATGAAGGAAAGGCGGCGGCGGAGATGTGGGCGGATGCGGCGACGCTGGCCTCGGGATTGCGGGTGCCGAAGCCGTATGGGGACTACCTGATTCTCGACCTCCTAAAGAAGAGCCAGGGCGCGGCAGTGAGCTCGACTGATGACGAGATTGTGGAAGCTACCCGGCACTGGGCGAAGGTGGAGGGTATCTTTGCGGCGCCGGAGGGAGCGGCGTGTTTGGTGGCTTATCGGAAGCTGCTGGCGAGTGGGTTCTTCAACCCTGAGGATACGGTGGTTCTGTTTAATACCGGGAGCGGGATGAAGTATCTGGATGTGCTGGACTCGAGTGTTGGGAAAGCGCCCGCGAAACCCGCGGCGGCGGCGAAACCGGCGGCGCGGCAGATTGGCGGGATTATCGGTCCGTATTGAGACGGATATTGGGCCACAACTACCGAACCTTCACCGCCTTACTCTCGATAATTGTTCCCCATCGAACAATCGCATCATACGGATTGTGTTTGCAGTTGCTATTGAAGAACCGCTTTGCTTCATCGACGACACTGTCAGGGTCCGAACCAACGGCAATTCTCAGGGAAACAGCCTTTCCCGCCGATTGTTGGAGGCGGTCATCCTGTAGTTCGCCAGTGATGGTTCGGCCGGGTGCAACAACAAGCAAGAGTACGGGCGCAACGCGGTTAGGTGGGCACGATGGCTGCTCGACAAGGGGCGTCGTGTTGAAGGTTGTTCTTTCTAGCGAGTGGTCCAAACTAAATGCCGGCCCCCACAAGAAGACTTCGTAAACGTAAACCGCGACCTCATTGTGATTCGTGATCGCCCAATGCAGTGAGCCCCCGGTGCTCGATGCACTTGTTACAGCTACGCTCACGCTGTCTGGATGAGGTTTAGGCCACTTCGGTGCTAGAGCAGAATTGCCGAATTGGGATAGCAACACGGCGAGCGAGATTGCTTGCTTAGCGAATTGCATGGCCGCTTCTCGGTTCCATAGACTCCGCTTCGCTGACGTGAGTTCCCTTTTTCTCTAACCGATGGCGCCGCCGAGTTGCTGCTCTTTCTTGGCGCGTGCCAGAGTCAGTTGCTCGATTGCGGCTGCCATGCTGTTACGAGCGTCCTTCGCATAGTCTTTCAAGAGATCATCCGTTTGGAGCGGCAGGACCTCGCCGAGACACTCTTCCAATCGTCCCACCAACCAGTCAATCAGTTGTATGGTACGGTCACCGTGATGGACCGTGGGTTCATCGTTAGGAAACTCCATTTCCTGTGCCCTCCGTAGCAACAATAGTACCGGGGCGGGCATGAACCATCCACTGTGGAGAACATTCGTTTGAACCCCCAGAGTAAGCCGGGGGGCCGGCAAGTGGATTGGGATTTTAGGAAATCGGGAGGATAATGCCCTTAACAGAGGAATCCCTGGGTTGCGGGTGGAGAGCTTATGTCAATGCTCCTGTATGCTTCCGATTTCATGCGGCCTTACACTTCGGATCAAGAAGAGATCGCGAATCGTGCGCACTGGATGCCAAGCAGCCTCGACTTCCGCCAGACCGCAGTTAATTCCAATGGAGGAACCGGAGTGGGCACGTTCGATGAATTTTTGAAAGCCATTGCTGCGGCGGGCGCCAGCTCCATCGACTCGCTGGGCTTGATTGGCCATGCGAACCAGAAGGTGCTCGCTTTTGGCGGCACGATCAACAAGGATGGAAGCATCACGGCGAACAACAATCAGGAAATCACCGAGGCCAATCTGGACGCGGCGGTCAAGGCCGGGACAATCCCGCCACTGAGAAACCGGTTCAAGCGCACCGATAACACTTCCCCGACCATCATTCTCTTCGGTTGTCATTCCGGAGCGGCTGATGATTTGCTGGTGGCCTTACGAGACGCCTTCCAGGTGTCCACTTGCCAGGGCTTTAAGACAGAACTGGAGTGGTGCATGCGTCACCAGAGGGGACAAGTGATCGATCGAGGGCACGTGCGGATCAAATCCGGGTTGCGGCCTCCAACTGGCTGCGTTGGGTTTCCGACCGACGTGTGGAGTTTGAAGCCGGACAAGTGGAAGTAGCCAGTCACTCGTGAGATTCTTGGGGCAATTCAGCCCCAAATCCGAAATGCGTGGGAGACGCTCGAACTGCGATCATCCATCCCAGGAAGGATCCATTCCTATCGTGGAGCGTCCGGTGTCGGTGAAAAACCAAGCTTCGCCTTTCCGTGCTTTCGGCAACTCATCCCGGAGCAAAGCAGTAATTGCCCTACCGAGTTCGATTACCGACGCGGTGCGCACTTGCTTGAGGCCGCGATGAGGGAGGCGCGAATCACCGGGAAATGGCCAGCTGACAATTTCTCCTATTGGGATCGCATCCCGCGTCGCCAGCCTGGCACAGGCCTCATCCACGAAGGTTATGACATTCTGGCGTTGTTCTGGGGTCCATGATTTTAGGAGACGGAACCCAATATCCAGGATAGGAGTTAAGCGCCAATGATGTAGCGCCTTATCAAGGAAAGGAGCGCGCGAATATCCCGTTGCTTCGATTGCCTCGACCAGGTGCTTGACCAACACACCGAGAATAATGTCATAGGCCCAGAAGCCGCGATCACCGTATTCGACATACCTGGTCGCGCTCACGAAGTAGCCCTCCGAGTTTAGCAGGTATAGAACGACGCGAGGGCAGTTTTATTGCAGCAGGGTCTTTGTGTTGAAATGGGTGAACGTCCTATGACTGAGCGGCTGTATTACCACGACTCTTTTCTTTACGATTTCGAGGCCGAGGTTTCCGAGATTGCCAATGCGCCGCGCCCGGCTCTGTTTCTTGACCGGACTGCGTTTTATCCCACCAGTGGCGGACAGGTGTTCGACACTGGCGTGATTTCGAGCGGCAACGAACGGGTCAGTGTCACGGAAGTCGCCGATGCTGACGATGGACGCGTAGTTCACTACCTTGAGGCGCCTCCCAAAGACATCAAGCCCGGAACTAAGATCCGCGGACAAATCGACACCGCACGGCGCCGCGATCACATGCAACAACACACCGGCCAGCACGTTTGTGCGGCTGTTCCAGATGCCCACTGTCTCGTTCCACATGGGAGACGACTATTGCTCCATTGATCTCGAGACGGCGTCGATCAGCAAAGATCAGATCGAGCAGGCGGAGCGACTGGCCAACGAAATCATCCTGGAGAACCGGGCGGTAGCGATCCGGTTTGTAACGCGCGAGGAGGCTTCGAAGCTGGGGCTGCGGAAACTGCCCCCTGCCGAGCGCGACGAACTGCGGCTCATCGAAATTCACGATTTCGATCTGAGCGCATGCGGAGGAACGCATGTCAACCAGACGGGACAGATCGGGTGCGTGATGCTGCGCAAGACCGAGAAGGTGCGGCAGGGATGGCGGGTGGAGTTCGTCGCGGGACAGCGAGCCGTGGCTACCGCGCGTCTCGATTTCACCACCCTGACGGAAACTGCGGGACTTTTCTCGGCGCATATCTATGACGTGCCGCAGCAGGCGCGAAAGTCGTTGGACGAGATCCGATCGCTGCGCAAACAGAAAGAACAGTCGCTTGAGGAATTAGCAGATGCACAAGCTGTGGCGCTTTTGGCAGCAACGGGCGAATCCGGCGGACGAAAAGTTGTGGTTCGAACATTTTCCGACCGCGACATGAACTTCCTGAAACTGCTGGCGCAGAGACTGACCCGTCTTGCTCCGAACGTAGTGGCTTTGCTTGGAACCACGTCGCCGCAACCGTCGGTGGTATTCGCGCAATCCGCTGGGCAGGCGAATGACATGGGAGCGCTGATGAAGGAAACGGTGGCGAAACTCGGCGGGCGCGGAGGCGGCAGCAACGACATGGCGCAGGGGGGCGTGGCGAATGGCGACGGGATCGATGCGGCCTTGCAAGAAGTGGCGGCGGCTCTCAAATGACGCGGTTACTACTTTGATCTTGGAACACAGCCGGTTGTGATTCTAATCACAGAAGTCCTGTTGGCGAGAGCTACCATTTGGAGTAGGCTACCGCTGTGAGAAGGAGGTGCCCCGTGTACCGATTGGCACTGGTTCTTCTGGCAATCATTCTCTTCGCGTATCCCGTAGTGACGCAACAGGCTACTCCGCCCAAGCAATCGGGCTATGCCGCGATCCCCGTGGAGGTCGCGAAGCAAGCAAATCCGGTGAAGTCATCGCCGGAGTCCCTGGCGCGCGCCAAGAAGTGGTGGACTCTTGACTGTGAAATGTGCCACGGCAAGACGGGCGACGGCAAAGGCGAGACTGCGCAAGACATGAAGTTGGCGATGATGGACTTCACCAATCCCGAGACGCTGAAGGGTCGGACGGATGGTGAACTGTACTACATCATCAAGAACGGGCACAACGACATGCCAGCCGAGGGACCGCGGGTCAAACCCGAGGAAGCGTGGGATCTGGTGAATTACATCCGCTCGCTGGTAAAGAATAATAAGGAAGCAGAGTCCAAGGGACAGTAGATACACGATTCAAAAGGCACCCCAGCGCCGCCGGCGCGAAGCCCGCACCAACGCAGCGCCGATCGGAAACACACGGCGTCATCCCGAACGCCCGCGTTTTCACCAGCGGGCGGAGGGATCTCCAATAACACACTATCAGGGGAACGGGGGACGGGTGGCCCGTCCTTCCAGAAACCGATGTGGTTTTCGATCTCGTTGACACCACCGCACCTTGGGTGCCCCGCTCTTGCGCTTTTTGCAAGGGCGGGTACGATGCTGCCGAAGTGACGCCTTCATGCCACTCGCTTGCGAAATGAAATCCTTCCCCAACCTCCGTTGACTCTCACCAGACCGGGTTCGCCCAAGAAATAGAATCGAAAACTGCTCCACCGCCATTGTTCCGGAAATTCCACCAATCCACGTTTGACCGGGTTGCGATGCATATACCGCAACTTCTCCACCCGTTTCTTCGTCGTCCACACATTGAAATCATAGAAACGCGCCTGCCAGAACGAGCGCTGCAGTTTTTCGCCAAACAACTCCCGCTGCCTCGGATCGCGACGCCTTCTCTTCGGCAACAGCGCTTTTGCGGTTCGCTGCTTGACGACCTGCATCACTGTCGACGGACTTCCCACTTCCGGTTCCGTAAGCAACAGATGAATGTGTTCGGGCATGACTACATAACCAACGACGACAAATCGATATCTCTGACGCGTCTGTTCCAGAATGGCTAGGAAGCGGTGGCGAGCTCTCGCTGTGTTTAGAAAAGGCAATCGCCGATAGCAGGAGCAGGTGATAAAGTGCAGGTGATGTGCAAAGTAAGTGCGATGCAATCCGCTGGGCATGAACAGCCCATACTATCGGCAGCACCGTACCCGCCCTTGCAAAAAACGCAAGAGCGGGGCACCCACAGTTTCAAAACGGGAAGGAAAACCAAAACCTGAAAGGCTGGGCCACCCGTCCTACAGAGTCGACCGTCCTCCAGTAGACTGGCAGATTTTAGAAGAGGCTTCTCCTGTTTGGCTGCGGCTGGAGTGTGACACATGGCCTCAGAACGTCGAGCGTCCGCTACTCAATGGAAAATTTCGTTTGGGAGGAGAACTTCGAAAGCGGTGGAAATCGATCGGTGAATTGCAGCTAGACAGCGTTGAGTCCGAGCCCGTGAAGCTAGATCTGCGTGAAGGCATCCAACACGATGCGGAGAAATTCGGTGACAGACAAATTCGGTGACAAATGGAACGTATCCCAATTTCTTCAGTCGGCTAGACCTCTCTCCATGCTTGCGTTCGTTGAAACGCACTGAGCGAGACCCTATTCGTAACGAAGAGCAACCATAGGATCAACCTTCGCGGCTCGGTAAGCTGGAATGTAGCTCGCCAGGAAAGCGACCGCCATCAATGCCATGCCCACTCCGCCGAAGGTAAGGGGATCCAGCGGCCGCACGCTATAAATCTGGTTGGCGATGATTCGCGTAGACACAGCCGCTAGAATCAGCCCCGCAACTGTCCCGAAGATAGCGAGCCTGGCACTCTCCCGTAAGACCAGCCTGAGAATGTCTCTTTGGCGAGCCCCCATCGCCAAGCGCACACCAAATTCTCGCGTGCGCTGTGCCACCGAATAGGCCATCACGCCATACAGGCCCATTGCCGCCAGCAGCAGCCCAATGCTTCCCAGCAGGCTGAGCAGATCCGCCGTGATCTTCGCTCCGAATAGCGACGCCGAGATGTACTCCGTCATCGACTGAGCATCAAAAATCATGATCGCCGGATCGATTGCGGCCGCCTCGCGACGGATGGCCGCGATCGCTCCGCTCACAGATCCAGAAGTGCGCACATGAAATGTCAGGCCATATTCCGGCCGAAAGATCTGCCGGATCGGAATATAAAAATAAGGCTGCGGACCTTCCGTGACGCGATGATATTTGCTATTTTTCGCAACTCCGACAATTCTGAACCATTCACCCCACCCGTGCACCTTCTGGCCGATCGGGTTGCGATTCGGCAGGAACCGGCGGACAAATTCCTGGTTCACGATCATGACTTTCTGCGTTGTGGGATCGTCATGCCAATCGAAATCGCGACCCTCGACAAGCGGAATTTTCATCGAATGGAAATAACCGGGCGAAACAAGGTCGCGATAAATCTTCATGTTCTCGTTCGGCCCGGGAACGTATCCTTCCACTTCGAGGGTTTCCCAGTTGCCGCCATAGAAGCCCAGCGGCACAGAATCGTCGTAGCTGACAGCGCTGACTCCCGGAACTTGCTCCAGTTGCTCTCGCAAGCGTCGACAGAAGGTGTCCGCCTGCTGCGCATTGTAACCAGCAGTAGAAAAATCGAACTGCGCAAGTGCGACTCCCTCGGGAGAGAATCCGGGATCGACCGCTCGCGAGCGCTCAAAACTTTTCAGGAATAGTGACGCTCCGACCAGCGCGACCACCGCCAGCGCTACCTCGGAGATCACCATGAATCCACGCAACTGGTGGGCCTGGATTCCGGTGGCGCCGCTGCGTCCGCCTTGTTTCAGGCTTTCATTGATGTTGGCCCGCGACGCGTGCAGCGCAGGGACCAAACCTGCAAGCACAGTCACCAGAATCGCGAGCCCAGCGGTAAAATCAAAGACCTGGGCATCCAACGACGGAACCAGCATGACAGGGTGCGAAACAGCAGGTAACAGCCAGCGCAGCGCGCCTGCGAGCCAACGAGACAACACCAAGCCGCCGAGCGCGCCCAAAGTCGCCATCAGTAGAGTCTCTGTCATAAGCTGCGCGATCAGTCGCCTCGGTTTGGCTCCCAGCGCCAGCCGGATGCTGAACTCTTGCTGCCGTCCCGTAGCGCGAGCCAGGAGCAGATTGGCGAGATTCGCGCACACAATCAGCAGAACAACGCCTCCAATCCCCATCAGGATCGAGACAGGAGTTAGCAGCATGGCCTGCGTTCCGAAGTGCGATTGCCACACGGGAAGCACCGTCGCGCCGACTCCCTGATTGGAATCCGCATCCATTTCCGCCATACGATTCGCCAGCGCCTGCACCTCTCCCCGCGCCTGATCGATGGTTGCCCCCGGCGCAAGCCGCGCCAGCAGCATGAAATTGCGCGTATTGCGATCCTTCAACATCCAGGTGCCGGTGTGGGTCATCTGGCCGTACATCGTGAGTGGAATCCAGAAGTTGTAGTCGACACCCGCATGTGTGCCATGAAACTCTTCCGGAGCCACGCCGATGATCGTCAGCGCAGTTTGATTAATTCTCAGCGTACTTCCGATGGCGGCAGGATCTGACCAGTAGTGGGCCTTCCAATAATCGTGGCTGATGACGACGACCGCGTGGGCGTTCTGCGCATCGTCCTGCTCCTCGGGAGAGAAAAACCGTCCTGCCTCCGGTTTTACGCCGAACATCTCGAACATGCCGCCAGACGCCAATTCGCCCCACACGCGCTCCACATTCGGAACTTCCCCGACTGAGAAGAGATAACCTCGATATGCCGTCACGGTCTTGACCAGGCGCAGGTTGTTGCGAAAATCGCGGAAGTCGAGATACGAAGTAGTGATGGGCTCACCGTCAGGTGCGGTGTTCTCGATCGCGACGATCCGCTCCGGTTCCACAGTCCCGGGAAATGGATTCAGCACCAAAGAA
>Ga0335081_10021936_pt1 | contig 10331 bp, 7 predicted proteins | sample Lox_Sample_35_FD_206713 | JGI IMG/M metagenome (GOLD analysis project Ga0335081, IMG submission 206713) | Soil microbial communities from Loxahatchee National Wildlife Refuge, Florida, United States - Lox_Sample_3.5 | ecosystem: Environmental > Terrestrial > Soil > Wetlands | place: USA: Florida...
GCGGCACGCCCGGAACCGCGCGACGACGGCAATGTCGGCGGCCGGGAAGGCTAAAGCCGATGAGCCGAGCGCGAACGGGGAGCCCATGACCATTCATCGCGATGCGATTCTGATCGATGCCATGGGCTCGGGCGTGCTGCTGCCGACCGCCCTCATCCCGCCGCCGGCCCGCAACGGAGCGCCGCTCATAGACCGGGCGATCGCCGCCGGCCTGACGGCGATGAACGTCACGATGGGCGTCGCCGGGATCGGGATGGGGAGCGACAACTTCCGCGCGATGGTCGGCTCCATCCACGGCTACCTCAGCTATTTCGAGCTTGAAGATCGGCTGATCCACGTCCTTACCGTCGCCGACATCCATCGCGCCAAGCGCGAAGGCAAGCTCGGGATCATTTTCGGCTGCCAGGGAATCGCCGGCAAGATCGAGGACGATGCCAGCCTGCTGCTCATCCTGCAGCGGCTCGGCCAGCGGATCGTCCAGCTCACCTACAACGAGCGGAGCTCCGTCGGCTGCGGTTGTCTGGAGACGATGGACAGCGGCCTCACCCAGTTCGGCCGCATATGCATCCGCGAGATGAATCACCTCGGCCTGGTCGTCGATCTCGCCCACTCCGGATCGCGCACGGCCCTCGATGCCGCCGCCTTTTCGGCCGCCCCGATCATCGTCAGCCACGCGAACGTTCGCAAACTTTGCGCTAGTCCCAGGAATCTTACCGACGAGGTGATCAAGGCCGTGGCGGGGTCGGGCGGAGTTATCGGCATCACGGCCTATGCGCCCTTCTGCGAGATCCGGGCCGGGGTACGGCCGGCGATCGACGACTATGTCGATCACGTCGCCTATGTCGCCGATCTCGTCGGCATCGATCACGTCGGGATCGGCTCGGATTTCTTCGACGGCGAATCGCTCGTCCGCTTCGAGCGGTTTTTCCGGCGGCGCTACCCCGAGATCATCCGCGAGTACACGATCGATACGGTATATGTGGATGGGCTCGGTACCGTCGACGACTTTCCGCGCATCACCGAAGCGCTCGGAAGACGCAGATTCGGCGAGACCGAAATCCGCAAGATTCTCGGCGGCAATTTTCTCCGGGTCTTCGAACGCGTGTGGAAAGGTTGAGTCGAGCGGGCAGGCGGACTACCTTTGGGCGCAACGCCGCGTCGTCATCGCCTGCGCGAGCGGCATCGTCGGGGCGCCATTCTTGACATTCGCACGCAGCGCCGGCCATTATTTCGCGGCCCGCCGAAATACAACAATGACCGCGGGCGGCCCTCTGGGAGAACCATCATGAGCAAGTCATCGTTACATCTCCGCCGGCGCAGCCTGCTCAAGGGCATGGCGGCGGCAGTCGGTGCCGCGGCACTCCCCGCACTGGGTGCCCTTCCGGCGCGAGCCGGCGATTTCGACGGGAAGACGCTCAGGGTCGGCACCTGGGGCGGCAGCTGGCGCGATTCCCTGGAAAAGACCGTCGGTTCGAAGATCGAGGCGCGGGGTGCGAAGATCGACTATGTGCTCGACAGTCCGACGGGAAACGCCGCCAAGCTCATCGCGGCGCGCGGGCGGGCTGCCCCTCTGGACAGCATGGAAGGGGCCCCGGATCTGGTGTCGTCGCTGGTCGAGGCGAAACTGATCCAGAAGCTCGACCTCGCGGCACTGCCCAACGCCGCGAGCCTCCTGCCCTTCGCGCGCGGCGAATTCGGCCTCATCACCGTCGCGACCTTGGACGGCGTCGTCTTCAACACGGCGAAGTTCCAGGAGCTCGGCATCGCCCCGCCGAAGCATTACCGCGATCTGATCAACGGCAAGCTGGCCGGCCGCGTCGCGTTTCCGGACATCAACCACACGCAGCATTGGAATGCGGTGGTGGGCCTCGCCTACGAGGCGGGCGGGGACGAGCGCACGCTCGTCAAATCGATCGATCTGATCAATCAGATGAAGCCGGCCTATTTCTACGGCGCATCGACCGACCTCGCGACGAAGTTCGGCTCGGGCGAGATCTGGGCGGCTCCCTGGCATGCCGGCTTCGTGGTGCGCCTCAAGCGCACCGGACTGCCGGTGGCGATCGGCTACACCCAGTTCGGTCAGAAATACGCGGCCCTCTGGCCGGTGCTGCATCACATCGTGAGCGGCAGCGACAACACCAAGCTTGCCGAAGCCTTCCTCGACGACTATCTCTCGCCCGAAGCCCAGTTCGAGCATTCGAAGTTCACGGGCTCGCTGCCGATGAACCCCGAGGCGCGCAAGCGCCTGAGCACGGATCCGGAGAACAAGGATGTTCTGATGTTCTCGGACCAGGAATTGAATAACACGTTCCTGATCGATTTCACGAAAGTCGATCTGCCGAAATGGCGCGAGGCGTGGAACCGGGACGTCAAGCGTACCTGAGGTCCGGCCGGGCAGGCCGCTCCCGGCTCGAGCTTGCACGCGGCGCGGCCAGGACCTTGATCGGCCCGCGAGTCCCATAAGCCATGGCGAGCGTCACGCTCGAGGGCGTTTCCAAGGTCTACGGCCGGCACCCGGCGGTAAACGAGGTCAACCTCGCGATCGAGGACGGCGAATTCCTCGTCCTGCTCGGCCCCTCGGGCTGCGGCAAGACCACGACGCTCCGCATGATCGCCGGCCTCGTCGAGCCGACGCAGGGCGTCATCCGGATCGGCGGGGCGGACGTCACGGCACTTCCCGCGCGGAAGCGGAACATCGGCATGGTCTTTCAGGACTATGCGCTCTTTCCGCACATGACGATCGGGGAGAACATCGCCTTCGGCCTCCGGGAGCGGCACCTCGACGAGGTTGCGATCAAGCGGCGCGTGAGCGAGTTGCTCGCGCTCACCCGGCTTCCCGGTTTCGAACGGCGCTATCCGGATCAGCTTTCCGGCGGCCAGCAGCAGCGCGTGGCGCTGGCGCGGGCGCTTGCCTACTCGCCGACGCTGCTCTTGATGGACGAGCCGCTCGGTGCCCTCGACCTCAAGCTCCGCGAAGCGATGCAAGTCGAGCTCCGCCGCGTCCAGCGCGCGCTCGGCATCACGACGATCTTCGTCACGCACGACCAGGAAGAAGCGATGTCGCTTGCCGACCGCATCGTCGTCATGAGCGAAGGAAGGGTCGAGCAGACCGGAACACCCGAGGACCTCTATCGCCGGCCGGCCTCGGCCTTCGTCGCGAATTTCGTCGGAAAGGTCAATTTTCTCGCCGGCACCGTCCGTTCCGTCACCGGGGCCGTATGCACGGTAGCCCTCGCCGACGGCACGGTCGTCGAAGCCTCGGCACGGGCGGATTGCAGCGCCGGTGCTGCGGTGAGGTTGGCACTCAGGCCCGAGCACTTTCGTGTCGTGCCTGAACCGTCCGGGGCCGCAAAAGGTCAAATCTGCGGCACCATCGAGCAGCGGCGCTTTCTCGGGAATGTGGTGCACTACTACGTGCGCACGAAGGGCGATCTGCCGCTCTTGGTCGAGCAGGCCGGCGCCGGCCCCGTGCTCGAGGTCGGCGAGCGCGTCGCCCTCTCCTGGCTGAGCGAGCACGCCCTCGCTTTCGCCGGGGGCGAGCGCGGCGGTACGGGCTGAGCCGTGGCGAGGGACATCGTCAAGCGGGAGCTGACCGGTGCCGCACGCTGGCGCCTCTTCCTCTGGCCCCCGCTTCTCCTTTCCGCGGCACTGCTGATCCTGCCGCAGGCCTCTTTCGTATGGATGAGCCTCCACAAGAACCTCGGAATGGGGCTGGTTTCGCCCGGCCTCGTGCCCGACAACTACCTGCGCGTCTTGAGCGACCCGTTCTATCTCGGCTCCCTCTGGCTCACATTCCGGCTCTCCTTGACCGCGACGGCGATCGGCTTGGCCGCGGCGTTCCCCACGGCCTATCTGCTGGCGCGGGCGCGCTCGCGTTGGATCTCCTTCCTCATCGTGCTGCTCCTGATCTCCTCCTTCGTCACGATCGTCGTCAAGGTTCTCGGCCTTTCGCTGGTCCTGGGCCAGGAGGGCGTGGTCAACCAGTTTCTCGAATGGATCGGGATCGTTGCCGAGCCGCTGCGCATGCTCAACGACGAGACGGGGGTCGTGATCGGGCTGGTCCAATACACCCTGCCCTTCCTGGTGATGCTCCTCTTCAGCGTCATTCAAACCATTCCGGCGAGCCTCGAGGAAGCGGCGGAGCTACATGGGGCCACCCGGCTTTCGACCTTCCGCCGGATCCTCCTGCCGCTGGCGCTGCCCGGCGTCATCGCGGGTGCGCTCATGACCTTCAACTTGAACATGGGCGCCTTCACGTCGGCGGTACTGCTCGGCGGCGGAAAGGTGCTGACGCTGCCCGTCGTCATTCAGCGCAAGATCTTCCTCGATGTCGACTATCCGCTCGCCGCGTGCCTCGCAACCCTGCTCGTCGTCATGGTATTTCTCTTCAACGTCGCCGCGGCACTGGCGCTGCGCCGGACGAGGCACCCCCTGAGGACGCCATGAAGGCGCTCGCCCGGCTGCGGCGGCAGTGGTTTTTCTGGCTGGTGACGGCGGCCGTCTATTTTTTCCTGCTGGGCCCGATCGTCGCCGTGGCCCTCGCCTCGCTCGAGGGCAAGCAGACCTATCACTTCCAGTTCCCGCCCGAGACGTTCTCGCTCGCCTGGTACGCCAGGATACCGCAGAAGTACGTCCATGCCCTCGGGGTGAGCCTTGCCTTGGCGAGCGTCACCGCCACGATCGCCACGCTCGTGGGCGCCGCGGCGGCGATCGGGATCGTGCGCGGCGGCCCCAGGTACCGCGAGGCGCTCCAGGCCTTCTTCAACCTCCCCCTCCAGGTGCCGTTCGTGGTGACGGGGGTGGTCTTTCTGCAGTTCTACAACCAGCTCGCCATCCTCTCCGGCATCGATTTTCTCGGCTCCCTCGCGGGACTGGTCATCGCCCATGTCTTCGTGACGATCCCCTACAGCATCGGCACGGTCGGCTCCGTCCTCGCGCGCGCCAACCCGCGCCTCGAGGAGGCCGCACGAACCCTGGGCGCCTCGGAATGGTCGATCTTCAAGAGGGTGCTGCTGCCCATGCTCAAGCCCGGCGTCTTCGCCGGCTTCTTTTATGCCTTCATCGTGTCGTTCGGCGACGTGCCGATCGCGGTGTTCATCGCCTCGGGCGGGTTCGTGACCTTGCCGGTCGAGATCTTTCAATCGCTCCAGTTCGATTTCGAGCCGGCCGTGCTGGCCCTTTCGACCCTGGTGGTGATCTTCTCCGTGCTCCTCATCGTCGGCATGCAGAAATTGGCCGGCTTCGACCTCGTGCTGCCCGCAGCCAAGCGTTAGGCGATCTGCGCGGGGCAGAAAAATCTCGGCTCATCCTGAGGAGCGCGCGCAGCGAGTGTCTCGAAGGAGGGCCGCACCCCGTCCGAGGCACCAAGCCCTCACGCGAAATGCGGCATGACCTCGCGGGCAAAGACCTCGAGGGAGCGCATCACTTCCGCGTGGCTGGCGCCGAAGTTCATGTTGAGCTGCATGTTGTGGATGCCCTGGGCCGCGTATTGCTCGAGCTTGCGGCGGCAATGGCCGGGCGGGCCGATGATGAGGTTGGTTTCGATCTCCTCGAGCGTGAGATCGACGTCGTAGGGCTTGATGGCCCCGCGCCGGACCTCGCCGCGGGTCTGATAGACGTTGACGAAGCGGCGATGCCGGCCGAGGGCGTGCTCGAGCATGGCACGCTTTTGCGCCTCGCTCTCCGTCACGAACAGCATCACCAGCATCGAGAGCCTGAGGCCGCGCGCCCTGTCCCCCGCCAGTCCCACTCCCCGCGCAAAGCCGCCCGCCTGCTCGATCACTTTCTCGAACGGCTCCCGGAGCGGGGTGGTGATGACGTTGAACCCGCCGAGCACCGCCTTCTCGATGCTGGGGGCACTCATCGCGGCGAACCAGATCGGCGGATGCGGCTTCTGCACCGGCCGCGGCGTGATGGTGGTCGCGGGGAACTTGTAATAGGGGCTCTCCCAGGAGACGTCCTCCTCCGAAAGCAATTTGATCAGGACTTTGAGCGAATCGTCGAAGCGCTCGCGCTTGTCGTGCATGGGAATCTCGAGGCGCTCGAACTCGTACTGATAGGCCCCGCTCCCGGCCCCGATCTGGATGCGGCCGTCGGTCAAGCAATCCGCTTGCGCGATCTCGCCCGCGAGGATGCGCACGTCGTGGAAGGGAAGGACGGTGGTCGAGGTGATGAGAGGTGCTCGCTGGGTGGCGGCCGCCACGCGCACCGCCGTCAAAAGCGCGTTCGGATGGACGAGCGCGTTGGTGAAGTGGTGCTCGGGGATCGTAAACGAGACGTAGCCGAGCTCTTCCGCGAACTGCGCCTCGCTGACCACGTCGCGATACATCTCGCGCATGTGGAGGCTGGTATCCGGCCAATAGCACGGCAGGTAGAAACCGAAATCCATGGATCACTCCCTTTGAGCCGAGACGTCGAATGGCAGCGCCGCAATGCTGGTCCTGGAAGGAGTCACGGCGGCGGACTCAGGCCGCTCTCGGCGCCAGCACGAGCCGGGCTGCAGCATCGCCTGCGAGCCGGCCGAGGGTCACGGCGCTCAAGAGTCCGTTGCCCGAAAGATAGCCCCACACGGCCGGGCCCGAGACGCCGCAGGCAGCCCCGCCGCCGGCGAAGAGATTGGGCAGCGGCGAGCCGTCGGCACTGAGCACGCGTGCCCGACCGTCGACCGCAAGCCCGCCCTGGGTATGGAAAAGCGCCCCCGTCACCCTGACGGCAAAAAAGGGCGGGGCGAGGAGGGGCTTGGCGGTGAAGTCGCGGCCGTAGGGATCCCTGGCCTCGCCGCGCTGGTAGCGCGTGACGTCGGCGAGCGTACTCGTCAAGGCATCCTCCGCGAGCCCCGTGACGGCCGCGAGCGCTGCCACATCGGCGGCCGTCTTGATGGCGCCCGCGGCCTCGGCCTCGCGAAAATCCTCGAACTCGCGGGCAACCGCTCGGCAGCGGCCGTCGAAGATGTTCCAGGCGATCTTGCCCGGCTGGCTCAGGACCGCGACGGCCTGCTCGGAGTAGCCTCGGTGCTCGTTCGAGAAGCGCCGGCCCCAGCGGTTCAGCTGGACCCCGCCTTCCATCATGACCGCCCACGTCACCAGGATGCCGTGCGGCTCGGCGACCGAGCCGTGGCCCTGATAGGCCCCCAGGTGCCGCGTCGCGGCACCGAGGGCTTCGCCCCAGCGAACGGCGTCGCCCTGATTGCCGGGATGGCCGAAATAGAGGGCGTCCGCCATCTCGGGGATGTAGCGGCGCACCATCTCCTTGTTGCCGCCGAAGCCGTTGCAGGCGAGCACCAAGGCGCTGCAACCGACGCGCTCCACCTTCCCGTCCGGCCGCAGCAGGGCGAGGCCGCGCACGCGGCGTTGGGAGTCGGCGTAGAGCTCGCTCGCCTGGGCCCGCGTCACCACGTCGATGCCCGCGTCTCTCGCCGCGGTCAGCAAGGCGGCCATGAGCGCGGCCCCGGTCTTTTGCGGATGGGCGTGCATGCGGAGCAGGCTGTGGCCGGGATAGAGGAAGCTCTCAAGCAGCACGAATTCGAGGCCGTGACGGTCCGCGAGCCATTCGAGGGTGGGTGCCGCGGCCCTGGCGACCGCCTCGACCACGGCGGGATCGGCCTTGCCGCGGGCCTTTGCCTGGATGTCCTTGGCGAAAAGCTCGGGCGAATCCGCGATGCCCTTGGCGCGCTGGAAACGCGTGCCCGCCGCGGGGATGAGGCCCGAGGAAAGGGCCGTCGAGCCGCTCGGGCTCCCATCGCGCTCGAAGACCACGACCTCGGCACCGGCGTCGCGCGCAGCAAGGGCAGCGATCAGGCCCGCGGCCCCGGCACCCACGACCGCGATCGGCACCGTCGCCTCGAAGTCGACACCCTCGGCCGCGCGCACGCTCATCCGCGGCCGCGCGCAAGGGCAAGGAGCGCTTCCGTGATCTCCTCGCAGCTCGCCAGGGTCGCCAGCGTGGCGAGCGAGACGAGGCTCGCCTCATGCACCTCGGGCGAGAAGGCCGCGCATCCGTCGCTCAGCACGATCGAGTGGAAGTCGCGCACCTGGGCGTCGCGCACCGTGGAGGCCACACCACCGTTGGTGACGATGCCGGCGAAGACGAGCGTCTCGATTCCCGCCCGGCGCAGGACGAACTCGAGCCGGCTCTGGTAGAAGGCGGAGTAGGCGACCTTCTCGACCGCGAGATCGGCCGGCTGGAGCTCCTCGACGAGGGCATGTCCGAAGCTGCCGGGTGCGAAATCGCCCGGGCCGAGGAAAGGCCGCAGGCGCTTCAAGTGATCGAGAATGAGGGGCGTCCCCCCTTTGCCGGGGACCAACGTGAAGTGCGTCGAGACGACCCAGCCGCCCGCCCGGCGCATGGCCGCTGCCACGGGCTGGAGCCGCCGCGGCAAGGCCGCGATCGCGGGGGCGGCCACACCGGCGCGCGCATAGGCCCCTCTCGGATGCAGAAAGTCGTTTTGCAGATCGACGAGCACGAGTGCCGTATGGGCCGGGGCGAAGTCGAGCGCCGCCATCAGCTTTCCTTTCGCGCGAGTACGAGGTTGCCGAAGCGATCGACCTCGGCCTCGAGATCGGGCTCGAGGAAGATGGTGGCGTCGCCCTGCTCGAAGATGGCGGGACCCGGCAGCCTAGCCCCTGCCGGCAGCGCGAGCCGCTCGTAGACCCCCACCTCGTGCCAGCGGCCCTCGACATAGGCCTGGCGCGACCCGCGCCGTGCCGAGGCCAGCGAGGCATCGGCGGCGGGGGCGAGGAGGGCAAGATCGAACTTGGGCCGCCGGCCGACCACCGAGAGGCGCAGATTGAGGAGGCGGATCGCGATGCCGTCGAGCAGGCGGCCATAGGCCTCGCGGTAGCGGGCCTCGAAGGCGGCACGGATGCCGGCGATGCTCAGCTCCGCGCGCGCGCCGTCGCAGCGCCACGGTACCGGCACGGCGACGGTGTGGGTTTGGCCCACATAGGACATGTCGAGCTCGAGGAGGCATTGGCGCGTCTCGAAAACGACCCCGGCGCGCTCGAGGAGGGCCATGCCCTCGCGCGCGTGGCGAGCGATCGCGTCATGGAGGGTCGGGAGGTCGAGCTCGTCGAGGAGCCCGTTGAAGGTCTGCACGAAATCGTGGCGCATGTCTGCGATGACGCAGCCGAGCGCGCTCGTGACTCCGGGAAAGCGCGGCACCACCGCCTTGGCCAGCCCCACCTCCTTGATGAGAGCCCCCGCATGGAGGCCCCCACCGCCGCCGAAGGGCATGGCGACGAAGTGTCTCGGGTTGTGCCCGCGCTCGATCGAGACGAGGCGGATCGCACCCGCCATGCGCGCGTTGGCGACCCGGATGACGGCCTCGGCCGCGGCAATCTCGTCGAGGCCGAGGGGAGCGCCGATCGCGCGTCGGATGGCGTCTCGCGCAGCAGCGGCATCGAGGCGGCGGAGCTTGCCGCCGATCGGCCGCTCGGCATTGATGCGGCCGAGGACCAAGTTGGCATCCGTGACGGTCGGACGCGCGTTGCCGAGGCCGTAACAGGCGGGGCCGGGCTCGGAGCCGGCGGACTCGGGTCCCACCTGCAGGATGCCGCCGCGGTCGACCCAGGCGATCGAGCCTCCACCTGCGCCGATCGTGGTGATCTCGATCATCGGCGTGCGCACGACGAGCCCGAAGTCGATCGCGGTTTGTGCCGCAAGCGCGCACTCCCCGCCGGTGATGAGCGCTACGTCGAAGCTCGTTCCGCCCATGTCGCAGGTGATCACGTTGGCGAAGCCGGCCGCTTTGGCGATGTGGGCCGCGGCGATGACGCCGGCGGCGGGGCCGGAAAGGGCCGTGCGGATGGGAAGGCGCCTGGCGGTGTCGACGGTCATGACACCGCCGTTCGACTGCACGATCAGGATCTGACCGGCGAAGCCGTCGGCTTTGAGCGAGGCCTCGAGGCGCTCGAGGTAGCGTCCCACGAGCGGTTGAAGATAGGCGTTGAGGGCCGTGGTCGAGGCCCGCTCGTACTCGCGGATCTCGGGCAGGATCTCGCTCGAGGCGACGAGATGCGCGTTGGGCCATACGGAGCGCACGGCCGCGAGGGCGGCACTCTCGTTGGCGTCGTTGGCATAGGCGTTGATGAAGAAGATCGCACAGGCCTCGGCACCCAACTCGAGCAACCGCGCCGCGGCGGCCTTGACCTCGGCGGGATCGACGGGCGTGCGGATGGTGCCGTCGGCGAGCGTGCGCTCGGCGACCTCGAGGCGCAGCTCGCGGTCGACGATCGGCACGAACTGGCCCCAGAGCCCCCAGGTGCGCGGCCGGTCGCGCCGGCGCATCTCGAGCACGTCGCGGAAGCCTGCCGTGGTGATGACCCCGGTCTTGG
>Ga0335081_10021937_pt1 | contig 10331 bp, 11 predicted proteins | sample Lox_Sample_35_FD_206713 | JGI IMG/M metagenome (GOLD analysis project Ga0335081, IMG submission 206713) | Soil microbial communities from Loxahatchee National Wildlife Refuge, Florida, United States - Lox_Sample_3.5 | ecosystem: Environmental > Terrestrial > Soil > Wetlands | place: USA...
TATCGCCGATCGGCGCTTGAGACTGCGCCTGAAGCTGCGCATGCACGGTGACGGGACCATTTTTCACCAACACCGTTACCGTATCGCCTGCATGCACTGCGATTGGCCGGACGAGCGTATTTTGAAAGAGGGGCTGGCCCGCTCTAAGAAAAGTCGCGCTTACATACGGACCTTGATGAGGAAATTCCGAAAGCGCGCCTGCCGAGACCCCGAATGCATCGATCCACTGGGATTGAAAATCGCTATCGACAACCGTTTCGCCGGATTGAAGATCCCGATTAGCGACCAAGACTCGCCGGCTGGCCTCCATGGTAGCCGAGCAGTAGCTGGAACGCTCATCCTTGACTAGCTCGACCATGAAGGAGCGGGAAGCGAATTGATTGACACCGGGGACAATTGCCTTCAAAGTGCTTCCTGCCGATGGATCACAAGTGAGCATCACATGATCGATCCGCATTCCGACCGGGGCGATTTGACCAAGCTGCACTAGTACTTCCGCTTCGAGATCGGAAAGAGCAGTTTTATTCAGCCGATTCCCTGAAGTCGCGGAGGAAGAATCCGATGCGGCAGCCATCTCCCACGACACCATGGGCAACGATGCTATTGCCAACGCGATCGCCCACGCGATCGCGCGCCTACTAACGTTGAATGAGACCATTGGCGACACTCTGCATATCATCCGCAACCTGAACGGCCTTTGAGCTGGCTTCATAAGCACGCTGAGCTGAAATCAGACCAACGAGTTCCTGCACGGTGCTTTCATTCGGCATTTCCAGGAAACCTTGCGCGACTGAGCCAAACCCATTCTGGCCACCAATTCCCGTTTGAGGAGGGCCGGAGGCCTGTGTAACCGTGTATAGGTTTTGACCAGTGGGCTGAAGGCCCGCGGGGTTCAGGAAGTTAATAATTTGAAGCTGACCGACTTGGGTCGGAAGCGTCTGATTACCTACCTGCACGGAGACCGTGCCATCCGGACCTATAGTCAGGTTGCGGCCACCTTGCGGTACATTGATCCCCGGCATGATGGTATATCCATCGAGGGTAACCAATCGGCCATTCTGATCGAGGCGGAAGCTTCCATCGCGCGTATAGGCGATAGTGCCATCCGGCATTGAGACCTGGAAAAATCCGTTGCCCTGAATCGCGACATCGAGTGGATTTCCAGTATTGTCGAGCTGACCTTCAGTGAATACTTGATCGACGGCAGCGGTTCGGGAGCCAAGCCCGATCGATTTTCCAGTAGGAACGAAACTGGTCTGCGATGACTGCGACCCCGCTTGTCGCTCGTTCACATAGAGCAAGTCCTGGAAATGCGCACGAGATACTTTGAACCCAGGTGTCGAAGCGTTGGCCAGGTTGTTCGAAATTACCTGGATTTGCGTCTCTTGCGCCTGCATCCCGGTAGCGGCTGTGGACATGGCTTGAAGCACTTTTGGAAATCCCCCTTTATGCTTGAAGTGTGAAGGCCTGAATGACCTGGTTTTGTCCGGAATCGATGTTCTGAACCGCCTTCATCGAGGCCTCATAGTTTCGCATCATGCTCAACATCGAGGTTATCTCTCCCATTTCGGAGCCAGTGGCTCCTTCAAGGAAGCCCTGATGCATCTGACTGTTGACCTCAGGCGATAGTTCTTCGCCGTTGGCGGCGCGGTAAAGGCTCCCGCCTAGTGACACCATCTTGCTCGTGCCAGGCTCGGCCATCCCGATCTGGCCTACCCGCTGCCCGTTGACACTTATGGTACCGTCTCTTCCGATTACCAGTGTTCCGGGGCGTTTTATCGATATTGTTCCTCCGGCAGGGCTCAGAACTGGATAGCCTGCTGCGGTAAGTGTGCCGTCCGACTGAATGGCGAGGGTTCCGTTCCGCGTATAGGCGGTGCCATTAGGGCCTTGAACGCTGATGAAACCTGTTCCGCTGACTGCGACATCCATAGGATTGTTGGTCGCCTGCAATGGCCCTTGTGATGTGTCAATGACCGGCGCGTCATCGGACGCAGCAAACTGATACGGGCTGCTTCCGCCGCTAACCGATTGCGCCTCGTTAAGAACACGCTTGAACCCCGGCGTGCTTAGGTTCGCGATGTTATTAGCGACATTCGATAAAGCCCCAAGCGTCGCCGCAGCACCTGAGGCCGCAAGATAGAGTCCTATCATTTCGTTTTTCCTATTTGGTCCTTCAGGGCCGCCCTGAGTCGCGAGAGCGCGGCATTCAGGGCCCGCGAAACGGCGCTCTCCGATTCATCTATGACCGCCGCAATTTCAGCAAAGGTTAGCTCTTCGTAGTAGTAGAGGGTGACCAGCAGTCTCTCACGTTCACTAAGACTGAATTCCATGATCTGACGCACCTGCGCCGTCTCAGACCTATCGATAGCCGAGGTGGTGGACTCGTCGGGCAAAGTATCCGGCTCGATATCATCGGTGCCCAGCAACACCTGCCCGTGGTCACTGCCCGTGGCCTTCATCGCAGTCTGGATCTCTCTCATCAATGCGCCGTGTACGTGGGTGCGAGCGAACACACCGAAGGCCACGCCTCGAGTAGGGTCGAACTTGCGAGCGGCGAGGAGCAGTCCATAGCATCCCGCGGAAACCAAATCTTCGCGTGTCAGACCGAGGCGCGGCGAAAGCCAGGCGCGATCGACCTGATGAAGCACCAGAGGTATATAGCTCTCGACCAGGCGAGCGATTTCGCGATCGTCAAGCGCTGTGGCCGTATTGGCTTCGATCTGCTGGGCGTAAGCCTTCATTTAAACCTCTAGGCAATCCTTCCGACAATCATCGGTTCTATGCCTGCCGGAATATCCGCCGACCCAAGAACCACGATGTGTCGCGAGGCGCGTCGCGCAACGCGTTCGAACATCCTGCGAATCTGGGGCGAAACCACGACCGCCGGCATGTCCATCATCTTCGCCGCCGCGTCGGTGCTGGCTCTGCGGATTGAGTCCGTCACCTGACGCATGACCGAAGGATCGCCAATCAGCTGATGATCCTGACTTACGGCGGTAAAGAATGGTTCCTCGATGGATGGATCGACCACCAAGACCGGCAGGGCGCCGTCGGCGCGACGCAGCGGCTCGCAGATGGTGCGACCGATTTGCGGCCGGATTCGTTCAGTCAGTTCCGCGGGATCTTTGGTTGCGGAGCCCTCCGATGCGAGCGCCTCCAAAATAATCGGCAGATCGCGCACCGAGATCCGCTGCGCGAGAAGCATCTGAAGCACCCGGAAAACCGTGCCAAGGTGTATGCCAACGCCCGATAGCTCCTCGACGATCCGGGGAACGACCTTCTGGGCCTGCTCCAACATACCTTCCACATCTTTTCGAGTAAGAATATCCGCAGCGTTAGAGCGAAGGATCTCGGCAAGGTGAGTAACCAGCACCGTCAAAGCATCGACGACGGTATAACCATTCACTCGCGCGTTAGTAACCTGCTCACCACCAACCCACAGCGCCGGCAGACCAAAGGCCGGTTCCGTGGTCTCCATTCCTTTGACCGACGGCGACGGTCCCTTCACGCCAGGTATAGCGAGACTCATCGTGGGACGAACGCTGCCTCGCGCCACCTCCGTTCCACGCAAGAGAATACGGTAGGTGTTTTGGTCCAAAGCCAAGTTGTCTACGATACGAACGGCCGGAAGAGTAATGCCCAAATCGTCACGCAGTTTGGGTCTTAGAGCTTGAATCTTCTCCGCAAGCTTCCACGGCTCATTGACAAAAGGCACTAAGGCCGCACCTAGTTCAAGACGCAGAATATCCGGCCAAATCCCAGCACTGCCATCGACCGGCTTGGGCTTGGCGATGGCAACTTCCTTCGCGGCTTCCTCGACAGCTTTACGACTACGATAGCCAAGCGCGCCCAGACCTATCGCCAGCGCCCCAAAGAGTATATGTGGGAGACCGGGCAATACACCAATGATTCCCAGCAGACCTGCGGCGCCAAATAGGACTCCTGGATTGCGCATCATCTCCTTCCCGATCGTGTTCGGAAGGTCTAGATCGCTTGAGGTGCGCGAGACGATCACGCCCGCGGCGGTGGACGTTAGTAGAGCCGGAATTTGTGCAGCAAGACCATCGCCGATAGTAAGTATGGTGTACGTGTGGAGAGCCTCTCCTACGGAGAGGCCATGTTCTATAACACCTACGAAGAGACCCGCGATAAGGTTAATCGCCATTATCATTATCGCAGCAATTGCGTCGCCACGCACGAACTTGCCGATACCATCCATAGCGGCGTAGAAGTCCGCTTCGCGCGCGAGATCGCGGCGCCGACGACGGGCTTCCTCTTCACCGATGCCACCGGAATTAAGATCTGCATCGATTGCCATCTGCTTGCCCGGCATTGCGTCCAGAGTGAAACGTGCGGCAACTTCTGCGACGCGGCTGGCGCCCTTGGTAACCACCGCAAAATTGATGATGGCGAGGACGACAAAGACCACCATTCCCACCGCGTAGTTGTCTCCTACAATGACGCGCCCGAATGCCTCAATGACTGTACCAGCGGCGCCGGCGCCGAGGTCGCCGTGCAAAAGAATCAATCGTGTAGAAGCGACATTGAGAGAAAGCCGTAGCAAGGTCGCGACTAACATCACCGTCGGAAAAGCGGAGAAGTCGAGCGCGCTACGATTGGACGCGGACACAACCAGCACTACTATTGAAAGTGCGAGAGAAAGCGAAAGCATCAAGTCTAACATGGTCGCGCCGATCGGCGCCACCATTCCCGCCAGCACCAGAAGTGCGGTCAGGGGTAGCGCCAGTTCCGAAGCACTGATAATCTGTGATGAGCCGGATTCCGAAGCCATCAAGCTACTCCGAGAGCCTGCTTACGCCGCTGTTCCGCACGCATAATAGTCGCCAGCACTTCAGCTATCGCACGATAAAACTGCCGGGGGATGAACTCACCGACTTCGACAATCTTAAAAAGTGCCCGCGCGAGCGGCTTGTTCTCCATCACGGGGACCGCCGCTAATCGTGCTATGGAAATGATCTTAAGAGCTTTTTCCCCGGCCCCTTTTGCAACTACCAAAGGCGCCTGATCGAATCCGCGTCGGTAGCGAAGTGCGACAGCAAAATGGGTTGGATTGGTGAGGACAACCGTAGCAGCTGCCGCTTGATGAATTCCCCGTATCCGCTTGAAGTTCTTCCGGCGCGCGCTGCGTATTGCGCGTTTGATCTGCGGATTGCCCTCATCCTGTTTGAGCTGATCGAGAAACTCCTGGCGCGTCATCCGTAGCTCGGCCTCATGCTCATAACGCTTATGGGCATAATCCGCAGCGGCGGCGACCAGAGCTATTGCGGCACTCGAATACAACATCCGCCGCACTGCCGCGCACAAGGCTACTATGGCTTCACTGATGTTATGAGCACCGACCGCCATTGCAAGCGCCCATCTCGCGGTGGTCCACGCAATCAATGCGATGACGATAATCTTCAGTGCGGCTTTTCCCAGCTCAAGAAGGCCCGCGCCCGAAAATATTCGTTGGACATACTTGCTCGGATTGAGACGTTCGAAGTCCGGAGCAAGTCTCGCGGTGGCAAAGACGAATCCGCCTTGCGCTCCCGAGGCAACAATCGCGGCGACTCCCAGCATCGCCATCGCAAAGATTGCGATCACAATGGGCCATGCCAGTGCCCGTCGAAGAGCATCGAGCAAATCGTTTGATCCGACTGCTGCGAGTGCGGACGCAAAGGCACTGGCTATCAAGCGCGACGCCACGCCGGTTGCACCGCAAAGGAACAAGACTCCGACTATGAATGTAACTGCCGACGTCAGATCGCGCGATCGCGCGACCTGACCTTGCTCGCGCGCGCGTTCCCGCCGTTGTGGTAGCGCAGGAAATGTCTTTTGATCGCGGTCAGCCATTCAGCCACCCCATCGACTGCGTCATCACGCTGGTCCATGCGCGCGTGATTCCGGCACCAAAAGCGCCCGCATCGAGCGCCAGCAACGCAAATCCTGCCAGTACGATTGCCGACGGTGCGGCAATCAGGATGTTCACCTGGGGTGCGAGCCGAGCAATGACACCTTGCGCGACGGACAATACGAACAGCGGCACCAGTACCGGAAACCCGAGCGCAAGTGCGAGCGGGAACAACTGTCCTCCGATACGCAGGGCTTGGTGCGGATCAGGAAGTGTTAGCTGTCCGAGCGGTGAAGCTGAGAGGCTATTCGCTAGCGCAAGGATCAGCATCCGGTGAAAACCGCCAACAAAGAAGAGCAGTGCGGCAAAAGCACCAAAGCCATCCGACAAAGCATTGGGGGCCTCTACCTGGGCTCGCAGGACCGCTCCGGTGTTCATTTCCATGCTACCGCCAATCACGCTGCCGGCAGTCATCACCGCGCCGACGACGATCGCAGCGGCGAACGACAGTAGGAATCCAACCATCAGTTCGCGGACCATCATCAAAACGATCGGTCCAATCCCTGAAGCTGCGGGCATAGAAATCGACGCAAGCGGCATCAACGCACCAGCGATAAGCGCCGCCAGCAAAAGGCGAAGCCGCTTTGGCATCGCGACGCCTAGAAATGTCGGCAAAGCGCTCATGACACTGCCGGTTCTCACGAACAGTAGGCTGAATTCGAGGGCGACATCATTTCCAACGCTTAGATTCATCGTTGAACGATCCAGGGAATAGTCACCAAGGTCTTGTGCATGAAGCTGGCTAACGAAGAGCACATCCAGGTCGATCCCAGCCAGATGGTAGCCGCTGCCGCGGCAACCTTGGGGGTAAAGGACACACTGGAATCCTGCACCTGAGTCGCGGCCTGAAGAACTCCGAACACTACTGCAAAGGTGGTCAAGACAGCCAACATAGGACCGCCAACCTTGATTGCAGTCCATAGTGCGGCTCGGAACAGATCTGACGCTAACGCAGAAGTCATCGTTATCCTCTAAGTCTCATGAAAAGCTTGCCGCAAGATTTCCCAGCAGGAGCGGCCATCCGGAAACCAGCACGAAAATCAGTAGCTTTAACGGGATCGTGATGACGGAGGGGGGTAACATAAACATTCCCAGCCCCATCAGAACCGCAGAGACGACCAGATCGATCACCAGAAATGGCAGAAAGATCAAAAACCCTACCCTGAATGCGGAGGTCAGCTCACTCGACACGAACGCGGGTACGAGCGCATAAAATGGCAGGTCGGGCGCTGCTGCCGATGCTGAACCATTTTTGGTCTTAGCGAGTAGGCCGCGCGCCATCTCGATGTCCTGAACGCGCGTCTGGCGCAGCATGAAGTCGCGCAAAGGACCTTGTGCGTTGGCCACAGCATCCTTTTCCGACAGCTTACCTGCTACGTAGGGATCGACCGCGGATTGTTGGATGCGATTCCAGGTCGGCGCCATCACCAACATCGTCAGGAACAACGCCAACCCAGTGATCACTATGTTTGGGGGCGTTTGCTGGAGACCTAAAGCCTGTCTGAGCAACGACAGGACGATCACAATCCGCGTGAAGGAGGTCAGCATGATGAGCAGCGCGGGCGCCAGCGTGATAAGCGTCAGTACCGTTGCCAGTTCGAGCGGGCCGGTGCCGTGCGAGTCGGTCGTCAGCGACAAATCCAGCGCCCAGGCTTTAGAAGCCGCGGTTGCAACGGCGACGATCGTGCTTAGCAAGATAAGCCTGCGGTACTTCATCGCTACTCGACTAGATAATCTGAAAAGTAAACGTCCACCAAAGAATCCGGAAAATCCTTATGTAGTACCGCCACAAGGTCTTCTTTGAGCTTTCGTTCACCGTTGGGAGATGACAATTCCTGCGAAGAGCGCGCCGTAACCACGCTTACGATTCGGTCGCGCACGACCGGAATCTTATCTTCCATCGCCTGCGCGTCTTTCGTGCGAACAGCAAGCACAGGATCGATCTTCATGTAGTGCTCGCTGCCTCCATCGGCGAGCCGCAGGGTCATCTGCCTGATGTCGACATATGCGACCTTGGGCGGCGTGTCCGCTTGCGCGCCATTGTTGCTCTTCTTTGAGCTTCCGAACATTTCGATAGCCGCAAAAGCCCCCACGCCCGCCAATACCATGGCGCCCAGCCCTACTATGATGATCTTCCTGCTCACAGCGACTATTGCGTCTGAATCTGCATCAACGTGCCGAGGATGCTGTCTTGAGTTTGTAATGCCTTCGCACTTGCCTGATAGGAGCGTTGTAACACGACAAGGTTGACCAGCTGGCTAGTGGTATCGACGTTCGAGTTCTCGAGAGCGTCTGACTGGATGCTACCGGCGGCCCCGGTGTTGGCGGTCGATATTGTAGGCGTACCCGAATCGGCGGTTTGCACGTATGCGCCTTGACTGCCCAGCCGCAGACCCTGTTCATTAGCGAAGGTGGCGACGGCGACCTGCCCGACTTTCACGTTTTGACCATTCGAATAGGAAACTGACACCATACCATTGTTGTCGATCGACGCGCCTTGCGGCCGTCCGACCGCATTGCCATCAGCCGTCGCATTCGCCGCGGTGCCGGATGCGAACTGCGTCAAACCGGAAAAGTTCAGATTCAAAGAAAGGTTCGCGGCACCGGCGACGGTTGCGGTTAGTGCAGAGCCAGGAAGGGCTCCACTGACGATGTTGCCATTGGTATCGAAACCGACAGTACCGGAGTTGTTGCTAAGCCCGGTGGCACTTCCGTCCAGGGTGGCGGTCCAGTTCCAGTTTTCAGCCGCCGGCGCAGTGCCCGCTCCAGCGTTCTGGAAGTAATAGGTCATGACGTGCGCGTTGCCGAGGCTGTCGTACACCTGCACACTCACCGAACTGTTGTAGGTGGAAGGATCTGCGGGATTGATTGCGCCTGTGATGACCGGGCTGGACGCATCAAGGTTTCCGCTCAGGCTCGCCTTGGTGGATGCTGAAGGCGCCAACACACCTTGCGGAATAACGATAGGAGACAATGCTCCGGTAGGAGCACCCGTCGAATCGACCGCGAAACCCATCAAGTCTTCGCCATTGAAGCCCACCAAGGTGCCATCCGAACCTAAGGTGACTTGCCCGTTTCTGCTAAAGGTTTGGGCGCCTGAGGAATCCTGCAACACGAAGAAGCCGTTACCCTGAATCGCCATATCGGTTGCGGAGTTGGTTTGCGTGATTCCGCCCTCGGAAAAATCACGCGTAATGCCGCTGGCAGTGACTCCACCACCTAAGGCGTTGCCCGCGACAAACTCGCCGAGCAAGGTTTCGAAATCGACCGATTCCGCCTGAAACCCGGTGGTTTGCGCGTTGGCCAAGTTGTCGCTGACAGCCTGCATCGCAGTCTCGATACCTTGCAGCCCGGTTTGCGTTACATTTAGTGAATCTCCAGCCATACTTACCCCCTTTACTGTTGTTGATTAGTTAGATGTCGTGGGCTGCGCCACACTTGCAACCTGGGCAGCCGAAATCACGAGGTTGCCGATGTTGAGCGAAACACTACCGTCACTAGCCATCGCGACGCTGTTAACCGTACCTTGTTCGAGCAGGCCGCTAAGAGCTACGTTGCTGCTGTTCACGATCTTGACCTTGTAAAGACCCGGAGCTATGGATGATGAAGGGCTCCAACTAAAGTTCTGAAGCGACCCTCCCGACACCTGTCCCAGCGAAACAGAATCGACCAGGTTGCCATTCGAATCATATACATTGGCTGTGTAGGTGTCGGTGGAGGTCGGCGCATATTCAATTGACGTCGCCTTGCCGTTTTCTACGCCTATGGTATTGCCCGCGGCGACCACTTGCCGCCCGATGTACGCCGACGCTGCCTGCATCAAGCTCGCCTGCGGATTGTTCTCGCCTTGCAAGATTTGGTCGATATCTTGTAGCTGGCCCAAATTCGAAAACTCAACCATTTGGCTTGCATACTGGGTCGGATCCGTAGGTGAGGTCGGATCCTGGTTCTGAAACTCGGCGACCAGAATCTGAAGGAAATCATTCGCCGTCAGCGTGTTTGGGATGGCCACCGCCGGGTTGCTATTGGTCGGTGCCGCGGCTGAAGTAGTGGCGTCCGTAATTGCGCTCATTGGGGAACCTCGTTCATGATAAATGTCTCGTCGTGGCTGTTGTTTTTCGCCTGATGCGACTCCTGCTGGTAAAAACTATCGCGGTTTCCGCGGCCGCCATTCTCATTCTGGTAGGTGACTTCGGAATGCCCCAGATGCAGACCCGCGGAATCAAAACCTCGACGCATCGAATCGATCTCATTCGCAACGCGCTGGGCGGCTTCGGTAGACGAAGTAACGATCTTTACATCGATAGTCCCCGCTCGCTCGCGTACCGTAGCTTGAGCCGTTTGACCTTCGCCCAGATCTATTTTTAGATTTGCCGAACGGCCAGAATCAGTAGTTCTGGTATCTTCCACTGAAGTA
>Ga0335081_10021938_pt1 | contig 10330 bp, 10 predicted proteins | sample Lox_Sample_35_FD_206713 | JGI IMG/M metagenome (GOLD analysis project Ga0335081, IMG submission 206713) | Soil microbial communities from Loxahatchee National Wildlife Refuge, Florida, United States - Lox_Sample_3.5 | ecosystem: Environmental > Terrestrial > Soil > Wetlands | place: USA...
TCCGTCGCCAAGCCCCAATGCAGCGGACTCGTCGTCACTCCATACAAATTCGGCAGATACTTTCGCGAAATCGCTCCCAGGCGATTCAAATTGAAATGCGCGTTGCGCACTTCCAGCGGATCAAACGTCCACACAATCAGCCGAATCCCGTGCCCCAGTGCATCTTCCCTCTGAAACAATTTCAGCGCGCGCCCCACGCCGCGATCGCGGTACTCCTCCAGCACGCCCGTCATGTGCGAGTGCAAAAACACTCGCCCTTCCAGAAACCCCACGATGGCCAGCGTGAAGCCGACCATTCGCTCGCCGTCAAACGCCCCCAGCACCTGTCCGCCGGTCTCGCTGGCCACCACAAACAGCGTTGCCGGCTCGACCTCCAGGTCGTCTTCGCCCCAAATTTCCTGCTGTAACGCCACGCACTTCTGAAACTCCTCCATCCCGTGGCACTTCCGCACCGCAATCCCGTCACTCATTCTTTAGTAGCACAGGCACTCTTGCCTGTGCCCCTTTCCCAAGCACCCTCCTGTCCCTGCCAGGCACAATTCTCGCGTGGAGCGACGAGATCATCGTCCCCTCGATCCACGCCATTTCTCTCACTGTTGGGCGCCCACGCGAACTTGGCGTTTTTCTTTTACCTTGGCTTGCTCCCACAACTGCTCCATCTCTTCCCTCGACACATCCGCGAGCTTTCTTCCGCTCTCCGCCGCCCGCGCCTCCATTGCCCGAAACCGCCCCGCAAACTTCGCATTCGCCTTTTTCAACGCAATCTCCGGATCAATCTCCAACCACCGCGCAATATTCACCGCCGCAAACAACAAATCCCCCATCTCTTCCTCAACTCTCTTGCTTCTACCCTCTTTTTCTTTCCTACTCTTCTCTGCGTCCTCTGCGTCTCTGCGTTTAGCTCTCTTCGTTTTTTCGTCTTCCCCGCCAGCCAATTCTTGCTGCAATTCCCTCGCCTCCTCCTTCAACTTCTCAAACACGCCATCCACATTTCCCCAATCAAATCCAACCCGCGCCGCCCGCCGGGTCAACTGCAGCCCTTCCAGCGCCGCCGGCAGCGCCTTCGACACTCCGTCCATCAACGACTCCTGCTTCTTCCCTTCTCCGCCTTTCGCTGCCCGCTCTTCCTTCTTCAACTGCTCCCAATTCTTCAAAACCTCCGCCGCATCCTTCGCCCGCTGCTCCCCAAAAACATGCGGATGCCGCCGCACCATCTTGTCGTGCACTTCGCGAATCACCTCCGCCACCGTGAATCGCCCTTCCTCTTTCGCGATCTGCGAATGAAACACGATCTGCAGCAGCAAATCCCCCATCTCTTCGGCGAATTTCGCGTCGTCCCCGCTCTCCATCGCCTCCAGCACTTCGTACGCTTCCTCAATCAAGTACGTCCGTAAGGACTCATGCGTCTGCTCGCGGTCCCAAGGACACCCATCCGGCGCCCGCAGCCTCGCCTGCACCGCCACCAACTTCTCAAACCACCCGCCACCCGAAAGCCCAGCCACTTCGTGCTGCAAGGACGTCGACAACGCCCTTACCGGAGGCCCTTGTATCTGCCGAGCCTGTAGGGGAGGGGCTTGCCCCTCCTTCTTCTGCCTGCCGCGCGCGGAATCCCCTTTCCTTGCTGCGCGCTTCCTCTTCTTCGTATTCTTTCTCACGACCATGGCCCCACCCGTCCGTGCAACAAACGTTACACTCTACGGTGCAAACCCACCTTTGACAAGCAAACCACCGGTATCTAAAAACCGAAACGACACATCTCTTCCACTACCGCGCTGGACACCGTTCGAGCATTCGACGCTGCAATGAGTTCCGGCCCGCAAAAAAATCAAGGCCCCGCGGAAAAAACCGCAGCGCCTAGATTTTCGCCCTGTTGTTGGCTCTCAGCTGTGGGCTGTTAGCTTCAGGCTGTCACTTCTTAGTGGTGCGGATGGCCTTCCGGACGATGATGCTCTTCCGGTCGTTCGCGGCCTTCGTGAAACGCTCGCCGTTCGTGTTCATCGCGCCGAATCAGTTGATGCGGCTCCGCGCGTCGGCCTGCATCCCAGCGCCGCACGCCCGGGCCGTAACCGGGATGTACGTACATGCGACGATTGTCCCACCGGCGGTCCCAACGATGGTCGTTCACGAAGAATTCGTGACGCCCCCAATCAAAGCGGCTGTAGCCCCAGCCCCACGGCCGGAACCAAGTGCCAACGCTGATCCCGAAGCCAAAGCGAATCGCACCGCCCACAAAGAAGCCCGGCCGCGGAGCATAGTACACCACTGCCGGATCATAGTACGGCACCACGACATAGTCCGGATTTGCCGGCGCGATAGAAATGTACGGGCCAGGATTTACCACCACCTGCTGATTGCTGCGCAGATAGCCGTACTCATACGCCTTGTGCCGTTCGCGCTGCACCGCATCCATCACATCCTGGCGTTGCGTCAAAAAGGCGTTCCCCAACTGCTGCGTCCAGTTCATGTCATTGGCCATTTCGTCCAGCACGTTCGGAAATGGCAGCAGCGCTTGCACGCTGGGATCCCAGGGCAACTGATCGCCCTGAATCGCGTTGGCCAGTTCTTGCCCGCGCAAGTAGTGATGCTCATCCGCCCACTGCGCTGCGGGCTGAATGTCATCGGGAAATGTGGCCGCCGCCAGCACCTGCGCCAGCAGCGGGTCCGGATACAGCGCTACCCGCGATACCAGTCGATCCAGCTGCTCCGGCGGTAGTGACGGCGGTGCCTGGTCCTGCGGTGGCGGAGCCTGTTCCTGTCCAAAGCCCACGTTGGGCAACAGGCCCACCAGCAGCGCCAGCGCGAAAACCCCTGCAAAAACTTTCGTAATTCGCTTCGTGTGTCGCATGGTCTCTTCCTGTTTTTGAATTTGTTCCCAGGCTTCTTTCTCAAATCTACTTCATTTTATCTAACACGACTTTCCACGATTGGTTTCTACCGGGATTTTCCCACGTTTCTACCTATATCTCCTCACTCTTTGCAGCTAAGAAAACCGGACCACCCAACTGCCTCTGGGGGCGCGCCGTCGGCTCCCGGCGTTACGCCCAGCTTCAATGCAGTTTCCAGCAGCCTGCCCGCTCTCCCCAAATTCGCCGCCCGTGCTAAACTTGCTTTGACAATAAACCCCCAAAAGGATTTGTCCCTTGGCTGAACACAAGCAGGAAGACTCCACATTCCGCGTGATCGACCGCCGTCCGTTCAACTCCGAAGGCGAACTGCGCAAAGAAGCTGTCGAAGAACTGGAACGCGAGGCGAAGCGCGAGGAAAAAGCGCAGCAAGCGGCCAAAGCTGCGGAAGCGCAAAAACCCGCTGCCGCGCCACCGCCTCCCGACGCTCCGAAACCTTCCCGCGGTTTCGAAAGTCTCGTCCGCATGCTCGGCAGCAATGCCGCCATGGTTCTCGGCGCCTACGCCGACCCGCGCACCGGCCAGCCCATGCTCGATCCCGACGCCGCACGTGAATTTATCGACATGCTCGACGCCCTCCACGAAAAAACCAAAGGCAATCTCGCGCCCGAAGAAGAGAGCCTGCTGCTGGACCTGCTCGGCAAATTGAAAATGACCTACCTCGAGATCAATCAAGCCGTCGCGGCCCAAGCCGCCGCCGCACAAACCAAAGCCAAAGGCCGCTAGCAAACACGCAAAGCAACAACCCCTTCCCGCGAGGGCGCGACTTTAGTTCACGCCGGCGGAGCGCCGAAGCGAGGCTCTTTGTAGTGGCGCAGCTTGCTGCGCCACTCCGGGATCGCAAGTTGTTCCTTCTTCCGCATTGGACCTTTGCCTGCTCGATTCGCAACTCGATTTCGAACTTCTCCTCTTTCGCTGTAAGCTGTCAACATGAGCTGTCCGCCGTAGAGTTTTTTCGCGTTCAACTTTCAACTTTGACCTCTCAACTTCTTTCATGCCCATCGCTCCACTAAAAATCACCGTTCTCGGCTCCGGCACCTCCATGGGCGTGCCCACCGCCGGCTGCCATTGCCGCGTGTGCGAGTCCACCGACCCGCACGACAAACGCCTTCGCCCTTCTCTGCTCCTCTCGCGCGACGGCCAATTCGCCGTAATCGACACCACTCCCGACTTTCGTTCCCAAGCCCTGCGCGCCAACCTCGATCGCCTCGACGCCGTTCTCTTAACCCACGCCCACGCCGACCACATTATGGGATTCGATGACATTCGGCCGTACAGTTTGCGACAGAACATTGCGCTGCCGGTTTATTCGAACGCGCCGACGTTCGAAACGCTGCGCAAGGCTTTTGCTTACGTGTTTGACGGGCTGCCAAAGCTTAGCTCCATTCCAGCCGTTGAGTTGCGCGAAGCGCGGCACGCGTTCACGTTGCTGGGCACCACAATTACGCCGGTGCCCCTACTGCACGGCGATCTCGAAGTGCTCGGCTATCGTTTTGGCAACGCCGCCTACCTCACCGACTTCAGCGAGCTACCCGATTCATCGCTGCCGCTCTTGCAAGGGCTGGACGAACTGATTCTCGACGCGTTGCGCGATATTCCGCACCCCATGCACCAAACCGTCGACCAGGCGCTGGCCATCGTAAAGAAGTTGCAACCGAAGCGCGCGTGGTTCACGCATATCGCACACGACCTGGGGCACGAGGAAACCAACGAACGGTTGCGCGCCATGGGCCACCCGAACGTTCAGTTGGCCTTCGACAACCTCGAAATTGAGGTCGCCATTCCTGAGGCCAATCGGAGTACGGGTGCCGCGCCCGCTCGCACGAAGCCCAGCGAAAGTGTCGAGTTTACCGGTGCCGGTTTGGGCTCTGCGCGGGGTGCCTCACCCGCTCGCACTGAGCAGAGCGAAAGTGTCGATGTTAAGGGTGTGGGTTTTGCTTCCCCAAAAATCGAGGTTAGCGCAAACGCTTCAGAGCGATCCCACCCGCCGATCGCTGTTCTCTCTTCCTCATCCGCATGGGCGGAGCGTTACGCCTCGACCGGCCGCGGCAGCACCGTGGCCATCGGCAACTTCGATGGCGCGCATCTAGGCCATCAGGCGATTTTGCGGGCGGCGGCGACGCGGGCAGCGCAACTGAACGCCATTCCCACCGTTCTGACTTTCGACCCGCTTCCGCCGAAAATCTTGCGGCCGGACACTGCACCGCTCCGTTTAACCACCGACGCGCAACGCCTGCAGTACTTTGCGGCGGCAGAACTGCAAGCCGCTGTCGTCCTGCCGTTTACCCACGAGCTTTCGCGGCTCACTCCAGAGGAATTCGTCGACCAGATCCTGCTGCGCGATTTGCACGCACGCGCGGTCTTCATCGGCGAAAATTTCCGTTTCGGGCACCGCCAGGCCGGCAATGCGCCAGGCCTCGTCCAACTCGGCGTGTCGCGCGGCTTCGAAGTCAATGTGCTTCCGCCTGTGGCAGTGCATCGCGAAGTCGTTTCCAGCACGCGGATTCGCCGGGAGATTGCACTCGGCGAAGTAAGCCGCGCCGCGCGCCTGCTGGGGCGGCCCTTCCTGCTATCCGGAAAAGTGGTACAAGGAACTGGCACGGGCCGCAAATTCACCTTTCCCACGCTCAATCTGGCGCCCGAGCAGGAGCTATTGCCGGCGCGCGGCGTCTACGTGACGCGAACCCGCTTCGGCGGCGAGACGCGAACGCGTCGCTCCGTCACCAACGTGGGCATTCGCCCAACGTTCAATGGTTCGTCGCTCACGGTTGAGACCCACATTCTCGAACCCGTCGAGCGCACCCCCGAATGCATCGAAGTGGAATTCTGGCATCGCCTTCGCGCCGAAAAAAAGTTCAACGGCCCCGAAGAACTCCGCGCCCAAATCGCCCGCGACATCTCCCGCGCCCAAAGGTTCTTCAATCTTCTTCGCCGCCTCCGCCGGTCCCGTGAAGGAGTGGCGCAGCAATAACGCGATGGGTAGCGTGGAAATCCCGCCGTTACCAGACGCGGCACAGGCAAGAGTGCCTGTGCTACTTTAAAACTGAACCACTACCGGGTGGTCCGCTCTATTGACGGGCCCTCGTCCGCCCCATAAGCAACCATCGCCGCCCTAAAAACAATTACTTGCATTCTGCAACACATTTCTCCTCCTCGTGCGTCTGACCAAGCAGGGTTGCCGAATCGAAGCGAACGGCCCGTGTGTCCGGCCGAAAGCAGAACCCGCGAGGAGCGTCCCATGTTTAGCCACACCATCAAAATCATCGCCTTGGCCTTTCTTCTCCAAACACTCTTTCCAAGCCCGGACTGTCGCGCCCAAGCCCAAGCGCCGCAGAAGTCTCCTTACCCCGCCATGGCTCCTCTCGAGCAATACCTGATCGCGGACGAAGCCTCGGAAATCGCCCTGGCCCGCAGCGCCGCCCCGCCCTCCATTTCCGACGCCGCGGAGATCATGGTCCTGCGCCGCGACGGCTACCAGACTGCCGCCAAAGGCAGCAACGGATTCGTCTGCCTGGTCGAACGCTCCTGGGCCACCGCCACCGACAATCCCGAATTCTGGAATCCCAAACTGCGCGCCCCGCATTGCTTCAATGCCGCCGCCGCCAAAACCTTTGCCCCCATTTTCCTCATGAAGACCAAACTCGTGCTGGCAGGAAAATCGCCCACCGAAATCGCCGCAGCGATCAATTCCGCCCTGGACACCCATGAAATCCCCGCCCTCGCGCCCGACGCCATGTGCTACATGATGTCCAAGCAGCAGTATCTAAACGACGACGGCAAAAGTTGGCATCCGCATCTGATGTGGTTTGTCTCCGGCGACGCGGAAAAAACCTGGGGCGCCAATCTGCCCTCCTCGCCCATCATTTCGGTCAACGACGCGCAAGAACGCGTCACCGTCTTCATGGTCGTTGTTCCTAAATGGTCCGACGGCACCCTAGCTTCGAAATAGTCAGGCACGATCGACCCGACTAGTCCTACGAGCTACAACGTTCGGCAAGGTGCGGCGCTGTCAGGCGGCGGGCTGAAAGCGGATCTTGGCGGTATAGCCGAGGGCGTACAGGACGCGGAGCAGCAGGTCCGTCGAGATGTCTTTGGTGTTGCGGTTCATGATGGCGGTCACCCGGGTGCGCGACGTTCGCGCGAGCCGCGCAACCTGAACATGCGTCAGGCCTTTGTCCCGTACAATGGCCACAATTTTCGCGTTGAGATCACTGCGGAGCTGAATTTCTGCTCCATCTGCGGGAGTCAGGTCGAGGGTTTCGGCCAGCTCAGCAGCGGTGCGAGTGACGACAGCGTTAGATTTCTTCATGGAGCAACTCCTTTAAACGCTTTCTTCCCAAATTGAGGTCTTGCCCAGCGGTTGCTCGCGTTGTTTTCGCGAAAGCATGAAATATCAGAATGCCGCGCGGTGAGCTCGTGTAGTAAAAAGCTCGGTAGACCCCGCTACGGTCTCGGATGCGCAGCTCCGCGGCGCCAGGCGCAACGGAAGGCATGGGCCGCGAAACCGGCATTCCGAGAAGCTCGCCTCGTTGCAGGTCGAAGATGGCCTTCCCCAGCTCGCGGCGCACGTCCTCGGGAAAAGAGCGGATTGCTTCACGGGCCGCGGGATGGAAGATGGCCGCTCGCACTTTTCGAGTGTCCCATATCCGGGACATACAAATCAATGAAAATGTGGTGAGGCCTGGCTACCTCGACTGGTTCCGCGATCAGGTGGAACGCGCCGGCGGCGGCAACTATCAAACGCTTATCAACGAATGCCTGCGCCGCCACATGGGAAGCTCGCGGGAGCCTTTCGAGAAGACCCTTCGCCGCGTCATTCGCGAGGAACTCCGCAGCACCTCCTGGCCCCTCGGAGCCCCGTGGTTAGCGAAAAAAAAATCAGAAAACGTCCCGTCTTATCGACCGAATAAAGTTCTTGACGGTATAAGTAATAGGGTATCGAATGTCGCGATACTATCTCGGTGATTTACATGTCGACATATCTTCCCGTCCCTGTACTGACCGTGGTCGCGGCGATTCTCGTCAGCGCCTTGGTAAGCGTGTGTCTTGTCCGATTCAATGCTCGCGTGGGAGAGTGGGGCTGGGCCAAGAGAACTGGGCTGGCATCCCTGTTCTTCGTGGCGGCCGTCGCTGCTGAATCGGTTGCGCTTCGAGAAACAGGGAAACTAGGAGTAACGGTCCTAAAGGGCACAGATACCACCGTTACGCAGGACCGCATTCTGGCGGCACCGACGGTTGATGACCCATTTTTAGGAAAATACATCAACCGGCAGGCGTCAGCAACACCGGCGGCGGGTTGTTGGTCAGTCGTGCTCGGCCAGGAGGGCCGTCCAGTCTCGGCGACGATTGCCAATGCAGTCCAGATCGCACCAGGCGTTCGACGAGATTGCGCAGTTCGCGAACATTGCCTCTACGCCAGTCGGGACGTGCAGATTGCCCGTTCTTTCTCCCATCCATCTACGAGGGTTCCGCTCTCCGCCGACTTTATGGCGCAGATTTTGTGATCCTTCAAGGACTTCAGCGATATTGTGATGGTTTGATCGTTGGCGACGCGAAGCAATCGCAAAGCAAAGATGCGGAACTCCAGGACTTATCCACTACGCGTATCTCGATTTCGGTTCGCCTGTTTTCGACGCGGCCACCGATGATTCGCGACGAGTTTGTGTTATCAGCTAGAGGTGGAGGATTTTCCAACGATACTTCAGCGGAGCAAGCAGCCGAGCGACTCGCGACAGAATTAAAGGAACGTATTAGCCAAGAACTTCAGAAGGAGAAGATTCGATGACAAGGCAACTCCGATGGCCCATTGCCTTCCTCTTGCTCTCATTGTTGCTTGGGCAGCGTGAGACGTTGGCCCAAAAGCTGCTCCCCGACGCGATGAACGATTTATCCAAGGACATCGCATCCAGAGTTGCGAACGCGCAGAAAAGCAAAATTGCAGTTCTGCCCTTCCGCGAACTGGGTGGCCAGCCAACGGTACTTGGGACCTATTTGGCAGAAAAGCTAGTCACGAATCTGGTTGAGGTGGGTAACCTGGACCTCGTCGAGCGAAGCACACTCGATAGGGTTCTCGGGGAGCTCAAATTCAACGAAAGCGGCGCAATCGATCCAGCCACTGCAAAACGTGTCGGAAAATTGGTAGGAGCCGACGCGGTCATTACGGGATCGATTACCGACTTCGCGTCGTTTATCGCAGTCAATTGCAGGCTTATTGACGCGGAAAGCGGCCGCATTTTTGCGGCCGCCGAGGCTAGAATCGCAAAGGACGAAGACGTGAGGAAGATCATGAACGTACCTCTCAACGACTCTGGAAAGTCGACGGACTTACATGCGGGAAATAGTTCGTCTCCCTCTATCAAGCCTGCCCCTCAGCCTGCAAATAAAGGTGAGACAAAGAAAGCTGGACCTCTTGCAGTGCAGTTCATGAGTTGCAGCGCCAAGGAACTTGGGATGCTATGCGAAGCTCTAGTCACAAATCCCGGCGAAGACGGGCAGTATTGTGTTTATACCGTCGACTACGCCGAGAAAATGAGCCGAGTTGTCGACACGCAGGGGCGGGTTTACACACCGGAGGCCGTCGTTTTCGGCGATAAGCATACGCAGGCTCTTATCGTCACCTGCACCAATCTACCCAGCGGCGTTCCGGTTCGAGTCTCACTATATTACTCAAAGAGGCCCCCAGTAGGCGTGGGGCTAGCACTCGTGGAATTTACGTTTGACTTTGAACGTACTGCTAGAGGAAATACGTGGTTCAAGGTTCAATTTCGCGGTGCTCTTGTCCAAGAATAAAGCTTAGGTAGCTGGCCGCTGTCTGCTTGTTCGTCGACCTAGCCATCCGCGAGGCGAGATGTGCTCGTTGCTATGCGCCCAGCGCGGCGCGCCGGTTTGTCACTATTTCCCCGGGAACGGCTGTCCCTAGATTCTCGGTGGGCCTACCTTTTGTTTTTTGGAGATTACGTTGGCCACTCCACGATGAGGGCTACTGACCGATGCCAGGGCGGAGGTTGCCGGCGGCTAGGGCTTTTTGGGGCTTGGAGGCGGGTGTCGTGTTCTTTGGGGGTTAGGCGGCCTTTGCGGTAGAGGATGCGGAGGTAGTCGGGAGCGGGCATGTCGGCGGAGCCTGAGCCATTGACGGCGATGGCTTGCCAGCCTACGATGATTTGATGAGCACCACCATTGCGGCCCCAGTTAATTGGGTAGAAGCGGTTGGAAAGCTGCATTTTCCAGCGAAAGCGGACCGTCGGCTGCAAGAATTGATGGACCGCAACAACGAGGGCCTTCTGGAGCCATCCGAGCGCGAGGAATTGGATGCTCTCGCAGAATTGAGCGAGCAGTTGTCGCTGGTGCGCGCGGAGGCTTTGCAGATTCTCGGCAAGCGTCCCATGGTCTGATTCGGAGTAGTCTTTCCTCAAGCGAAAGGCAAACCC
>Ga0335081_10021939_pt1 | contig 10330 bp, 4 predicted proteins | sample Lox_Sample_35_FD_206713 | JGI IMG/M metagenome (GOLD analysis project Ga0335081, IMG submission 206713) | Soil microbial communities from Loxahatchee National Wildlife Refuge, Florida, United States - Lox_Sample_3.5 | ecosystem: Environmental > Terrestrial > Soil > Wetlands | place: USA: Florida...
CTATCCCGATGGTTTTTACGACCGGCTACGCGAGGCCGGGATCGACGCGACGATCGCCAGTCGCGAAGGAGAACCTGCCAACGTCCTGGATAACAATTTCCGTTTCTACGTGGAGCAAATGGCTCCGGACATATTTTCGATCTATATCAACCACCGGCAGCTCTGGTACGACGTCGTGAACAATTTCAGTACCGATCGCGAAAATCTGAAACTCTGGGTGCGGCAGTCTTGTTTGAACGACCCCAAGACGGACGCCAACTTGCGCGAGCGCCTCACGCGATACGTCCGTGAGCACAAAGCCTTCCGTCCCCTTTACTACAACATTGCGGACGAACTGGGCCAGGGCTGGCAGATCAAAGCCAACGACTTCTGCCATTCGGAATTCTGCACGGCGAAGTTTGCGGCATACCTGCGGGGCATGTACGGGACCCCGGAGCGCCTTAGCCAGGAATGGGGAGCCGGGGAGTTCACGCATTGGGATGACACCGCCGGACTATGGGACGAATCTCGCTTGATGATCGCCCACACCTCCACCGACGGGGCCTTCGACGCGATCGCTGTCGCTGCTTTGCAGGCTAAATACGGAAGCATCGCACGCGCAAACCAGGCATGGGCCGTGAGTTTGTCCGAGCCGGCAGAGGGCGCGAAATCGCTACGCCAGGCATGGGAACCCGTGATGTCGGTCATTCGGGATGCGCGCGCGGTCGCGAAGCTGGATGAGGCGTCTCTCGAGAAGAAGCTGGGGCCGCTGGATGCGGCCAACCAACGATGGGGCAAAGGTGGCAAGCCCGCAAACTTCCGTACGTGGACGGAAGTCCTGACGTTTGTGAACCGTTTTTACCGTGAACTCGCGCAGATGCGTTCCACCGCGGGCTGGAACGTTACCCCATGGTGCGACTTCCGTAATTTCATGGACCAGACGTTCGCCGACGCTGTTCTCCGGGCCGCGGACGTGTGCAAGGCGGAAGATCCGGATGCGCGGTGCGCCACCGAAGGAGGCCAGTCGCCCTTTCCGTTTGGCTGGTACAACTACGAACAGGTGCTGAGAGCCGATGACGTCATCGAGCCATACAACGGCGGCAATAACGTCGAAATTATTCGCTCGCTCAAGCCCGCAACCATCATACTTCAGACCGTGGGCTACCAATACAAACCCGGCGAACCTCTAACGGATCGCCAGCATCTCGTGCAAAAGCAGGCCCGGCGCCCGGTCTGGTGGGGGCTATTTCACGGACACCGCGGAGCGATTATTTGGGATAACAATCTGCCGGATTACCAGTTCGTGAATCCGGAAACGCGGCAGTTCACGCCAGCCGCGGAAACGTATTCGCCGGTCTTCAACGAACTGCGCCGCGGGATTGGCCAACTTTTCGTGAACGCCCAGCGCACGCACGATGGCATCGCCATTCATTACTCACCGCCCTCCGATCAGATTCACTGGCTACTCGACAATCTCAAGCACGCGCGCCAATGGATGCTCCATAACGGTTCAGATCGCGGCAGCCACGCCATCGCCGCGCGGAATAGTTGGACCAAGCTCATTGAAGACTTGGGGCTCCAGTACGAGTTCGCTTCGCCCCAGGGAATCCAAGCCGGCAAACTGAACAGTGGAAGTTATCGGGTCTTCATTATGCCGCAATCGATCGCGGTGAGCGCGGAAGAGGCGGCTGAGATCCGCGAGTTTGTGCGGGCAGGCGGGCTCGTGGTTGCCGATTCCCGCACCGCGGAGATGAACGGGCACGGTAGAAACCTGGGGCCCGGCGTGTTGGATGACCTTTTTGGAATCAGCCGGGCCGAGGGTCAGCCGGCGGGACAGGAGGTCCGTGGCGTCGCCAATGAAGGTTCGCTGCATCTCGAGGGGGCATCTCTGCAGTTGCGCGTGGGCGATGAGACCATCACAGCGGCGAACGGAAAAGCGCTTGCCCAAAGCGGAGGCGTGCCGCTCGTTATTGTCAGCCGGTTTGGCCAGGGACGCGCCATCTTCCTCAACCTGGAAGTGGGCGACTACTGCTATGAACGATTGCAGGCGAATTCCGGCTCCAGCCTGCCGGAACTGGTGGAGGGCATTCTTGGCCTGGCTGACGTGCATCCCAAAATGCGCGTTCTAGGGAGCGACGGCAAACGGCTTCCGGGGACGGAAGTGGTCACCTTCAGCAACGGACCAGTGGAACACGTTGCGATTTTCCGCAACCCCCAGTTCGATGATGGCGGGTGGGAAGACCACCCAACGATGACGGCGCCTGGATGGGCCGGGACCATCGACAATTCCCTTCTCGAAAAAGAAGCCGAAGTCACTATCGTTTGGAAGACGGCAAAGCAGTGCTATGACGTTCGAAGCCGCCGGGAGCTCGGAACGATTGCGGCTTGCAAAACTACCTTGAGCCCGTGGGAGCCTTTGGTGTTCACACGATCGCAGCAGCCGGTTCCGAAGTTGCGCGTGGAGATTGCTCCTCAAGCCAAAGCCGGCGCGACGCTCGAAGTGACGCTGACGAACGAGCCTGCCTTTCCTGAGCCGGCGTTCCGGGTTGTGCGGCTGGAATTTGAAGCTCCAACGGGTGACCGCTACGACCTGTACGCGCGAAACCTGCTCCTCAGATCCTCGCCTCACATAGTACGCATCCCGCTCGCCTGCAACGACCCGAAGGGCCGCTGGCGCGCACACATCCAAGATGTGGCGACGGGACAATCGCAGGAGGTGTCCTTCAGCGTGATTGCCCAGTGATAGACTCGTCCTTAATAAGATGCTCAACAAGGCCACCTGGCCGCCTCTCCGAGCCGCGCGCGTAAGCAAGCGGTTTTGCGGTCAATATTCAGCATCTCTTAAGTGGACCGTAAGCCCAATACCGGTAGTTACTCTAGCTTTGGCCGCGACGGGCGTGCTGTTTGCCGGCACAGGTCTCCAGCAACCCCGCTTCGACACCCAGATCCTGCCGATTTTCCGGCAATCTTGCGCGCCGTGTCACGGAGACACTCAGCCTCAAGCTCACCTGCGGCTGGACAGCCTCGAAGGCGTGCTCAAGGGCGGAGTCTCAGGCCCAGCGATCGCACCGGGCAACAGCCGGGCCAGCCTGCTCTATCAGAGAATCGCGTCGGCGGACGCCAAGGTGCGCATGCCGCCGGCGGGTGCTGCATTGTCCGCGGAACAAATCGTGCTGATCGCAGCATGGATTGACTCCGTCCTCAGCCCGGCAGCCGGCACAGCAAAAGTCGATTACGCGCGAAGCGTGGAACCTATCCTGCGTTTCGCCTGCTATGGCTGTCACAGCGGCGCGCAGCCTAAATCGCAATTGCGTCTCGACGTCAAGTCGGCGGCGATGCGAGGTGGCACCGGCGGCGCAATCATCGTGCCGGGATCCAGTGAAAAAAGCCGCTTGATCCAGCGCGTCGAGGGCCGGGGCGGGGAACCACGCATGCCGTTCAACGGCACGCCGCTCGCGCCGGAACTGATCGCCACACTCAAGCGCTGGATCGATGAAGGCGCCGAGTGGCCCGAAAGCGCCGAAGTCCGCGACCAGTCCCCGCCCAAGCATTGGGCCTACGTCAAGCCGGTAAAGCCCGTCCCGCCGGCCGTCCAGCATGTAGCGCTTGTACGCAATCCCATCGACAACTTCATCCTGGCGCGCTTGGAACAGGAAGGCCTGACTTATTCGCCCGAAGCGTCGAAAGAGAAATTGGCGCGGCGCGTTTCTCTGGATTTGACCGGGTTGCCGCCATCCCCTGCGGAGCTGGATGCGTTCCTCGCGGATACGCGACCCGATGCCTACGAGCGCCTTGTGGATAAGCTGCTAGCCTCACCGCACTTCGGCGAGCGCTGGGCCCGCCCGTGGCTGGATCTCGCGCGTTACGCCGATTCCAACGGCTACGAAAAGGACGATCGCCGCGAAATCTGGAAATACCGCGACTGGGTCATCAACGCGCTCAACCGCGATATGCCCTTCGATGAGTTCGCCATCGAGCAGATCGCCGGGGACATGCTCCCCAACGCCACCGAGGAGCAGCGGATTGCCACCGGCTTCCATCGCAACACGCAGTTCAACGAAGAGGGCGGCGTGGACAAGGATGAGTCTTATTTTGAAGTGCAGGTGGATCGCGTCGCGACAACCGGTACCGTCTGGCTGGGCAGCACTCTGGGCTGTGCGCAATGCCACAACCACAAGTTCGACCCGTTCACGCAGCGCGACTTCTACTCCATGATGGCCTTCTACAACAATGTGGACAAGCGCCAGGAGGACAACGGCGAGACGCCAATCTACATCGAGCCCGTGCTCGAGATGCCAACGCCCGAGCAGAAGGCGCACCGCGAAAGATTGGATACTCGCATCCAGGAACTCGCCGAGAAAACCCAGACCATGACGCCGGAACTGAAAGCGCAGCAGGCGGTCTGGGAAAAATCGGTGCTGGATGCGGAGCATGGCTGGCGCGTAATTATTCCGCAGAAGATGACTACCGCCGCGGGAACCACGCTGACTGCCGATGCGCAGGGGCTGATCTTCGCCGCGGGAGAAGCGCCACGCAACGAAGCTTACATGATCGAGTGCAAGCTCCCTGTGGATGCGGTCACCGGCATCCTTCTGGAGGCTGTACCCAATTCGAAGCTGCCGCGCGGAGGCCCCGGTCGCGATCCGTATGGCAACTTCAATGTCACGCAAATTAAGATTGAGATACCCGATGGCGCGGGCTGGAAAGCAGTCGCGATCCAGAAAATTGCAGCCGACACGGGCGCGCGGTCGATCGACCGCAAGCGCGGGCAGCTCTGGATGGTGGACGCGTCGCGCGAGGACCAGCGTCTAGCGCGGCAGTTGGTGATCGTGCCGGAGAATCCGATTACCGTCCCGGACGTGCGGATCACGCTCGTGCAGGAATCGGAATTCGGTTGCCAGAGCGTGGGCTATTTCCAGCTTTCCGCCACCGGCGATGCGAACCCTGCAACAGTGGTCGACATAAGCCATTCTCTGCGCACCCTGCTCGGCAAAGCCGGCCGAACCGAAGATCAGGAAAAGAAGCTCTCGGATTATTTCCTCACTGTGGCCCCTTCGCTTCAGTCCGCGCGCGACGAACTCAAGCAGGTCAGGGAAGAAAAGAAGAAGCCGGACATCACGAGCACCCTCGTCATGCGCGAGCGCCCAACCTTCGAGCGGCCCTACGACTTCATTCGCATTCGCGGTGGGTTCTCAGCCAAAGGAGATAAGGTTTACGCCAACGTCCCAACCGTGTTGCCGCCACTCCCCGAAGACGCGATGCCGAACCGCTTGGGTCTCGCGCGTTGGCTGGTGAACAAAGACAACCCGCTGACCGCGCGCGTCGCCGTGAACCGCATCTGGGAGCAGTATTTCGGCCGCGGCATCGTCGAGACCAGCGAGGATTTCGGGACGCAGGGCCAAAAGCCGTCGCATCCCGAGTTGCTCGACTGGCTCGCCACTGAGTTTATAGACCGCGGCTGGAGCATGAAGGCCATCGACCGCTTGATCGTAACCTCGACTGCCTATCGCCAGTCCTCCACCGTTACGCCGGAGTTGCTGGCAAAAGATCCCTACAACCGCCTGCTCGCGCGTGGTCCGCGTTTCCGCATGGAAGCCGAGATGGTGCGCGACACCGTGCTGGCGGCGAGCGGTCTGTTGAGCCTCAAGATCGGAGGACCCAGCGTGTACCCTCCGCAGCCGCCGGGCATCTGGGACATGCCCTACAACGACGAAGTGTATGTCGAGAGCCAGGGCGAGGACCGCTACCGCCGGGGAATCTACACCTTTGCGCGCCGCAGCGCCCCGTATCCCACTATGACTAATTTCGATGCGCCCAGCCGCGAAGTTTGCACCGTGCGGCGCACACGCACCAACACGCCGCTGCAGGCCCTAGATCTGTTGAATGACCAGGCCTTTTGGGAAGCCGCGCGCGCCCTGGCAGGCCGTCTGGCGAAAGAGGGGGGCCCCGGCCCGCGTTCCCGAATCGATTACGGCTTTCGCCTGGCCACGGGCCGCCATGCTAATCCTGACGAGTTAAATTACCTGACTAAGTACGAAGCCGGCGAGGAAGCGAAAAAGGTAGGTGGTGACGCCGAAACCGCCGCCTGGACGATGGTAGCGAATGTATTGCTCAACCTCGACGAGACCATTACCAAGGAGTGATGAGGGATGACGGAAGACCAGCGGCGGTTGTGCGAAATCACGCGGCGGCACTTTTTCGGACAGGCAGGCTTCGGGATCGGCGCGGCCGCGCTCACATCGTTGTTCAAACCCGCTCTTTCTGCTCAAACGCCGGCGAAATGCAAGAACGTCATTTACCTTTTCATGGCTGGTGGGCCCTCGCAGCTCGACCTGTTCGATTACAAGCCCGTGCTCACGAAGTTCGACGGTCAGCCCTGCCCCGAAGACCTGATCAAAGGCGAGCGCTTCGCCTTCATCAAGGGGGTTCCCAAGCTGCTCGGCTCACCGCACCATTTCACGAAATGCGGCCAGTCGGGCGCCGAGCTCTCGGTCCTGTTGCCGCACCTAGCGAAAATCGTGGACGACGTGGCCATCGTGCGCTCGCTCCACACCACGCAGTTCAACCACGCGCCCGCACAGATTTTTATGAGCACCGGCCACCAGATCGCTGGCCGCCCCAGCATGGGCGCCTGGGTGACCTACGGCATTGGCAGCGAAAGCAAAGATTTGCCAGGCTTCGTCGTCATGCTCTCCGGACAGAACCAGCCCGATGGCGGCCGCTCATGCTGGGGCAGCGGCTTCCTGCCGTCGGATTATCAAGGAGTGGAGTTCCGGCGATCCGGCGATCCGGTTCTATTTCTTTCGAACCCTGAGGGAGTCACCGCCGAGACGCGCCGGCGCTCGCTCGACGCGCTGCGCTTCCTCAACTCCGCCCATCAAGCCGATGTCGGCGATCCCGAAATCGCCTCGCGTATCGGCGCCTACGAGATGGCGTACAAGATGCAAACCAGTGTGCCCGAGCTGGCTGATATCTCAAAAGAGCCGGCGGACATTCATGAGATGTACGGCACGACTCCCGGCACGGCGTCTTTCGCGAACAACTGCTTGCTCGCAAGGCGCCTGGTTGAGCGCGGCGTGCGTTTTGTGCAGCTCTATCATCGCGGCTGGGACACGCACGGCGCCAGCAATAACGAAGACATCGTGAACAAGCTCGCGCGTTTGTGCCGCGATACCGACCGTGCTTCCGCCGCGCTCGTCGCCGACCTGAAACAGCGCGGCCTGCTCGACTCGACCATGGTTGTTTGGGGCGGTGAGTTCGGCCGCACACCCATGAACGAGGCGCGCGGCGGTTCGAAATTCCTCGGGCGCGATCATCACGCCCGAGCTTTCACCATGTGGCTCGCCGGTGGCGGAATCAAGCCCGGCGTTACGATTGGCCGCACGGACGACGTCGGCTACAACATTGTCGAGAACCCGGTCTCGGTCCACGATCTTCACGCGACCGCGCTTTACCTGATGGGCCTCGACCATAAACGCCTCACTTACCGCTTCCAGGGCCGCGATTTCCGGTTGACGGATGTGGAGGGCGAAGTGATTAAGAAGTTGGTGGCGTGACGCCCTTCTTGCTTCTCCTGGCCTGCGGGCTTGTGGCTCGCGGCAACCAGCTCGAAGCCACGCCTGAATATCTTCGACCCGATCCGTTCGGCGGCATCGTCCCGGCCGACCGCGGCGCGGGAGGCTTTTCGAAGGCGCTGAAGCTGGAAGGCGCCCGAGGTGGACATGTTTCGTTTCACCTCGTCGTGAAAATGTCTCAACCGGGGCCATATACACTCACGCTGCGATCTTATCCCGATCAGAAGGGGCTGCAGGCAGAATTATTCCGTGAATGGTTCCATTTCACTGAATCTAATAAGCAATATTATCCGGACGCTTTGATACCGGTACAGCAGCCATACCATTCGGAGATGCCCGAGCCGGACAACCGCATTGAGACGCAGACAGCTCAGGCGTTTTGGGTGGATTTCTGGATTCCTCCGGATGCCGCGCCCAAAACATTCCAAACACAGGCTATTCTGCAAGCGGCGGGAGAGACCAGGGAGCTGAATATCCAGGTTAAGGTGTTGCCGGCGATGATACCCAACGATGATGTGCTGTTGATGGACCACAACTCGTACGGCACCTCATGGCTGGCGGATGACTATCCGGCGCTCAGCAAGAAGTTGGGTGATGGGTTCTTCCGGAGTGATGAATTTTTCCGGCTGTTACATTCCTATCACCGAATTTTTTACGAGCATCGGGGTATTTTCCATCAGCTGGGTTACGGGCATGCGGGCAAGGTGGGGCCGGAGTTCGCGCCGGCGATCGAAGGCTCGGGACGAACGCGGCACGTGGCGAGCTGGGATCTTTACGATCGTCACTACGGTCCGTTGCTCGATGGCTCGGCGTTTGCCGGCACGCGCCGCGGCGCCCGGCCCATTCCGTTTGTCTATTTACCGGTGAATCCTGAGTGGCCGGCCTCGTTCGTTAACTTTGGGGAGCCGGGGTACGAAACCGAATTCGTAAACGTGGTCTCGGAGATGGAGCGCCACTTCCGCGAGAAACGTTGGACGGGCACGCGCTTCGAGCTGTTTTTCAACCACAAAAAGCGCTACATGGGATTTCCCTGGGACGGCGACGAAGTGCGTTTTCCAGCAGACAACCGGTACTTCCTCGAATACGGCCGGCTCATGAAAAAAGCCGTGCCTGCGGACTCACCAGTCAAGTTCGTTTTCCGCGCGGACGTGAGCTGGGACATGGAGCAGCAGTTCAAGGATCTCGCGGGAGTGGTGAACATGTGGATCGCGAGCCGCGATATTCTGAGCTGGCTGCCGCAAGCGCCAGCCACGCTGCGGGATCGCGGTGACGTGATCTGGTATTACTCGGGACCGCCTGAAGTCACACAACCTGCCTCCACGATCACGCAGTTCGCGCTAGAGGGCTGGATGCGAGGGGTTGGTGGCTTCGTGCACTGGCAAACCGTGAGCGCGGGCAGCGACCCCTGGTTTCATTTTGATGGCGGCGGCACGGCGCTGGTGTATCCGGGTGACCGCTTCGGGATTGCGGGGCCGATTCCCAGCGTGCGGCTGAAAATTCAGCGCAACGCGGTGGAGGAGCTGACGCTACTCGCGAGCTTCGCCAGGCGCAAGCCGGCCGAGGAACTGAAAGCCGAAGCCTCTCGACTGTACAATCACACGACGCCGGCCGAATGGTGGAATGCGCGCCCGGCATTCACCAGCCAGCCCACCTACGAGTGGAGCGGCACGACGCTCGGCGAAGCCGCCAAACCGGCGCTGAGCCATCTGGATCACATCGACCCGGACGCGTGGGCGCGCGTGCGGCAATACGTCATGCGGCTGGCGGCTGACGGAAATGGAGAAAAATGAAAGCACTCTTGCTGGCGATCGTACTGCTCGGGCCGCTCGCAGGCGCCGGTCGTGAACCGGGCCGCGAACTGGATGAAGTGGCGCGTATCGCATCGGTCATGGTGGATGGCGACGTGTGCAAGCGCATTGTCACGCCGCGCGCGCTCGAATACATGTTCAAGAACGATCCGCACGATCAGTGGCTAGCGGGCGATAACTACGAAGTCAACGATGAAGCGTTCATTGCGGTCAAAAAGACACTGATCCGTCTCTCGCGCCTGGTTCCCTTTCCTTGCGACGTTAATTTGTGGATGCCAGTCGCAGGCCATCCCGATAAAGTACGCATCGTCATTCGCAATGCCCACGAGTTGAGCCAGTTTTGGACGTGGGGAGCTCTGTACCAAGACATGATTCCGCCCATGAAGCAGGTGCTCGAGAGCGGCCGCCGCGTGGCCGTCGCCGAAAAGCCGGGCTGGGTTTCGGTGCTCGCGCCGGTCTACGACAGCCTGGGCGATATCGTGGCTTTGGTCGAGGCAGTGACCGAGACGCCCGTGGATCCGCACGAGAACGTGAAATGACGAAGTTAAGTACGGCACTTCTGTTTCTGTTGCCGGTCGCCCTGTGGCCGCAGGTAAACGTTGAAACCGTGCTGGACCAAGTCCGCTCCGGCGTGAAACCAGACGAGGCCATGGCGTACATGCGCCATGTCTACTCTACGGATCGCTGGTTCACCTTTCCGAAGTTCCAGCAGACGGCCGAATACCTGAGGCAGGCCATGACGGAAGCTGGTTTGCAGAATGTCGAGATTCTTGGCGCGCCTGCCGATGGTGTCACGCATTTTGGTTTTTGGACCGAGCCGCTGGCGTGGGAAGTGAAGCAGGCGCGCCTCGAGCTTACGGCCGAGGATGTGCCGGCTGAGTTCCGTGTGCTGGCGGATTACGAGAAAGTCCCCACATCGCTGGGCATGTGGAGCGGACCGACGGCACCGGAAGGCATAACGGCGGAAAT
>Ga0335081_10021940_pt1 | contig 10330 bp, 9 predicted proteins | sample Lox_Sample_35_FD_206713 | JGI IMG/M metagenome (GOLD analysis project Ga0335081, IMG submission 206713) | Soil microbial communities from Loxahatchee National Wildlife Refuge, Florida, United States - Lox_Sample_3.5 | ecosystem: Environmental > Terrestrial > Soil > Wetlands | place: USA: Florida...
CATGGCGGAAGCCGGGGCCGATATCGCCATATGCGATCTCGTCGACGAAAACGGTGAATTTGAGACGTTGACCGCCGACCTGAAGAAAATGGGGCGCAAATGCCTCACCATCAGAACGGATGTCTCCAAAAGTGAACAGGTTCAGGCGATGATGGAAAAAGTGCTGGCGGTATACGGCAAGGTTGACATCCTGGTCAACAACGCCGGCATTGGCGGTGAAGCTGCCACCATTCTCGATCTCAAAGAAGAGGGCTGGAACGCGGTTATCGATACGCATCTTAAAGGTTCTTATCTCTGTTCTCAGGCTGTGAGCCCGGTGATGGCCGCACAGAGGAGCGGCAGCATCATCAATGTTGCTTCGGTAGAGGGGTTAGCCGCGGCTGTGCGCCGGGCGAGCCATGCGTACCCGATTGCTAAAGCCGGCATCATCATGTTGACCAGAGGTTTGGCTTGGGATCTGGGCAAGTACAACGTCAGGGTGAACGCCATTGCGCCGGGATTTGTCAGGACGGAAATGACGCGCGGTCTCTGGGATACGGAATCTCCTACTTTTAAACAATGGTCGATGGCATTGCAGGCACAGTTTGGCATACAAGCCGAGGCGCACAATCCGGAAATAAGCAAATGGTTGTTGGCACAGTCAATTCCACTCGGCCGTTCTGCGGCACCGGAAGAAATTGCCACCGGCGCCCTGTTCCTGGCATCCGACGCCGCGAGCTATGTCAGCGGCCATACGTTGGTGATGGACGGCGGCATGTTGGCATAGTGCATCATTAGCCTCTAGGGGATATCTCCACGCCATCCCACCCTGTAAATATGTCATGCCGAGGGTCCGGACCATCACCGTTTTTTCCAGGTGGATGTACTGCGTGGCCATTGAATGATATCACTTTGCCCTTTTGTAAAAGTCTTTGCAGACATAGAAGATTCTCATCAACTGGATGATAAATTGTTCTCTCGTGCGAGTTACGAAGGATCAAGCTTTCTGGAAATGGGAGTTCTGAAAAAGAGAAGGCTTTCTCCCGAAGAAGTGGCCGCCGTAAACCAGGATATGAAACCGGGCGGGTATAACTGGTTTGGCTGGCGCTACATTCCGAATATCGGGAAGCCGGGCGCGGCCCTGAGCCATGCGACACTTTTCCCGCAGGACTTTACCTTCAAGGAATTATATGAAGGAGAGGGTAAGATTAGCTGGAAGGCCGTGACAGGGGGGCAGAATCCCACACAGGCGCATATTATCAATGCTATGAGTCAGCTTCCCGTCAAGAACTATCGCGAGTGCTATATCAGTATAAGCGGCAGCAGTGTGTTGCGGAATGACCTCGCCCGACAATTGCCCTGAATTGACCGAAGCCCTTCAGGGGAATAGATTACCTACTAATAAATGAGTGGTAAAATAATTGAAGAGGAGGGGATAAACAATGGCTTACAAATTTGAGGCAAAACCATACTTCCAGCCTGCGCACTTCGGCCCCTGGCCGGTCGAACCAGTGCTTCACTATGGCGACTTAACGGCGATGGCTATTTACTATGTAACCGATAAGGATGCACTTGCTTCAATGCTTCCCCCCGGTTTTGAAGTGCCCGATGTTCCCGCCGTCAACGTCTGGGCGCAGTATTGCCGTGATGTCAGCTTCATGGCCGGCTTTGGCTACAATATCGTAGGTGTGAACTTTTCTGCAACCTGGAAAGGCAAGAAAGAAACCCGTACCGGGGAGCTTTCTGCTGTGCTCTGGGAAAACGATTTTCTACCGATTATGTTTGGACGCGAGCATTTAGGCGCACCCAAACTCTGGGGTGATATCCCGGATGTTCAGACTGTCAAAGGCAACGGACGGCGTTTTCTCTGCTCCGAAAAAGGTTCTATGCTGGTGGAAGGATTCTTAACCGACCTGATACCACTGCCTGCCGATGCTTTAGCAATGATGGATGCAGATTCTAAGAATGCGAACTGGTTCTGCTGGAAATACATTTCCCATGCCAGCCAGAAAAAGGCCGATTTAAATCTGCCAACCTCTCTTCATTACCGATCGAAATTCAAAGAAGCCTGGTCGGCAAAAGGCACCCATGAATTCCACACTCCAAAGTGGGAAGAAGCCCCATTGTCATCTCACATCATGGCGGGATTAAGCAAATTGAAGGTAAAGGAATACGTTGGCGCTATCATTACCCGTGGTGAGAATGACCTGCTCTTCGGAGAGATTGATTATCTGGAATAAGTTTTTTAATTTTATGAAGGCTTACAGATTGCCTTACGAAATTTAACTAAGGGCAGCCGTGCTTAATTAAATTAATATTCTCGTGCTGGAAGAAAATCGCGTATGCTATAAGGCAAAAGTGCTGATTGAAAAAAGACGCTGACCCAGGAGCAAAAGAGATAAATCGCCCTAAAGGCCAGTGAGGGTGAATTGCCCAAAAAGGCAAATTTCAATAAAAAAGGAGGGTATCCGAGATGATCAGAACAGTTGAGCAATACCTGGAAAGCCTGAAAGACGGGAGAGTCATTTACAGTATGGGGGAACGGGTTAAAGATGTTACCACTCACCCGGTGTTGAGAAGAGTTGTCCAGGGCGGCGTCATGGACTACATTCTCCCCAACCATCCCGAAATGAGGCATCTATTTGTGACGAAGAACGAAGAGGGCGAAGACATTCATTTCCTCTGGACCACTCCGCGCACAAGCGAGGACCTGTTAAGGCGACGTGACATTTATATTGCCGGGGCGAGGTTCGGCGGCGTCAGTTTGCACTGCATGGGTGTGGACGGTTTAGCGGCCTGCCGGGTCCTTGCCGGCCGTATGGATCGTGCCCTGGGTACCCACTACACAGAAAGGGTCGAGGCGTACCGCAAGTACATTCAAAAAACGGATATCGGCCTTACGACCGCCCAGACAGACATCAAAGGAGATCGGGGTCTTCACGCCTCCCAGCAAGCGCAGCATAAGGACTTTTACGTCCGTGTAGTTGACAAGAAGAAGGACGGCATTGTGGTCAGGGGCTGCAAATACCACATCAGTTCAACTCCGTCCTCTAACGAAGCTTTTGTGATTCCAAGCCGTACCCATGGGGAAGCGGACAAGGACTATGCTGTGGCGTTTGCGACGCCCCTCAACGCCAAGGGAATAACGCTGATCAGCGCCGACCCGGAAGTCAGGGGCCCAAGCACGGCGGAGACATTATGGGATTCCCCCTTAGCGGCCCGGCATGGAATTGGAGACGGCGAATGTATGATTGTCTTTGAAGACGTATTTGTGCCGTGGGAAAGGGTGTTCATGTGCCAGGAATGGCAATTCTCACGGGACATCGCCTATCTATTCGCCACGTTCCACCGTCTCTTTGCCTGCTGCCGAATGGTGCCGACGCTCGAGAATCTCACGGGGATTGCGGCCCTGATGGCGGAATACAACGGCCTGGAGAAATATACCCACGTCCGTGAGAAGCTTGCCTGGATGGCGCAGGTCACTGAAGCGTTCAAGGTCATGAACCTTTCCGCCTGCATGTTCCCGCAGAAGGAAGAAGGGTCCGACCTGGTCAATCCCAATCGGATGTACATCAACATAGCCAAGTACATGTACGCGGACAACTACCATGAGATGTGCAAGCTGGCCCAGGATATCTGCGGCGGCATCGTCGCCGACCCCATCGGTTACCGCGACTGGGAGAACCCTGAGGAACGCGAATACATTGAAAAGTATCTGGCTGGAAAAGCCGGCGTTCCCACGGAATCCAGATTAAAAGCCATTAGATACGTGCATGATATTACCGGTGGCAGACACATGAGCCATCAGATTCACGCGGAAGGTTCCCTGGCGGCGCAGAAAATGATGTTCTATGCCAACGCCGACTGGGATTTCTACAAGGCAGTTGCCATGAGGTCCGCCAATATCCCCGGCTGGGAGAAAGAGTCCCACCAGGCTGGATTGAAGGACTTCAGGCACCTGGTCGCTGACAAAATGCCCCCCATAGACAAGAGCTACAAGATCCTGAAAGGGTGATTGCTTTGATTTTGGAGGCGTTGTCCGGGAATGGATGGACCCCCGGTGCTAAAAAGAAAACAGGATTTTGCTTCGGGGTGGACTTTAAGTCTTTAAGTCCTTGTAAATTTTCCCCTGTGTCTAAAGTGCTTCCGAGCAGCATGTAGAAAACTTTTTGCTCTATGGTGGAAATTAAATCCTCAGGGCAGCGGTAGCACTCTCAATTGGCATAATGGCATGTATCCGGCCCCGTAAGGAGCAAATGCAGTTTGATAAAAATTTGAGAAAAGGAGGGCGATTCTATGGGATTTGTAAAAACATTCGAGGAAATCATGGCCAACGCCAGGGCAAGTGCCGATTTTTATGATGCCGAAATGCTTGCGATCTTCTGGGAGACCAAACCTGAGATCGTTGCCAGAATACTTCCCCCGCCGCTCAAGCCCGCAGAATTTCCGCTGGCCATGGCTTTTGTTGCCGACTACCCTAAGACCAATTTCGATGTGGTCTATAAGGAAACCGCTTTGTTCCTGCGCGCCGTTCATAACGGCGAAGAGGGAAACTATTGCCTGGCCATGCCGGTGACCAGTGACATGGCGATGGCGGGAGGACGGGAGGTCTTTGGGTTTCCCAAAAAGATCGCTCAAATTCATATGGCCAAGGACAAAGAAACCGTGAATGGATGGACGGAGCGCCGGGGAATCCGTTTTATGGAAATTCGGGCAAAGTTAACCGGGACGTTTAATGACCCCCAGGCCCAGCAGGTCATTATGAACCGCCCCTTCGAGAACGGCGTTGCAACAGGAGTCGCCTTCAATTTCAAGAATTTTCCCTCCCCTGAGGGGAGTGGGTTTGATTATAATCCGCGGCTCGTCCGTCAGGAGACATTGCTCAAACCGAAGCAAATGCAGTTCGGAGAGGGGGAAATCCTCCTCAAGCATTCGGATTACGACCCCTGGGCCGAAGTAGAGGTTGTTAGGGTCCTCGGCGTAATTTACAGCGTGGGAGATAATTCCATGCTCGGCGGAAAGGCGGTCGCCGAAGTCGATCCCATGCAGTTTGCCCCATACGCTTTTTTGAAATGGGACATGAAGTGAGGGAGGACAGCGATATGACTTACCGGGATATTGATATCAATCTCACCACAGAGACAAAAGTCATGCTCCTTGAGGTGCAGAAATTCAGCATGGAGGTCATGCGGCCCGCAGGAATTAAGCTTGACAGTCTTTCTTCCCCGGAGGAGGTGATTGCGAAAGAGTCTCCGCTTTGGGATGTGTTTAAAGGGTTCCGCCAAAGGGACCTTCATTTGCTACAGATTCCGAAAGCCCTTGGCGGGCTGGCTGAGGACCTTGATCCCATGGCGGGTATTCTTATCACTGAGCAGCTTGGGTATGCGGATGCAGGTCTGACCATCGGCATGGGCGTATCCTGTATGCCGTTTAACTATGCTGCCATCTTTCCCATTCCGGAAATGCAACAACTGGCAAGGGATTTTTGCGCGGATAAAGAAGGGAAAATGATCGGCTGCTGGGCGATTACCGAACCGGATCACGGCACCGACTGGACCCTCGGCGGCAGTGACCCGAAGTGCGGCCCTTCTGTCGAGGCCGTGCTAAAAGGAGACGAGTACATTGTCAACGGTGAAAAGTCCGCATGGGTGTCCAATGGTACCATTGCCACCCATGCGGTTCTCCATGTAGCGATCGACCCGTCGCGCGGCATGGAGGGCCAGGGTCTGGCGATCATCCCTCTGGATTTGCCCGGGATTTCCCGCGAAGGGCCGCTTGATAAGATGGGACAGCGACCGCTTAATCAAGGCGCCATTGTTTTTCAGGATGCCAGAATTCCTAAAAAATATATGGTGATCCCCAATCCAGACTTTATGAAAGCCATGAATGGCGCGGGGCTGGCCTATGTCAACGGTGGAATGGCCCTTGTCTTTGCGGGGTTGGCAAAGGCGGCGTTTGATGAAGCCTATCGATATGCCAAAAGCAGAGTCCAGGGCGGAAAGCCGATCTTTGAGCACCAGAGCATCAAACTCAAACTGATGAAGATGTTCACCATGGTGGAGGCCGCAAGGGCCAATGCGCGAAGGATGGCCTTGTACAATCGTCTCAACCCAACGATGCCATCTGTTGCTCATGCGGTGGCGGCAAAATGCTTGTCGACGGAAACGGCCTTCGCGGTGGCGAGCGAAGCCATGCAGATATTCGGGGGCTATGGGCTGGCCAAAGAATTTCCTATTGAAAAGATGTTCCGAGATGCACGGGCAAGCATGATCGAGGACGGAGTCAATGAAGCGCTCGCACTGAAGGCCGCGGAGTTTCTTTAGAATTTGGGCGTTCCATAATAAAATTGTTTTATTGCATTGGCATGTTTTTTTTAGGGTTCCCAGATAGGACTCGGTCCCCGCGGTCGAAACTTGCTGTTTCTCCCTGCGTCACCTCTCCTTCGGATTCCTGACGCAGCACATCCGTGGGTGCTATTTGGATCTTGCGGGCCTCCGCAACGCGGTGAAGTCGCCGGAAACCAGTGCTTCTTGTTTGGCCCGAGACCATCGTTTCACCTGAGTCTCATGTTGGCGTGCCTGGCTGAACGTTTCGTATTCTTATGAGTAGACTAAGGCAATAGGTGGGTCCAGGGTCGTGGTCCTACATGCTCGTTTGGCGCAGTGTTCTTCATAGCGCTGCTTCAAATTAATGGTTGCTCCGAGATAAAGTGAACCGGACCGGAGTCGAAGAATATAAAACCATGCTGGCATTAGAAAGCCTTCTGGCTCTTCGACAAGTCTTTCGACAAGTTCAAGACGGGCTCAGGGCCATTTCTCCGCGCTCCTTCTTGCTCGGTTGAAGACCTTCAGCTCTTCGACTGGACTCAGGACTTTGTGTTTGCCCTGGCCGGGTAGGCCTTGAGCAAGCGAAAGGGGCACCCATCTTTATGGATGCCCCTAAGCGCGTCGAAATGGCTCCCCTTCGTTAATACATATCGAACTCTTTGCCTTGCCCCTCCCCCGACATTAAAGGCAGTATTCAATGGCGTCCGTCAACTTACTCTGTAAGGGCTGGGGCGTAAGGAGATGGAAAAAAGTTTTTGGAACGAATTTCGAAACAGGGAGGCAAAGGGTCTGATCCCGGTAGGCGGTGGAAGGATAAGTTGCAGACGATTGCAAATGCGTGTTGGGAGCGATCGTCAACCGGGAAAGCCAAAAAAGATGACCAGAAACACCTGCCGGACCTGGAATAGCGAAGAACTGGCGCGGATGGCTGGACTTTTATTCTAAGGTGCTTCTGGGATTGATGCCTAAGAAAACGGGGGGGTAGCGGATGGTAAAACGGTGATAATTCTCGAAACCACCCCGATCCAGAAGCCGCCAAACAGCCGACTCGGCGAAGAGGAAAAGAAGAAATGAGCAGAGAAAGAAAGACGCAAATAATTGGGATTCGAATTCCCGCCACCATTAAGCAACGAATCTTAGAGGAGGCTCAAAAGAGGGAGGAGACGATGACACTCTTTCTCCATCGGCTCATAGCGGCTGGATGGGAGGTTGTTGTTAAACAAAATCAGAAGGAATCTGTAAAACAAAATGAGAACGGGGTTGTTAAACAATAACGTACGGGACCGGCTTCGATGGAATTGGCACCTAAGATTGTGCGCCTTGTAAAACTGGCTTTTGCCAGGCAAAGGGAAATGGAGGCGAAAAAGGCTGCGGAATTGCCCGAGAAGATTCCAGCAAGTGAAAGAGGTTGACGTGGCCGATGGGGATCAAATGATTCTTGACCTGAGAGCCAAAAAGGAAAGTCTCCGTCAGATTGCCTCCACTCTGGGACTGAGCTATGAAGCTGTGAGAAAATGCTGCTAACGGTTAATCTAACAATCTAACCGGGCCAATGGCCAAAGGAGGTAGGAAAAATGCAAAGGAAAATAATTTGCGCCGTACCCTGGGAGAAGGGTAAGAAAGGGAAAGTGTATAACCCGTGTGAGAAACTTTATAGCCATCAGATCGAACTTGATGATGTAGCGATTGTGCAGTTGGCTTATCTTGTGCGGGATTTTTTAGAACCGTTGATGCTGGATAACCCCTGGCTGTTCTGGAAGGAGAGAAAGAGTTATAAGATGGGTTTTTATCTATCCAGGTACTTACTTGATCTTATAGGGCTTGGCCCACAAGATCATCCTGAGCTCCAAGAGTTTTTCAGAAAAGATCGAGAGCTTGAGAGCGATGGTGATTACCTGCGTTGGATAACCAAGGAAGAAGCTGAAAAAAATGATAAAGAGTTTGAGGCTAAATACAATGATGGCTCCGTAGAAATAGTACATCATTATTAGGTCAAAGAGAGTGGTCGATTTGGATTTATAGAGGTTTCGGTCGAAGAAGGTACTTACGTAGATTTAGATTGGCTAAGTCGATGGGAGCCTCCTTTCGCACCTTCGGGAAGTGGATAAGGGCACTGAACGGTCGGGGCCTTCCCTCCCGCCGCCAAGAGACGAATCTTAGAGGAGGCTCAAAAGAGAGGGGAGACCCTGACAGATTTTATCTGGGAGCTCATAGGGGCTGGGTGGAATATTGTTGTTAAACAAAATCATGAGAACGAATCTGTTAAACAATAAAATATTGCTACCATGAAGACTCGCAAGCTGACGGAAAAACAGAAGGTTTTTGTTGCCGAGTACCACGTGGACTTGAATGGTACTCAGGCTGCAATCCGTGCCGGCTATAGTCCCAAAACCGCCGAAGTTATTGCTAACCAACTACTTAAGAAAACTTGGGTTTCAGAGGCAATTAAAAAGCAGATGGAAGAGCGCCTCCATAGGGTTGGGGTCACGTCCGAAAGGGTGCTGACCAAAATGGCACATTTGGCCTTTGCCGACCTTCCGAAGATCTACGGTCCTGAGAATACCTTGCTTCCAGTTAAGGACTTTCCGGACGAAATCGTACCGGCGATAGCGAGCATAAAGACCACAGAACTATTTGAGGGCAGGGGTGCGGACCGCCGCCTCGTGGGGTACACGAAGGAGGTCCGGCTATGGGATCCGAATCCTGCCCTTACGATCATGGCCAAGCATCTCGGCCTCATCGGTAATAGAAAGCACCGGGAAAAGGAAGAGGATGAGGAGGCGGAATTAGGCAAGGCTCTAACCCCTCTCGGGCTCAGCCCCAAGATTGTGTACTACGTGAAGCTTGCAGTCGACAACGTGAAAAAGATGGAGGCGCAAAAGGCACTTAGTGGCAAATCACTGGATGAGAAACCCACCTGACCAATGCTGATTTTGATGGCTAGTAGCAAGATAAATCCTGATCTGCAAGTTACACCTACAAAGAGTGAAGATAGGCTCTCTGAATGACCTCAAGATTTACGATTGAAATCGAGAATAACGGTTGCCATTGAACTGATAAAAATCCAGATTCCAAGAACAACTACATGCGCTCAGGTCTTATGCAATTTCAGTTCTTTCCTTCTTCCTATCGATAATGGCACTTCTAAGAATCTTATATCCATTTATGTCATCATTGATTATTATTTCTCTTGAATTTTCTTTGGATATAATTTCCATACTTTCCGCCCCAAATCTCCAACGATCCCGGCGTATCTGAATTTTTTTGATGTCATCCCACAATATTTCAATTACTTTTCCATTACGATAGATTGCCGAAACTGCTTCGTCATCTACCTTTATTTTCGAAGGCTCATTAGTTCTTTTAGAAATAATGAAAACACCCTTTATTATCATAAAAATGAAAAAACAAATCAAAATAATCAGCGCAATGAATTGGTAGTTCTTGGATAAGTCTAGTGGCTTCAAAAAGATTGAAGCGAAGAGAAAAAGGCAGACAAGTCCAATGCCTAGAATAGGCTGGAGAATATAGAAAAGTGAATACTTAAATGTCAAATTCTTGTCCCTAGTTATTCCTTTCATCTGTAAGTGTTCATCCGCCTCTCTAACGATTACGGAATGAACTCTACACATTCTCGATAACCCTGTCAATACTTGCTTTCAGGAAGCAATCTTCGGAAAAGCGGCCCCAATATTGCGCCGAAAGATATTCTGGCAGGTCATGAGTTCATGGTCATCTCACTAAAAACCAGATGACTTCTATTGATAATCGGTGAGATCATTCTCCCACCTACTTAATACAGAAGAAGTTTCATTCGGACAGCTATACTCAGGAGTCGAGGTTTATGGATTGAAAGAGATGATAACGCAAAGTATCATGGGGCCACCTGTTCCATTTCCTGCGGGTTCAACAGCAAGTTTTTCTTCATCCGCCTACGCAGGAGACCACGGCCTTGGCCGTGGAGGAATGCGTTCATGCGCGACATACCATTTCGACGATCAATGTATCATGCTTCGGCGGATTTC
>Ga0335081_10021941_pt1 | contig 10330 bp, 5 predicted proteins | sample Lox_Sample_35_FD_206713 | JGI IMG/M metagenome (GOLD analysis project Ga0335081, IMG submission 206713) | Soil microbial communities from Loxahatchee National Wildlife Refuge, Florida, United States - Lox_Sample_3.5 | ecosystem: Environmental > Terrestrial > Soil > Wetlands | place: USA: Florida...
CACTGACGATGATCGGCGTGTTCTCAGCCTGCTGGATGCCGTTGAGCAGCAAACGAGCGCCGCCAGCCGTTGCGTCGGTGACCTTGTAGGCGCGGATCGCGTCGCCATCGGCGTCGCTCGCGGTGAACACCGACGAAGCAGCGATGGTCTGGTTCAGGCCGGAGCTCGTGCCCAGAACGGAAATGGCCGGTGCGTGATTGATCGCCCGCGTCGTCACCGTAATGTCTTGAGCTGCCGACCAGGCGTAGCCGTCGTAGACCTGCACCGCCAAGGTGTCGGTACCGGCCGCCGAGCCGCCCAGCATCCATAAATTGGCCAGTTGCGCCGCGGGCACGGTGACCGTGCCACCCTGCGCCACAAAGCCAGTGCCATACCACAGTTGCGCGGTGTTCGAGCCCGATCCGAGATCGGTGAAGCGGTAGCTGACGGTCGTATCGCCGTCGGCGTCGGTGATCGAAACCGGAAGGTTTAGCGTGGCGCCCAAATCCAGCCACTGGCTCACCTTCAAGAGCACGGGTCCGGCGGCGGCCACAACCGGGACGCTGTCTGTGCCGGTAAGGACATCGATTGTAACCGGCGCCGACCAGGCGGTGCCGTCGTAGGCCGCAATCTGGAAGTCGTTAATGTTGTGGCTCGCCGATGCGGTGGCGATGCTCCACTGATTTAAGTTCGCGGCGCTGATGGTGAAGACGGTATTTTCCGTCTGTTGCACGCCATTGAGCAGCAGGCGCGAACCGCCGATCGACGTATCCGATACCTGATATTGCGTGATCGAGTCGCCGTCCGCATCCGTTGCCGAGAAAATCGATGACAGCGCCACCGTCTGGCTGCTGCCGAAATTCGTCGTTTGCGCAGTCACTGTCGGCGGCGCGTCGGTGATGACGGTGATGTTCTGCGCCGTCGACCACTGGTAGCCGTCATAGACCTGCACCTGCAGCGTATCGGTGCCCTTGACCGAGCCGCCGCCGACCCAGAAGCCGCTGAGCTGAACGACCGGAACATCGACCGTGCCACCCTGCGGCAGGTAGCCGTTGTTGGCGGCGCCGAGATACCAGAGCTCGTCGCTGGTCGCACCTGTTCCCACGTCGGTGAAGCGATAGGTGACCACCGGGTCGCCCTCGGGGTCGGTCACCATGATCGGCAGATTTAAGCTTGTGATTTCGAGCCATCCCCCCGTCGCGACCACGATGGGACCGCTCACCGCAACCGTGGACGGCTGGTCGCTGTACGGATGCGCGCTGACGGTCTGGTCGCTGAATTGCAGAGATTGGATATTGGTAAGGGTGTCGGTGCCGTCGGGGCCGCCGGAAACTTGGAAGCTGCCGTTGCCGAGCGGCGTAAACGCGTAACTGGCGAAGGCGCCGGAATAAACCGCGGTATTGGTGCCGCTGCCGCCGTCAATGGTGTCGTTGCCCCCGCCGCCGGTGATCGTGTCGTTGCCGCCGCCGCCCTGCAGGTTGTTGGCGGCGCTGTTGCCGATGATGATGTCGTTGCCGGAGCCGCCGACGGCGTTTTCGATGGTGACGCCGGCCGAAATCGAAACGTTATCGACCAGGCCGCCGACGCTGCTGAAGCTCTCGGCATTGAGATTGATGGTCTGATTCTGCGAATAGCCGGAAAAATCGAAGGTGTCGGTGCCGCCGGCATCCCAGACGTTGAACACGACAACCTGCGATGCCGAGGTGATCGAGTAGACCGTGCCGGCGAGGGTCGAGTGGAAGCCGTAGGTGTCGTTGCCGGTCGCCGTGTTCATGTTGGCGCCGTACAGCCGCTGGATGGCAGCGACGTCGTCCAGCATCGGCGTCTCTGGATATTGCCCCTTGTAATTGCCGCCGGTGTTGGTTTCGCTGAAATAGCTCATCACCGTGTATTGGTGATCGTCTTGAATGTATGACGCATTATTGGCGTAAGTGATCGACCCTTGGCCGGCGTTGTAGTTGCTGGGATGCTCAAGACCGAGCGCATGCCCGGTTTCGTGAATGAGCGTCATATAGACGTAGCCGAGCGCAGGAATGTTGGTCGTATTGGCGTAATTGGTATTGACCCAGACGTCGCCCTGGCTACTGAACGAACTGGTGGTGCCGGGCGGCACCGGCAGGTAAGTGAACGCCTCGGCGCCGTCGTTCGCCGAATAATTGCCGAACAAGATAGTGGCGTTGCTGGTGTCGCCAAGGAAGGTAAAGGTCACGTTGGCGACCGCCGCCCAATAGTTGAGCGCCGCGATTGCCACGGTTTCTTCCGCCGCGGTGAAAGATGCGAATGCGGAATTGTTTGGCAGACTATAACTGGGCGCGGAGACCCGGAAGCCAACCGTAATCGGCCCGTAGGCCAAGTCGGTGGTTCCGATGCCACCACCCCAGCGGTAACCATCGCGGGTAATCTGCGCTGCAGCTTGCGCCGTCGTGAGGCTCGCGGTGGGCCCGCCGGAGCCCGATCCACCCGAGCCGCTGGCAAGCACCGTGTCGGCGCCGAAATCGTTCGCGCTCCACATGTCGCCGTCAGTCTGCGTTGCGGCCGTGGATGTTGCCGAGCCAGTGGTCGAAGCAGCGCCTGAATTTCCGCTCGACCCATTGTTTACTTGTGCAGAACTCGTTGTTGCACTGTTGGAGCTTGCAGTCGTGTTCGCGTCTACTGAGCTCGTGCTCGTATCAGATGAGCCGAACGTCTGAGCTGAAGCATCGATGTTTGTCTGCGGGGAGTTCGCAGCCGGACCTACGCCTGGAATCGACGATCCTGTAGCCAAGGCCTTGAGCGTCGACTCCGACGCCATGAAGTCCGGAGCGTAGGGATCGTCAGGATCGCCGACACCGACGAGGTTCACTCCGCGCACGTCGACCGGACCGGCGTTCGCCGCTGAAACGAAGGTATAGTCGCTCTGCCACACCCATTGGACGGAGCCGTCGGCGCTTGTTTGGATCGCCGACGCGCCGATCAGGATAGTCGTTGTCGAATCGACAGAGCCGGTGCTCGTTGGTGACGCCGACGTATAGCCTTCCAAGGCGCTTTGCGACGACTGAGTGCCGAGGCCATCGGTGCAACTCGGCACCCAGTGGCCGAGAAATTTGCACATGAAGCACATTGAACGGTCCTCTATCGCGACCCTAGTTCTACTGCGGTGCGGCCGATCACAAGAACCGGACGTCTCATTACCATCTGATTTGACGCACTTTGCCGTGCGCCGAATTATAACGACTTACAAAAATCGTTATAATCCGCGCTGACAAATCCGCTTTGTAATCTGTCTCAAATCTGGATTTCGCGGTCCGTTAGGGTGCGAGAGGATGGCCGAAAACAACGGCCGTTACCGGCCGCACCGCTGCGCCACCCAGATAGAATCGCATTTGACCTTTTTTCAGTCAACCGCGCGTAACGCTCTGTAAATGCTTGTCAACGCTCGCGGAACGTCCGCGCAATCTGCTCGCGCAGCGGCTTGAGCAGGTATTGCAGGGGCGTGCGCGCATAGGTCTGGATGAAGACCTCCGCCGGCATGCCGGGGATGAGCTTGATGTCGCCCAAGCGGCTGGCTTCGTCCGCCGGCAGCGAAACGCGGACAAGATAATACGGCTGACTCTCCTGCCCGGCGGCCGGCGGATCGCGGGTCAGATCCGCGGAGACCAACGTCAGCTTGCCGATGAGGTCCGGCATGGTGCGCTGGTCGCCGGCGAGGATGCGCACGATCACCTTGGCGCCGACCGTCACCTGGTCGATGTCCTGTGGCGCGACCTTAGCTTCCACGATCAGCGCGTCGGCGCGCGGCACGATCTGCATCAGCGTCTCGCCGTTGCTGATGACACCGCCGACGGTGTGCACCGTCAATTGATTGACGATTCCATCTTGCGGCGCGCGAATGTCGACCCGCTTCAGCTGATCCTGCGCGGCGGTCACGCGCTCGCGAAGCTCGGCGACTTTCCCCTCGGTCTCGCGCAAATCCTTGAGCACGTCGGTGCGGAAATCCTGATCGAGCTGCAGGATCTGCAATTCCGTCTCGCTGATCTTGCCGCGGGCCCGTGCAATCTCGGCGACGTACTGGCCCTGCTCGCCCTCGATACGCGCCTTGTCGCGCTGCAAAGTGTTCAAGCGAGAAATCGAGACGAGGTTCTTGGCGTACAGCGCGTTGACGCCGGTGAGCTCTTCGTTGATGTATTTCAGCTCCTGCTGCTTGCCGTCCTGCTGCGCGGTCAGCCCGCGAATCTCTTCCTTGCTTTGCGCCACACGCTCGCGCAGTTGCGCGCGCTGGCCCTCGCGCGCGCTTCTGCGGGCCTCAAAGAGCTTCTCCTCGCCGGCCATTGCGGCGGCAACCGACGCCTCGCGGCTGCGCGTGGCCAACTCATCGGGAAAGACGATTGCGCTGGCGCCGTCGCGTTCGGCCAGCAGGCGCGCCTGCCGCGCCTGATACTCGTCGAGCTGCGACTGCACGACGCCGAGCGTCGAGCGCGTTACCGTGTCATCGAGGCGGACCAGCACCTGCCCCGCTTTCACCGCATCGCCGTCATGCACGAGGATCTGCCCGATGACGCCGCCGGTCGGGTGCTGCACCTTTTTCACGTTGGATTCGACGACCACGGTGCCGCGCGCGATCACCGCGCCGGCGAGCTCGCTGGTGGCCGCCCAGCCGCCGAAGCCGCCGACCAGCATAATGATGAGGACAAAGCCGATTAGGTTGAGGTTGCGGATGGCGCGCCGCGGATCGTTCGGCTCGAGCTTCATCGATCGGCTCCGCTGTCGCGCACGACCTTCAAAGCACCGGCCGCGGCGGCGGCCGGTTGCGCCGGCCGAGCCAGGATGCGTTGCAGCACTTCGTCGCGCGGACCAAAGGCCTGCTGCGCGCCGCCGGCGAGATAAAGCACCTTGTCGCAGTGCGCCAGCGCCGATGGCCGGTGCGCGACGATGATGGCAATCGCCTTGCGCTCTTTCAGGCCACGCACAGTGTTTTGCAGCGCCACTTCGCCGTCATGATCGAGCGTGCCGTTTGGCTCGTCGAACACGACGATGAACGGATCGTTGTAGAGAGCGCGTGCAATGGCGACGCGCTCGCGCTGACCGGCCGACAGCACGGTGCCGGCCTCGCCGACGCGGGTGTCGTAGCCGTTCGGTTGGCGCAGGATCATGTCGTGGATGCCGGCCGCGCGCGCGGCACGCAACACCGCGTTGTTGTCGGGTTCCGCCTCCATGCGCGCAATGTTCTCGGCGATGGTGCCTTCGAACAATTCCGTCGCCTGCGAGGCAAAGCCGATGTAACGCCCGATATATTCAGGATCCCATTGATCGAAGGGCGCGCCGTCGATGCGCACTTCTCCGCGCGCCGGCTTCCACACGCCGACCAGCGTACGGATGAGCGAGGTCTTGCCCGCCCCGTTCGGCCCGACGATGCCCAGCACGTCGCCGGCGTTGAGCCTGAAGTTCACATCCCTGACGATGGGCGTTTGCGAGCCCGGCGCCGCCACCGTCACTTGCTCGACCTCAATGCCCTTGGTCGGTGGCGGCAGCGTGGTGGCCACTTTGCGCGGCGGCATCCTTGACAGCACGTAGGACAGCCGGCCGATGCTCAAGCGCGCCGAGATAAACGAGCGCCAATTGGCGATCGCGCTTTCCACCGGCGCCAGCGCGCGGCCCATCATGATCGAGGCGGCGATCATCGAGCCCGCGGTCAATTCCTGGCGGATCACCAGATAGGCGCCGAGGCCGAGAATGGCCGACTGCGACAGCAGCCGCACCATGCGCGAAACGCTGCCGAAATTGCTGGTGACGTCGCTCGCGCGGCCAAGCGCCTTGATGTAATTGTCATTGAGCCGCGCCCAGCGCTTGGCGAGCGTGCCGCTCATGCCCATGGCCATGACTGTTTCGCTGTTGCGGCGGTCGGCCTCGATGATCGCCGAGCGGACGCCGGAATCGCGGGCGACTACGCGCGCGGGCACCCGGCTTGCGCGTTCGTTCAGCGAGGCGATGACGACGAGCAGCAAGCCGCCGCCCAACGCCACAACGCCGAGCCAAGGATGGATCAGGAAGCAGATGGCGAGGAAGACCGGCATCCACGGTATGTCGACGATCGCCGTGGGACCGGGGCCGGTGAGAAAGCCGCGGATCTGGTCGAGATCGCGGACCGGCTGCTGCGCCTCTGAGCGATTCGGATTGCTGATCGCCAAATTCAGCACGGCGCCGTGCACGGTCGATTCGAGACGCCGGTCGAGCAGCCGCGCCGAACGCACGACGATGCGCGTGCGCACGATGTCGAGCGCGGCCTGGAACAGATAGGCGCCGAAGAGAAAGATCGACAGGGCAATAAGCGTCGGCACGCTGCGCGCGGTGAGCACGCGGTCGTAGATCTGCAACATGTAGAGCGGGCCGGCGAGCATCAGCATGTTCACCATGGCGGAGAACAATGCGACGCTCCAAAAGGCGCGGCGGCAGTCGCGCAAGGCTTCGACCACGTCCGGGTGCACCGCGGACGCAGGATGTGCCGGCTTGATCACGACCCCCTCACCATCAATGGATACAATATTACCGTGCCTTCAATTTAGCGGCAAAATGTCAAAATCAGGGTTCCCGCTGGAACCATTGACGCCCAATTACGGTGCGCTGGTTAATATTGGAAATTCGTTACAGGCTTTTGCCGGAAACTCGGCGTCTCATACAAAGGGTTAAGCCGCTTGTTAAATTGCCGCAAGTGTTATTCCGCCGCCTGCTGCGACGGCGGGCGCATGGCCTCGAGGCCATCTGCAGCAGTCGCAGAAATGGTGGTGCGCACCATCAGCCGCGCCTCGTGCGCCGGCCAGGGACGACCGCGATGCATGGTGGCGCGATTATCCCACATGACGACATCGCCACCCTTCCAGGCGTGCACATAGCTCGTGCCCGGCGCGGTCGCCGCCGCCATCAATTCATCGATCAGCTTTTCGCCGGCGGCGCGCTCCATGCCCTCGACCGCATAGGCATGCGATGCGAGATAGAGGGCGCCGCGGCCGTTCACCGGATTCTTCCACACCATGCGCCAGCACACGGGCGGCAGCGCAGCGCGCTCCTCGGCGCTGGCGAGGTCGGCCGCGATCTTGCCGCGCGAATGCGCGTAGTCGTGCCAGGCGAAGGAATTGGCAAGCTGCTTCTGCCGCGTCGGAGTGAGCTTCTCGAAGGCGAGCCGCGTGGAGACGAATTCGGTTTCGCCGCCGTTTGCCGGGATGATGCGGGCCGAGAGGATCGAGGTCAGCGCCGGCGTCTTCTTGAACGAGGAGTCGGTGTGCCAGAGCTGGTTCGCCTTGTTGCGCATGGCATAGCGGTGATCCGCCGGCACCACTTTGCCGTCGGGGCCGATGGTGGTGAGGATGACGAAATGACTGCCGGTGCCGAGCGAGCCGACCTTGGTTACCTCCGGGGGTCCGAAACGCCGGGAGAATGCAAGCTGGCCCTCGTCGGTCACTTCCTGACTGCGGAAGACGAGAACCGAGTGCTCCTCGAACGCCGCGCGCACCGCTGCATAGGCGGCATCGTCATTGGCGACATCGGCAAGCGTGACGCCGCGCAGCTCGGCGGCAAAGCCCGGACCAACTCGGATGATGTCCATCGCGTTCCTCTTGTCGTTGCCGGCGATTGTCGTCCAATCCACCCGCCGCCGCAATACGATCAACTGACGCCGTATTTCTTGATGAGATCCTTGTCGAACGTCAGGCCGAAGCCCGGCCCTGGCGGAAGTTTCACTTCGCCCTTTTCCGGCACCGGCGGGTCTTCGAACAGCCGCCAGGTCCACGGCATGTATTCGAGCACCAAGCCGTTCGGCGCCGCGGCGACGAGATGCACATGAAACTCCGGCAACAGGTGGCTGACTACTGGCCGGTTGAAGGCCTCTGCCATGCCGGCGATCTTCATCCATTGGGTCACGCCGCCGGCGCGCAACACGTCGATCATGACGATGTCGACCGAGTGGTGCGTCAGCGTCTGCCGGTGGCCTTCGATGCCGTAGAGATATTCGCCGGCGCACACCGGCATGTCCAAGGCGCGAGCGATTTCGGCAAGACCCTGATAGTCGTGGCGAACGGTCGGATCCTCGATCCAGCCGAGACGCACATCCTCGATCTGGCGCAAAATCGAGATCGCCTCGTGCACGCTCCAGCGTTGATTGACGTCAGCCATCAGGTTGATGTTGGGGCCGACGACCTTGCGCACGGCGCGGATGCGTTCGATCTCCTGCGCCGGGGTCAGGCCATCGACCGCCATCTGCGTCTTCATCTGGGTGAAGCCTTTTTCGACCAGCACTGCGGCGGCTTTCTCGACCGCGCCGAGCGGCGAGGTGCGCACCAGCGCGCCGCTCGCGTAGGCCGGCACGCGGTCGCGGGTGGCGCCGAGCAGCCTGGCAACGGTGACGCCGGCCGCCTTGCCGCGAATGTCCCACAGCGCCGTGTCAAGCGCAGCGAGCGCAAGCGACACGATGCCTTCCGGTCCGTTGTTATGGATGGCGGAGCGCAAGTAGGTGCCGGGATGATCGCCCAGTGGATCCTCGCCGACCATCAGCTCGCCGAACTGCTCGACCGCCGTCTTCAGCGTCTTCACGATCTTGCCGCCAAAAGTAGTAATGCCGATGCCCTCGATGCCGTCGTCGGTCATGACCTGCACGGTGACGAAGTCGCGCAGCATGGACGGCATCGGCGGCGCGCCCGCCAACGGCTCTTCCAGCGGCAGACGCACAAGGTTGGTTTTGACCTCACGGATTTTCATTCGTTCCTCGTTCAGTTGACGCGTCGTTTTTCGAGCAGCTTGAGATCCGGTTCGATGCCGAGTCCCGGCCCTTGCGGCACCGTGACATAGCCGTCCTTCGGCTCGTACCAGCCACCGAACGGATCGTCGTCGAGATCGACATAGAGGCGCTCGAGCATGGGCGCCGGCGACAGCGCGGCGATGACATGCGCGGTGGCGATGAGGCCGGCGCTGAAATAGGCCGAATGCGGGGCGACGGCGACGCCGGCCTTATTGGCCATATCGTAGATGTCGCGGGCAACGGAGATGCCGCCGATCTTGGCGACGCTCGGCTGTACGTAGTCGACGAAGCGGCCGTCGATGAGGCGGGCAAAATCGGTGAGCGTCAGCGTGTTCTCGCCGATAGCGACGCCGATACCACTTTCCTTCACCTTGCGCGCGCCGGCGAAATCCTCCGGCGGCCAGACCGGCTCCTCGACCCATTTGAGGCCGAGCCCGCGCAGCGGCGCGGTCGCCGCTAGCGCCTCCGGCACGGTCCAATGCGCGTTGACGTCGACCATCAGCGAGCCGGCCTTATGCTTGGCCAAGAGCTGCGCCGTCGCGGTGATTTCGTCTTTTCCAGTTTCGTGGATTTTGACGTGCTTGGCGCCGCGCGACAGCGCCTCTTCGACCACACGAACGACCGTCGCTGTGTCACCGTAGCGCAGCAGGCTGGCATAGGCCGGGATTTTGTCGATGCTGGCGCCGCCGAGCAGCTTGTAGATCGGCTTGCCCGCCGCCTTGCCGGCGATGTCCCACAACGCGGTATCGATTCCGGAGAAAATGTACATCAGCGGGCCGGCTCGGCCGACATTGTGATAGCGATACGCCAGCATCTGCATCGTGCCGGCGATGTCGCTCGCATCGGCGCCGATGCAGGCCGGTGCGATCAGGTTATCGATAAGCAGCCTCAGCGCCGGCCAGACGCGATGCGGAAAGGCCTCGCCCCAGCCGGTGATGCCGGCGTCGGTCTCGACCCTGACCAGCAGCGTTTCGAAAGCGTCGCGCGCATCGCCGCCGAACGTGATCTTCGGGCCGGCCTTGATCGGCTGCCGGTAAACGACGCTGGAAACGCGGGTAATCTTCATTGCAACGCTGAACGCGACCTTACGACTGCATCCCCCAGCGGCGTACGGTGACCGCTTCGATGTTGCGGAAGATGACGTTCTCGACCAGCAAGCCGATGAGGATCACCGTCAGCAACCCGCCAAAGACCGAGGGGATATCGAGCATGTTCTTGTTCTCGTAGATGTACCAGCCGAGGCCGCCTTTGCCGGAGGAGACACCGAACACAAGTTCAGCAGCGATCAGCGTACGCCAGGCAAAGGCCCAGCCGATCTTCAGGCCAGTCAAGATCGAGGGGAACGCGGCGGGGATCAGGACTTTCATGATCAGCCGCGGTCCCTTCAGCCCGTAATTGCGCCCGACCATGCGCAGCGTGTTCGACACCGAGCGGAACCCGGTGTGGGTGTTGAGCGCGACCGACCACAGCACCGAATGCACCAGCACGAAGATGATGGCGAGGTCGCCGAGCCCGAACCACAAGAGCGCGAGCGGCAGCAGCGCCACCGCCGGCAGCGGATTGAAGGCCGAGGTGAGTGTTTCGAGC
>Ga0335081_10021942_pt1 | contig 10330 bp, 9 predicted proteins | sample Lox_Sample_35_FD_206713 | JGI IMG/M metagenome (GOLD analysis project Ga0335081, IMG submission 206713) | Soil microbial communities from Loxahatchee National Wildlife Refuge, Florida, United States - Lox_Sample_3.5 | ecosystem: Environmental > Terrestrial > Soil > Wetlands | place: USA: Florida...
CTCGCTCATCGTATCCGGCATCGTGAGGATGAGCTTGTAGCCCTTCACTGCGCATACCAGTGCCAGCCCGATGCCGGTGTTGCCGGAGGTCGGCTCGACGATAGTATCGCCGGGTTTGATACGGCCGGAATGCTCGGCTTGCTCGATCATCGCGAGGCAGATGCGATCTTTGACCGAGCCGCCGGGGTTGTAGTTCTCGAGCTTGGCCCAGATTTCGGCGTCATCCGGTCCGGGGATACGATTTAGACGGACCACGGGTGTATGTCCGATGAGGTCCAGCGGGGAGCGCGCGACACTTTGCGGCATAGCCGGATTGTAGGGCAACCGCGCGCGATTCGCTAATCACCTCAAAATGCCGTGTACGGGCCGTTTCCGAGCGGCGAGGACGCGCCGGCCAGACCTACATACACGTTGCGCCCGAAGAAGAACGGCAATCCCCAATCGAAACCGTCGTAGCTGTTGCCGCCGTCGAAGGTGCCGCCGAGGTTGTCGAAGGCCGCATCGTTGGTGTTAAACAGCGCGTCCGCATTCGCGATGCTGAAGCTGACGGCGCCCGAGACCGAACCACTCGCGCCCTGGTTGGTCGCGCTTTTCGATAGCGTGCCGGAAGGACAGTAGAACCCCGAGCCGTCGGAGCATTCCGCAATCGCGCTATCGTTGAAGAATAGTCCATTGGAGCCGCTATCAAAGAAGCCTCCGGCGGTCACACCTTTGTAAGTCGTGTCGACATTAAGATAATCCAGGCTATTGGGGTTATCATTCGCGGCATAGGTCTTCACCGAACCCGGCTGATTATCGCTTCGGGTTCCGATGCCGAAAAACAAGGTGCCCTCGGTGGCACGCTCACCGCCGGAGGAAATCGCAGGAAGACTTACTACCACGCCATTGTTATCGGTCGACAATACCGCGACTGGATTCGGTACAATATCCGCCTTGGGCGGACTATTCAGCGCCGTGCAACTGCTGGTCGTACAGGTATAGTAGTCGGTAAAAATAGCATCGCTCGCGACCTGACCTACTCCCAGCAAGCCGTTGAGGCCGGCCACGTCAGGCGAGGACATAAGCTGCGTGCCTTGCGTGCATGCGCGCGGCGCAGCCGCGAAGGAATTGGTATCGTCCATCACCTGGATCGGGATGGTGATAGTCGGCTCACCCGCCATTTTCACATCGACAGTTGAAATCGCGCCCCAGGTGGAACCGGAGCCGAAGAAAGCGCATTCGCCAACCTTCTGGTTGCCGAGGACGTTAGGCGTGATGCCGAGCCTGCTTAGTTGCGAGCCGAAGATGCGCAGGCCGAAAGACCCCGTATCGATGAGCACATCGTTGACGGTGGTGCAACGCGAGGTGCCGCTCGCGCAGATCGTGATCGACGCGAAGGGTGAATCGACATTGTCGAACGAGCCTGCGGTGACCTCAAACGGCAGCGCATTCGCGGTCGAGCCGCCCGGCGCCGGTGTCGGCGTCGGGCTGCCACTGCCAAAGGCGACTGCTCCGCGCGCATTGCCGGCCAGCCGGACCACGATGTTATCATCGGGCGCAGCGACGCAGTTGCTGCATTGAATGGTCATCTCATCGCGTACCGGACCTGCCTCAGTCGGCGCGAACTGCACGCCGACCTCCATCAACTGGCCCGGAAGCAGCGCGTATGAGCCTCCGCCCGCGACGACACTAAATGGCGCCGACGGCGGCACTACAGTCACATTCGCCTCGAAGTTGCCGGTGTTGCGGATGCGTATGAACCTCGTTTCCACCTCGCGAGCCAGCCCGAAGCGGAGCCCGCGCGGCGCCACTGCGATATGCGCGAATTCGGTGGCCGCATGCGCCTTCGAATCGGTGCCATATTGCGTCAGCGCGGCGACGACAATCGTTAGCGCGCCGGTAATCATAACAAATGCCGAACGTGCGAACTTGCTATTCATTTCACCACCGCTTTCGCATCGACACCCGCCGGAGCGAGGCCCGGCACGTATGCACGTCCCACGACGCGGCCCATCCGACCGCCCATCACGATCACCGAGTTGGGACCGTGGATCACCTCATGATGAAGATTTGGGTGGCGCTGTTGGGCCGCTGCGGAGGCATACTCGGAGTAGTACGATCCTAACAGCACGCTAAGGTCGGGCGGGCGCCGCCCCTGCCATGCCACGCCGAAGACCGGACCCGAAGGCGCGCCATATTCGTGCACGACGGTACCCTCGCCGCTAACGAGGGAGCGGACCGCATATGATGATGTGGCTTCGGCGGGTGCGGCGGAGGACATCGTGCCGCGCATCGCGACAGCGTCGGCATCGACCGCAGACAGCTCGCCTCCTAATCCGGCGGCGGCGGGCGCCGCCGCAAACGCCAACACGCCTAGCATTACTAAGGCCGCTAGCTGCGGCTGCTTTATGCAAATGCTCACTTTTGTTGCCACAACTTTCCCACCCGGCATTCCATCCGGAATCGCTCCTACTAAATGACGTTCGACATCCAATTCAGTTGCAGAATGCATTCGTACACCGGAAAGCGACCCGATTACTCGCAGCCACACTATCAGCCCTGACCAGTTGACTCGTAGCTTGCGAACGCAATAAAAAGCGGGAAGGCGTACTCGACTGTCTCTAAGCACCAAACCCTGGCGATGCCCATCCGGCACCGAACCAAAACCTGAAAATATCGACGGTCACAAACATCGCGGTTACCGCCCAGACCGGAAGAGTCTCCCACCACGTTGACGACGTCGTCACTGCCAGCCGGCTTATGACTATGATCTCGAATGGTTCGTAGTACTTCGCCATCGCGCGTGCTTGCACGATGTTGGCCGCCAGCCACAATAGCAGCGCGATGGTTATCCAAATGTCCTGCGTTGTTATCGCCGCGCGGTAAATCATGGCCACGATAACCGCGCAGCCGATCGGAAACAGCAACCAAAACAAGCTCCAGATGTGAACAATGACGGGAGTATGTTCTGCGATAGAGCGTAACCATCCGCCTTCCATCGGAACACGATAGGAACCGGCGTAAGCTCCAAGCATCGGCAGCCTCAGAAGAGCCAGGGCAAGAGTCAGCGCGATTATTACCATGCCTCGAGCGTCCGGCTTAAGCGCCCGAATCATCGAGGATGCAAAGACCAATGCGAAAGCGCCGATGATGCAGATCGCGAGGGCGAAAGCTTTGCCATTGACGACCGCTGTCTGCAGCTCGTGCCGCGGCGCAAAGATGCTATTCGTAAAACCATGCCATAACAAAAACAACGGAATCGCCGCCAGCAATGGAAGTAGCGCGCCACCAACCGCCATAACCCGTCGTGCCGCGCTCCACTCGTGATGAGTTAGTCCATAAATACCCAGCATCGGCACCAGCCACAGATAGAGCTGGCGAGTTAGCACGGCAACTATCGCGAGTGTAACCGCCGCGGCAAATTCTCGCGATGATGCCTGACCCTCGACATCCAATAGGTATAGGACTCCGATCGCGCACAACAAAGCGAGGTTGTCGGTTGTAAGTCTCACTGAAGGACCTACTACATATATCGACGAGGCGAATAGAAGTGTCGCGCCATAAGTAAGCCAACTGTCGCGCCGGGCTGATTTCCGGTGCAGATATAACAGCACCAGCAGCACTATCGATACTGAAATCGCGAAATTGATGATGCGCAGAGTTATGAGCCCGCATCCCAGCCGCATCAGAATCGCAAAGATAAGATGATAGAGCGGCGTAGTCGCAGAACTATAAGTCTCGAAATTCGGATGCGGCAGCTCCGCCGCGAATTGCCGAATCGCGGGCAGATGATACTTTGCCTCGTCGTAGTTCTCGGTGAATTGCGCATGACCAAAGATCGCTGGTATCGCGATCACGCTGAAAATCAGCAACACCATCGCGGCGCCAAAACAGTTTGATGTGCGCGACTTGAAGGACCTCATATTCGTCGCCGCGACGCTATCATACTCCGGTTTCCCGGCGCGCCTTTTTCGACTACTAAGAAAGTGTGTCTGCTGCCACGCCCGATCCCGCGTCGTCTCCCGCGCCCGAGCCCGAAGCTGTCGAGGAGGCCAGCCTCGCTCGCTCCGGCGCTTTTCGCGCGCTGCGTCATCGCAACTACCGCCTCTACTTCTTCGGGCAACTCACCTCACTGGCCGGCACCTGGATGCAAAGCGCAGCACAGTCATGGCTGGTGCTGAAGCTGACCAACTCCTCGATGATGCTGGGCGTAGTGTCGTTCGCACAGTTCGCGCCGATTCTGCTCGTCGGACTATTCGCGGGCGTGATCATCGATCGCATCGATCGCCGCCGGATGCTGATGGGCACGCAAACCCTTCTGATGCTGAGCGCGTTCACGCTCGCCGCGCTGACCCTATCCGGCTACGTGCGCGTCGAGCACGTCATCCTCCTCGCGGCCTTCAACGGCACCGTCGGCTCCTTCGATATGCCGGGCCGCCAGTCATTCGTAGTCGAGATGGTCGGCTACGAGGACCTCGCCAACGCGATCGCGCTCAACTCGATGATGTTCAACAGCGCGCGGATGCTGGGTCCGGCCGCGGCCGGACTTCTCATCGCATGGCTGGGGACCGGCACCTGCTTCCTCCTCAATGGACTCAGCTTCCTCGCCGTGATCTGGAGCCTATGGCAGATGAACATCGCGCCGCGCACCATCGAGCTTGGCGGCGCGCGGATGCGGAGCCAACTGCGCGAGGGGCTCTCCTACGTCTGGCGTCGTGGCGCGATTCTCTCCCAGATGCTTCTCGCGGCGGTCACCAACGGCTTTGGCTATCAGTACCTCGTGCTCGTGCCGCTCTTTGCGCGCAACATTCTGCACGGCGATGCGCAAGCCTATGGCTTCCTGGTCGCGATCCAGGGCCTCGGCTCCGTAATCGGTGCGGCCACCCTCGCCTCGCGCGTGAGCACCAGCGGCATCCGCAACAACCTCATCGCGGGGCTGTTTCTTTCCGCGGCCGGAATCCTTATCTTTGGACTCTCGCCATGGTTATGGCTCTCGCTCATCGCGCAGCTCGTCATCGGCGCGGGTCTCACCAACTTCCGCGCGAGCAACAACACACTGGTGCAGCTATTTGTCTCCGATGATTTGCGCGGGCGAGTAATGAGCACGTATCAGCTCGCCTCGGTCGGCATGATGCCGCTGGGCGCGCTCACTGTGGGCTTCATGGGGCATACGCTGGGCCCGCAGCATACAGTGGAAATCTGCGGTGCGATCACGATGATGTCCGGCCTGGTGTTGGTGCTCTGGATGAAATCCGTCGGCAGCGCGATCGACGATTCATGATACGATGCGCGGATGGCGGCGCCGGAATTTTTCGTCGGAACTGCATCGTGGACCGACAAGACTCTCATCGAGACCACCGACTTCTACCCTCCCGACGTAAAGACACCAGAAGATCGGCTGCGCTTTTATGCCGCGCAGTTCAAAACTGTCGAGGTCGATTCGTCCTTCTATGCGATCCCGGCTGAGCGTAACGCCGAGCTATGGCATAGTCGCACGCCGCCCGGCTTCGTGTTCAACATCAAGGCCTTCGCGTGGCTCACGCAGCATCCGACTGACGCATCGCGATTGCCGAAAGACCTCAAGGCGATGCTGCCCGAGGCCGATCGCGCGAAGCGGCGCATCAGTCCGCCGAGCAACGATGCACTCGACGCGGCATTCGAGATGTTCTGGAGCGCGGTCCGTCCGCTGCGCGAAGCCGATGCCGCGCGCGGCGGTTCGCTCGGCATGCTGCTGTTTCAGTTCCCACCCTACTTCATCGCGAAAAGTTCCAACCTGGACTACATCGCGAGTCTTCCGGAGCGGATGCCGGGGGCGCAGCTCGCGATCGAGTTTCGCCATCGCAGTTGGACCGGCGAGGAGAAGCCGCGCGCGCAAACGCTCGAGTTCCTGCGCCGCAATGGAATGTATTTCGTTTCCATCGATGCGCCCGACGACAAATCGATTCCGCCATCGTTTATGGATGCGACCGGCGATCAGGCCTACGTGCGATTTCATGGGCGCAATCGCGACGCATGGTACGGCAAGCATCAAACCGCCGCCGAGCGCTTCAAGTATCTCTATGCGGAACGCGAACTGGCCGAGAAGACCGCGTCGCTCAAGGCGCTGGGAGCGCGCGGTGTCGAACGCGCCTACGTGCTGTTCAATAACTGTTACCAAAACTTCGGCATCTTGAACGCGACCACGATGTCACAGATGCTGAAGCATTGACTCAATGAAAGCACGCCTTTTTCAATTCGCGACCAGCCCCTTCTGCGCGAAGGTGCGCAAGATTCTCGACTACAAGGGCACCGATTACGAAGTGATCGAGGTCGATTATCTCGAGCGCAAAGAGTTACTGACCGCGTCGGGGCAGATCTATGTCCCCGCGCTCACCGTGGATAGCGGCGAGACCATCGTCGATTCCGATCGGATCGCGATGCGGCTGGAGGAAGCGTATCCGGAGCCGACGATTTTTCCGCCCGGCCAGCGCGGGCTTCATCTCGCGCTCGCGCATTACATCGACAGCGCGGTCGAGGATGCGATTTTTCGCGTCGCAGTTCCCGACGAGCTGGAATACTTTCGCCGCATGGGCGCCGGGCACGAGGCGATGTGGCGGCTGATTCGCGAGCGCAAGTACGGCACCGGTTTCGTCGATCGGATGGGGCGCGAGCGCGACGCGAACTGGAAAATCGCGGCGGAGATGCTGGCACCGTTCGAGGAGCAACTTGGCGCGGGCCTCGGTGCGTTTCTCACCGGACGCATCGGGATGGCGGATTTTTCACTCTACGGCCAGCTTCATCTGCTGACGCTGACGGGAACGCTGAAGCTGCCCGAATCGATGCCGCATCTGCGCGCTTTCTATGCGCGGATGGATCGCATCACCGCCTCGGTCGAGCCCCCGGCGCTATAGCACCTGTACCAATTCGGAAATCGCGAGATTGAGGAAGCGGCTGAACAGTGCGCCGCTCGAATCCAGCGCGACGTCATAGAGCGAAGGCGTGCGGCCGGCGACCAGGATCTGGTGGCCCTCGTCGAGGAACGCGTACATCACGCATACCGTGAGCGCGAGGTACGGACGGCCACGCAGCGGGCCGCGCAGCAGCAGCCAGAACAGGATACCGTATTCAGTAAAATGCGCCGCCTTGCGCACCAGCGCGTGCAGTACCGAGATCGTCTCGGTCGAGGCAAGCGGGAAAATCCAGCGCATGATCGGCTCGATGATCCTCGAGGTGTTGATCGCCGAGAAGGTCGAAGTGGACATCATGAAGATGAACAGACCCCACAACGCCACCGGCATCCAGTCGTGCGCTTGCGGACCTTGGGAGGGAAGCGGTGCGGGCAATGCTAAATCATTTGCCATTGGTAAACTTCGCGGACGGCGAGCTATTCGAAATTAAATCGGAAATCGACGAGCAAGGCTATGCGGTGACGCGATGGGGATCGCTTAGTAGATACATCCGCTCGGGTTCGCGGTCGCGAATGCATTGCCGAACCACGAGCTCGCGCCGCATTTGCCGAGATCGAGCATATCGGCGGATTTGTTGTTCATCGACTCGACGCTGGTGATGATGTTCGCGCTGGCATTGGAGTCGAGCACGATCCCGTACGGACCGTTGCCGTCGGCGAAACCGTCGAAGATCTGATTGGCCGAGTTCACCCGGCGCGCGCCGGTGCACGAGCCGCCCGGACCGCCGCTCGCGCATCCGAGGTACACACCCGCGGTCGCGTTGGTCTCGGTATCGAAGTTGTCGATGCGCACGTTCCTGGCGCCGTCGAGCCAGACGCCGTAGCTGCCGTTGTTGCTGGCCTGCGCGCTCTCCGCGACGCTGCCGGAGCCCATCAGGAAATGCACGCCGTAGGAGCCGTTGTTGGAGGCCTGGAAATTGGAAAAGGTGCTGTTCTGCGCGCCATTCACCAGCAAGCCGCCGGTGGTGTTTCCGTTGGCATTGAAGTTATCGCCGTGAACGTTGGACGCGGCATCCTCGACGCCGATCGCGAATCCGCTGATATTCGCGTTGCCGCCTTCGAGGAACGAATGCGCCGCGCGCGCGGAAAACTTTATCCCAGTGCCGCGGCCGTTGCCGCTCAGCTGATGGCCGTTGAGGAAGAGGATCGCTCTTGCAGAGTTGACATCGATACAATCGCCGCCGCTCGCGCTTAGATCCTGCGTCACCTGATAGAAGCCGGGCTTGCTGATAATGGTACCACATGCGCCGAGGTCGGCCGCCATCGCGGAACCCGCGCCCGCGACGATCGCAATGGCGCTGACTTCAAGTATGAGCCGGAGCCGGTGTAAGCGTGCAGCCCCCCGCGTACCCCGCGCGCTACCGGACTCCGGCTGTTTCCCCCAGAACCTGTCCCGCAAACTGACCGTACATATCGAAATCATGATGCTGAATGCTGCCGTCTACTCGCCAGACATCAGATAAGCGTCTCTGATACAGCGAGTCAATATACCCTACAATTAGTAACTATTGTCCTGTGAAATTCGATTAATCTGCCCGTAATCGCGCCGCTGGTTGTCGAGCTTTTCGAGGCGCTACACTGGATGCCATGGCGCGGGGAAGACAATGGATCGTTGCGCAAACGGTCCGCCCCTCTTTCTTCCCCTGCGCCCGACGTAGAGCCATTCGAGCAGGTGTTGTGCCAAGCGCGAATGGTGCACTGCGGCTGATTTTTGACACTGGAGGACGTTGATGGCGACGGTGCTAAGCATTTCTGAAACACACCCCGCTCCGCCGTGTTCGATTGTGATACTCGGTGCCTCGGGCGATCTGGCCAAGCGCAAACTGCTGCCCGCGCTCTACAACCTCGAGCATTGCGGACAGGGGATGCTGCCCAGGGAATTCGCCATCAGCGGATTCGCGCGCACCGAGATGACGACCGAGCAGTTCCGCAACTCCTCGCGCGAGGCCATCGACAAATACTCGCGGCTCAAGGTCGAGGAGGGTTGCTGGCGCGACTTCGAGGACAAACTCTTCTATCTCGGCGGACTCGACCAGCCCGACGCCTTCAATCGTCTGCGCCGCCATCTGGAGGCGACCGAGAAAGCGCGCGGGATCCCGCCTAACCGGGTTTTCTACTTTTCGATTCCGCCCGCGGCCTTCGGCGATTCGATCGAGAACCTGTATGAAGCTGGACTAATCCGCGATCCGCACGACAAGTATTTCTCGCGCGTGGTGGTGGAGAAGCCGATCGGTCACGATCTCTCGAGCGCAATCAAGATCAGCGAGATGCTGCGCCGGCGCCTCGATGAGTCGCAGATCTTCCGCATCGATCACTATCTCGGCAAGGAGACGGTGCAGAATCTGCTGGTGTTGCGCTTCGCCAACCAGATCTTCGAGCGGCTATGGGGCTCGCGCAACATCAGCCACGTGCAGATCACCGTCGCAGAGGCCGAGGGCCTCGGTACGCGCGCCGGCTACTACGATCATTCGGGCGCGATGCGCGACATGGTGCAGAATCACATGTTGCAGGTGCTGACGATGCTCGCGATGGAGCCGCCGGTGTCGCTCGACGCCTCCGCCATCCGCGAGGCCAAGCTCAACGTGCTGCGCGCGATGCGTCCCATCACGCTCGACGACGCCGCCTCTTCGACCGTGCGCGCGCGCTACTCATCCGGCATGATGGACGGCAAACCCGCGCCCGGCTACTTGCAGGAAAAAGGCATCACCTCACAGTCGAAGACCGAGACCTACGTCGCGATCAAAACCTATGTCGATAACTGGCGCTGGTCGGGAGTGCCGTTTTTCCTGCGCCATGGCAAGCGGCTGCCAAAACGCGAAACCATCATCGCGGTGCAGTTCCATCATGCGCCCAAGATTCTCTTCAATCGCGCAGGCAACCTGCCGCCCAACGTGCTGATGATTCGCATCCAGCCGGACGAAGGATTTTCCTTCGACGTGATGGCGAAGCGCCCCGGCCTCGGGCTCGCGATAAGTCCGGTGCGGATGAACCTTCATTACGAATCCGAATTCGGCAAGGATGTCTCGCCCGATGCCTACGAACGGCTGCTACTTGATGTTATGTCCGGCGACAGCACGCTCTTTCCCAGCGACACCTTCGTGCATAAGTCGTGGGAGTTCATCCAGAGCATCCTCGATGCGTGGAAGGATGAATCGCGCGTCCCGATCCGCGAATATGCCGCGGGGAGTTGGGGCCCTGACGACGCGGACCGCCTCATCCGCGCCTCCGGCTATGAGTGGCTGGACCCCTGAGCCGCCAGCGCACGCGCCAGATGACGATAAACTTCCGCGTTGAGCGCGAGGCCGATGTGGCTGCCGCTTACCTCAATGTTCTCGGCGTGGGTGTCGCGCGCGAGCGCATGAGGATGACGCACGATGCGATCCTTCGGCGTGTGAATCGCGGTCA
>Ga0335081_10021943_pt1 | contig 10329 bp, 8 predicted proteins | sample Lox_Sample_35_FD_206713 | JGI IMG/M metagenome (GOLD analysis project Ga0335081, IMG submission 206713) | Soil microbial communities from Loxahatchee National Wildlife Refuge, Florida, United States - Lox_Sample_3.5 | ecosystem: Environmental > Terrestrial > Soil > Wetlands | place: USA: Florida...
ACAGCAGGTTCTTCTCGCCGTCCACCTTGGCCACCAGCAGGTTGATCTCGGTGGACCGCTCGGCGCCCATGTGGCCGGGCATCCGCTTGCCCTTGATCACCCGCGACGGGTCGGTGCCGGCGCCGACTGAGCCCGGCTTGCGGAAGCGGGTGTTGCCGTGGGTGGCGGGGCCGCCGCCGAAGTGGTGGCGGTGCACCACGCCCTGGAAGCCGCGGCCCTTGGAGACGCCGGTCACCTTGACCCGCTCGCCCGCGGCGAAGGCGGCGACGGTGACCACGGCCCCGCGCTCGGGCGCCTCGCCGCGCGCGGGAAACTCGCGCAGCACCCGGGGCGCGGCGTCGAGGCCGGCCTTGGCGGCGTGGCCGCGCTCGGCCTTGGTCGAGCGCTTCGCCTTGGCGGCGCCGAAGCCGAGCTGCACGCGCGCCGGCTGGCCCTCGCGCGCGGGCCGCACCTGCACGACCGGGCAGGGCCCCGCCTCGATCACCGTCACCGGCGTCGCGGTCCCGTCCTCGGCGAACAGCTGCGTCATCCCCAGTTTACGGCCGATGATCGCGTCCATCGCTATTCCACCTTGATCTCCACGTCCACGCCGGCCGGCAGGTCGAGCTTGGTGAGCGCATCCACCGTCTGCGGCCGCGAGTCCAGGATGTCGATCAGCCGCTTGTGCGTCTTCAGCTCGAACTGCTCGCGGCTCTTCTTGTCCACGTGCGGGCTGCGGAGCACGGTCCAGCGCTGCGTCTTGGTGGGCAGCGGGATCGGCCCCGAGACCTGGGCGCCCGTCTTCTCCGCGGTGCGCACGATGTCCGCCGAGGCCTGGTCGATCACCGCGTGATCGAACGCCTTGAGGCGGATGCGGATGCGGCCTTTCACCGTCGTCACTCCAGGATCTTGGTCACGACGCCCGCCCCGACGGTGCGGCCGCCCTCGCGAATCGCGAAGCGCAGCTGCTCCTCCATGGCGATCGGCGTGATCAGCTGAATCAGCATCTGCACGTTGTCGCCCGGCATCACCATCTCGACGCCGGCCGGCAGCTCGACCGAGCCCGTCACGTCGGTGGTCCGGAAGTAGAACTGCGGCCGGTACCCCTTGAAGAACGGGGTGTGGCGGCCGCCCTCTTCCTTGGTCAGCACGTAGACTTCGGCGTTGTACTTGGTGTGCGGGGTGATCGAGGCGGGCTTGGCGAGCACCATGCCGCGCTCGATCTCGTTCTTCTCCACGCCCCGCAGCAGCAGGCCGATGTTGTCGCCCGCCTGCCCCTCGTCGAGCAGCTTGCGGAACATCTCGACGCCGGTGACCACGGTCTTCTTGGTGGCGCCGAGGCCGACCATCTCGACCTCCTCGCCCACCTTGATCTTGCCGCGGTCCACGCGGCCGGTGGCCACCGTGCCGCGGCCGGTGATGCTGAACACGTCCTCGACCGGCATCAGGAACGGCTTGTCCACCTGGCGCTTCGGCTCGGGGATGGAGGCGTCGATCGCGTCCATCAGCTCGATGATGTGCTTCGCCTCGGGGTCGTTGACGTCCTTGGCCGACAGCGCCTTCAGCGCGCTGCCCCGGATCACCGGGAGCGTGTCGCCCGGGAACTCGTACTTGCTCAACAGCTCGCGCACCTCGAGCTCCACCAGGTCCAGCAGCTCGGGGTCGTCCACCAGGTCCACCTTGTTCAGGAAGACCACGATGGCGGGCACGTTCACCTGGCGCGCCAGCAGGATGTGCTCGCGGGTCTGCGGCATCGGGCCGTCGACCGCGCTCACCACCAGGATCGCCCCGTCCATCTGCGCCGCGCCGGTGATCATGTTCTTGACGTAGTCGGCGTGGCCCGGGCAGTCCACGTGCGCGTAGTGCCGCTTGGCGGTGCTGTACTCCACGTGGCTGGTGGCGATGGTGAGGATCTTGGTGGCGTCGCGCCGGCCCTGCGACTCCGAGGCCTTGGCGACCTCGTCGTACGACACGTACTTGGCCAGCCCCTGCATCTCGGCCACCTTGGTGATGGCCGCGGTGAGAGTGGTCTTCCCGTGGTCCACGTGTCCGATCGTGCCCACGTTCACGTGCGGCTTGGTCCGCTCGAACTTCGCCTTGGCCATGGTCGTTAACCCTTCATCTTGGTGATGATTTCGTCCGCCTTCGACTTCGGGACTTCCTCGTAGTGCGAGAACTGCATCGAGTACACCGCCCGCCCCTGGCTCATCGAGCGCAGGGTGGTCGAGTACCCGAACATCTCCGCCAGCGGCACCGAGGCTCCGATGACGTGCGCGTCGGCGCGCTGCGTCATCCCCCCGATGCGGCCGCGGCGGCTGCTGAGGTCGCCCATCACGTCGCCCAGGTACTCGCCGGGCACCACGACCTCCACGTCCATCACCGGCTCGAGCAGCACGGGCTTGGCCAGGCGCGCCGCCTCCTTGAACGCCATGGAGCCCGCGATCTTGAACGCCATCTCGCTCGAGTCCACGTCGTGATACGAGCCGTCCACCAGCTCCACCTTCACGTCCACCACCGGGTAGCCCGCCAGCACCCCGTTCTCGAGCGCCTCGGTGATGCCCGCCTCCACCGGCCGGATGAACTCCTTGGGGATGACGCCGCCGACGATCTTGTCCTCGAACACGAACCCCGCGCCCTTCTCCGACGGCTCGAGGTTGATGACCACGTGGCCGTACTGGCCGTGGCCGCCCGTCTGCCGGACGAACCGGCCCTCGATGTCGGTCACGCGGTTGCGGATCGTCTCGCGGTAGGCCACCTGCGGCCGGCCCACGTTGGCGTCCACCTTGAACTCGCGCTTCATCCGGTCGACGATGATCTCGAGGTGCAGCTCGCCCATGCCCGAGATGATCGTCTGCCCCGTCTCGTGGTCCACGTGGACCCGGAAGGAGGGGTCCTCCTCGGCCAGCTTCTGCAGCGCGGTGCCCAGCTTGTCCTGGTCGGCCTTGGTCTTGGGCTCGATCGCGACGTCGATCACCGGCTCGGGGAACCGCATCGCCTCGAGGATGATCGCGTCCTCCGCGTCGCACAGCGTGTCGCCGGTCTTGGTGTCCCGCAGCCCGATGACCGCGGCGATGTCGCCGGCGCGCACTTCCTCGATCTCCTCGCGCTTGTTGGCGTGCATCTGGAGCAGCCGGGCCACCCGCTCCTTGCGGTCCCGCACCGGGTTGTAGATGTAGGAGCCGGAGTCCAGCACGCCGGAGTACACGCGGATGAACGTCAGCTTCCCGACGAACGGGTCGGTCATGATCTTGAACGCCAGCGCCGCGAACGGCGCGTCGTCCTTCGCCTCGCGGCAGGCGTGCGACTCGCTGTGGTACTGGAGGTGCCCCTCGACGGGCTTGATGTCCGCCGGGCTGGGCAGGTAGTCCACCATCCCGTCCAGCAGCGGCTGCACGCCCTTGTTCTTGGCGGCGGCGCCGCAGAAGATCGGCACCAGCCCGTGGCCGATCGTCGCCTTCCGGATGGCGCGCCGCACGTCGGCGTCCGACAGGTCGTGCGCGCCGAGGTACTTCTCCAGCAGCTCGTCGTCCGACTCGACGGCCGCCTCGATCAGCTCGTGGCGCAGGGCCTCCACCCGCTCCTTCATGGACGCGGGCACCGGGCCCTCGACGAACTGCTGGCCGAGCGACTTCTCGTCGTAGATGATCTCGACCCGCCGCACCACGTCCACCACGCCGGTGAACAGGTCGCCCGCGCCGAGCGGGATCTGCACGGGGAACGCCCGGGCGCCGAGCTTCTGGCGGATCTCCGCCACCACGTTGTCGAAGTCCGCGCCGGTGCGGTCCATCTTGTTGACGAAGGCGATGCGCGGCACCGCGTACTTGTCGGCCTGGCGCCACACCGTCTCGGACTGGGGCTCCACGCCGCCCACCGCGCAGAACACCGCGATGGCGCCGTCCAGCACCCGCAGCGAGCGCTCGACCTCGATCGTGAAATCCACGTGGCCGGGCGTGTCGATGATGTTCACCTGGTACAGCTGCCCGTCCCGCTTCCACTCGGTGGTGGTCGCGGCCGACGTGATCGTGATGCCCCGCTCCTGCTCCTGCTCCATCCAGTCCATCGTGGCCGTACCGTCGTCCACCTCACCCAGCTTGTAGGTGCGGCCCGTGTAGTAGAGGATGCGCTCGGTCGTGGTCGTCTTCCCGGCATCGATGTGCGCCATGATGCCGATGTTCCGCACGCGCTCGAGTGGTGTGTTCCGTGCCATAGACTCCCGACGTCCAGTCAAGAAAAACGCGGGGCGACCGTTCGCGCATCGAGCGCAGGTCTCGCTCCGCCGTCGTCCGAACGTTCCGGACGGGGGCCGCTTAAGCAGCGACCCTATCTTGTTCGCGCTAAGGGTTTACCACCGGTAATGGGCGAACGCCTTGTTCGCTTCGGCCATCCGGTGGGTGTCTTCCTTCTTCTTGATCGTGTTGCCCTCGCCCTTCGACGCCGACACCAGCTCGTTGGCCAGCCGGTCGGACATCGTCTTCTCCCCCCGCGAGCGGCTATAGTCGATCAGCCACCGCATCGCCAGGGCGGTGCGCCGCTCGGGCCGCACCTCCACCGGGACCTGGTACGTCGCGCCGCCGACCCGCCGGCTCTTCACCTCGACCACCGGCTTGGCGTTGCTCAGCGCCTGCTTGAACACGTTGACGCCGGGCTGCCCGGTGCGCTGCTCGATCAGGTCCATCGCCGAGTAGAAGATCGACTCGGCCACCGACTTCTTGCCCCGCCGCATCAGGTTGCAGATGAACTTCGACACCGTCTGGCTGTCGTAGCGCGGGTCCGCCGGGACCGCGCGCCGCACCGTCCGCGGCCGCCGGCTCACTTGGCCGCCTTGGGCGCCTTCGCCCCGTACTTCGAGCGGCTCTTCTTGCGCTCGCCCACCCCCGCGGCGTCCAGCGTGCCCCGGATGATGTGGTAGCGCACCCCCGGCAGGTCCTTCACCCGGCCGCCCCGGATCAGGACGATCGAGTGCTCCTGCAGATTGTGGCCTTCGCCGGGGATGTAGGCCGTGACTTCGAACCCGTTGGTGAGTCGGACGCGGGCGACCTTGCGGAGCGCGGAGTTCGGCTTCTTCGGCGTGGTGGTGTACACTCGCGTGCACACCCCGCGCTTCTGCGGGTTCCCCCGGAGCGCAGGCGCCTTCTCCTTGGATTCCACCGATCGCCGGCCCGCCCGGACCAGCTGATTGATCGTCGGCATAGCCCCCAGCACACAGCACAAGAATAAACGGGCGGCCCACTTCGGCCGCAGACATGAAAAGGTAGCGGGGACGCCAAAAGGGGTCAAGGGAGCGGTCGCGGGCGCGCTCCCCTCCCCCGCACGCACCGAGCCCCGCCCCGGACGACCGGGACGGGGCTCGGCTTCAACGAGACCGGCGGCGGGCTAGCGCAGCCGCTTGATCTCGACCCGCATGTTCTGCAGCCGCCCCGCACGGGTCCGGTTGGTGGCGATGGGATGCTGCGACCCGTACCCGACCGCCGTGAGACTGCTGGCCGGGACACCCAGGCTCGTCAGGTACAGCTGCACGGCCTCCGCGCGCTGCTGGGACAGCCGCCGGTTGCGCGCCGCATTCCCCATGGCGCTGGTGTAGCCCGACAGCTGCCAGCGCGAGCCCGGAACAGCCCTGATCGCGTTGGCGACCTGGCGGAGCGCCGCCCGGGCGGCAGGCGTCAGCGCCACGCTGTTGGGCCGGAAGTTGACGCCCCGCAGCACCATCGTCGCGTTGACCGCCGGAAGCGGAGCCGCCCCCGTCGTGTCCACCCCTCGCGGCGCCGGCGCGCCCCTCGGGGCCGCCACCGGGCATCCGGTGGGATCCACCGGGGTGTTGGGCGGTGTGTTGGGACACCGGTCGAGGTAGTCGGGCACCCCGTCGTGGTCCGAGTCCTTCGGGCAGCCGTTCGCGTCCACGGGGCGCGCGTTGGGCGGCGTGTTGGGACACCGGTCGAGGTAGTCGGGCACGCCGTCGCCGTCGCTGTCCACCGGACAGCCGGCCCGCTCGCCGCTCGGATACACCGTGACGCCCGCCGGCGTGTTCGGGCACCGATCGAGGTTGTCCGGCACGCCGTCGCCGTCGCTGTCCCTCGCGCAGCCGGCCCGCTCGCCGCTCGGGAAGACCGCCACCCCGGCCGGCGTGTTCGGGCACTTGTCCAGATAGTCCGGCACGCCGTCGTTGTCGCTGTCCACCGGGCAGCCCATGGCGTCCACCGCGACGCCGGAGGGCGTGTTGGGACACTTGTCGATGCCGTCGGGCACCCCGTCGTGATCGCGGTCAATCGGACAGCCCCGCGCGTCCACCACCGCGCCGTGCGGCGTGTCGGGACAGCGGTCCGCCCGGTCGGGCACGCCGTCGCCGTCACTGTCCTTCAGCGAGGACCCGCCCCCGAGGAACCACGAGAAGCCGACCGTGCCGGTGCCGGTGAAGACGGGGAACGCCGGCGAGGAGTCGTGCTCGACCTGCTCCCGGACTTCGAGGCGCAGCGCCATCCGCTCGCCGATCATCCGGCGAAGCCCGGCGCCCAGGTGGACGCCGTACTTGCCGGTGAAGCGCCAGTGCCCGCCCGCCGCCCCGCTCGTGCTCCACAGCACGCTCGTCACCCCGGCGCCCAGCGTCAGGAACGGGCTGGTGGCGGCGTCGAGGTTCGGCGTCCAGGTGATCGCCGCGATGGGCTGGAGGATGGTCGCAGGGCTGCTGTACGAAACGCCGGTGCCGATGCTCAGGTTCCACATGTTGCTGAGATTGTAGCCGACCCGAAGGACGCCGCCGGGCGCGACCTTGCCCGCCCCGGCGAGCCCCGCCAGACAGCAGGTGATCTGGTTGTCCAGGTAGGTGGCGCCGACGCCGACGCTGATCTCCCAGGTTCCCTCGCGGTGCGGCCCGAGCGGCGCCGCCGGCTGCTGGGCTGCCGCCAGGGCCGGCACCACCACGGCCAGCGCCAGCGCTCCCCTCACGAATCGGTCGCGCATTCGATCTCCCGAGCTTGAGCGGCCTCCCGGCCGATGGCAGGTCTCCGTATCACAATACGAATACCGAGGCGGCGCGCCAGGCGCCAGATAGGGGCGCCGCCCGGCCCCCGGGTATCTTGTCCGGGGTGGATACGGCCGTCCTGATCGTCTTCGCCGCGGTATACGCCGGGATGCTGCTGGGGGAGATCCCCGGCCTCGCCCTCGACCGGGCGGGCGTGGCCCTGCTCGGGGCCATCGCCCTCGTCGCCGCCGGCCGGTTCACCGTCGGCCAGGCCTGGAACGCCGTGGATGTCCCGACCCTGGCGCTCCTCCTTGGCCTGATGGTGGTGTCGGCGCAGTTCCGGCTGGGCGGGTTCTACGCCCGCGTGAGCCTGTGGCTGGCCGAATACGACGCCGCGCCCGCCATGCTGCTGGGGCTGGTGGTCGCGGTCGCCGGCCTGCTCTCCGCCCTCCTCGCCAACGACGTCGTATGCCTGGCGATGGCGCCGGTTCTGGCCACGGGCTGCGCGCGGCGCGGCCTCGATCCGGTGCCCTTCCTGCTCGCGCTCGCCGCGGCGGCGAACGTCGGCTCGGCGGCGACCCTGATCGGCAACCCGCAGAACATGCTGATCGGACAGACGCTGGGCCTCTCGTTCCGCGGCTACCTGCTGGACGCGCTCGTACCGGCCGTGCTCGGCCTCGGCGTGGCCTGGGCCGTCATCGCCTGGCGGTACCGCGGGCAATGGTCGCGCCCGGCGCGGCTCACCCGGACCGAGCAGCGCGACCTCGCCTTCGACCGCTGGCAGACGGCCAAGGGCCTCGCGGTCCTGGGCGCCCTCGTCCTGGTGTTCCTGTTCGCGCCCATCCCCCGCGAGGCCGCGGCGCTCACTGCGGCGGGCCTCCTGCTGCTGAGCCGCCGGATGGCCTCGCGCGACATCCTCGGCCAGGTGGACTGGCACCTGCTGGTCCTGTTCGTCGGGCTGTTCGTCGTGAACCAGGCACTGCTCGGCTCCGGCATGCTGGAGCGCGGCCTCGACGCCCTGCGCTCGTCGGGCGTGGACGTGGCCCGGCCCGCGTGGCTGTTCGGCGTCACGGTCGTCCTCTCCAACCTGGTGTCGAACGTGCCGGCGGTCATGCTGCTGCTGCCCGCCGCCCGGGGCCACGCGCAGGCGGGTCCGATCCTGGCGCTGGCGAGCACGCTGGCCGGCAACCTGCTGATCGTGGGGAGCATCGCGAACATCATCGTCGTGGACCAGGCCGGCAGGCTCGGGGTGCCGATCGGCTGGAGACAACACGCACGCGTCGGCGTCCCCGTCACGCTGCTCACCCTCGCCCTCGCGGCCGGCTGGCTGTGGCTGCGGGCGGCCTGACCGACGTGCTCGGGCCGGCCGCTGCGGATCGCCTCCAGCCGCGCGCTGACGCCGCCCTGACGCCCGGGCACCAACGTGCGGGTGCCATGACGATCCGCCTGCCGCTCCGCTCGCCCGCGCCCCGGCGGGCCGCGCTCCTGCCCCTGGCCGCCGCGCTGCTCGCCGCGTGTGCCGCCGGAACCGCCGCCCGACCTGCCGCCGGGCCGGCACCGGGGCCCGCCATCGCGTTCGTCGAGGGGCCGCCGCCGGACCAGAACGACGCGCCCCAGGGGCCGTGCCTCGCGAACCTGCCCGACAGCCTCCTCACGGTGCTCGACACGGTGTACCTGCACGCGTTCCTCGTCGACACCGGCGCCCGAACCCTGCTGGTCCAGGCGGACCTGCTGGCCCAGCGCACGGCCTACCGGCTCCGGCGCCTGCTCGGCGGACGGCTCGACTCCCTGCCGTCCGGAGAACCAGTGGTCACGTGGCGGAGCCGGATCGGTGGCAACCTCGCCGTGAGGGCTCGTCGAGACGGAAACGCGACCTGGCATGAGCTGCTGCCGATGCCGTTCCCGGACACGGTCCCGACGCGGCTGCTGGCGCGGGCGCTGGATTCGGTCGTCGCGAACCGCGAGATGGTCGCCTGGCCGCACGAGGCGCCGCGGGAGTCGCTCGAGATGCGGCTCGCGCTGGCACGGTCCGCGGCGCCCTCGTACACCCGGGCGATCGGAGCCGGCTTCCCCGTGTTCACGCTGCGGTTCCCCGCCGAGGCGCATCCGGAGCTGCTGGCGCATCCGCCGGTGCACTACCCGCCGGAGCTGCGCGACGCGGACATCGAGGGGCACGTGGTGCTGCGCGCGACCATCAACGCGCGCGGACGTCCGGAGCCGGCGAGCATCCGCTACGTATGGCCCGAGAACCGCCCGAAGCCGTCGGGCCAGGCGCTGGTCGTCTACCTGACGTTCGCCGAGGCCGCGCGCGACGTGCTGAGCGAGTCGCACTACCTTCCGGCCAGCCTCGGTGGATGCCCGGTCAGCGCCTCGGTGGACGTGACGTTCGACTTCGGCGTGGCCGCAGGCGTGCGCCCCTAGGCGCCGCGAGCCGCGGCGGCCCGCTCGGGCGCGGCGGCGCCCGGTGCGCGGGACTGCCCCGGCGCGCCCGCCGTCACTAGCTTGCCCTGGCCATGACGCCGCCCGGCCCGCCTCCCGCAGCCGATCCGTTCGACCCCGAGCCCGACGACGTCCGCGCCCTCGGCGAAGCCGCCGCGGACTGGGTCGCCCGGCACTTCGGCGACCTGCGGCAGCTGCCCGTCATCCCCGACGTCACGCCGGCGCAGTCCTTCGCGCGGTTCGCCGAGCCGCTGCCGGAGCTGCCGACGCCGTGGCGCGCGCTGTTCGAGCGGTTCGAGCGCGAGGTCGTTCCCGCCAGCTTCCACCTGCCGAGCCCGCGCTACTTCGGCCTGATGAACCCGACGCCCCTGCCGGTCGCGGTGTTCGCGGAGGCGATGGCGGCGGCGCTCAACCAGAACGTCGGCGCCTGGCATCACAGCCCAGCGGCCACGGGCATCGAGCGGATCGTCGTCCGCTGGCTGTGCGAGCTGGCCGGCTACCCGGCGGGCGCGTTCGGCAGTCTGACGACCGGCGGGTCACTGGCCAACACCACCGGGCTCAAGGTGGCGCTGGCGGCGAAGTTCCCCGGGACCACGACCCGCGGCGTGTGGGGGCTCGCGCAGCGCCCGGTGCTCTACGCCTCCGCCGAGGCGCACTTCTCCATCGCGAAGAGCGCGAACATCCTGGGCCTGGGCAGCGCCGCGGGCCTGCGCTCCGTGCCGGTGGACCGCCACGCGCGCCTGGACCTCGGCGCGCTCCGCCGGATGGTGGCGGACGACCGCGCGGCGGGGCTCGACCCGTTCTGCGTCGTGGGCATCGCGGGCGTCACGAGCAACGGCGTGATCGACCCGCTGGACGGCATCGCCGACGCGGCGCGCGACCTCGGCCTGTGGTACCACGTGGACGCGGCGTACGCCGCCGGCGGCCTGATGAGCGACGCGCTGCGCCCGCGCTTC
>Ga0335081_10021944_pt1 | contig 10329 bp, 10 predicted proteins | sample Lox_Sample_35_FD_206713 | JGI IMG/M metagenome (GOLD analysis project Ga0335081, IMG submission 206713) | Soil microbial communities from Loxahatchee National Wildlife Refuge, Florida, United States - Lox_Sample_3.5 | ecosystem: Environmental > Terrestrial > Soil > Wetlands | place: USA...
AAGCGCCAAAAAACAACACTCCTACAGCGTGTATCAATTTGTGGGACGATATAAAAGCTATAACACCTGCTATTACCATCGCAAGACTTACAACACCTATGACAAAATGCACCACCTTTTCGCTCGTTGCAAGAGATATTAAATCGGTTTTATTTCTCGTAATAGATCCTATCATTATGCCGATTAAATATCCGACGGCGGCCCCGATTCCTGCGTAGATATAATTCCCCTTTATTGAAGAAATATATCCTCCGATGCCTCCACCTATGGCACCTCCAAAGCCACCTGTGATCCACGCTTTTTTATGGGTCTGGGGTATTTTTTCTTTAATGTTTCCCATGGTCTTCTAACCGCAGTTTATTACATTAATCGTTAATATATGCATTGTTTTAAAGAATGCTAATGGTATCGGCCCGGCATATTGGGGCAGAGATTAACAATTTCGGAAGTAGTGCAGTAGCACAGTGTCACTACCTTTTATCATGTTTTGCTTCGAGGTTCTGAACATGCTCGTAAAGTTTCCCTATAACAGTCATGGCAGTCGCCATGAAACTCCATATTAATACTACAAATCCAATATCGACTAGGATCTGATTAATTAAGGGAGATAAAGGTAAGATTCGTAACAACCCCAAGAAAAAAAAGCCCAGGCCACACCAGCCTATCATTTGACTTTTTCTGTACAGAAATCGACGATATTTTTTAACCGATATTTCAGCCAGCTTGAGTTCGTACGTCGTCAATTCCATACCCACCTCTATTTAAATATCAAATTATTCGGTATCATCTCTGTGTCTCTGACCCCGACCAGCGAAAGTCGGTTACTTCATATTTTGATAAAAACTTAATAAATGATCCACGAACCGAGTGGTTTTTCGATTCCTTAATAGAATTTGATGCTGTATTAACAACCTCAGTCCTTATGATCTTACCGTTGCGCTTATAACATCGGAAAAGGATTTCATCTTCTATAATTTGTTGGATGAAATCTAATGCTTGTAACCGAGGCGGGATACGAACGTCTGCATCTGGTGCAATATGAGAGGAAATAATGGCAGGATTAAAGCGTTGGATAAAATTGATTTTCGGAAGTTCGATATCTATGTGGTTCTGAGACAGGGTTATCTTGAGTGATGACAGATTAGATGACAGATTTGATGTCAGTAGAACGGTAGTGTCTTTTATTTCTGTAGAGTCTTTCTGTTCTGTAAATGTAAGCTGTGGAAAGCGTGTTTTGAGGCTTGCGATAAAATAAGATTGATGTGTACGGAAATCGTAGTCGTTGGCAACAATTTTACTTGTATTATTAAATTGTCCCTGTCGCATGCCTTCAAAATTGAATTACCTGAATCGACTGTATGCCTGAATCAAAGTAGTGTCAACAGCTTTAGTTATTTTTTATGGTGGAAGCTCTGTGGATGCCATCAATTACCGAAGGAAGTATTGATATATAGAAGAACCGCAATCACAAATGTTTCAGGAAGGAGTTGCTGACAGAAAACTTCATCACAAAATGCTATGATACAAAATGAATTCCGCACCTAAGCTAATATTATATTAAACTCGGATCCACGTACTAGCTTGCACCAGTGTTGACTTAACCCCTCACGCATTTATTGTATGTCAGGACGTCGAGAGGTCCATATATTTAAGACCAACGGGCACGTGGGGGGCGCTGTTTTCGCGACCCTCTTGATGCGACTTGTCAGGAATCACTGCGTTTATTCCAATTATTGTATTTTTTTGAAATTTACTATCTTATACCGAAATCAAGGTCAGATCGGGCTCGCCACTTACAATCCATCATTCACAGTTGTGACAAGTTATACATTGATAATTCGGGTGAAGTATGAATATCCTCTTACGCCTTTCCTAAAAGAATGGGGTACAGAGTATTCATGCTGCACCCCTATGTTCCTGACTTCTGAAGCCTCTTTGTTTGTTCAGCTATATGCTCTTAGCGTACCGCGATGCCTTGAGCAAAAATGGACAGTTCCCCAGTATTGATAGCACCCAAATTGGTTAAGCTTCCGTCGTGATTAATTTGGAACATGTCTATAGCTCCATTGGAAGGGTCCAAAGCATACAGAAAACGCCCATTCTCAGTTGTGTACAGATCGAGAGGCGTGTTCCCCGTGCCGGCAGCACCATTGAGCAGCATAAGGCTTCCTTCTCCGGCGATGAGTTTATAAGAGGAAATGGTGTGGGTGCCGGGGTTAGCAGTAAATATGTACCTGCGCTCATTTCCGGTTATCCAGCAGGCCGCCTTCTGACCGTTTGGCACCGACGGGCTTATCACCTGCAAGGTGTCATCGGGAAGAATCTTGTAAGACGAAACAGCGTTCGTTCCTGCTTCAACGATCAGCACATGCCCCCGACGGTCAAAGATAAACCCGAAGGGGGTAACACCGTTGGATGGCGAAGTAACAGGACTCATGCTAGGCAATCCTCGACGGTCTACGGAGAAGACAAGAATTTTATTGTTTGGTTTATCTGTCACTAGCAGTGTCTCGCCTTGTGGGTCAAACCCCACCTGGGCGAATCCCCCCGCGCCCAATGATCGAGTGGAATTAGTGAGAGGGGTCAGCTCACCTTTGTGACTCAGGCCGAAGCCAGTAATGTTTGGAGAGCCCCCGGCGTTAAGGACGTAGACAAGGTTGTGGAAAATGGTCACGCTCACAGGAAATACTCCTCCGGAATCAACCTTATCGACCAAAGCCAGCCCATCTCGATGGACTCGGAAGACAGAAATTTCATTACTTCCTGCATTAACAGCCATCAGCCATCTGTAGTGCTCGCTGAGCACGAGGGACCCCTGAGAACCTAGTGGATCCAATCCACCTCCGGAACCGGTACCGCCTGTCGATATTGACCCTGCTTTCGTCAAGACGCCATCTTCATCCCGCTCAAAAATAACTACTTCATTACCATTGGCGGCATTGGTCATGGCATACACAGCCCCGCCTGCTTCTTCTTCTCGCTGTCCTTCCGCAAAGACTGCGACTGTCGAGATCATCAGCATCGCTGCAGATAATATTGCTACTAACATTTTCTTATTCATTGGCTCCTCCTTGTATTCAGCATTGGAAACTGCATAGGGGTAATGTTGCCCGATTCGTAACGGCGATGCACTAGTTCCGACCTAATACCTTCAATGTTATTCAGCATACCTCCTTTCGCGCACACTCGTTATAACACGTATGCAATGACTCAAGAGAAGCTGGACGATTAATAAACTGCTATCATTATATTTTTCGTCGTTTCCACCGCAGAAATAACCAAACAAATATGCAATCCACGAAACGACGGATTAAGAAACGTCGATTGAATTCGACAACAAAAACCAGACTGACAGTAATTTATCTTATTTTTTTAAAGTGGTGAGGACAGAATGTCGCATTGTTTCAAATACTTTACTTTCTAATATATAAAGGGAGTTTAGCTTGCAAAGGTCACGGAATCATCACGGTAGGATAAAATTTTAGTCACGAAAAAGGATAATCCTAAAGGCCGGGGCTCTCATGTTTGATCTCGCGGGATTATGATTGAATTCTAAAAACCGAAAGGTAAAACGTGAAGGTCGTTCCGACATCATTCAGGGATTTTTCTTGACTGAAAGCTTCAGGCGGAATTTGTCACTTCATCGATGGTTATGGCACTCCGAATAACACCTACAAGAGTGTAGTTCTCAACGTTTGAAACTATCAACAAATTCAAGTTGAAAATTGTATATCAGCGCAGTGAGCGGTTCAGTTTATATGACCATCTCGACGACTTTTTAAGCTATAAGGGAATTGACATATCCCATAGTTTTTTAAAATTATCTGGCGGTTGTTTTTTGTATAGTTGGTAGTCACACTTGTAATTTTTGCAGGTGAATACCCACCACTCAGCAGGACCTTCCGCCATATCAAAAAATTGTAGAAGATGTGGGCCAGCATCAGAAGGTGGAAGAGTGCGCGTTTCAACTTTAGCGTCTACAGTATGTCCCATGCCTGGCAGCTTATATTCGATAGTAGGACCAAATCCTTCACGTTTATCGTCGTAGGTAAATTCGTAGGCACGAGCATCAACACCAGCTTCAAAGTCGATGGCTGTCAAATAGATTATCGGTTCGCATTCAATGCAGCTGGCGTGTTTAACAAAAACTGTTTTATTCTTCGATTTACTACCAAATGGTCGGACATCGTATAAAGTTCCATTGAGAAATGGACCGGCATAGTATGCCTTATATATACCTTTCTCTAATTTGAGCCGCCAAAGCGATAGATATGGGTATTTCCACTCAGTACTGATATCTATATATCCAATGATAATTTCATAATTACGATCGCCATCTAAATCATAAAGCCACGCAGTCATGTTATTAATATTAAGACTTGGAGCCAAACCGGAAAGGTATTTTTTGATTTTGAAAAGGTTTTGAGAGTCGCAGATATTAGTTGATAGATCAACCCGCCAATCCTTCCCAGAAGTGTCTTCACGGTATTTAGGTGCTTTCAACACAAGAACAGATCCAGCATTGCACTGCTTATCCGAAGGTTTAATACTTGCCAGTGCTTGCATAAGTTTATCGTGCTGCATTTTATCTGTATTTGTGAACGGAGTGTCTTTGTCGTAATTAGGTAGACTCTTATAAGCTTCATCTACAGCATACCTGATCTTGGCGCTCGCAGTGCCATGGAATATAATTAATATTATTATCACGCTTTGAAATATTTTCACAATTGACCTCGCTTTAGCCTATTGCATTAAGCGCCATCCATCAGTTTCTTATTCCGCCGGCTGCAATCAAAATTTGCTGCCCTTCTATATCTTCCTTTTTTGTCGCATAGTAAAGCGGTGTATGTCCCTCTTTATCCTTGACGTTTATTTTGGCTCCTTTGCTTATTAAAAGCTTCATTGTTTTGTGAGCACGACTCGAAGCAGCAGCATGAAGCGGCGAATAATTCTGCGTTTGCGGATTAATTATTGCACCGTGGGCAATTAGGATTTCAGCGACATCACTATAATCATTAGTAATCGCACCATACAATGGGGCACTAAGGTCAATGCCCTTATGACCTTCAGGGTGACATGAAGCATTAACATTAAGGCCCTTTTTGAGTAGTAATTCGACCAATTCGTTATTTCCTTCATAGGCAGCCCAATGAAGGTTGCAATCATTTAACTGGGCTCCTTTTTCGACCAGAAGTTTCGCTGCTGCTTTACGATTGAGAATAATGGCATGATCCAAAGCAGTCATAGCGTTTTTATCTTTAGCATTTATGTTCGCGCCTTGTGATAGCAATAACTCTATAATATCCTTACTGTCATTGCTAACAGCAAAATACAGAGGGGACCCTATTAGATCATTCTTACCATTTACTGAATAGCCCAATCTCAAAAGAAATTTAACTCTTGCGATATGTCCATTTATAATTGCATGATTCAGAGAGAAGATGTTGTAGATAACACCAAATGCAAATAAAGAAAACAGTAGCAGCAGTATTGCTATTATGATTTTTTTATGCAGTGGCTTTTCTTTGAATAATTTCATTGGCTACTCAACAATTGGTAGTTTCTGACTGCAGAATACGACATCAAAATTACAATGTTTTGAGAAATGGCAACATCAACAGCTTCAGGAAGAAGTGCGGTTTTCGCGATCCTCCCGAAGCACATTGTCAATCACTTTTTCGGTGTCGCAAGCGATGTTTATCGTTCACAATATAAGTTCTATAAGCCTCTTCAGTAATCCAGTCTTTTCCCGACCTATAGCCTGCCTTGTGCACTTCATCAACGCCTATAGGCTCCCAACTTAAAATACAATGGTCATGGTCGCCATTGCTCGGATATACCTCGTAGGTCCATTGACGCGAGGTGTTGGTCACGGCCTGTAGTTGATCTGTCGTCCACCAAAGTCTATAAATATAGTTAGTGCCGATTGTCGGTAAAACACCAATATGTAATATCATCTGGCTAGCTCCCCTCTTCTGTGGTGATACCATGTAAATTACCAGGAGGAGGAGTGCCTCTTTTTATCGTTGAGATTCTGGTCTCGCTATAGTGAATCTTCGTCTTGCGATTATGGGCTACCAATGCTTTGACGACATTCCAACCTATTTCCTTTCTTTCTGCCATCCCGGTAATTTCCTCCAAAGCAGTCCTGTTGTCATACGAACCTCGTCTATAGGGTCTTGGTGAAATAAGTGCATCATATACGTCACAGGCAGCAATGATCTCTACCATGTGGTCTTTTAGATGGATGCCGCGGGGATAACCCGAAGCGTTCCTCCTCTCGTGATGATCTCTTGCGACTCTGGCAGCCAGATTCCACGTGGCATGAGAGTAATGGCAAAGCAAGACATATCCAGCCGCAGAGTGATTTTCAAGGATATCGCGTTCTTTTCGGGTGAGAGGGGTGGTTTTCTTCAAGATGTGCAAATGAACGCAGACTTTGCCAATGTCATGGGTTGGTCCGGTCGAGATCTCCTGGAGCCGCTTCTTGCGGTCAGGTATAAGATCTTTCGCCAAGATTACAGACAGAGAAAAGACCATGAGAATGTGGCCATACGTGTTGATATCATTCTGATAGAAATAGTCAAGCGATTGCAACAAGGGAGGCGTGAAATGAACTTTCTGCATCAACTCAAGAAGATCGGTTGTTCTCTCCTCTCCCGCAAATATGACGTCGTAAGGAGGCTGACTGAGAAAACGGCAGATATCCTTTTTAACTGTACCATGATGTAACAGCGAATATTTTTTACGGCGGATGATTTTCCTAGCGGAGACAAGAAAGTTCATCGTCGCTGATGAGAGCACAGTTCCTTTAGTAAGCAACAACTCATTGTCGATTGTATGAACTGGGTGAAGAAGTCTCAGCGTTTTCACGGAATGTTTCTCCCTTTTCTTCTCGCGTCGATTCATATTTATTTTATGATGTGCCTCATCCGACGAGATGTCAACGAAATCAATGTGGTCTTAAAGACAAAGTTAACTATCTCGGGTCGATAACATTTGGTCATGAAGATTGGAGACTACAACTTTTCGGAATAAAACATACAACTTGGCTCGTCAGCCAAGGGCAATACCTTCAGGATGGATTCGGTGGCAAACGGCAATAGCAAATAATAACAACTTTCAAAAGGTAATGATGGTTATTCTTCCATATAAGGTTTCATAAGTGCATCCCATTCGCTTTCTGAATGACATTCTTTTTTTAACATCTCACACAAATTCACTGACCCGTCCCTCGCGATGCCGTAAGAACCATAATATGTATCTTTATAAATGTCTAATAACGTTTTTGCATTTGGCGTGCGAAATATTTTATAGTTAGGGATTATGATTGTATCTATTAAAATAAAACATTTATTCAACTTCTCGTTATAGTGGTTTGTATACGTGTCAATTCGTCGCCCGAAATCATCATCTTTAATTCCCGAGCCAAAACGGCCTGTAAAATATTCTTCAGCACTCTTTCCGCATCGTTCACGCAAATCAGCAATCGTATTCCTATCCATATCCTGCTCCCTTGAGGCCGCATAACAATTACCAAATAAGAAAACGAATAATCCAATGAAGAATATTGATAGTAACAATAATTTACTCATGTGTTGTTTACCTGGTAGTGTCCTAATTTCACAATATTAAATAAGTGAGAAATTTTAAAAGGCCGGCTATTACCAGCCTGAAATATGTTTTATTATATGTTATAAGGGCTACTTCCTTTTCGAGTGACATTCATCAGCTCCGTAAACACCATCATATGAATGTTAACGGCGTTCTTTACAGTGTCTTGGTCATTGCTCCCTTTGACTGATATTGAATCAGATGAAATCAAAGATGCAGTAATGTGGGATGCAGCTAAATTTACATCAATAGCCATAATATTACCTCCTTTTTAATCGGTCTTATTTCAGTTTTTCAGTCCTATGATCTTGAACAATTCATGGTTGTTTCCTTAAAAATATCTAGTCCTCTTACTATTATTATACCGCCGTACGTTAAAAGGTGCACGTTCCTTAGGTTCGGGAATAGGTGATGCTGTCCTTTTTAAATTCTTCGATGACTTCATCGGCGAGAGACGGACGAATCTTCGGCACAATATGCCGGAAGGTCTCTGTTGTCACCTGATAATCCTGCTTGATGCCATATTCCTGTTCAAAAGCAAATTGCGCCACCTGCTGAAACAGATATTCCACATCTGCGGGTGTAAACCCGGATGTTATCTTCGCAATGAGATTCAGGTCGATCTCCCCGGTATTAAGACTGGACATGTAATGCTGAAAGATGGTCTTTCTCCCTTCTTCGTCCAAACCACCAACGGGGATAATACAATCAAACCTGCCGGGACGGAGCAGCGCGGCATCCAACTGCCTGATATAGTTGGTCGCGCAAACGAGTAGCACTCTGTTCCCCTGATTCTTGAGCATGGGGACCTGTTTGAGAAATTCGTTGGTAATAGACTTGTGCCGCACCAGAATGAGAATTCTTATGCAATTGTTATTTCTTTACATACTTTCTTTGCCATCTTCCTCTCTTGCTTTTGGAGTTATTACGGGTGGATCAACTTCATCTCTTGTCGCTTGATCTTTTTTATCAACATTTTTTTGCGCGTTAATAGCTGCGTCGAGAAGCCGTGGCGTATTGTCCCATTCTCCCGCGTAACATTCCTTCGATTCGAGTAGTTCACCGGTTACCATAATACTTGTGTATTGTGGCCTGAAGGATATCTACGCTCACTTTTTGAATCGGTCCAAGCTCCAGGAGAAAAAGGTACAGGACCGCAAGTAAATAGCCGATGCCGACCGTAAGGAGATATGCAGTCAAGAGCCCCTTTATGGGGAAAGAAAGTTTTCTCAGATCTTCTGATCAATGAATCATATTTCCTCGACAATAGAGAATATCCTGATAGCAACACACGGTTCTCGGGCCGCTCACAATAACAACCTTTTATCAGACTGCCTTATATTGGTTCCAGTTAGGGCTCAGGCACCGGTTTTCCCGGAGCCCTTTTGTGATTCGCTTCCACTATGATGCGCTCGATTTCCGTTTTATCGAGGACTTCTTCTTTGATGAGCGCCTCGGCTAGGGGGTCGAGGACTCGCCGGTTCTTTGTCAGTATTTCCATGGCAGTTTTTTCAGCTTCCTTGATTAGCCGCTGGATCTCCTGGTCCATGATCCAAGCCATTTCATCGCTGTAGCGCTTGGGCAGCGCGAGTTCCCGTCCCAAGAAGGGGTGCTCCTCCCCTCTCCCGAGGTTCACCGGTCCGACCTTGTCGCTCATTCCCCACTGGGCCACCATCTTCTCCGCGAGCGACGTGGCTTCTTTCAAATCGCTCTGGGCTCCGCTGCTGACGTCGTTGAATACGATCTGCTCGGCGCACCTGCCGCCGAGCGCAACGCTCAGTTTGTTCATAAGATACGTACGGGGATAATAATGCCGGTCCTCTTCCGGCAGGAGCTGGGTGACGCCCATTGCCATTCCCCTTGGGATGATGCTCACCTTATAGATCGGGTCTGTGCCCGGCAATTCCCTGGCCACGAGCGCATGCCCCGCTTCATGGTAGGCGGTGATCTTCTTTTCCGCATCGGTGATCGTCTCCTCGCGCACGTTGCCCATGAGGATCGTGTCCCGTGCCTCCTCGAAGTCTTTCATTGTTATCATACTCTCGCTTTTCCTGAGTGCAACGAGCGCTGCCTCGTTCGCAAGGTTCTCGAGGTCCGCACCGGTCATACCCGGTGTGCCGCGTGCAATGGTCTCTAGGTCCACGTCCGCGGAAAGAACCTTTCCCTTCACATGAACATCGAGAATAGCCTTGCGCTCTTTCCATCCCGGACGGTCAACAACGATATGCTTGTCGAACCTGCCCGGCCTCAGGAGCGCGGGATCCAGGATATCGGGCCTGTTCGTCGCGGCCATGACGATAACTTCCTCGTGGGGGTCGAACCCGTCCATTTCGCTCAGAAGCTGGTTCAACGTCTGCTCGCGTTCGTCATGTCCTCCCCCGAACCCTGCACCCCGCGTACGTCCAACAGCATCGATCTCATCGATGAAGATGATGCTCGGATGGGAATCGCGGGCCTTCTTGAACATGTCCCGCACCCGTGAAGCGCCGACGCCGACGAACATCTCGATGAACTCCGAGGCGCTGATGCTGTAAAACGGGACGCCCGCCTCGCCCGCCGAGGCCCTGGCAAGGAGCGTCTTCCCAGTGCCTGGCGGGCCGATGAGCAGAACGCCCTTGGGTACCTTGGCGCCAATCTTTGCGTACTTCGAAGGATCTCTCAGAAAGTCAATCGACTCCCTGAGCTCTTGCTTGACATTGTCCAGCCCTGCAACAT
>Ga0335081_10021945_pt1 | contig 10329 bp, 9 predicted proteins | sample Lox_Sample_35_FD_206713 | JGI IMG/M metagenome (GOLD analysis project Ga0335081, IMG submission 206713) | Soil microbial communities from Loxahatchee National Wildlife Refuge, Florida, United States - Lox_Sample_3.5 | ecosystem: Environmental > Terrestrial > Soil > Wetlands | place: USA: Florida...
CGAGGTCCAGATCAACTTCGGCGTGATCCTGAACGAGTCGATGGCGGACGCTGTGAAAATCACGGTGATCGCGACCGGTTTCCAGCCGGAGAACGCCCCGGTGGCGGAGCGGAAGATCGTTCCGGAAGTGCGCGTGCAGCCACGCCTGCCCGAGCCGATCCCAATTCCGGTTCCGCCGCCGATTGTGGAACCTCACATCGAACCCGAGCCCGAGGTTGTGACCGAAGCCGAGCCCATGCTCGACCTGGAAGACGTGGAAACCCCGGCCTATCTGCGACAGGGAAGGCTGTTGAACTAGAAAAGAAACAATTCGCCCGCGAGTGAATGCGAATCAACGCGCATAACAACCGAAGAACAGACTCGCCTGCACTGCCCCGCCGGTTGTTTTCATTCGCGTGTATTTGCGTTCATTCGCGGCTGTTCTTCTCTTCTCTGGCTTCTGCGATAATCAAGGTTCCCCATGAAAGCCCGTGTGTTCGTCTCCTTCAAGTCCACGGTCCTGGACCCGCAGGGCCAGACCATCTGCTCGGCGCTCCACAGCCTGGGGCATCAGTCCATTTTGGATGTGCGCCAAGGCAAGTTCTTTGACATCACGGTCGCCGAGGGCCCCGCTCGCGACGAAGTGCGAAAGAACATCGAGACCATCGCGCACGAAGTACTGGCAAACCCGGTGATCGAAGAGTATCGCGTCGAGATTCTGGACTAAGAACAAGGTTCAGTAAAACACTCGTGCTATCGCCGTTGCCCCAGCTTACACGCCTTTAGCCCGTCGGTTTCCGGAAAACGATCATCCAACGCGTGGTTTCCTCGTCCGGATTGTCAATGAAATGATCATCGCGCGAAACCACGTCGAAGCCCGCCTGCCGGATCTCGGATTCCGCGACGTCAGGGGCGATGACGTGATTCTTTACCTGGTCCGCCCGCGAGCGGCTCAGCGTCTTGTGCGGAGTCATGTCCACTACCACGAACCGGCCTCCCGGTTTGAGCACGGTTAAGACATGTTTCAGCATTTTCCCGTAGTCCGCGACCTCGTGGTAGGTGATTACCATCAGGACGGCATCGAGATTGTTGGGCAACTTGGGATCGTCAGCCGCGCCTAGGATCGCTTCGACGTTCTTCAGATGCTCGTGCTTCACCTGTCCACGGATCTGCTTGATAGCGCCTGAGCGGATGTCCTCCGCGTAGATGCGCCCCGTGCCGACCACGCGCGACATCATGAGATCGTAGTCGCCGTCACCCGCGCCGATGTCCGCGGCTTTGGACCCGTCCGTCAACCCCATTGCCCGGACAATCTCCGGCATCTTCAGTTCGCGCTCGCGTTTTGCCCGCGCGGACTCGCGGGTTGCGGGTGTACAACCGCCGCCCTGTGCCCAAGCACTTGCTGAACAGCAGAGGCAAGCTCCCAAGAGAAAAGTCGCTGCTTTCATACCAGAAAAATTCTATACCAACCCGGCGCCTCCCTTCAGGAGCCACCCGCTGGGAGACCGGCGCCCGTCGCTGGCGCGCTGGCTGTCATCAGAGTCCTGACTAAGTTCCTGTTCAACGTAAAGTCCACCGCCCTTCGCTGGGAGTAATCGGGCCATGTCGGTCAAGCCGGCAGCGGCCGGACTTAAGCTCCGCCTATAATGGCTCTATGTGCGGAATCGTCGGTTACGTGGGCGCTCAGAAAGCCGTTCCCATCATTCTGGAAGGTCTGAAGCGGCTTGAATACCGTGGCTACGACTCAGCCGGTCTGGCCGTCTATGGCGACGACAGTCAACTCCAGGTCCGCCGGGCCAAGGGCAAACTGCGCAATCTCGAAGACTCCATCCGCATGAACCCCTTGGATGGCTCCTTCGGCATCGGCCACACCCGCTGGGCCACCCACGGCCGGCCTACGGAAGAGAATGCCCACCCGCATCGCGATTGCCATGGCGACGTGGTGGTGGTCCACAACGGCATCATCGAGAACTATTTGCCTTTGAAGCATCGGCTCCAGGCGGAAGGCCACGTCTTCCAGACCGAAACCGATACCGAAGTCGTCGCTCACCTCGTGGAGAGCTATCTAAAGGGCAACCTCGAGGAAGCCGTGCGCGCCGCGGTGCGCGAACTGACGGGTTCCTTCGCGCTGGCCGTGATTGCGCGCTCCGACCCCCACAAAATCGTAGCCGCGCGCTACCAGGCGCCGTTGGTTGTGGGCACCGGCGACGATGAGTATTTTGTCGCGTCCGACGTGCCGGCCATCCTCACCCACACCCAGGACATGATCTTCCTGGCCGATGGCGACATGGCCATCCTGACCGGCGAAGGCGTTCAGCTCGGCGATTTTGAGGGCCGGCCGGTCAATCGCAAGCGCGAGCACATTCTGTGGGATCCGATCCTGGCGGAAAAAGGCGGCTACAAGCATTTCATGCTCAAAGAAATCTACGAGCAGCCGCGCGCGGTTCGCGATACCACCCTGGGACGAGTCGGCCAGGAGACCGGCCACATTTTCCTGGATGAAATGGACATTACCCCCGCCGAGTTCGCGCGCTTCCGGCAGGTCAAGATCATCGCCTGCGGCACCAGTTGGCACGCCGGACTGGCCGGCAAATTCATGATCGAGAGGCTCGCCCGGATCCCGGTGGAAGTCGATTACGGCAGCGAGTTCCGTTACCGCGACCCGATCGTTACGGACGACACCCTGAGCGTGGTGATCTCTCAATCCGGCGAAACCGCCGATACCCTCGCGGCGCAGCGCGAAGCCAAGCTGAAAGGCTCCAAAACACTGGCCATTTGCAACGCCGTTGGTTCCATGGTCACGCGCGAAGCCGCCGGCACCATCTACACCCACGCCGGGCCCGAGATCGGCGTGGCTTCCACCAAAGCCTTCACCAGCCAGTTGACGTCCCTGTTCATCCTGGCGATGTACCTCGGGCAAGCCAACGAGTCCCTGGATGACAGCGCCTCCCGCTGCATGGTTCAGGAGTTGCTCCATATTCCCGGCAAGCTCGAAACCGTGCTGTCCCGCGATGCCGTGTACGAGGCGCTGGGCCGCGAACTCTACCATTCCACCGATTTCCTGTTCCTCGGCCGCGGCGTGCATTTCCCCATCGCCCTGGAAGGGGCGCTCAAACTGAAGGAAATCTCCTACATCCACGCCGAGGGCTACCCCGCCGGCGAGATGAAGCACGGGCCGAACGCGTTGATCGATGAGAAGCTGCCTGTGGTGGTGCTCGCCACGCACGATCCCGCCAACCGCGAGAGCCGCGTGCTCTTTGAGAAAACCATCTCCAACATCCAGGAAGTCAAGGCGCGGGAGGGCATCGTAGTCGCCCTGGTCACTGAAGGCGATCAGGAAGTGCACCGCTTCGCCGACCACATCATCGAAATCCCGCCTGCTTCGGATCTGCTGTCGCCGATTCTGGAGATCGTCCCGCTACAACTGCTGGCTTATCACATCGCCGTCCGCCGCGGCTGTGACGTAGATCAGCCCCGCAACCTCGCCAAGAGCGTTACAGTAGAGTAGCCTAGTCGGGCCGGCCGGCTGGGCACGGTTTCGGACCTTGTCGCCGGTGTTTTTCTCCCCCATAATGAACCGCGGAGGTATTTATGAGTACAAAAGCGACATTGCGCTTCGCCGGCCGCATCGCCATCGTGGATCTGGAAGGCCGCCTCACGCTCGGCGAAGGCTCCGGGCTGGTGCGCAGCAAGATCAAGGAAGTGGTCAACGCCGGCCACAAGCATATCCTGCTGAACCTCCAGGGCGTGAACTATATCGATAGCGCGGGCTTGGGCGAACTCGTTGGTTCCTACGCTACCGTAAGCAACCTGGGCGGGGAGGTCAAGCTGCTGAACACTCAGGCCAAGGTCCGCGACCTGCTGCAAGTGACCAAGCTGTACACCGTGTTTCCCAGCTTCTCCGACGAAACCGAAGCAGTCCAGAGTTTTGGCACGGTATCCGCGGCGTAGTTCAACCTGGCGCACCTCCACCGGCGACCCGCGAGACGGCATTCACCAGCTTGCGATAGGGAATCTTTTCATAGCTCTCAAAGCTGAGCCATTCTCCCTCGCGCCAACTGGAGTAATACCAGCGCGCCACCAGCGCCAGGTATTCCTGCCGTTCCCGTACCGTGATTTTGCGCGGGACCACGCGCGCAAAGGTCTCCCGCAGCTTCCAATCCAGCGACACCGTCTTCCCTTCCTGTACTTCGAAGCTGAACCGCTGCGGTTCTTGCCAGTCGCCTTCGCGAACGAACCACATCTCCACCGCATCCGCCGCCATCGAGCGCGTAATCGCTACGCCGTTCAGCCGGTCGACGTCGCGTGCCAGTTCGTCTCGCAGCTTCAAGACTTCCTGCACCTTTTCCAGCCGTTTGTGCTGGCGTGCGGCCTCTTCAAACTGCATCTCCTCGCTCAGCCGGTCCCGCGAATGCCCGATCGCGTCCACGAGCGACCGCCCATCTGTACGCAGAAACTCCATCACGCGAGCCACCTCGCGCCCGTATTCCGCCGCTCCCACCACTTGCTGGCAGGGGCGCAAACACATCCCCATTTCCCCGTAGATGCACCCCGGATGCTCGGGCGAAGGAACCAGATCCTCCTGGCAGCGCCGCATCTGGAACAGATCCAGAAACTGCGATTCGAACCGTTCCGCTGAAGCGCGCGACCGGAACGGCCCGAAAAACAGCCCAGCCGAGCGCGTAAGGTGAGTGGTGATGTGGCTCCGCGGAAATTCGTTGCTAAGCACGATCTTGACGTACGGCGGCATCCGCAGTTTCAGCAGGTCCAGGTAGGTTTCCGGAAAGTGCCGCCGTCCCTGTTCGTACAGAGCCACGCTCGATTCAAACGCCGAGCCGGTCAACTGGTACTCGATCCTCTGCACCGTGTGCCGCAGGTTGAGCAATCGCGACGGCCGCTCCCGCTCCTTCAACAACCGCAGCAAGCGCCGGCGCAGCAACCCTGTCTTCGAAAGATACGGCTCCCCGTCCTTCGGCCACAGTACAAACACCGCCGGGCTGTTAGGCAACACCTCGATCGCCGCATCCAGTTGCGCGAGATCCTCCCCGACTTCAATGACGGTCATCACTGATAGAGACGCTCGCGAGTGGCGTTCATGGGTTCAAAATAACACCGTCTGCGCCTCTCAAGTTCTGGTTTGGTTCTCGTGTTCCTCAGCTCCGCGTCTCGGCGTCTCGGCGGTGAGTATTCTTGATTTTCGATACAGCTCCCTACGCTATATTTGAACTTGGTCTCCCCCCATGGGCCGCATCCGCATTCTCCCCGACCAGGTCGCCAACAAAATCGCCGCCGGAGAAGTGGTCGAGCGTCCCGCTTCCGTAGTCAAGGAACTCCTCGAAAACTCTCTCGACGCCGGCGCCACCGACTTGCGCGTCGAGGTCGAATCCGGCGGCCGCCGCCTCATCCGCATCACCGACGACGGCTGCGGCATGCTCCGCGACGACGCGCTCCTGGCCTTCGAGCGCCACGCCACCAGCAAGCTCCGCGACGTCAAAGATCTGCTCTCGATTGCGACCCTGGGGTTTCGTGGCGAGGCCCTGCCCTCCATCGCGTCGGTATCCCGCCTGCTCCTCGAAACTCGTTCCGCCGACGAAACCACCGGCACACGTATCGAAATCGCCGGGGGCAAGATGCTGCGCTGCGAAGAAGCCGCGCTCGGGGGCGGCACCGTCGTCACCGTTCGCGATCTCTTCTACAACGTCCCAGCGCGCCGCAAATTTCTGCGAACCGAGCAGACCGAGCTGGCACACATCGCCTCCCTGGTCACACACTACAGCCTCGCCCATCCGGACAAGACCTTCCGTCTCGCCAGCGGCCCAACTGAACTGCTGCATGTCACGCCCGCCGCCACCCTCAAAGAGCGCGTCTACCAGGTTTTCGGCAGCCAGGTGCTCGAAGAACTTGTGGACATCGGCGCCCGCGAGCGCGACCTTTTCCTCCCGCCGGCCAGCGTGCCCCCATCGGAAACCATCGCCGAATATCAGCGCGAGCGCGGCCCCGAAGATGATCCGCCCACGCGAACCTTCCGCCTCACCGGTTTCTTTTCCCGCCCGCAGGTGCAAAAGGCCAACCGCAATTCCATCTTCATCTTCGTCAACGGCCGCCTCATCCGCGACCGCCTGCTGCTGCACGCGCTCTCCTCGGCGTATCACAACCTGATCCCGCCGTCCGCTTACCCGTTCGCGCTCCTGTTCCTGGAATGCGCTCCCGAAGAGGTGGATGTCAACGTGCACCCGTCGAAAACCGAGGTCCGCTTCCGGCACGGCAGCTTCGTCCACGATTTCGTCCGCGACACTCTCCGCGACCGGTTGATGGAAACGCGCCCCGCTCCTACTTTTTCCCCGGCGGCGCCGACCACCGATCTGCCGAGTCGCGCTCCCAGCCCCCAACCCGCTGCCCGCCTCCCCTACTCCGAATTCAGCCAGATGCTCGAAAACGAAGCGCCGGCCGCCGTGGACTCCGTGCTGCCTGAACCGGCGCATCGTGAATCGCCGCTTCCCGGCTTCACCCTCCGTCCCACCGCCGGCCCCGCTCCGCGCCTCGATTTCACCGCGCCGCCGCTCGAAGTCACCCCCGGCCCGCCACCCTCCGGAAAACTGTCGCGCCACCTCGACGCACACGGCGAATTCCCCGCCGAAGCCATCCCGCCCCCCGAGATGTCGCTCTCCGTTCTTTCCGACCTGCGCCCCCTCGGTCAGATCCACGAGAGCTTCATCATCGCCGCCGGCCGCGACGGCCTCTGGATCATCGACCAGCACGTAGCCCACGAGCGCATTCTCTTCGAGCAGGTGCTCAAACAGCGCGCCGCCGGCCGCGTCGAAATGCAGCGTCTGCTGATGCCGCTGATTCTCCAGCTCACCTCGGAGCAACAAATCGATTACGCACGCATCGCCGACGAGCTGCACGACTCCGGATTCGAAACCGAACCATTCGGCAACCGCACCATCGCCGTGAAAGCTGCGCCGGCCAGCGTCGGCGCCGCTGACCTGGAGAAAATCCTGTTCGAAATCCTGGAGATCGCCGAAACCGAGCTGCGCGGCGCCTCGCTCGACGACCTCCGCCGCAACATCTGCGCCTCCATCGCCTGCCGCGCCGCCATCAAGATCAACACCCGCCTCGATGCCGCGAAGATGGAATGGCTTCTGCGCGCCCTGGCTGCGACCGATTGCCCAATGAGCTGCCCCCACGGGCGGCCAATTGCCATGCATTACTCCACGCGTGAAATCCTGAAGGCTTTCCATAGGCTGTAAACAAAAAGCTCCAAGCTCCTCCGTACCGGGCTGGCGGGCCTGCTAGAATGCAGAAGTTTGATCACAAATCTACTTTGGAGAGTTCTGAGATGAGCCGTACGCGGTTAACGAGTATTTCGGCTGTCGCCGGCGCGATTCTACTGTTGCATCCCGCGGCGCATGCCGGCGATAAGGCGCTGATGCACTGCTTCGCCTGGACCCCGGTCAAGGACGCCACCCCGGCCGATTGGGAGGCTTTCTACAAAGCCAGCGATGCGCTGCCAAAGAAAATCAAGGGCATCATCAAAATCTGGTACGGCAAGCTGAATGCGCCGCTCAGCCAGGTTTCGCTCGGCAACATCGACAACGCGACCTTTCAGAAGTACCGCAACGGGGAGACCGTGACGGTGCCGGTCAGCCGCATGGCGCGCGAGTACGGCATGTGCATGGAAATGACCAACGCCGCGGTACTGAAGGCTTACGATACGGATCCGTATCACAAGATCTGGACGGATGCGTATGCCAAGGTCCGGGTGGAAGGCACGACCACATTCGACATCCTCGGCCAGTAGGGCCGGCCGGCGCGAACCCGGGCTTACTCTCCTTTCAGAGCGAGTACCGGCGGAATGCGAGCGGCGCGAGGATCTTATGAGGCGCTAAAGTAAATTCAGAAACAGTGGCCGCCGCTGCCCTATGGAAACCGGCTCTCTAGCAACCATCCGCGAATACGTGACGACCAGTTACGAACCCGATTGCGACTACGTCGACGGAACGATAGAAGAGCGGAACTCGGGAGAATACGACCACGCCCACCTGCAGGCGACCGCGACTTCCTACCTGGGAAACCACAGCAGAGAGCGGGGCATTATCGTCCTTCTGGCACCGCGAATCCAGGTGTCGCCGACGCGCTTTCGCGTCCCAGACGTCTGCGTCATTCTGACGGACCATCCCAAGGAACAGATTTTCCGCACGCCGCCGTTCATCTGCATCGAAATCCTCTCTCCGGAGGACCGTCTCTCGCGCGTGCAGGAGAAGATGAACGATTACCTCTATTTCGGAGTGCCCTACGTATGGATGCTCGACCCCGCGACCCGCAAAGCCTACCGCTGGACCACCAAGGGCATGCATGAAGTGGCGGAACTCCGCACTGAAAACCCCGAAATCGTGGTCCCCCTTCCAGCCCTACTCGCCGACTAGACACATGCTTTAGCCTGTGCAATTTGAGATACTGGCGTCTCAGGAGGGGCCTCCATGACCCGCAGAATCGCCCTCGCACTGGCCGCCGTTGCCGTTATCGCCGTAAGCGCTCAGCAAACGCAGCGCCCGCGCACCAATGCCGCCGACGCCGGCGACGCCGAATCCGCGCCGCGTCCCGCCAACCAGACCATGAAGCAGTTGGTTCGCGGCACCGATTACGCCGCGGCGTCCATGATGCCCCAGGCCACCCTCGCCGCCGAGCACGTGTTGCGCGCCGGCGGCAACGCGTTCGACGCCATCGTCGCCGGTCAGGCCGTGCTGGGCCTCGTGCAGCCCGCCATGAACGGCATGGGAAGCGACGCCACCCTCCTCGTTTACGACGCCAAGGCTCAAAAGGTCTTCTCCATCAACGCCGAGGGCACAGCTCCCAAGCTGGCCACCATCGAGTGGTACAAGACCAACAAAGACGGCAAAATCCCCGTCAACGATTCGCTGCTCGCCGGCACGGTTCCCGGTGTGATGGATGCCTGGTACATCCTGCTCTCACGCTGGGGCACCAAGAGCTTCGCCGAGGTTCTGCAGCCTGCCATCGATCTCGCCGAACGCGGTGTCCCCATCGCGCAGGCCTTCAATTCGCCGCAACTCACACGGCTCTTCCCCAAGTACCCCTCCACCGCCAAGCTCTACGGCACGCCAGACGGCCAGCGCTGGAAGGATGGCGACGTCTGGAAGAATCCCGACCTCGCCCGCACCTGGCGCCGCCTCATCGAAGCCGAGAAAGAGGCCGCCCCCAACGGCCGCCAGGCCGCGTTGAAAGCCGCGCGCGACCGCTTTTATAAAGGCGACATCGCCCGCGAAATGGCCAAGTTTTCCGAAGAAAACGGCGGCCTGTTCCGCTACGAGGATTTTGCCGAGTACACGGCCAAGGTGGAAGAGCCCGTCTCCACCACCTACCGCGGTTACACGGTCTACAAAAACGCTTCTTCCAGCCAGGGACCAGCCGAACTCTTCGCGCTCAACATGCTTGAAGGCTATGACCTCAAGAAGATGGGGCTCAACTCCCCCGACTTCATCCACACCTCCGCCGAAGCCATGAAGCTCGCCATGGCCGATCGCGACACCTATCTCGGCGACATGGACTTCATCAAGATCCCGTACAACGGCCTGCTCTCGAAAGAGTACGCCGCCGAGCGCCGCAAGCTGATCGACCCGGCGGTTGCCTCCGGCGATTTCCGCCCCGGCAACGTGGCGCCATTCGCACCCGACTGGACGCCCGTCAACTACCCGCGCGACGTCAATCTGCTGGGCAATGCCGATCACACCGGCGACACCAGCTACATCGCCGTGGTCGATCACGACCGCAACATGATTTCCTTCACGCCCAGCTTGCACAGCGCATTCGGCACGAAAATCGCGATCGCCGGCCTCGGTTTCATCTTCAATTGCCGCGGCGATTACTACTCGCTGGTCCCGGGCCACGCCAACGCGCTCGCGCCCGGAAAGCGCCCGCGTAGCACGCTACAAGGCAGCCTGGTGATGAAGGACGGAAAACCATTCATGGTCACGGGCAGCCCGGGCGCCGACGACCAGTGCATGCGCACCATCCAGACCTTGATCAACATAGTGGATTTCGGCATGGACATGCAGCGTGCCATCGAATCGCCGCGCTGGGCCACCCGCAGCTTCCCGGCCTCGCCTTTCCCCCACACCATGTATCCCAACGACCTGTGGTTGGAGAGCCGCATTGCAGACGAAGTGCGCGCCGAACTGGCCAAGCGCGGCCACAAAGTGACCATGCGCGGCCCCTGGTCGATGAACGACAGCGCCGGCATCCTGATCGACTACGCCACTGGTACCGTCACCGCCGGCGCCGACCCGCGGACCTCCGCCCTGGCCTTAGCCTGGTAAGCCACGTCGCCCTCTG
>Ga0335081_10021946_pt1 | contig 10329 bp, 6 predicted proteins | sample Lox_Sample_35_FD_206713 | JGI IMG/M metagenome (GOLD analysis project Ga0335081, IMG submission 206713) | Soil microbial communities from Loxahatchee National Wildlife Refuge, Florida, United States - Lox_Sample_3.5 | ecosystem: Environmental > Terrestrial > Soil > Wetlands | place: USA: Florida...
TTGGACGAGCTCTTCGAAGATATGCACACCGACATCAGCTATCGTCAAGGGCGACTCACGATTCACACCGACAGTTATTGGGATGGGAAGAAACGCCGACGAGGCATATTGCTTGTGCCCTCGATCTTTTCTTCGCCTGACGTGTTTCTTACAGTGCGGCCACCGTGGCAACCGACCATTGTGTTTACCGCTCGCGGGATCGCGGATCTGTGGAGCGATTCAGCCCGAACATCGCCGGACAGTTTGAAAATGCTGGTGGGCACGTCCCGTGCGAACGTGATGACCCGCCTGTACAAGCCCCAGACGACGGTCGAAGTGGCCAGTGCGCTCGGCGTGTCTCCCGCCGCTGCCTCAGAACAGATGACGAAGCTTTGGCGAGCAGGCGTCCTGGAGCGGACACGAATTGGCCAACGCGTGTTCTATGCACTCAACGAGAAGGGCAAGTCCTTTATCTCTGCCTTGCATAAATAGAACCCGCTCCCCGCAACTGTTTCCTCCTTCGTGATTCGGCTATAACCGAATTCATTGCAAGCCTACCCGCGCAAAGATAAAAGTGCTCAAACCGAAGCTGGATTCTCGCCTTATGGGGACAAGTTCACAGGAGGGTACACCAACATGGTGACTCTGGAAGATGCTCGTCGTGTCATCGCGGCCGCCGAGAACAAGGCAAAACAGATTGGTCAGCCGAGGCCACTCACTCGCAATCGGGAGGACAGTTCTTTGGAATCCATGCCTCGAATAACGGAAAGATCATGATCTTCGCCGGAGGCATACCGCTGAAACGTGATGGCAAGGTCCTGGGCGCAATTGGGGTGAGTGGGATCAGGGGAGCAGGACCACGCCGTGGCAGAAGCCGGCGTAGCCGCTTTCTAGTTCAAACGTCAGAGGGGAGCCTTTCGATGGCCAGCAATCGTGGAGTCGCTTACATCAAGCCCGGCGTCGTGGAAGTGCGCGGCATTGACTTCCCGAAGCTAGCCTTGGGGAACCGCAAGTGTGAACACGGGGTGATTCTGAAGATCCTGGCTACCAGTATCTGCGGGAGCGACCAGCACATGGTGCGTGGCCGAACCTAACTGGAGCTACTGATGACGAACGGAAAAGTGAAAGTTGGAATTATCGGATCTCAATTTCAGGGGGATATTCATGCTTGCGCGTTCAAAATCGCGCCGGAAGAAGCCGAAGTCGTGGCGGTGGCGTCTCCGACTCCGGGGAATGCGGCGGCACTAGCCAAGAAGTATGGGATACCACGCGTCTTCACCGATTATCGGCAGATGTTGCAAGAGCCGGACATCGAAATGGTGACGATTGCAGCACCCAATCATCTTCACGCACAGATGACGATCGATTGCGTCCAAGCAGGAAAGCACGTCGTTTGTGAAAAACCGCTCGCGATGACGATCGCAGAAGGCGAGCAGATGGTTGATGCAGCCAGGCGGCACGGAGTGCTGCTGATGTATGCGGAGGAACTTTTTTTCACGCCCAAGTTTCTAAAGGCCAAAGAAATGGCGGACGCGGGGGCCTTCGGCAAGGTGCACCTGGTAAAGCAGAGCGAGAAGCACTTTGGGCCGCACAGTCCATGGTTTTGGGACGTGAGCTGCTCCGGTGGCGGGGCCCTAATGGACCTCGGCTGTCACGGCATCGCGTTTTGCTATTGGTTTCTGGGACGTCCAGCCATTATGTCCGTGTACTGCCAGATGGGAACTTATGTACACGCAGACAAAACGCAAGGGGAAGATGACTCGCTCTGCATTCTGAACTTTGCTAACGGTGCCGTCGGGCTGGTGGAAAACAGTTGGGCACGACGCGGTGGAATGGACGATCGCATCGAAGTGTACGGTGATGCCGGCGTGAGCTACGCCAATCTTCATATGGGCAACGCATTACCCACGTACAGCGAGTACGGATATGGCTACGCGGTGGAGAAGGCGCCAACCACAAAAGGTTGGACCTATCCGGTGTTTGAGGAGCTATGGAATTATGGCCTCCCCCAGGAGATGGCGCACTTTTCGCGCTGTGTTCGCGGCAAGGAGCAGCCACAGGCAACCGGAGAAGACGGACTGGTCGTCCTCGAGGCGTTGTACGCGGCGTACGCTTCGGCGGGCGAGGGCAGGAAGATCGACCTCCCGTTTCGCCCGAAGGCGGTCAAGAAACCAATTGACCTTTGGCTGAACAGCAATTTGCTGCAGCAATCTTCGCTGAAGGCGAGGAATGGAAATACCCAGAAGGAACTGCGCTGATGCTGTCGACTTCGCACCTTGGTCTCATGCCAGTCGCCAGACATTCATTGCGAGGCTTCCTCCGGCCATCCCTTCAGCGACCAGCCGCGCGCAAAGCTTTGTGTGGTTCCACGGAGCGGCGGGCAGGTTCAACGGCTAACTGGCCCTCGACAACAATAGGAAAGGCTTGTCGGGTAGCGGGACCATCAAGGCCATCCGCTGTAAGGCGTGCCGTGTACGTGCCGGCAAGTGTGTAGGCGTGACTCTGTTTGGAGCCCTCTGCGGTAATGCCATCGCCGAAGTCCCAATGATAGGCCAATGCCGGCACTCCATTTTCAGATGCGCGAGCGGAAAAGGCGATCACCTCCGCGATCTTTGCATTGGTCGGCACGTCGGCCGTAATTGTGGGCGGTGCAGCTGGCTTCGAGCCATCAATGATCTTGACCAAACGGACCGAGTGTGGCGGTTGGTCTTTCAGAGCGATCGCCCCACCGTCATAAGCCATGGGTCGATCATTGTCCAACGCATCGTGAAGTTCAAGGTGCTCGCCGTCGCGAATGCCAAGCTCTGACGGCTTGAAAGCATGAGTCAGCACCTTGTCCGTCCAGTTAAACACCGCCAGCATCGATTGCCGGTCGTCTTCTCGCAAGAAAAAAACGCTTGGCTGCTCATCCTCGGGAAGATATGTCATGAGATCCATCGGAGTCGCAGCCCGACCGAGCTTGGCCATTTGCAGGAGAGTTGTATTGGTAACCAGCGCCAGACGTTCCGGTTCCGCGCCTAACGTTGGGAGATCGTCGCCTATCTCATACTTGCCCCCTGAGAGCGCCGCAACGACGATGGATGCCCTCGCTTCGTCCAGAGTTAACGGAGCTGCCAGTTTGCCTTGGACCATGTCCATCGGTACCGGCTGCTCTTGCACGTCGAAACAGTCCGGGTCGTTGATCCAAAGATTGCCGTGATCGTAGTAATGCGCCGCGATGCCAGGGGCTGCCTCTTTGGTAGAAGCAAATGTGTGCGCGGTATCCTGAGAAATGCGGCCGGTCTCAACGAACCCAGCAACGCCCAAGTAAGGAGCACCCTGCCCTATCAGCATCAAATCGTTACCGGCTGCATCTTTGATGAGTCGCAACAAGATCCTGATCGCTTCCAGAGCGGTGGTGTTTGGACGGTAGCGGTATCCTTCAAGCGCGGTTAAATCCATGCCGTCGATGTCAAGCGTGCGCCACCCCCAATCGTGCACCAATGTTTGATAGGTCTGCCGGATGTACTCTTGTGCTCCCGGATGTGTGACATCGAGTATGAAATCGCCGCCTTGCTTGTTGACCAGCCGTATCGGCTTGCCCGAGGCGTTATGCAACAGCCATTCCTTGTGATGCAAGTAGACCCACGAGTGCACTGATACATGAAACGGGACCACAAAGCCGCCCACTGTGAGTCCCAAGCGGGCAATATCCCGGGATACTTCTCTCACTCCGTGGGGAAACGCAGCACCATTCGGCGTAGCAAACTCACCGGTCGCGTACGCGTAACCAGGTTCTATATGAAAACAGTTGAATCCTGCTGACTTCAGATGTTGGGCCAGCCACTGTGCATTGCTCCAGACGTACCCTGCGGTAATTTGGTCGTCGTACACCTTTTCACTCTCCCAACCCATCAGGCAGGCTGACGCGCTTGGCGGCGAAAATGAGCGTCGCAAAGCCGCGCCATAGGATTCGAATTGAGCGTGATAATCATCTCCTGTAGCGAACAGCAGTCGTTCTGAGCTCATCGTCTTTCCAGGAGAAAGAGGCAGGCTCAACTCGATGCGGTCCTCCTCTGGCATGACTCTGAGGTGAGAAGTTTCCGCGGTGAGCAGCACTTCTGTGGTCCCCGTCGAATCAACGTTGAACGAAGCGACCTTGGCGTCGCTTCCCCGCCCCTCCACTTGAAGACGCAAAATGGTTACAAGGCGCTCGGCTGTAAGCGCACCGAAGAGCAAGCTCCGCCCACTCTGCCGGTTGTAGATGAGCTGGCTCCAGATTCCGCGGTGCATTCCTTCGGGAGCTTCGTCGAGGTCATAAATCCGTTGTGTCGTCGTGTCCGTACTGAAATTCTCAGAAAGCACGCGATCACGGTTATCCGGGCCGCCGAGATCCACCAATCGCTGTCCGGTCGCCTCCATGCTGCGGAGGCTCTGGACAGTTACACTCTTTCCGGTCTGGTTCCGGACTTTAACTTCGATTTCTCCGTAGGGAAGCTCGTCATAGAGCCGCACAAAACAGAGCAGGTCGGGCTCAGGCAAACCCGTTGCTTCCAGCTTGATTTGCCATCCTGCGCCGAAGTTGTTTTCAAAGCGCGATTCCGAACTTGTGTGCCTCGGATACTGGGTAGACTTTATCCATTGATGATTGATCTTCGCGCCGAACATGGAGCGGATTACTGGATGATCGTCCTTGGCGGCCCAAATCTCGTAGGCGCCGTCCCGCTCTCCGGCCGTCACGACGAGCTGTTGATTTTGTATGGACAGACTGGTTGCGGCGGCGTACAGCGATAACGCAAATACAAAACTGACCGCTACGCTTGCGGTTGCCAGTGCGCCATATGGCCTTACTGTCTTCAAGGATATTCCCGCCGGGTACCTGGCTCGAAATAGCGCCGGGGCGGCCCGATTTCCTGCAGCCCGTCGACCACGATAGAGAAACTCTTGTCGTATGAAATGCCGTCAACTCCGTCCACCACGAGTTTCACAGCATATGTGCCGGCGAGGGTATAAGTGTGGCTCACAGCTTGCCCATCCGCTTGAATCCCATCTCCATAATCCCAGTGATATGCCAGAGCCGGAACGCCGTCGTCCGCAGGCCGCGCAGAAAACGTCAAATCTTGGCGGACTTTTGCATCGGTGGGCACATGGGCCGTGATTGTAGGCGGCGCGGCCGGTTTGGAAGCATCGATGATCTTGATCAAGCGGACCGAGTGCGGTGGCTGGTCGTTCAGAGTAATCGCCTCATCGTCGAAGAGGATAGGGCGATCGTTCCCCGGCGCATCGTGATCCAGCGCGTCGCGCAACTCAAGTTGCTGACTTTTGGGAACTCCAAGTTCGGCGAGCCTTAACGAGTGAGTTCGTGGCTGCTCTGTCCAGTTAAATACCGCCAATATCCACTGTCGCGAATCTTCCTGCAGGACAAAAATGCTGGGTAACTCGTCTTCGGCCTGGTAGGTCATCAGGTCAAGCGGCTTGAACGCGCGACCAAGCTTCACGAGCTGTAACAAATCGGGATTGGTGACCAATGCGAGGCGGTCGGGCTCGGACGCCAATGTGGGCAAATCATCGCCGATCTCAAACATACCTCCACTAATGGCTGCGAGCACAATCGACGCCTGGGCTTCGCTCAGCGTAAGCGGTCGTTGAATGTCTTTCTTATTGACCTGCCGCGAAATGTTAAACGCATCCGGATCGCTGACGAAAAAATTCCGATTCATGTAATAACGGGCTGCGATGGCGGTCGCGGAGGCGCGCGTATCGGAAAAAGCATGCGCGATATCCTGTGAGATTCTGCCCTCGTCCACGATGCCGACCGGGTTCAACATCGTGCTTCCGTCTTTATCTAATAGGACGTCGTCTCCTACGGCTTCGCGGATGATTCTCAGTCCAATTCTCTGTGCTTCCAGCGCAGTGGTGTGTGGCCGGTGATAATAACCTTCGATAGCGGTGCTGTCCATGAAGTCGAGCTTTATGTAACGCACGCACCACTCCCTGACCAGCGTGTGGTAGGTCTCGCGCAGATATTCCTGGGCACCCGGATGCGTGGTATCAAGCACGAAGATGTCCTGGCCTTCCTGCGCAATGGTCTTCCTCATGATTCGGAGCGGCGCCCCGCGCGCATTGCGGACGAGCCATTCTTTGTGGTGTTCTGCGACCCAGGCGTGTTCTCCCACATAAAAAGGAGCGGTCCAGATCCCCACTTTGAGGCCCAGTCGAGACAGGTCCTGGGTTAGCGGACGCATGCCTCGGGGAAAACGCGACGCATTCGGCGTCATAAACTCACCCGGAGCGTATTCGTACCCCGAGTCGATGTGGAAGAACTCGTAGCCGGCCTCTCTCAGATGTTGGGCCAGCCACCGCGCGTTGGTCAAAATGTTGCCTTCATTGATCTCGCGGTACCAGGCGGTCCAACTCCACCAGCCCATCAGATTACTCGAACCCACTCGCGCGCTATACAGCTTGCGGATGGCAGCTCCGTAAGCTTCGAGTTGGGCGTGATAATCGTCTCCAACAGCGAACATCAGACGTTCGGAGTGCAGCCGGGCGCCGGGAGCAACCGGTAGACTCAGCTCGATTCGATCTTCTTCGCTGGGCGCATCGGGAAAAAGCGAACGAGACTGTATTTCGGTCGTTCCTGTTGACTCGATGGTGTACGTAGTCGCCCGGGGGTTGCTTTGGGCTCCATTAGTCTGAAGCGTGGCGACAGTGAGAAAGCGATTTGTGGTCAGTGCTCCGACGAAAAGGCTCTGTTTGCTTTCGCGGTTATATATAAGTTGGCTCCCCACCGCGCGGTGTTGCCCTTCTGGTAATTGCCCCAAGTCGTAGATCTTCAGATTGGGGCGATTTTCGCCGAAACTATCCGAGAGAACACGGTCGCTGTTCTCTTCCCCGCCCAGGTTAACGATGGGTTTGCCGACCGCCTCCAAAACGCGGATGCGCTGCACGTTGACTGTAGCGGACGCGCGGTTCTGAACTTGAACCTGGATGTCACCAAACGGCAACTTGTCGTAGAGGCGCAACACGTAGTGCAAATCAATGCGGCTAGGTAGGCCAGTGAACACAACAGTGATTTGATGACCTGAGCCGAGCGCGTCTTCGAACTCGCTCTCAGAAATTTCGCGGTTGGGATAATCGGTCGATTTGATCCAGGCGTGGTCGATTTGCGCAGCAACAATCGCCTCGACAACCGAAAGAGCCGAGCCTTTCGCTCGGATTTCGTAGGTGCCGTCTCGAGAGCGAACTGTTAGCACCATCTGGGAATTGGCGAGTTGTACGTCGTTTGCGAAGGCCAACGAAGCTAGAGCACACACCATCCCGCATGCCATCGCGATTATCGTGGCCGTGCGGTGCAGCCTTGTGAGCGGTGAACTTTGTTCCACCTGAGCCCGTCGCCATACCGAGCGATGACAGAAGATTAATGCCAACCAGGCGGCCATGTCTTGATGTGCTCCGGTTCTATGCGCGACTATACGACACGAAATGGCGGCACGAACCCGAATCACTTTGATCGCTCTGATCAGGGGAGACAAGTCATTCGGGATTCGCCGAACGAGATTCGCCCGTATGGTGAGTTCCTTGGTGGCAATTTCAGGCGTTGCCGATTTCCTCAGCGACACGATTCGCGGATCGGCACGCCGCTTCCATGCCCCATCTCAAGTTGTCGGTGTAAGCACCTGCAAAGTGGACCCTGCCGGCCGGTTCTGTAACTGCCGGCCATAAACGAGCCAGCTCACCGGGCCGGCTGTAAACGCGTTCGCACGCTCGAGCCCAGGGATCGTCGCCCCAGCTGTGGATGACTGCCTGCTCGATGTCTTCGGATTTTCCCGGATAGAGTTTGCGAAAGGCGGCAAGAGCGTCATCAGCGGAAGCGCCGTTCAGGGCCGTTCCGACAAGCGCCGCGCGAGTAGTTTCAACGTCCTCTGCCGTCCTCCACAACTGACTCAGGTTGGGGTCCGCCCACACCCAGTTCACACTCTCTTTGTCCTTCAACCAGAAGGGCGAACGTGACTGGAATACGACCCTGGAATACATGTCATACCCGACGTTATGAATCGCGTAGGCCTTCGACTCAGGCCACGCAGGACTCACGGCAATCTGGCGTAGCATGTGGGCATTCATACAACACACAAGATAGTCAGCCTCCATTGCCGATTCCTTCGCGAATTCGCGAAACCGAACGCGAACTCCGGTTTCGCCACACTCGATCGCGGTCACCGGCGCTCCTAGATGCACTCGCTCTCCCAGCTTCTTGGCGAAGGTGTCGGGCAACACCTGATTGCCGCCCTTGAGCCGATATACGGCGAGAGGAGGCGCAGGTACGCCCCGTTTCTTGAGGATGGCGTAGTGCCACACGTTATTGAGAGCGGAGCCCGCATTTCCAAAACGCTCGACCGCCGCGGGCGAAGCACCGTCCTTTTTCAACAACTCGGAAAACGTGATCTGGTCGAGCGCGTTTAGTCCGGCCGCGAAGGGATGGTATTCGTCAGAAAAGTGATCGAAGTACGGAGCCAGGTACAGAGCTTTCAGATCCCACCAATTGCCGGCGGCGAGAAAGTCTATTTCCTTTTGGTTGAAACCAAATTCGGAAAGCAGCTTGCGATCGGTGATTGCCTCTGCGTTATATCCTTTTCCTTTAACGAAGCGAATCAGATTCTCCGATTCGTTGCACCGGATCGGGGTCAGATTGAATTCTCTAACGTAGCTCCAATAGCGGTCGTAGCCCTGTTCGGCAAAGTGTTCGGCACCTACGTCGGCGTAGAGTCCATCCGCGAGAGGATCGTGAATGGTCTTCACGTGTCCGCCACTCCGCCCCGTGGCTTCGAGCAAAACCACTTCGTGCCCGCGCATCATCAATTCGTAGCCGCAGCAGAGTCCCGCCAGGCCGGCGCCGGCAATGATGATCTTCTTTGGATGGCGGGCCTGAGATCGCCGTTTTTCGTTACTCGGCCTTGAGTCCCAGGCATTGGCGGCAGGTGCTAGAACTCCCGCCACCAGCGCTGTCCCAGCGGTTTTCAACATGGTGCGCCGAGTCATTGAGCCCATGCACTCTCCCAGAGCTGCGTCGGACCAAGGTGTGGTCACACGGTTTTGCGCAAACAATTCTTAACAGGTCCTGGAATAAATATGTTTCCAGACCGCCAACCGTCAACAGCTTCGGAAAAAACCGTATAGCTTGCAAGCACTGACATTGTGGTGTGACTTTGATCGGACTCCTATGCAAGAGTGTCGCTTCTTTCTCTTGATGTTCCAGTCTGTCCTTTTTATCGGATCAGCAATCGGTGGCCACGCGCAGACGCAGCCCGTCGATGCTGCCGGCCATCACTGGTGGCAGAATGCGGTCTTTTACACGATCTATCCGCGCAGCTTTGCCGACAGTAATAATGATGGAATCGGCGACCTCAAGGGGATCACCTCAAAGCTCGACTACCTAAAGAAACTCGGAGTAGATGCGATTTGGATTACTCCCTGTTATCCGTCACCTCAGGCCGACTTCGGCTACGACGTTTCCGACTACGAGAACATCAACCCGGAGTACGGAACCTTGAGGGATTTTGACCGTCTCGAGCACGAAGCACGTAAGCGTGGCATCCGCATCATCATGGATTTTGTGATGAATCATACCTCCGACCAGCACAAGTGGTTTCTGGATTCGCGCTCTTCTCGCAGCAGTGCGTACCGTGATTGGTACATCTGGCGCGACGGCAAGAACGGAGGGCCTCCCGCCAACTGGATTTCGCCTTTCGGAGGTTCGGCCTGGAAGTTCGATCCGCTGACCGGACAGTACTACTACCACGCATTCCTCCCGCAGCAGCCCGACTTGAATTGGCGTAATCCCGCCGTGAGGCACGCCATGTTTGATGTGGCGCGCTGGTGGTACAGGCGAGGAGTCGCAGGCTTTCGCTTAGATGCCGTGGGCGCCTTGTTCGAGGATCCAAATCTACGGGACAACCTACTGCTCGGAGGCACAAACAAGAATGGCGATCCCAAGCTGCGGAAGGTCTATGACGGAATCCCCGAAAGTCATGTCGTGTTGCGAGATCTGCGCAAGGTGTCCGACGAATATTCAGGTGTTCTGATCGGCGAAACCTGGACCAAGACCATTGAAGAGCTGCAAGCGTATTACGGTCCGCACCATGACGAATTGCAGATGCCCATGGACTTCATGTTCACGATGGTGGACAAACTCTCGCCCGACGAATTCCGGAAGCAGATTGCGTGGGCCGAGACCCTGCGAGACTGGCCTGTGTACGTGATCGGCAATATGGACATTCGCCGCTCTTATGACCGTTATGGCGACGGGCACCACGACGACGCAATCGCCAAACTGATGGCGGGGCTGTATCTCACTCTGCGTGGCACTCCGATCCT
>Ga0335081_10021947_pt1 | contig 10329 bp, 9 predicted proteins | sample Lox_Sample_35_FD_206713 | JGI IMG/M metagenome (GOLD analysis project Ga0335081, IMG submission 206713) | Soil microbial communities from Loxahatchee National Wildlife Refuge, Florida, United States - Lox_Sample_3.5 | ecosystem: Environmental > Terrestrial > Soil > Wetlands | place: USA: Florida...
CGGCGGCGGTGATGGCGGTTTCGCTCCTGGTTGGCCTGGTCAGCGGACTCGTTCCTTCATATCGTGCCTCCCATCTTGGTATCGTCGATGCGCTTCGCCACATTGGCTAAACTGCAGGGCGGTCGCTCCTGACACACAAGCCCAGCTCTCCATTGACTCACTTTGTTCGCTCCGCATGGTTCGAAGCTTTTTCCGTTCATAATGCATAAGGGACTTTGGAGGAATGGCATGCTTCTCAGGTCAATCTGCGTCCTGCTGTGCATCACCGTTGCCACTTCTGTGTCGCGGGCACAAGATCCCACGAAAGTCGAGCCGCGCCACTACAAGCTCGCGTTTGAAAATGAATCGGTCGAGGTGGTCAATGTCCACTACGGACCGCACGAGAAATCGACCTTGCACGATCATCCCGGGGGCGTAGTCGTCGTGCTCACCCCAGGGCATCTCCGGTTCACTGACGAAAATGGCAAGACCCGCGAGGTCTTCGCCAAAGCTGGAGAGGCGCGTTGGTTCCCGCCTCTGAAACATAAGGTGGAGAACCTGGGCGACACTGCCTATAACGCCGTCTATATCGGGATCAAGAACCAGGCCTCGGCCCAGAACATAGCTCCGGTCGGAGAACAAGCAGGGATTCAAATCCACAAAGGGCGCGTCTCAGCGTCACGCTAGGCAGGTCCGGTAAGTTTGTAACGCGTGCGTCTAAGAGCAGGCCGGCTTATTCGCCGACGATCCATCTGTATTGCGGGTCGCTGAGCGGGACCACGCTCAGGCGGCCCTGACGGACCAGGGGAGAATCGCCAAATAGCTTCTGCGCCTTGATTTCACGCAGCGTCCTGGGTTTGGCAATCGCTTTTCCGACTTTGATTCTGACCTGCGGATTTTTCGGGTCGCTCGAATCCACCGATTCCACCATCGCCGTCCCCACCGTGCTTTTCTCGTCGCCCGTGTGATAGATCACCAGCCGCTCGCCCGGCTTCATTCCGCGCAGATGTTTCAGCGCCACGGGATTCGTTACCCCATCCCAAATTGTGCTCTTTTCCCGCAGTAGGTCGGAGAAAGAGTAAACGCTCGGCTCGGTTTTCAGCAGGTAGTTCATATGTCAATCTCCTGATCGGTAGCCTCGGCCTGCAACGCAATCTGACCTCTACCCGCCCACTATTTCGGCATCGCAAACTCATCTGCAGCGATCGGCACGTTCAGCTCCGTCTTCTCAATCTGCAACCTACTTGCGGTCGGATTGTCTTTTGGACCGCTCACGAACAGGTGCGGGAACTTGACGCCGCCTACATCGCGATAGTCTCCCACATCTTCCACGATCGTGATTACTTTCCCATTCGTCGCGCGCTCGATCTCCTCGTGAATCTCAAGGTAAGTTGTCGCATCCAGAAATTCCGTGATCGTCGTTCCCAGGTGCGTGGTGATCTTCAGCTTGTAAACCGGCTTCCCCTCTAAGTTGTCTTTGCCGACAAAATCGACCTTACTCCCTTTGTTGGCGTAGTCGAGCAGGGGTCCCTCTATCGCGTTCTCGGCCTCTTCGCGGATGTTATCGAGATCGCCGCCTTTCAGTTCCTCGGCTTTCGGAGCCTCGTCGCCTTTCTGGCTCTGCCATCCCGCTGCGCCGTCGAAAGCACGCACAATGCCGACTTCACGAACCTTGAAATCTTCCCGGATCTCGGTCGGCCGTTTTACCCGCACCGTGATCGGAGAACTGGAATCCCCAAAGCTGATCGTACCCGTCATCCGCATAGACTGAATCGCGTGCAATTTGGCCGCTCCGCCGCGGGCCGCCAGGTTCCTTGCAATCAATTCGTCCGCCGTCTGCGCCGCGCATAGCATGCTCAACGCACAAAGCGTCGCTATCGTCGTAATCCTTGCCATTCTCATTTTCGTAGGAGTCGCACGCGGGAGCTTTGGTGGATTTTACCTCTGCAATCTGACCTCTGACCTCTGACCTCTGCAATAAGGCTCTTACTTCTGCATTCAGACTTCTGACTTCTGCCTTCTCACGCGCTTCCGGTATTTGCCAACGCCTCGACCGCTTCCCACGTGGTGGGAAAGGTCATGAACAGTTTTTTCACGTTGGTAATATCCATCACCTTCAACACGCGCGGGTTCACTCCGGTCAGCACCAGGCAGCGTCCGGTCTTCTGGTGAGACACCTGGGCGCTGACCAGCGAGCCGAGCCCCACCGAATCGATATAGGGCACATTGGCCAGATCGAGGATCATGGTTTCGGCGCTCTCGTTGCGCACCATCCGATCGAAATGCGAAGATGTCTCCAGAGTCAGCGGTCCGCGGAACAGCAAAACCCGCTGCCCATCGGTCACTCCGGCATATCGCTCAACCGTCAATCCTTCGGGGGTCATGGGAGCCGATTGTAGGACACTCCGCCGCTTCTGTCATCCACAGCGCGGGTCTTTTTACAATTTCTAGGATGGGATCCGGCCTCTGCCCTCACTGCGGCGGCTTCTTCTGGTCCTGCTTCTGATCGGGGTTCTTACTCGGCTGGTCGTAAATCGAGTACTGACCTTGCGGACGTTTCAGCTTCACTGTGATCGCGACATTTGGTTTGTCGATGTTGAAATCTTCTCCATAGGTCTGAAATCCCTCCGCCAACACCTGGACGCGCAGCATGCCATACGGGATGCCATCGAAACCCGTCTTACCCTCGGTGTCAGTCTTCAATTCCATGCCGGCGCGCGCCTGTTTCCCTTTGCTGTTCACCGGATGCAGAACGATGGCAGCATTGTGCACCGGCTTGCCGTTGTAATCGCGCACAACCAGGAACTGCAGGTTGGAAAGCGGACCCTCATCTTGCGCCAAAGCTGCCACGGGGAAAGCCAGACCTGAAATCACGCACCCCAATGCGGCCAGCAAACACGCGCGCCTTACAAATCCAACTCTTTTGTTCATGAATACCCGACCCTCACCTTCAGCACCAATTCTATGCAGAGCGCGGCCATCCTGTCATTGTCCGCGCTCACTCCAGGCTACCCTGTTCGATGACAACGTTCTCCCGCACAATCAGGCGATGCGCCGCCATCTCGCGCAGCTTGGGCAATACGCGAGTCACGTGCTCATCGGTGTCGACGAAGGTGACGATGACCGGCAGATCGCCGCCTGCCTCAACCAGATGCGCAGTCCGCACCTTGCTGCGTCCCAGGAACCCGGCCACCGAATGCAGCACCACTGCGCCCGCCACATTCTCCTCCCGCAAATACTTGAGAATCTCCAGGTGCAGCGGACGGTGATGCCATGAGTCGCCTTCCGTCAGATACATGGTGACTTGCACCGCCATAGGCCCTGCCATTCTACAACCACCTCGCCAGCGCCGCGCCCGCCAGCACTGACGCCAGGCAAAGCACATTGCTGGCCACGATGTTCCATCCCACCAGCAACCATTGCCCCTGTTCGAAGAGCGCGAAGGTCTCGAAGGCGTAACTGGAGAAGGTCGTATAAGAGCCGCAGAAACCGATGGCGATCAGCCATCGCCAGCGCACATCTACCAGCATTCGCTCGCTGGCCAGGACGAGGAAGAAACCGAGCAGGAGGCTGCCGGTGATGTTGATGATCAGGGTGCCAAACGGGAAACTCGAGGCCACGCCCCTGGCGATGTAACCGCTGAGGAAATACCGGGTGCTCGCACCCGCAACCGCACCCAAGGCGATCCAAAGATATGCCACGACGGAGTTCTCCTGTCTGGTCTGGTAGGAGTCATCAGCCCAAGGGCGGTTAACGGCGAACTCCATCGCCAAAATTAAATTTATCTTGAAATGGGAACAAAGTCACGTGCCGGGTCAGCTTCATACCAAGCTTCACCACAAAGGACACGAAGGCGCACGAAGGAAGTGGTGGAAGCATTGACCTTCGTGAGACTTCGTGCCCTTTGTGGTTCCGCTTTTCCAAGCCTAAGAAAGGTTCGGAACCGCAAATCCTCAGTTCACGACCAACTGCACCGGAGTGGCCTGGTGTGAGGCAGATCCTGACGCTCCCGTGATGGTGATCGTGTATGTTCCCGCGGGAGTGCCGCCGGTGGATGCAGGAGCGCTGTTGCTATTTCCGCACGCAGGTTGCAGGAGAACAATCGCCGCGATCAGACCGACTAAGCCGCCGAGAATCCAACGCCGCCGACGGCGGCTCGCGCCCACACCCAGTCCGAGCAGGCTCAGGCCGCTCACCGGTATCCAAGTCGCATAAATCGGACCGCGAGGCCACAGACTTGAACTGCCCACGGGGCGCGGCTGCGTGGTCACATTCAATGTCGTCGTGGCCGTGCTGCTGCCCGAAATTGTCACCGGATTCGTGGTGAAGCTGGTCGTGATGGTGGAAGTTGCAGGCAGGATGGTCACGCTCATCGAGATCTGATCGGCGTAGCCTGCCCCGCTGCCGATTGGGGCAAGCGAAACAGTGTAAGAAACGGAACCGCCCGCCGTAACGGGCTGCGTAGATGGGGAGGCCGTCACCGTAAAATCGTCCACCGGCACCGAAGCCGCGGCAAACAAGGTGAACGGCCCGCCATTGAAACTCAGACTGGGCGCGACGGTCAGACTCGATGGACACACCGACGGCGGGGTACATGGCGTCACGGGTGTCGGGGTAAGCACGACAGTCACCGTTGCATCGCCGTTGGCAGCCACTGTCCCGATCGTGCAAGTCAACACGCCGCCGACCTGCGTGGGGCAAGCTCCACCCGGAGAAGCGGTCGCGTTGCCGAAGGAGAAACCCTGGCCTAAAGCGGTTCCAGTGAGTGTTCCACTGAAGACTACGTTATTAGCTGCTTCTGGACCGTTATTGGTCCACGTAAACGTGAAGGTCTCCTGGTTGCCCATGTTGCCGGGATTCGGGCTCACGGATGGGCTGTTAGCGGCGTAAACAAATGAACTGGAGTTGGTGATTTTCGATACGAAGGCGTCCCGGGTGCCGGCCAACCCTGCCTGATAAGGATTCACCGTCGGAAAATTTCCCGATTGGGTGTCGCCGGCGACATAGGTCCCGTTGAAAGTGTCAATCGCGATTCCAGTTCCCTCATCGAAAGCGCTGCCGCCCAACCAAGTCAGATAACTGCCCGCGGCGCCGGTGCTGGTGATTAGCCCGACGAATGCATCGGTATTGCCTGCATAACCCTGGAGAGTGCCGGTCACGATCGGAAAAGATGAGGAGGTGGTCGAGCCAGTCACGTGCGCGGTCGAGGTCGAATCGGCCACGATCGCGCGGCCGATATCCTCTCCCGATCCCCCGAGGTAAGTGAAATATGCAAGGGGATAGATGCCTAAGTTCAATGGTCCAAGTTTGGCGATAAAAGCATCACCGCCGGTACCAGGATTCGGCTGAAATGACAAGGTCGGCGACGGATTGTTCCAATCAACGGAGAAAGTTTCCCCTGTGACGTAGGAATTATCGCTGGTGTCGACGCCCACGGCCAGCCCGACATCGTTGTCGCTGCCGCCGAGAAACGTCGAATACACCAAGCCCCCCACACCGACGATGTTCGGATTGATCTTGGCGACAAAGGCATCCAAGTTGCTCGGAGCCGGATTTGTGCAACTTGCGTTTTTGCCGGGCTCGTTGAGGCAGATTTGCTGGGCGTTCAGAAGCGGGAATGCAAAAGAGCCGACGCCCTGGAAATTCGAGGCGCCGGTGAAGTACATATTTCCGGTCGAATCGATTGCGATGCCGCCGCCGACGGTTGTGGCCGTCGTGGGATTGCCGCCGCCAAAGTACGTGGAATACGCCATGCTACCGAACCCGTTACCGGCGGTGTTGATTTTGCTGGCGAAGAACTGGCTCGTACCGCCGCCTGAGGCGGTCTGGAACCCAGTGGCGGACGCGGGAAACCCGTTGGCCACGGCATCGGTGGAGGTCGTCGTTCCAGTGACAAATGCATTGCCGCTATTGTCGATAGCCAATCCGGTGACGGTATCAGTGCCATTACCCGACAAATAGCTTGAATAGCTCAGGCTGTAGGTCGAAAGCAGAAGGCTGATTTTGCTAATAAATCCGTGAGCGACAGAAGGATTTTCAGTCGCAGTGCCCTGAAATGCATTCGGGGTCGTCGGAAAATCCGTGGAGGTGGTTGTGCCCGCCACATAGATGGACCCGCCGGTATCCACCCCGACTCCTGCCGCTGTATCGCTGCCGTTTCCACCGAGGTAAGTCGAAAGCAACAACTGCGCTGCACCCGTCGCAGCCGGGTTGAGCTTGGCGATAAAGAGATTCTGGGCGCCGTTCAGACTCGATTGAATCGGGGTCACTAAGGGAAAATTCGGCGACGTCGTCGAGCCGGCGACATAGACGTTGAAACCCTGATCAACCGCGACGTGAACATTGGACTCGGCCCCGCCGGTTCCGCCCAAATATGTTGAGTAGAACAGCGTGGGATCGATCACCAGTTCGCGGCTGCGATCATAGTCGCCAATCTGAAAGCCGATTTCGTTATTCGCCAACTGACGAAAGGCTCCTTTGATGGCGCGCTTATTGCCCCGGTCCTGCTGGTAAATGTTCGGAGCGTGAAAACGCACGTCGCCGGCGCGGGTGGACAGCACCAGGTCGCCGTTGTCGAGGCGGGCCGAGGCGCCCTCGAACTTCAGCGCAATCCGGCTGGGATCGGCACCGGGGGCGACGCGGAAGTCATATTCGAGCTGTCCCTGGTTGCCGTAGTAAACCAGGTCAACTCCCGGATAAACGGATTGATAGTTCACCCGTGCGTACTGCGGAATGTTGCGCCGCCACTTGGCCGGATCGTTGCCGATGTAGTACTCGCTCTTGCCAGGAAGCAGCTCGGCGCCGGCGATCGTGGCGCTCGGATTGGCGCCGTCGAGGTGCATACGGATGATGCTGGTCACGGGAGCTTCGAGTTTCGAGCTGCGGGCTTCGAGTACTGATGCATCAGGGGCGAGCCGGGAGCCGGCCACTGAATGCTGAGTGCTGATGGCGGAATGCTGCAACTCCAAGACAGCTTCATCGGCTGTCAGAAACAGACCGTAGCCGCTGCCGCGCGCCAGGAACTTAACCCGCGGGTCAGTTTGTCCCTGATTGGGTTCGAAAAACATGGGTAGAGAGATGGAGGAGAGGTTCGGCTTGGCGCTGGAGGTCGGGCTGGCCTTCGCCGCGGGCGAATGGACGCCAAAATGAAGCAGCGCCCCCGCGCTCCCGATCACCACTGCCAAAAGCAGGCCGACAAGCCCGAAATTCCTCAGGCTTATCCCTGAGAACCGAGAAGGGAGAACTGCGAACTGCGAGCTGCCACCTGAAACGCGAAAATTCCGATTCACTAAGCTCCTCCGGCCCAATTTCGTGGAGTGAGAAGAAGAACGGCACACAAACGCCTTGGCTCGACGCCCTAGGCAGCGGCTGCGTACCTGTCACCAGAACTGGGTGAAAAAAGTAAGTAACTACTTTTACATCCAGAGATTTTGCTGTCAAGCCGGGTAGCGCGGCCCGTCCACCGCTAGAGGTGAGAAGCTGCCGGCATCACAATTGGTTGCTGGGGAGCAGCTGAGCGTATCCTTTTCTCCCCGTTTTCGTCTTGGAGATGAACACCGGCCTCTAGAACAATCGACTTCGGCTGGCTTTCTTACAGCATCGTGCCGTCGGGCGCAAACACAGGAAATCCATCCCAGGGCCGGGACATGCGCAACTCCTGCGCGGCCGCGGAGCGGTTGTAGTCGAAGAGGAAAAGGCCGAAATTGTAGTGTAGGATGCGATCGTCCGGCTGGCGCCGGATCGCCCACTGGTATTCGGCAGCGGTCTCGTTAGGATTTTCGTCGGGAACATCCACCAGCATCGTGAGTCTCAACACCTGCTCGGAGTGGTTGATCTGATTGGTGAACGGAGGCTTCTCGAGGCGCTGCAGCATCTCGTTCGTCATGCGCAGTCGATCATGAGGAGTGAGCGCCAGCCATCGATCGCAATCGGCTTCGGAAGGAGCAACGTCATTCGACGCCGCCTGTAGAGACCCAGCTTGCTGCGTCTCCGGCAGGGCCTGTTTCGCCAATTCCGCGGCGATCTTCAAGAACAACTCCCGTGCCAAGAGATAATTTCCGCGCGGCGTCAGGTGCACGTGCTCATAGACGAACTCGCTTCCGAGAATTCCATTCGGACTCTGATTCGAAAGAACCGCCTCGGCATCGAGTAACTCTGCGCCCCAGGCCGAAGATGCGCGGTTGATCTCGTTGACTCTGCTGTCGGCGCGAAAACGAAGCGTGTCCAGATCGCGGGCTCGCGAGAAATGTTGCCTCGCCCCAGCGTAATCAGCCATTGCCAAGAGTGTGCGCGCTAAGCGGAATTCAAGTTCCGCATATTGATCGTCAATCTTGCTTGCCGCCAAATACGCCTGCAGCGCCTCAGGATGTGACTTCGCGTCTTCCAATTGCGATCCTTGCTCGACCAGCCCCGTCCAGGAGCGCAGTTCCTCAGGCTTGAGATTCTCGCGATGCAGCGAAGCAAACGGCCCGCAATCCTTCAGATTCGTTGCCACCGTGCTGACAAACACGCGCGCTCCCGAGCGCCGAGCCGCGGCCACCGTGTCCCGCAAGTTCGCTTCGTAATTCTTGTACGCCTGCCGCATGAGCGGCGAGCTGGCCGGCACCTGCTTGTCAAGAAACATCTCCATGCCGCCCCACTCGCGCCTTTGCGTTCCGAGCTTGGTGAGGAGTTGGCCGATGCGCGTCGAGCGCAGGAAAATGCTGGTGCGCACCACCGGCAGGCTCATGCCCGATGTCGTCAGCACCGTGCCGGGTCCATAGGGTCCGACCACTTCGTTATTGCCGGAGTAGATGATGAAGACGTCGGGCTTGAAATTTGCCAGTTCCTTTGCGATCGGCAGCAGCACGTGCGAGTTGATGGCCACACTGCCCGTATTCACCACCTCGAACTTCATGCCCGGAAATCGCTCGCGCAGCATGACTTCGAGATACCGGCCGAAGCCGTAGGCGGGATCCGGATCGCCCATCGCCGCCGATTCTCCGAGCACAAAGATGCGGAATGTTGCCGGCGGTTTTACGGCGGGAATCGCATAGGCCTGCGGAGTTTTAATCATGCCCGGCGGAAAGAATGGCGCCGGGAAGAACAGGTTGTAACACGATGCCGGACGGCCTTGCAGCGTACATGGAACGGTGACATCAGTTGCAAATCCCACTCCGAACAGACGCAGTGCGCCTTCAACGATGATGAGCAAGAGCAGGGGCGCGAAAACCGCGCTCGCGATGCGTGGAGTCCAGAAACGCCAGCCGCGTGTGGGGCTGATCATGATCGAGGGCTGCATCTGAGTAGATGCCATGTTAGTACGGGAACGGTTATCGGATTCCACGTCGACCGCTGGCCATCGGTTTTGCCAGAGCCGGTGGCGCGAAGCTCGTAGCCCGAAGCTCTTCCACACAGGGCTGGACGGGGGTCCGACTTCGTGGGCCTAACCGCGTCGCCAGACCCCTGATCCAGCCCTGTTTGTCCTCACACGGGACCTGGCCAGTTCTCCCTCCGGCAGAGTCCGCGCTGAAGAAAGCGAAAGTCACCCAACCGAAGCACTCGTGCATCGCAGTTGCCAAAGACAAGCCATTGGAGATCCTGAATTTTCCGCTTTGGTTTCAGGCGTTTATACTCGCCCCGCCCGATCCCGGCGGTACCCGGCGTCGCCCGCAATCGAGCCTTTCCCCGCAGGAGGCGCGTGTTTTGACCCGCGCCGGGCACAATCGGCGGATGGAAGTCGGCCCGAAGTTGTTCTCCCAATTGCACTTAGCCGGTCGGCATGGCTGGCACCGGAATTGCCATTTCTTTTTTATGGGGAATCGGTCACATGGCTGTGTGATTTCGGATCACAAACTAAGCAGTTGCCGCATGATAGCGCTAGGGCAGAGACAAACATGAACGGTCCAATCTTCAAAGCCGTGATTGTCGGAGGAGGGCCCGCCGGCCTGACCGCCGCCTACGAACTTTCCAAGCACAAAGTGCCGGTGGTCGTTCTGGAGAGCGATCCGCTCTATCTCGGCGGAATCTCTCGCACTGTGAATTACCGTGGCTTTCGTTTCGATATTGGCGGCCACCGCTTCTTCTCCAAGTCGCGGGAGGTGGAAGACCTGTGGACGGAGATCGCTGGCGACGAACTGCTCGACCGGCCGCGCTCTTCCCGCATTTACTATCGCGGAAAATTCTTCACCTATCCTCTGAAGCCCTTTGAGGCACTTTCCAAGCTCGGCTTGATCGAGTCAGTGCGTTGCCTGCTTTCCTTCATGAAAGCGCGCCTGCGGCCGACAGCGAATCCCAAGACTTTCGAAGAATGGGTGGTCAACCAGTTTGGCGAACGGTTGTTCCAGATCTTCTTCAAGACATACACGGAAA
>Ga0335081_10021949_pt1 | contig 10328 bp, 12 predicted proteins | sample Lox_Sample_35_FD_206713 | JGI IMG/M metagenome (GOLD analysis project Ga0335081, IMG submission 206713) | Soil microbial communities from Loxahatchee National Wildlife Refuge, Florida, United States - Lox_Sample_3.5 | ecosystem: Environmental > Terrestrial > Soil > Wetlands | place: USA...
TACTGAGGCGCCTTTCAGCGCTTCGGCTAGCCCTTCGCCCGTGACGCTGTTCACGCCTGTGTTGGGCGCGGCTGCTAAAGGATCGTGTCCCTGCTCGTGCAGTTTGTTGACGAGCTTGGATCCAATAAGTCCGGTGCCGCCGATGACTACGATTTTCATGATTTTCTCCTCTATGCATGATTGATTTGTTTTCTGAAACGGTTGAGTTAAGGCTTCGAGGACGATGGTTTCCGGTCCAGCAGAGGTGGATCGGACGAAGGTCTGCGGTTCAGAGTGAGCGCGCGTAGCTTTTCTTGCGTCTCATGTTGCGCGATTGATGGATCTCTGCGTCGCGGTCGACTCTACGGGCAAAATTCGCAGTCGACGCTTCGTCGGGAATGAATTCCCCACTTCAGGCAAATCTGAATGACATGCCTCGACGCCGTAAAAATAGAGCTAATAAATCCTCGATACGCCGATTCCCCTTGGCGCTGCAATACAGTTTGTACCGTATCGAACACAAACAAAAAGGTGTGAGCGCGAGGCTCACACCCCTTGAATAATCCCGATCCGGTCCTTACTGATTCTGCAACAGGATCGGTTCTACACCCACCGTCACCGTCGCTCCTTTGGAGATGGTGTGCTTGGTGCCGCTCAGATCCAGATAATTGACGTACTTGGTCGGAGCGCTGTAGCTCTTGTTCCCACTCGCGTGCCACACTGCCTGCGCCGCGTAACCATTCGAGCCGGTCAAGCCGCACGTCCAGATTTTCGACGAGCTATCTTCCGAGCAGAGCGTGCTCATCGTCCGTCCGGACATCCACGCTTCGACCTCTTTATAAGCTGTTCCGGCAGTGTTGACCTTTCCGTTGGACTCGAGTGTGCCGGTCTTCTGATCGTTCCAGTCGTACCAGTAATGCCGCACTACGCCGTTGGACCAGAGCAGCAAGTACAGCCGCGCCAAGAAGCCAGCCTGATCCGTTTTTCCTGGCAACTCGCTATCGGTACCCCACGCCCCCTCCGTCGACCAGATCGGCAGGGAGCTGATCTTATAGGTCGACATCGTGCTCTGGTAGCACTGAATTACCGGCACAATGTTCTCCACGGTGGTCGTGTAGTACGTGTGCAGTCCGACTATGTCGATATACTTCGATCCCCCGGCCGCCAGGAACGATCCCAGCTTGTCAGCCATCGTGCAATTTGCATCTGGATAGTTGTATTGCAGCTGACCATTCGCCGGTGAGATGATCTTGGCGCTGGGGATGTACTTCTTCACATATGTATTGGCATCCTGCGTCATGCGAACCAGCTGGGCGTAGGTGCCGGTCCACTGCTTGATGTCGTGCGGCGTATTCCACATTTCCCAATAAGTGATTTTGGTTTCCCGCTTCGCCGCAGCAGTGATGAAGTCAATGAAATGCTGGTCACTGCCGGTGCCGTCAGAGTTGAGATCGCTGGGAGGATCGCATGCTCCGTCCGCCATGTCGCAAGTCTTGTCGTTGGATTTTGAGCTCGCCCAACCCGGAGTCCAACCCACCGTGTAAATCAGCGTCTCGTTTTTGGAGCCTGTGGTGCTGACCCAGTTGTCCAGCGTGGACCAGTCATACACGCCCTTTGCGGTGTTGATCTGCCCCCACGCAACGTGGGAGTCCCACAGACGCATGCCCGTGATCGCCATCGTGGGCCAAGGGGCGTTGTATAACACGCCATCATGCGCAGACATGCCGAACAACGTTCCCGGAATCACGGTAGAAGTTATCGAACTCGGATCGAAAGATGCGGGGGCCGAAACATCAACTTGGTCGTTTTGCGCGAATGTGAAAGTCGCGGCGGTGAGGACAAACAACGCAATAATTAGGGGAAGTGGCGCGAAAATATTCTTCGCTTGCATCGTAACTCCTTAGAATTTTTTGAATAAACGGGAGACGAGTGACAGAGCCGGGACCGGAAACCAACTACCCTAAGGGATACTACCTTTTACCTACCCGAAAGACCCCACTCAGCGGTTGTACAACTTGTGAGTTATCGCACGATTGTCGCGCGAGAAAAAGTGAGTTTTGTTTATGGGCCTCAATAGTTTGTGGCGAGCTCGTCCACGTTAGGAATGTCGGCCAGAGACTATGGTTTGCGTAGGATTGTTAAAGAATTGCTTTAGTCGATGAGGGGAGCGTGTTTTGTGCTTCGAAGCATGGCAGTCATCGATTTTCGACGTCGGATCTGGAACCTCTGATTGAATCTTTGATCCGCTAATGGGCGGCGGCTCACCTTTTTAGTGCTCATCGGACGCACCCTTGGACTTCTTCAAAACAATACGCACCTTAGGCGATCGTCTGGATACAGCAATCCGCAACGGCCCTTGCTGTGAACGCCTGATGGTTGGTTGAGACTCCGCAACTTAGTCTTTTGTTTGAATACCCTTTTTGGAGCTTCCTGTGACCCGAATCGCTAAAGTTTTTTTGACCGTCCTTTTCACTGCAGCACTCACACTGTGTGTTGCGAACGCGCAGCAGAGCAATACCGAATCCTCGAAAACAGCCGTGTCGAAGACGTCGGCCGCAACCACAGCAGCCGATACCAAGTTCTTACGTGCGGTAGGCAAGGCCGATCTCGCAGAGATTGAACTGGGAAACCTGGCAGAGCAGAAAGCAACGAATTCTGAAGTGAAGCAGTTCGCTCAGCGAATGGTTCACGACCATACCCAGAACCGCGAAGAACTCAAACAAGTGGCCGCCGAGGAGCATGTGACCGTGCCTGACATGCTCAGCCCGAAAGACAAGGCTACGAAATCTGAATTGGAGAAATTGTCGGGCGCCGAGTTCGATAAGGCCTACATGAATGACATGCTGAAAGATCATCGAACGGATGTCGCCGAGGTCAGACATGCCAGCACAACTGCGCAGAATCCCGCGGTGTAGAGTTTCGCCGAGAAGACGCTGCCGGTCCTGGAGTCTCACTTGAAAGAAGCCGAGAAAGTCGCACCTCAGGCTGGCGCCACCCAGTCGGCTTCTCGCTAATCGTCTCGCATTCCATCCGCGTGACCGCGGTTGCCGCGGTCACCTGCTTCTCCTCCCATGTTGGGACGAAAAATTATTGCTAGCGCCGGATTCTTCACCGGCATTGCGGCCGGTGCCCTCTTGGGAACTCGCCGGCGCATCCGATTCCGGGATCAGTTCGCATTCATTACGGGCGGGTCTCGTGGTCTCGGACTCGTGCTAGCCCGTGAATTTGCGCTGCGCGGAGCGAGTCTGGCAATCTCTGCTCGCAATCCCGGAGAGTTGGCGCGCGCCGAAGCTCAATTGCGCGAATATACCGATCGCGTTCTCACGATTACTGCGGATATGACCATGCGCGAGGAAGCGGAAGCCGCCGTTCAGAAGGCGATCGAGCAATTCGGCCGGGTGGACATCGTGGTCAACAACGCCGAAACGGTCAGCGTCGGTCCGGCCGAAACCATGACAACCGACGACTATCGTGACTCCATCAATACCCATTTCTGGGTTCAAAAGTAACAACGAAGCGGAGTATGCGTGGTTCAGCGCCAGCGGTGCACTTCCCTTGATTTCAATGAGCGCGAAGAGCGCGGCACGGCAGATTGTGGATGCTTGCGAGCGGGGCGGCGTAGAAATCGTCCTCTCGGCTTCGTGAATCCGGCCGTCGATTCGCGCACGGTCATACTCAAACAACCCTCCATATAGGCCGCATACCAGGGCTGATCTCGGTGTGGAAGCATCGAAGCGTGGTTGGCCGATCCTGCAGGCTGTTGATTCAATCCCATAGCACGCTCCCGCTCTCAGACCCGATATATTGAAGCAGAATCCCAAGGTACGTCTGCGCGTTCTGCAAATCCTGCGGCTCGCGCTCACTCCTGGGAACCGCAACGCCTAATTCGGCCAGGCGCTGATGGATCGCCTTCTGCGCCCGGTCGATCTTTGTCCGCGCCCTCTGCCGGTCGCCTTCCAGCAACGCCGTGTAATAGATTCGATACCAGCCGGGCTCAGCGCCGCTCTCAGTTCTTGTAAGGGGAAATCCATTGCCTCGCATAGCCGACCGCCAAATAATCCCTGTGGGAGAAATGTTTGAACAGTAAAACAACGCCGTCCCAACCAAACAATACAGTGAATAATGTAACGGTGAGATATAACGTGAGGATTACGCGAAGAGATTCAACCAGCGACGTTGTGCGACTCGAAGGTTCTCGTGATGGCCGCAACCAGCCCGGGAATTGTGAATTCTTTCGCCTCGATATCGACGTTCAGGCCAGATTCCTTCAGCGTCGCGGTGGTGACGGGACCGATCGATGAGGTCAGAAGTCCGCGGATTTTTGCTTTGATAGTTTCGCGACTGTCCGCGCCCAGTAACGCCACGAAGTTTTTCACCGTTGAGGAACTGGTAAACGTCACGACGTGCGGACGCTTCTTCGGATTCTTCATCACGGCCCGCAAACGCGCCCGTGAGGCCGCGGGCACAATAGTTTCGTAAGCCTCGACGACATCGACCTGCGCTCCCGCTTTCCGCAACTCCGTGGGAATCACGTCGCGCGCAATTTTCGCCCGCACCAGCAGGACGCGCTTCCCTTTCACCTCTGCGCTCAGGCTGCTCACCACGGACTCCGCCACGTACTCCTCCGGCACGACGTCGACCCTCAGGCCCCGTTGCTCAATCGCTTTCTTGGTGGCAGGACCAATTGCAGCTACTCGCAATCTATCGGAGTTGATGCCAGCTAACGCTTTCTTGCCCTTGTGTAATCGCGCCCACCGGCTGAACAGCGCCTCGACGCCATTTACGCTGGTCAGGATCAGCCAGTCATAGTTCAAGATATTTTTTAAAGCCGAATCGAGCGGCTTATACGAACGTGGCCGCCGAATCTCGATAAACGGGATCTCGATCACTTCCGCACCCAGTTTGCGCAACTCGCACGACAGCGCCCCAGCCTGATGCCGGGCCCGTCCTACCAGCACACGCACCCCGCTCAGCGGACCGTGCGCCTTCCGCGATGCTTGCTCCTTGCTCATTTTTCTTTCTTGGATTCTGGGCAAACTCCCAGGCCCAGCTCGCACATCAGCCGCGCCGTTCCGGAGACAGCTGTATCCGTCGCGCTGCCTAAGCTCTCAATCACCTTCTGCTGCTCTTCCTTCGTGCGGTTCTGGCTGAGTTTGAATTTCGCTTCGATCTTTGAAACCGCGATCTCGAATCCGACAATGTGGCTGAGCAACCGGCTGCGGTACTCTTCGCTGAGACTCGCCCACTGGTCCGCGTACGTCGCCTCGAACGTAGGAATCAAGTCGTGCAAAACCTTCAGCAATTCCTCAGGTTCCGAAAACACCCGCGCTTCGCCGTACACATGAACGGCGCCGTAATTCCAAGTAGGAACATTCTCCCGCGCTGCGTAGTTCGAAGTCGAAACATACGCGTGCGGACCATGAAAGATCATCAGGCAAAGCGGCCTCACTTGCAGGTACTGCCAGTGCGGATTCGCCTTGGCCACGTGCCCCCGGATCGTCATCAGCCCACCCTCTTCGCGGATCACCACCGGCACGTGCGTCGCGAACGGCGCCTCTGCATCTTCCGAAATCAATATCGCAAACGGATTCGCCCGCATGAACCGAACCACGCTCTCATGCTCTCGCACTCGAAAATATTCAGGGATGTACATGTCTCCTATCGATCCCGCTCAGCGCGCCTCCGACTGCACGCGATCACTCGATTCGGCACTCTTCGTCTGACCGCGGTCTTTCCTTCGAACGTGCAGCAGCTTTTCGACCTCGGCGATCACCGTTCCTTCCAGATCCTTTACTTCGACCTTAAAGACTGGTTCGTACTTCGGCAGCGTCAGCAGCTTCTCGCGAATGTCATCCAGCTGATCTTCGTCGACCCGGAACTCAGCCCTCACAGTTCCCTGCCCTGGTTTGCGATAGCGGATCGACGAAGCCTTGTCCCACACGATGTAATCGCGTCCCAGGTTCGCCATCAGCATGAGCATATAGAAAGGATCGGTCATGGCAAACAGAGATCCTCCGAAATGCGTCCCCACGTAGTTGGCGTTCCACCAGCGCAGCTTCATCTCGACATCAATCGATCTCATATCCGGAGCGATGTGCTTCACGCGAATGCCCGCCCCAAGAAACGGAGGCCACAGATTCACCCCGCGCCGCAAGGCATGCGACTGCGAACCGCCAAGGAACTTGAGCAGGATATTACGAGTCATAGCCTCCGTGTACATTCATGCCGTTGTGGTTGAAGCCTTTGACTCTTGGCTGGAATTCACGGCTGTGGCGGCACGGCCAGTCCCCGCCCATAAACAGCTTCGAGAATCTCATCGCCTCCGCGCTTCAGCAATTCGGCGCCGGCGTCGTTGCCCAGCTTTTCCGGATCATCCCCATCTCGCGAATCGCGCAGCACCCTCGATCCATCCGGATCGGCCACGATCGACTCCAGATGCAGCCGGCCATCGTGCACTTCGGCAAATGCCCCGATCGGAACCTGGCATCCACCGCCAAGGCTGTTCAGCAACGCGCGCTCACAACTCGTCGCAGCTCGCGCCTTGGGATCATTCAGGAACGCTAGCAACTCGCGAGTTTTTGCATCGCCTTCTCGAATCTCAATCCCCAGCGCTCCCTGCCCCGCCGCGGGACACATAATCTCCGCTGGAATAATCTGCTTGATCAATTCCGTCTTCCCCAGCCGTTTCAGCCCCGCCGAAGCCAGAATGATCGCGTCATATTCTCCCTGCTCCAGCTTGCGCAGCCGCGTGTCCACATTCCCGCGCAGTGGATGAATGTCGAGATCCGGCCGGATCGCCTTCAACTGCGCCTGCCGCCGCAGGCTGGAAGTCCCGACACGAGCTCCATTCGGCAGATTTTCAATATTCGAATAATGCCGCGAGCAGAATGCATCCCGCGGATCCTGCCTCTCAGTGATCGCCGCGATCTCGAAGCTGGCAGGAAGTTCGGTCGGCAAATCTTTCAGAGAATGCACTGCCAGATCGACGCGCCCGGCTGCCAGCGCCTCTTCGATCTCCTTGGTAAACATTCCTTTGGTCCCGACCTTCGCAAGCGCGACATCGGTGATCTTGTCGCCGGTCGTGTGGATGATTTCGATCTCGACTTCATGCCCACGCGCGCGCAGGAGTGCAGAGATATGATTCGCCTGCCACAGGGCAAGCTGCGAACCGCGGGAGCCGATGCGAAGTTTGGCGCGTGTTACACGAGAATTATCCATCATTGGGTCTCGGAGGAAGACAATGAATCATCGCTGGCGAGCAAGCGCCACTATTGTCCTTTCAGCATTCCTTTTTACCGTCGCATCCGTTGTTTTGTTCATCAACCACGTAACGTATCGGATAGCTGAGTCCAAGGTAATATGCGGGGCAAAATGAGACCCATCGATCCGCCATGTTGAGCCCTGGCCGCTTCGCGCGAGCATATATTGAATGCGAACCTTGATGGGACCTCGAATAGTCACAGGACTATCTGCGATATGGGGATCCGTGTAGCCCAGCCGCGGATAGATTTCTCCGAGATAGACATACTCTACGTAGAGTTTGGCTCTGTTTCCCTGAATCAGTGCATCGCTCACCACGAAGTCCTTCGTCACGATGATTAGCTTTAGGTCTGGAGGGCTAGGACTGGCGAAGAAGGAGGCCATTTCGTCCCATCCATCGGCGCTCAACTGTTTGCCTTCTGCGTCGAGCTCACAATAACGCTCAAGGATGCTTTTTGGTGAATCGGGGGAACTGGACATCGACGTCTCAGTCCTAATAGTCGCCTGAGCTAGGGTAAAAGCGCTAAAAATGCCAATAACCGCGAAAAGAGATGCGATCTCTTGAATCGCTCGACTGCGGACTGCCTTTTCTCCGGTGCGAGGATGGGTCGAGAGAAGACGCTGCATATTTCCACGAGCTCGGCCGATCCTGCTCACTGCGGCGTCCCCACTTCATCTTTCCTGTCCACAGCCGCTTCCTTCGCCTTCACCTGCAGATTAAACAGCCGCCGCACCACGTCCACGATAGTCGTCGCTTCCGATTCCCGCGCCGCCGATTTCAGCGTCGTGATTGGCGTATGCATCACCTTGTTGATGATCCCGCGCGTCAGCGCCTCGACCGCGATCTCCTGCTCCGGACTCAACTGCCCGAGCCGCCCGCGGACGCGATCAATCTCCGCCTGCCGAATTGTCTCCAGGTGATCTTGCAGCGACACGATGGTGGGCACGACGTCGAGCGTATGCAGCCGCGCCTCGAACCGTTCGACTTCGCCAGCAATAATCGCCTCGGCCCGCTCCGCTTCCTTCCTACGGTCGGCAACATGACTCGTGACCGCCTGCTGCAGGTCGTCGATGTCGTACGCGAAGATGCCGTCCATCTTCGCCATATCCTGCGAAACGTCCCTCGGCACCGCAATATCGATGAAGAACATTGGACGATTCTTCCGCCGCGCCAGAAACTGCTCGCCATGTTCACGTCGGAAAATCGCATGCGGCGCACCCGTCGACGTGATCACGATATCGGCGCGGTCGCACGTCGAGTAAAGATCCTCAAACTTGATCGCCTGCCCGTCGAATTTCTGCGCCAGCCCAATCGCCCGCTCGTAGGTCCGGTTGGCCACAAAGATCGAAGCACAGCCATGCGCCATTAGATGCCGCGCCGCCAACTCGCTCATCTTCCCGGCGCCTACGATGAAAACATTCTTTCCTTGCAGCGTTCCGAAAATTTTCTTTGCCAGCTCCACCGCGACCGACGCGATCGACACCGACGACGATCCGACCGCCGTCTCGCTTCGCACCCGCTTCGCCACGGCAAACGCCCGGCTGAAGAGCTGGTCCAACTGCCCCCGTACAGCTCCTACCGCGCGCGCCGTGGCATAGGCCTCTTTCACCTGCCCAAGAATCTGCGCCTCGCCCACGACCATCGAATCCAGGCTCGCCGCCACGCGAAACAGATGCCGTACTGCATCTTTCTCACGGAACTCATACAAATGCGCGTCCAGGTCTTCCGGCTTCAGGTGAAAGTGGTCATGCAGAAATCCGCGCAGATCCGCGTGCCCATTCGTCGTGTGCGTGACGATCTCCACCCGGTTGCAGGTCGAAATCACCATGCCTTCTTCGATCCCCGGGTAGGCCGTCAGCTCGCGGCAGGTATCCGGCAGGCGCGACTCCGGGATCGCCAGCCGCTCCCGCACTTCGAGCGGAGCGCTCTTATGATTCACGCCGATGAGCTGAAATCTCATGAGGCTCCGAACCTGTGAATCGCCGAGAAGTAATTTGCCGCCCAGGCTGCCAGCGCCGCCACAAACGCAAATGTCGCTAGAAACGCGGCTCTCCGACCGCGCCACCCGGAATTCCACCGCGTGAAGACCATTACCATGTACACAACCCACATCAGCAGCGAGAGCAGAATCTTCGGATCAAGAAAGTCGACATGCCCATACGTCGTGACCGCGACCACCGATCCGGTCAGCAGCCCCAGCGTCATAAACGGAAAGCCCAGCAGCAGCGACCGGTATCCGATCTGATCGATCACTTCCAGAGCCGGCAGGAATGAGATCAGGCTGGTCGGCTTTTTTGACTTGAGCCGCCGCTCTTGAATGAGATAAAGCAGGCTCGCCCCGAAGCTCAACACCAGCGCCGCGTATCCGGTGAAGATCAGGATGATGTGGGCGATCAGCCATCCCTTGTGCGAAACAAACGAGGTCAGCAGCACTGGCTGTTCGTCGACTGCGGCCACAAATGTCAGAAAGAACACGACGGGAAAAACGACCACTCCGGGCGATGTGGTCTTATAAATTGCATAGATGACCATAAAGAAGGTCATCGACAAGAATGCCAGCAGCGATTCGCCGTTGTGTACCGACACCCAGGCCACCTGGCCCGACATGAAATTCTCGGTCAGGGATACGAAATGAAACACCATCCCCATGCTCGCCGCATGCAGCGCGATGCGGCTGAAAAGATCGCTGGTGCGGCTCAGCGCCACAAAGGCGTACACCAGTCCGATGAAGTAGCACCCCAGTGCAAAACGCAGCCAAAGCAGTGGCATAGGCCGTAAAAGGTCCGGAATCCCTAGAGTTTACCCCAATCCAAGGGCCGGACGCTGATTCCTCTCATCCAACGCCCCTATTCTCCACCGCAGAGAGCTTAAGACCAACAAAGAGGGTCACTTAAGGGTGTGATTAGAATCACAGACTCACGAAAGCAGGTTGGGCGCCTCACTCCTGGCCGGTTTTGCCAGGAGTGGGTTTCCGACCGGATCCGTTCCGCAGGTCTCGTAGCGCCAGCGTCCTCGCCGGCTGTCGCGCGGAGCCTGCCCTGAGCGAAGTCGAAGGGCTCCCCAACCCGCGCTGCTGAAGCTAGAAATA
>Ga0335081_10021950_pt1 | contig 10328 bp, 7 predicted proteins | sample Lox_Sample_35_FD_206713 | JGI IMG/M metagenome (GOLD analysis project Ga0335081, IMG submission 206713) | Soil microbial communities from Loxahatchee National Wildlife Refuge, Florida, United States - Lox_Sample_3.5 | ecosystem: Environmental > Terrestrial > Soil > Wetlands | place: USA: Florida...
TTTCGCTTTCGTTTTGGGGGTGAGTAAGCGAGGGTAATGGGCGAGTTTGAAATTGTGCAAGGGATGTTGGGTAGAGCACGCCTTTACAGGCTGCCGAAAAAGTCAGAAGAGATCCCTCGTCGGCCTAAAGGCCTCCTCGGGACGACAAATTTGAAAGGACTTGTGACGGCGCAGCTAAAGCTGCGCCCCTTCAAAGAAGGTGCTGCAATATGCACGCCCGAGGGCGTGCTCCACCCGATACGCTGTCAGCTAGTGAATTTCAAACTGACGGACGATCTAACCGAGTTCGCCGATAGACACTCTGCGTTCGCTTCGCGGGCCTGTACAATCATGGGCGCGAACATGAGTGTCGCAACTGCAGTCAGCGTCGGCCCGGAGGTGCAGAAACTTCCTGCCCAGGGAAGACTGTATTCGCTCGATGTTTTTCGCGGCGTCACCATCGCTGCCATGATCGTGGTAAACAACCAAACCACAGAGTTGGCGTTTTGGCCTCTCCGTCATGCCAAGTGGAATGGTTGGACGCCCACCGACCTGGTGTTTCCTTTTTTTCTCTTCATCATGGGTGTGTCACTGGTGCTTTCGTTTCGCGCCAGGCTCGCTCGCGGCGAAACGCGGCAAACGCTCCTCGTTCATACCTTGCGACGCAGCTTGCTGTTGTTCGCAATTGGATTGGGACTCAACGCGCTTGCCGGACTACAGAGCGGCACGTGGCGGATTCCGGGAGTGCTCCAGCGCATTGCGCTGGTCTACTGCGCAGCCGCGCTGATCACACTCTTCAGCGGTACTCGCAGTCAAATAGCCTGGATCGTCGCACTGCTGGTGGGCTACTGGATCGTGATGCGTTTCGTGCCCGTGCCCGGCTTTGGAATGCCGGTGCGGGATGTTCCGCTGCTGCACCCGGACGCCAACCTGGCGGCGCATCTCGACCGCAAGCTGATGTTGGGACATCTATGGGAGACGACGCGCGATCCTGAGGGGCTACTGAGTACGTTTCCCGCGGTGGCGACGGCGCTCTGCGGTGTTCTGACCGGGAAATGGTTGTGCTCGGAGCGTACCCAGGCGGAAAAGGCAGTCAGGATGTTTGCTTGTGGACTGGCCGGAATCGTTGCCGGCGAGCTGTGGGGAATCTGGTTCCCCATCAACAAGAACCTGTGGACGAGTTCTTACGTATTGTTGACTTCTGGCTTCGCTTTGGTTTGTCTGGCGGCCTGCTTCTGGATCACCGACCACCGACGGCTTCGGGGGCTATGGACCAAACCATGGGTAATTCTCGGCAGCAATGCGTTGGTCGGGTATGTCATCTCGGAGCTGCTGGGAGGGTGGCTGTCGTGGACGGACTATGGCTTCTTTGAGGCGGTGCGGCATCGTCTTCCCGCTCTGGGATCGCTGCTGTATTCGCTGGTTGTGTTAATGCTGTGTTTCGTGCCACTCTGGTGGATGGATCGCAAGAGGATCTTTCTCAAGGTCTGATGCCACTGAGGCCCTGCGGACGAACGGCTCGCGGCTTCAGAGGTTAGCAGGCAGCAAATCAAATTTGGTTTCCGCGTTTCTTGCGGCATCCTAGTATCCGGGTCAATGTCAGCGCCAACTCCCAGCGTGGGGCAGATTCTCGGGCACTACCGCCTGATCGAACAGATCGGACGAGGCGGCATGGGCGTGGTTTATCGCGCCCACGACGAGCAACTGCGGCGTGACGTCGCGGTCAAGATCCTTCCTCACAGACTCTTCAGCGACGAGGCCAGCCGGGAGCAGTTTCGCCAGGAGGCGCTGGCGGTTGGCCGGCTCAGTCATCCTAACCTTGCCATGGCGTTCGACTTTGGCCAGGAAAATGGCGTTGATTATCTGGTCACCGAATTCATTCCCGGCATCAACCTGGACGAGAAGATCGGCGAACAGCCGCTGCCGGAGGACACGATTCTGAAGGTTGGCATTCAGTTGCTCAGCGGTCTGGAGGCGGCGCATCGGGAAAACGTAGTTCACCGCGATCTGAAGCCGAGCAACATCCGTCTGAACCGCGACGGCCAGGTGAAGATTCTGGACTTCGGACTGGCCATGCTCATCGAGCCCATCGATGAAGGGGCCGAGACGGTCAACCTTACCAACGGACTTTCGATCAGCGGGACGCTTCCCTACATGGCGCCGGAGTTGTTGCGGGCCGAGCCTGCCGACGCGCGAGTGGACATCTGGGCCGCCGGGGCGGTGCTGTACGAGATGGCCACCGGCAAACGGGCCTTTCCCGACAAGCAGCCTTCGCTGCTGGTTGAGGCCATACTGCATCACGATCCGGTCAGACCTTCGGTGATCAACCCAAGCATCTCGCCCGGCCTTGAGGCCGTGATCATGCGGGCCCTGGAGCGCGACTGCGACTATCGCTATCAGTCTGCCGCAGACATGCGTAGCGACCTTAGCCGGCTGGCCGCAGGCGACGAAATCGCGACCGCGACCCTGCTCCGCAGCTGGGCGATGAAGATCGCCGCCCGGAAGCGGCAGCGCAAGCTGGCGGCCGGCGTGGCCCTGGTGTTGCTGGCGGGAATGGCCATCGGCTACTTCGTGAAGCGCTCATGGATCCCGCAACGGCAGAAGATCATGGCGGTGCTTCCCATCGACACCATGGGCCAGGACGCGGCAACCAATGCGCTGGGTGTGGGACTGATGGAGACTCTGACCGCCAAGCTGGCGGAGGCCAGCGACACGGATTCCATCCAGGTGGTCTCCTCGCGCGATCTACGCGATCAGGGAGTGAAGACTGCCGAAGATGCCCAGCGGCAATTTGGCACGGACTTGGTCCTGGAGAGCAGCCTGCAAAAAGAAGGCCAGACGATTCGCGTCAACAGCCTCCTGGTCGATGCCAGGACGCACCGGCAACTAGCCGCGCGCACCATCACCGTGGCCGCCGGCGATAGCTTTGGCTTGCAGGACCGCGTGGTGAGCGAGGCGCTCGACATGCTGCCGGCACAAATCGATCCGGAGCAGCGCCGCAAGCTGGCGATACGACAGGATACTCAACCGGCAGCCTATGAAGCTTACATCAAGGGGCGCGGCTATCTGGTGGAGTTCAGCAAGCCGGAAGACATCGACAATGCCATCGCGGAATTCACCAAGGCCGTCAATGTTGACCCCAACTATGCTCTAGGCTATGCCTCTCTGGGAAATACCTACTGGATGGGATTCCAGGAGTTCCTGCGAGAAAATGACTGGGCCGAGAAGGCTTCACGTAACTGTGAGAAGGCCCTGGCTCTGAACCCTGACCTGGTGGAAGGACATATCTGCCTGGGGAATGTCTACAACGGAACGGGAAAGTACGACAAAGCGGTCAGAGAATTTCAGCTGGCGGTTAAGTCGGAGCCGGGCAGCGAAGATGGTCTGCGCGGACTGGCCGGTGCTTACACGAACCTGGGTAACCTTGCCGGAGCCGAAGCTGCGTACAAGCAGGCCATCGCACTACGCCCGAGATACTGGGCGGTCTACAGCTGGCTGGGAGCGTTCTATTACGGGCAGAACCGCTATGCGGACGCAGCGCAGGCGTTCCTGAAGTCCACCGAACTTGCTCCCGATAATTATCTCGGCTACTTCAACCTTGGGGCAGTCTACGTTTCCGAAGGACGCTACCAGGACGCGATTCAAGCCTTTAAGCGCTCCATCCAGTTACGCCCGAGCTCCGATGCCTACAATAATCTGGGCTACACCTACACCCTGCTGCACCAGTACCCGGAAGCCATTGCCGCCATGGAACAAGCTCTGAAAGTCGACGATCATGACTGGATGAATTGGGGCAACCTTGCCGACGCCCTGTATTGGAGTTCCGACCGCCGCGACCAGGCGCCATCCCGATACCGCAAGGCCATATCGTTGGCGACCTCCAAATTACAAGTGAATCCGGATGACATCCAGATCCTGGCCTATCTGGCGGATTACTCCGCCATGTTAGGGGACGCAGATGCGGCGCGCTCCTATGCGCAGAAGGCCCTGCAACTGGGACCGTCGAATGGCGAGGCGTTGTTTCAAGCCGCGGTCGTATACAACCGACTGGGAGACACCCAGCAAGCACTGGCCTGCCTCCGCAAGGCCGTGCAGGTCGGATATTCCCGCAGCATCATTCGCGACACTCCGGATTTCTCGAACCTGCAGCGAGACCCTAGATTTCAGGCGATTGTGGCTAGTTCCTGAGATCTAGGGACCAGGTTTAACCCGCAGTCCCATGGAGCCTGCTCCGCTGCATTGCTGATTGTTGATGCTAAGACCGCTGTAGTTGTAAACCCCTGGCGGCTGCGTGGGATTTCCCACGTTCACCGGCGCGCCGGTGGGACTGTTCACGGGACAGGCCGCGATGGGGCAAGTTTTAAATTGCACTTGGAACTGACTAAGCGAGCTCGCCCCCTGGTAAACAATCGGCGCATTCTGGTATACGTCCACCGTGGTACTGGACCCGTTCTGCTGACACGATCCACCATTCCAGCTGAGATTGATGTATTGAGTAGCAGGCTGCTTGGCACTAACGCTGAGATGTTTGGCCAGAAAGACGATCGAAGCGGTCAGAACAACGGGAACGAGAGCGAGCCACCTGAAACGTTTTACCATAGGTTGCCTCACTTTCTTATTCCTCAGCAACACTAGCACGACGGTAGTGTCTGTCAAGGGAATAAAACAGGACGCACTTAGAGGACACCTATAGTTTTACTTTTCAGTTGTATAGACGAGACTAGTCTTCCTCGTCCTTTCTTAGCTCCGACTTGATGTTGAGGTTGCGAATCAGCCGATGAAGATAGTTAGGATGGACAGCCATGAGCTTGGCTGCTTCGGTATAGCTGCCTTTACTTTGCTTCATGGCATCAAGGATCATCCTTTTCTTAAGCTGATTGATGCGGTCGTGATAGTGCATGCTGCTGTCCTGGACGGGCTGGATCTCCAGCAGCGCTTCGGGTAAATCATCGGGCACAATTTCGTCGCCGGTGCCCAGCACGATGGCGTGCTCGATGGCATTCTCCAGCTCGCGTACATTGCCCGGCCAGCTATAGCTCATCAGTAGAGAGCGCGCTGCCGAGGAGATCCCCTTCAGTGGACGCTTGCATTTCTCGGCGTATTTGGCGGCGAAATACATGGCGAGCAATGGGATGTCGTCCGGCCGCTCGCGCAGCGGTGGCACAACGACGGAGACCACATTCAGCCGGTAGTAAAGGTCCTGACGGAACTCACCGGTCTTAATCGCGTCTTCCAGAATCTTGTTGGTAGCTGCGATCACACGCGCCTCAAACTTCAGGGTACGCATGCCACCGACGCGTTCAAACTCGTGCTCCTGCAAAGCGCGAAGCAGCTTGGCCTGCAATGGCGATGCCAGATCGCCGATCTCATCCAGAAAAACCGTTCCATCCTCGGCAATCTCCAGCCTGCCCTTCTTGGTGGCGACGGCGCCGGTGAATGCGCCTTTCTCGTGGCCGAACAGCTCGCTCTCCAGGAGCGACTCCGGGATGGCAGCGCAGTTAATGGCGACGAAAGGCTGACCGGCGCGCGCGCTGTTGCGATAGATGGCGCGAGCCACCAATTCCTTGCCGGTGCCGCTCTCGCCGCGGATCAAGACGGTGGAGTCACTCTTCGCAACCCGGGAGATAAACCTCTGCACCTGGTGCATGGCGCGGCTTTCGCCGATGATCACGCCCTCCAGATCCAACTCCGCCTGCAAACGGCGGTTCTCGCTGCGCAGGGCCTCGGTGGCCAGAACATTCTCCAGGGTGACGGCGGCAATACCGGCAACCGAACTGAGGAAGTGGACATGATCGTCTTCAAACTTGTTGTCCCCGCCAATCATGTAAAGCACGCCGACAGTTCGTTCCACGCCGACCAAAGGCAGACAGAGGACGCTCTCAGCCTCGCCCAATTCGGGCATCGGCTTGCTGATGATGGGCGCGCGCTCCCACAAAGCGCGCTGCACCAGCTCGCGGCGAATCTTTATCTGCGATACGCCACCGGGATGGCGGTGCCACACACAACTGGAACTGGGCTCTTCGTCGGCGTGGCGCAGCAGGACGATGGCGGCCGATTCCGCGGGCACGACTTCGCCGATCAACTGCAGCAGACGTTGCTGCAGCGGTTCGAGCGCGCGAATGGAATTGATGGCGTTGGCAATTTTGAAAAGAGCGTTCAGGTCGCGTGCCATGCGGCCCACATCCGTGCCCGAAGAGGACAACCAGGGATAGGCACGCACATTGGTCGTGGTGAGCAAGTCGACGGAATCGGCTTCCTTGAACTGTACCTCTGCCGCCGTCTGTCCTTCCTCGTCGGCCAGGAAGACCATCTCGCAGCGTCCCACACGAATGGTATCGCCGTGGGCCAGGGGCTTGCGGCGCACCGGAATGCCGTTCACGAACGTACCATTGTGGCTCTCCAGGTCGGTGATGTGGAAATCGCTGTCGGTCTTCTCAATGGCAAAGTGCCGTCGCGATACGGCGCGATCGCGGATGCACAGATCGTTGCCCGAATCCCTGCCGACCGACAGCTGATTGCCGCTCACGCGGGCAACCGTGCCCTTCGAAGGTCCCGACACCACCACGACTCGAGAATCCAAGCGAGCCCTCCCAAAGCCAAGCTAGTTTAGCTGACTTCGTACCGGGTGTGAAAACTTGCTATCGCGCAAACCAGATGGATAGTCGGAGCTATCCGATCGGATAGGAAAAACGCGCGCGAAGAGAAATTGAAGAATGGCGCGAGGACTGTATCTTACTGCAAATTAAGCCTCGAGAAAAGTCGATCGACCAAATTGAGCTTTGGCCGATGGCTTGCAATGTCAATCGCATTCGCAGCCGAGACAGCTGGAAAGAGGCGGTGGCCTCGAACCACGAGAGAGGTCGAAGCCGAAAGAGAATTTCGGCACGGCGCGAAGCGGTTTCTCCGATGGCCCGGAGACCGTGAAAGTAGCCACGCACGAGCGCTACGTCACGTGATTGGAAAGACCTGGAGTGGGAGCGTTCCAGGTCTTTCTTTTTTGTCCGAAACCCCAGCTAACCGCGCCACCCTTCCCTGCACCATTTGTGACCCGCCTCACAGACTCCTGTTCAGTCACCCCCTATCGTTTATTTTGCGCCCCGCGATCCCGTCCGAAAGGCAATTTTGATGTCTATTCCTGTGCTCAGCACCTCCCGCGTACTCAACTCCAGCCTGGCGAACCGCGTCATGAACGCCGAAGAAGCGGCCGCACTCATTCATCACGGCCATCAAATCGGCATGAGCGGCTTCACCGGCTCCGGCTATCCCAAGGCCGTGCCCATGGCCTTGGCGCGACGCATCGCCGACGCCAACCTCCGCGGACAGAAGTTCCAAGTCAGCATTTTTACCGGTGCCTCGACCGGGCCTGAACTGGACGGCGCGCTAGCCATGGCCGGCGGCATTCATCTGCGTTTGCCGTATCAGTCCGACCCGGAAACCCGCAAGCGCATCAATGCCGGCGAGATGGAATACATGGACATCCATCTGAGCCACGTGGCGCAGTTCGTGGAGTACGGCTTCCTGGGCAAGCTTGATCTGGCACTCATCGAAGTCACGGCCGTGCTGGAAGACGGCCGCATGGTGCCCAGCTCGTCGATCGGCAATAACAAGACATGGATCGAGCAGGCCGAGCGGGTGATCATCGAGGTGAACTCGTGGCAGCCGTCCGAGTTGGAGGGGATGCATGACATCTACTACGGCCTGCAAGCTCCACCGAATAGAGGGCCAATCCCGCTCACGTACACCGGACAACGCATCGGCAGCCCGTATCTGGAAGTGCCGGTGGATAAGGTCGCCGCGGTCGTCCTCACCGACTCGCCGGATCGCAACAGCCCATTCAAGGCGCCGGACGAGAATTCGCGTCGCATCGCCGGACACATCCTGGAGTTCCTGGCGTGGGAGGTAAAGAAGGGACGCATTCCCACCACGTTGCTGCCGCTACAATCCGGCGTAGGCAACATCGCCAATGCGGTGCTGTTCGGTCTGGAAGAAGGTCCGTTCGAAGGACTGACTTCCTACACGGAGGTCATTCAAGATGGCATGATCCGTCTGCTGAAGTCGGGCAAGCTGGCGGCGGCGTCGGCAACGGCATTTTCGCTGAGTCCCGAGATGCTGACCCAAGTCAACGCGGAGATGGCGAGCTATCGCAAACAGATTGTGCTGCGTCCGCAGGAGATCTCCAATCACCCCGAGATCATCCGCCGGCTGGGCGTGATCGCGATGAACGGCATGATCGAGGCCGATATTTATGGCAACGTGAATTCGACGCACGTGATGGGATCGCGCATTCAGAACGGCATCGGAGGGTCCGGGGATTTCGCGCGCAACGGATACCTGTCGATCTTCATGGCGCCATCGACCGCGCAGAAGGGCAGCATTTCGACGATCGTGCCCATGGCTTCGCACGTCGATCACACGGAGCACGACGTTTCCGTGGTGGTGACCGAGCAGGGGCTGGCCGATCTGCGGGGACTGTCGCCGCGCCAGCGCGCGCAGCTGATCATCGAGAAGTGCGCGTCGCCCGATTACAAGCCGGCGCTGGTCGATTACCTGAACCGCGCGGAACGGTTGTCCTATGGCCGGCACACGCCGCATCTGCTGAGCGAAGCGCTGGGCTGGCACAACCGGTATTTGCGGTGCGGACACATGAAGCCGCGAGCGGAAGAGTGAGCTTAGAACCTTGGCATGGGTACGATAAGAACAAGTGTTACTAAGTGGTGGGGTGGAATTGAGCATGAGGAGCACTCAAACCATGACCGTTTCGCTGCCGCCGGCGATGGTTCGGCAGTCTGAAGCGGTGGTTGTGGTGGCGGGAAATTCTCCGTCGCTGCTCGACAACCTACCGAAACAAAAGTTGGCCAGGTATCGGCGGGAGCGTTGAATCCAGATCGGGGCAGCAGCGTCAGTGGTTCGAAGCTGGTTTCAACAAATGGATACCAGGGCTGGTTTGGTGGAGGGAAAAATCTAGGTGCTGCTGTGCTCCAGCATTCCCTTCTCCAGCTTTTCCTGGCATCCGATGCAGTGGCGTGTCCAGGGCACGGCCTCCAGACGCTTGGGATTGATCTCCTCGCCACAGGAGATGCACTGGCCGAAGTTGCCTTCGCGGATGCGATCCAGCGCGCCGTCCACCATCTGCAGCAACTGGCGGTCGTTATTGCTCTGATGGAAGAGAAACTCCTTGTTGTAGGAGTTGGCGGCGCGGTCCGCGATGTCCTGCGCCGACTCCAAATCGGCGTCGCGACCATCCTGTGCGGTACGATTCATGGCGTGCCGCAATTCACGCTGACGCTCCTCCAATCGCTTTCTGAATGATTCCAGTCTCTTCTTTTCCATAAATACCTGCCGATCCCGCGGTACGGCCCAGTTAGCCGGACTGGCGAAAAATGCGGTGTGCGAACGGGAATAATATGCGTCCGGCAGAACACCCGTCAACTGCACCCGTCACCGTGCAAGGGTTACTTGGGCCAATCGACCTTTTGGATGCCGATATTCGTGTGGATGACTCCGCGAGGGGATTGCACCAACCACGCCGCCGAGGCGATACGACGCAATAAAAAAGCGGCCCTCAAGGCCGCTCTTCAAAGAGGCGAGCGAGGTAGGAGTCGTTCAGGGAAGGCGATGCAGGGCAATGTCCCGCCGAGCGGGACACACAAAGAGACGTCGAAACAGACGGAAGAGGGTAAACTTCAAGGTTCTGTGCCTCTTTTATGTCTGCGCTGGTGCACGCCAGCTGCCAAAAAGCTTGTCCAAATCCCATGTGCAGCGGCTCCCGGTAAAGGCTTTTCCAAGAGCATGATAGGTGCTATTCGCGTGGCAGATTCACAGTCGGAGGCCTGTGGAGTGTGGCACCCGGCTGCCACAGTTAGGCGCTCAAATTCTTATTTTGGGGTGTGTTCTGCTCCTCGATGGCCTTCAACTTATTGAGCAGAGCCTTGTAACTTACCTTGAGGATTTTGGCGGCCTGGCGACGGTTCCAACGGGTTTGAGTCAGCACTCGCTCGATGGCCTCGCGCTCCGCCAACATGGCAGCGCGCCGGCCGATCTCCAGAAGCGAAGGCGCATCGGGTTCGAGCCCGTTGCCTTTAGCGGCGGTAATCGGAATGGCGTTCGGCAGTCCGGGGCGAGCGGAAGCGGGTGTGTCGTCTCTGGCTTCAACCCTGCTGCTGACGGGAATGATGGAGCTGACGATGGGTTTGTGGGTCGATAGCTCGCGAATGATCTGCGCTTCGTTGCCCACGATGACGTAACGCTTGACCAGGTTCTCCAGTTCGCGAATGTTACCGGGCCAGTTGTATTCCAACATGCGGCTCATGGCGTAGTCGCTGAAGGCGGCCGGCTGTTTGCCATAGAAT
>Ga0335081_10021951_pt1 | contig 10328 bp, 7 predicted proteins | sample Lox_Sample_35_FD_206713 | JGI IMG/M metagenome (GOLD analysis project Ga0335081, IMG submission 206713) | Soil microbial communities from Loxahatchee National Wildlife Refuge, Florida, United States - Lox_Sample_3.5 | ecosystem: Environmental > Terrestrial > Soil > Wetlands | place: USA: Florida...
CGACGGATCAGCCGAGCCTCTCGACCATCTTCTTCGGAGCGACGGCGCGATAGCTCTCATCGAGCCACGCTTCGAGCAGCGAGATCGACGGCTTCGATTTTCTCGTGAAGTGCGCGCTCACCCATCCGTGCTTGCCCAGACCGTAGCGCGTCGGCTCGGCAAACGGCAGATCGTGCGCCATGTCGCGCGAGTTCGGCAGCTTGAATGACGCGCCCTCTTCGCCGAGGAACACGAACACTTTGCCGTTGACTTTGATGGCCGTGTCGCCCCAGGGATGATCCTCGACGGCGCCGGGATAGGTCAGCGCTTTCTTTCGCAGGCGATTGAAGATCTGCTTCGCCGTCATTGCGTCGCGAGGGCGAAGCCGATCATCTTGTAGAGCAGGCGCGCGCCGACGTTCGCGTCCCACTCCGTTCTTCCCGGCGCGACTTCGCACAGATCGAGGCCGACGATCCGCTTTTTCGCCCGGAGGATCGCGCGCAACAGGCCGATCGCTTCGTTCCACGAGAGTCCACCCGGCACCGGCGTTCCGGTTCCGGGACAGAGCGTCGGATCGAGCCCGTCGATGTCCCACGACAGATAGACGTCGTACGGAAGCTCGTCGACGATTTCCTCGGCGATGTCGCCCCACGGCACGCCTTGTTCCTTGCGCGCGGCGAGCTCGTCGTCGAAAAACGTGCGAATGCGGCCGAACGAGTTGTCGATCAGGCGGATCTCGCGGCTGCCGACGTCGCGCACGCCGACCTGCACGAGCTTTCTCAGCCGCGTTCGCATGATCACATTGTGAAAGATCGACGCGTGCGAGTACGTGAACCCCTCGTACGAATCGCGCAGATCGCAATGCGCATCGAGGTGCAGGATGCCCATGTGCGGATAGCGTTCGCCGTACGCGCAGATCGCGCCGAACGGCACCGAGTGATCGCCGCCGAGGACGACGGGCATCTTGCCGGCGTGGAGGAGGTCGCGCGTTGTCTCGTAGACCCAGTTGTTGACGGACTCGCTGATCGCATTGATCGCGCGGACGCGCTTTCGGCCCGACTTCTTCGCCTTCGCGTTCCAGTTGACGACCTTCCGCGGGATCGGAAGCATCGCGATGCCCGCCTCGTACGGCCGGCCGGTCTCGTGATCGAGCAAATCGACCTGCTTCGATGCCTCGAACACCGCCGCCGGACCGCGCGACGTGCCGCCACCATACGAGGTCGTCGCTTCGAAAGGCACCGGGATGATGACGACCTTCGCCTCGTCGGGCGTGAACGGAAGGCCGTAGATGCCGGAGCCTTCCGACGCCGCCGCATCGGGATCGAAGTGCTTCTTCATGGTTGCCGTTTGCCGGTTTCCGCGCCGCGCGACATCGGCGACCGGCAACTCAATCGAGGTCCAGCGGATTGATGAGCGGCTTGTCGGATTTGTCGGCGCGCTGCATCGCCTCTTTGAATTTTTCCTCGAGAATGCGGGAGCGGTCCTTCTGGCTTTCGATCTGCTTCTCGAAAAACTTCTCCATCTCGCCCTTCTGCGTCTGGAGATTCGAGACCATCGACTCGAGCGACTGATTCGCTTTCTTTTCCTTCGCCTTGTGCAGAAGGATCTCGCCGGTCATCCGGTCGACGACGATCGTCGCTTCGCAGCAGGGGCATTGGATCTCGAAGTTCTTCATGGAGTCGTTCGGTGTCAGTTGTCGATCGCTTTCTCTGACAACTGACAACTGAAAACTGACAACTATTCTAGCGCCTGATCGAGGTCGGCGATGAGGTCGTCCCTGTGCTCGAGGCCGATCGACATCCGAAGCAGGTTCGGCGGTGTGCGGGAAGCCGGCCCTTCGCTCGACGCGCGATGCTCGATGAGGCTTTCGACCCCTCCGAGCGACGTCGCGCGCGTGAACACCTTCACCTTCGCGGTCACCGTCAGCGCTTCCTCCCGCCCGCCCTTCACGCGGAAGGACATCATCCCGCCGAAGTCGGACATCTGACGGGCGGCGATCGCGTGGCCCGGATGCGACGCGAGGCCGGGATAGTGCACCGCCTCGACGCGCGGATGCTTCGCCAGAAACTCCGCGACGGCGCCCGCGTTCTCGCAATGCAGGCGCATGCGCGGAGCGAGGCTGCGAATGCCGCGCAGCACGAGCCACGAATTGAATGGCGACGCGACGCCGCCGACGATCGTGCGCACATGCTCGACCTTCTCGAACCGCTCGTCGCGGCGGCGGAACGCGAGCGAGCCGCCCTGCACGTCGCTGTGGCCGCCGAGGTATTTGGTGGTCGAGTGCATGACGAGGTCGGCGCCGAGCTCGATCGCACGCTGCAGCGCGGGCGTTGCGAAGGTATCGTCGGCGATGAGAATCGCGTTCGCGCGATGGGCGACGTCGGCGAGCGCGGCGATGTCGCAGATGTGCATCATCGGATTCGACGGCGACTCGCACCAGATCGCGCGCGTTTCCTTGCGGATCGCTTTGCGCACGGCGTCGACATCGGTGAGCGACACGAGATCGTGCGTGAGCCCCCAGCGTGGGAAAAAATCGTTCGCGAGGATCCGCACGGCGTAGTAGCCGTCGCCCGGCAGAAGAACGTGCGAGCCGGGCGGCAGCGATTGAAAGAGCGCCGACACCGCCGACATCCCCGAGCTGAACACCAGCGCCGCCTCGGCCGAATCGATCGCCGCGAGCGCCGCTTCGAGACGCGTCTGCGTTGGATTGTGATCGCGGATGTAGCTGTAACCGTGTGCCGGTTCGCCGTCTTTGCCGCTCCGCTCGAACGTCGTCGAGAGCTCGATCGGAGGCGCGATCGCGCCCGTCGATTCATCGGGTTTGCCGCCGACGTGCACGGCTTTCGTCTCGAACTTCATGCGGAAAGCATATCGGGTTCGCAGTTCGCGACATCGGCGAACGGCGAACTTTTCGCGTAACCTACGCAACCGTGGGGCGCATTCACCTCGGCTCGATCCTCGGCACGACGATCGATCTCGACTTCAGCTTCCTCATCCTCCTCGCCTTCTGGGTGATGAGCGATGTCGGCGGCGCGGGCGGCATGAAATACGCGCTGCTGTGGATTCCGGTCATCGTCATCAGCGTGCTTTTTCACGAGCTCGCGCACGCGGCAGTGATCGGCGCGTTCGGCTTCGGGCCGAGCCGCATCATGCTGCAGGGCATCGGCGGCGTGACGATGAACGAGCGGCGCGCGCGACCGTGGCAGGACCTGCTGATCAGCGCGGCCGGGCCGTGCTCGAGCTTTCTGCTCGCGTTTCTGCTTCGCATCGTGATCGTGTCGTTTCCGCGGATGTCGCAGGACCCGTTCTTTGCCGCGCTTCTGCCGCTCCTTGCGGAGGCGAACATTCTGTGGGGATTCTTCAATCTACTGCCCGTAGCGCCCCTCGACGGCTACGCGATGGTCCGGCATTTTCTGCGGCTCTTCGCGAGCGAACGGACCTCGTTTCTGATCTCGATCTGGCTCTCGATGATCGTCGGCGCGCTGCTGACCATTGTCAGCATGTTCCTGCGCCAGCCTTTCATCGCTCTGCTGATGGCGTGGTTTGTCTGGTCCAGCTATCAGCAGTGGCAGTTCTTCCGGTCGTACAATCGCCCGGAAGACTAGTTGTCAGTTGTCAGTCCCGCCGCCGGCAGCCTCCCGCTGACAACTGACAACGCGCCGCCGCAGCGGCGCTTTTGACGGAAATTCATCTAAAATAAGTAGCTTTTCTCGATGAGCCTCCATCTGCCCGAGTACTCTCGTCCGCGCTCGTCGCGGCTGGCGAAAGCGCGCCGCGACTTTGCGCGCTGGTTCCGCGCCCTGCGCGCGGCAGGGCTGCGCTCGCCTCGAACGACGGTGGCGGTCCTCAAGGCGCAGCAGGAGGCGATGCTCGACGGCGTGCTGGTCGTCGATCCCGACGGCAAGGTGCTGTCGTACAACCGCAGATTTCTCGAGATCTGGGGCATTCCGGAAAACGTGGCGGCGAGCGCAGATGACGAGCATCTGCTCCAGTACGCGGCGCAAAGGGTCGCCGACTGGAACAGCTTCATCGACGAGGTCACCTACCTCTACAAACATCCGAACGAGATCCGCACGGGCGATCCGATTCCGCTCAAAGACGGCCGCACGCTGATGCGAGGCTCGGTGCCGGTGATCGCGGACGGCAAATGCGCCGGCCGCGCGTGGCACTTCCGCGACGTCACCGAATCGCGGCGCGTCGAGGGGCTGCAGGCGGCGCTCTTCCGCATCGCCCAGATGGCGCGCGAGACGAGCGATCTCGCCGAGTTTTATCCCGAGATCCACGCCGTCATCCAGACGCTGATGGAGGCGAGCAACTTCTACATCGCGGAGTACGACGCGGCGCGCAACATCCTCAGCTATCCATACTTCGTCGACGCCTACGATCCGGCGCCCGAGGGCGAGCCGCCCGGCCGGGGATGCACGGCGTTCGTCCTGCGGACCGGCAAACCGCTGCTCGCCACACCGGAGGTCTTCGACCGGCTGTGCGCCGAAGGCGAGATCGAGCTTGTCGGACATCGCTCGATGGACTGGCTCGGCGCGCCGCTCAGGACCGGCGAGCGGACGTGGGGCGTGATCGGCGTACAGACGTACGAGGCCGACAAACGGCTGACAACGCGGGACAAGGAGATCCTCGTATTCGTCGCGCAGCAGGTCGCATCGGCGATCGATCAGAAGCGCCAGGAAACCGCGCTGCGCGAAAACGAGCGCCGTTACCGGCAGATGTTCGAGAACAACCGCGCCGTGCAGCTGATCCTCGATCCTGACAGCGGCGCGATCATCGACGCGAACGTCGCGGCCTCCGAGTACTACGGATGGAGCGTCGAGCGCCTGCGCTCGATGAAAATCTGGGACATCAATCTGCTCGAACAGGAACACATCCGCAGAGAAATGGCGAACGCCGCACGGCAGGACCGCTCCGTGTTCGAGTTCCGGCACCGCGTCGCGAACGGCGCGATCCGCGACGTCGAGGTGCATTCCGGCCCGGTCGAGATCGGGCCGCATCGCTACCTCTACTCGATCATTCACGACGTTACCGAGCGGCGTCAGGCCGAGAAAGCGCTCGCCGCTTCGGAAGAGAAGTACCGGAACATTTTCAACTTCGCATCCGTCGGCATTTTCCAGGCGACCGTCGACGGACGCCTGACCACCGCGAACAACGCGCTGGCCCGCATGCTGGGTTACGACTCGCCCGACGAGCTGCTGCGGATGAACCTCGCCGAGGTCTACCTCAATCCGGAAGAGCGTCACGCGGATCTCATCGCGCATGCAGCCAGCGGCGAAGTGGCCGAAACACAGGTCCTGTGGCGCAAGAAGAACGGGACTCCGCTGTGGGTGCAGATCAATGCGCACATGGTGCACGATGAAGACGAGCCGCCGCTGTTCGAGAGCTTCGTCTACGACATCACCGAGCGCAGGATGGCCGAGCAGCAGCTCGCGTCGGCGAATGCGCAGCGCAAAGCGGTGCTCGATGCGGCGACCGGCGTCTCGATCATCGCCACCGACGCCGAAGGCATCATCACCGTGTTCAACTCCGGCGCGGAGAGGATGCTCGGCTACAAAGCCTCCGACGTCATCGGCCGGCGCTCGGTCATCGACTTGCACCGGCCCGAAGAGCTCGAGGACCACGCGAACCGGCTGCAGAGCGAGTTCGGATATCGCCTCAGCGGATTCGACATCGTGGCGCATCGCGCCGATCGCGAAGGCATCGAGGAGCGCGAGTGGACGTACGTCAAGAGCGACGCGACCGCGATCACGGTGCTGCTGTCGGTCACCTCGCTGCGCCGCGACGACGGCTGGCTCACCGGCTTCCTCCACGTCGCGAACGACGTCACCGAGCGGAAGCGCGCGGAAGAAACACTGCAGAAGCAATCGGCGGCGATGACCGCGTCGATGGACGGCATCGGCATCGTCAACCATCGTCTCGAGCTCACCGTCGTCAACGACGCCCTCGCGAAGCTGTACGGCTATGCCGATCCGAGGCAGATGATCGGCCTCTCGCTGCACACGCTCTACGAGCCGTCGACGTACGAGCGTTTCACCTCGACGATTCTGCCGATCGTGAAGCAGCGCGGAAAGTGGCGCGGCGAAGCGCCCGGCCTGCGTCACGACGGCCTCACGTTCCCGCAGGAGATCTCGATCAGCGCGATCGAGGGCGGCGGCTTCGTCTGCGTCGCGCGCGACATCACCGAGCGCACCTACGCCGAGGAGCAGATCAAGCACCTGGCGTATCACGATGCGCTGACCGGGCTGCCGAACCGGCTGCTGTTCAAAGACCGCCTGACCGTGGCGATCTCACACGCGCAGCGCGAGCGGTCGAAGCTCGCGGTGCTCTTCCTCGATCTCGACCGGTTCAAAGTCATCAACGACTCGCTCGGCCACAACATCGGCGATCAGCTGCTGCAGGCGGTCTCCGCGCGCGTGCAGTCCTGCGTCCGCGAAAGCGACACCGTCGCCCGCCTCGGCGGCGACGAATTCACGATCCTCCTGCCGCACCTGTTCCAGGGTGAAGACGCGGCGCTCGTCGCGCAGAAGATCATCGACGCCGTGCGCTATCCGTTCCAGATCGAAGGACGCGAATTCTTCATGACGACGTCGATCGGCATCAGCCTCTATCCCGACGACGGGTTCGACGCCGAGACGCTGATCAAGAACGCCGACACGGCGATGTATCAGGCGAAGGAGCAGGGCCGCGACAACTACCAGCTCTTCAACGCGTTCATCAACGCGAAAGCGCTGCAGCGCATCGCGCTCGAGCATGGGCTGCGCAAAGCGCTCGCGAACAACGAGCTCGCGGTCTACTACCAGCCGATCTTCGATTTCCGCACGGGCCGCATCAGCGGAATGGAAGCGCTGCTCCGCTGGAACCATCCGACGCTCGGGATGATCCCCCCCAGCGTCTTCATTCCGCTCGCCGAGGCGATCGGAGTGATGATTCCGATCGGCGGCTGGGCGTTGCGTGCGGCGTGTGCGCAGGCCAAGGCATGGCACGACGCCGGCCATCGCGCGCTCTCGCTCGCGGTCAATCTTTCGGTCGTCCAACTGCAGCAGCCCGACCTCGTGCAGAGCGTGCGCGAAATCCTGCAGGAAACCGGACTGCCGCCGCGGCTGCTCGAGCTGGAGATCACCGAGAGCAGCGCGATGCAGAGCCCCGAGACGAGCGTGCGGACGCTTTACGAGCTCAAGAAGCTCGGCGTTCGGATCTCGCTCGACGACTTCGGCACGGGACATTCGTCGCTCAGCTACCTCAAACGATTCCCGATCGACACGCTGAAGATCGATCAGTCGTTCGTCCGCGACATCACCCACGATCCCGACACCGCGGCGATCGTCACCGCGATCATCGCAATGGCGCACAGCCTGCGCCTCAAAGTCATCGCGGAAGGCGTGGAGTTCACCGAGCAATCGTCGTTCCTCAAGAAGTTCGGCTGCGATCAGATGCAGGGCTACCTCATCAAGGCGCCCGTTCCGGCGGAGAAGTTCATCGAGCTGCTGACAGCAGCGCCGGACGACGTCAGCGCCGGCTGACCGAGCGCCTCAATGCCGTGCTGCGCGGCCCCGCACGGTGTCGCTGATCCCCACGGTGATCCTGGCGACCGAAGTCGCTCCGGCGGCGTCGTGAGCCGTCAGCGTCACGGTGTAGGTGCCGACGGCGGAATAGTGATGCTGCACCGTCTGGCCGCTGAGGGAATCGTTGTCGCCGAATTGCCACGTGTAGGTATAGCCAGGCGTACCGCCGCTGGCGCTTCCGCGGAACGTGATCGTGTCGAACGGCCGCGCCAGCGTGCGATCGACGGCAATCGATCCAACGAGCGGACAGAGGCTGACGAGATACGACTCGCCGCCCTGCTGAATCGAGAGGAGTCGCGCGATCGAGGCGACGTAGCCGTTGTTCAGAAAGACGATCGGAAAGCGCGCGGGCAGAAGATCGAAGATCGCATTGGGCGAGAGGAACGTGTCGCTCGCTGTACCGGAAAGCGTCTGGAAGCGGCGAAGGTGCACCTCGCCGGGGAACTCGTTGAAGCCGACGACGGAATCGGCGTACACGAGCGCCCATTCGGAGAGCGCGGGATTCCACTGCAGCGACAGCGGAGCGATGTCGACTCCCTTGCCGCTCATCATCGACGCATCTGCTGAAGTGACTGTGCCGGACGCGTTGACAATGAAGTCGCGCAGCTCCGTCCCGCCACCGCTCTTCGGCGATTGATAAATCACCAGAATCGAGCTGCCGTTCGTGGCGATGACCGGACCGTCCAACTGCTGCGACGTGACCAGCGTCGAATGTGTGACCGCCCCGTTGCTGACGAGCGTGACGAAGGTCGGACCCGGCGAGCCGGGGCGCGACCACAGGACCGCGGCGGTGCCATCGGGCAGGACCGCGACGCGCACGCTTCCGGTTGCGAAGAGCGTGACATTCGTATCGGAGACGATGCTGCCCGACGGCGAGACGAGCGTGAGCCAGGCGCCGAGGTCGGGGCCGCTGGTGACGAGGTGAGCGAGGGCGTACGCGCCCGCGGCCTTGTCCCACACCACCTGGAAGTCGTCGTTGAGCGACCAGTTGTGCGGCATCGCGATCGGAGCTCCGATGGGATTCCCGCTTGCATCGATCCGTTGCAGCATGAGGACGCCGTTCGTTTGCTGAAAGAACAGACCGAATTCGTTCGAGGAGTCTGCGTAAAGGAGCGCCACCGGACCGTTGAAAGAGCTCGTGGCCACCTGCCTGTCGGCCGAGATCGGATTCAGGCTCGTGTCGTAGAGGGAATAGTCGACGCCCGGAGTCGAGGTGCTCGGATCCGTTTTGCCGGCGACGACGATCGATCCATTCGTGGCAATCGGACCCGCCACGAGATTCGGAAAGATCGACAACTGGCTGACGCTGCGGACAGTCGAAACGCAATCACCACGCGCCGCTGCCGCGACCAGCAGGAGGACAACTGCAGCTACCTGGCGCAACCCCTGAATCTCTCGCATTGCCCTCAACCCCAGTTCGCGGTGCACGTTGCTGGGCAGAGGGCGCGGAGTATATCAAGCATGTGGTACCGTGCCGCGGCCGTCGATGGAACCTGTACCCGGGCAGAGTAACCGTCGTTATCTCCTCGTCCTCTCCGTTGGCGCGCTCGGCGTCGTGTACGGCGACATCGGCACGAGCCCGCTGTATGCGCTGCGCGAATGCTTCCGGCCCGCGCACGGTGTCCTCGCCACTTCCGCCAACGTCCTCGGCACGCTGTCGCTGATCATCTGGTCGCTCGTGGTGATCATTTCGATCAAGTACCTCGCGCTGGTGATGCGCGCCGACAACCGCGGAGAAGGCGGCATCCTCGCGCTGATGTCGCTCGTCGGCGCCCGCGGCGACCGCCGCCGGCGGTTCGTTCTCGTCAGCCTCGGCCTCTTCGGAGCGGCGTTGCTCTACGGCGACGGGATGATCACGCCGGCGATCTCGGTGCTCAGCGCGATCGAAGGCATCGAGGTGGCGACGCCGGTGTTCACGCCGTATGTCGTGCCCATCACGGTCATCGTGCTGGTGGCGCTCTTCGTCGTGCAGCGGTTCGGGACTGCGAGAGTGGGTGCGGCGTTCGGACCGGTGATGGGTCTCTGGTTCGTGGTCATTGCGCTGCTCGGCATCTGGCACATCATTCAGGTTCCGCGCGTGCTGCTCGCGTTCGATCCGCAGTACGCAATCGACTTCTTTGTCCGCAACGGCCATCGCGGGTTTCTCGTTCTCGGCGCTGTGTTTCTCGCGGTCACGGGCGGCGAGGCGCTGTATGCCGATATGGGCCATTTCGGCGCGAAGCCGATTCGCATCGCCTGGTTCGTGCTCGTCTTTCCATCGCTCGTTCTGAATTATCTCGGCCAGGGCGCGCTGCTGCTGCATCATCCGCGGGGCACCGAGCATCCGTTCTTCCTGCTCGCTCCGCGATGGGCGCAGGTTCCGCTCGTGATTCTGGCGACGATGGCGACGATCATCGCCTCGCAGGCAGTCATCTCCGGCGCGTACTCGCTGTCGCGGCAGGCGGTACAGCTCGGCTACTCGCCGCGGCTGGTCATCCGCCACACCTCGGCACGGGAGATCGGGCAGATCTACATCCCCTCGGTCAACTGGATCCTGATGATCTGCTCGATCGGCCTCGTCCTCGCCTTCCGTGCGTCGACGAACCTCGCCGCGGCGTATGGCGTTGCGGTGACGACGACGATGGCGATCACAACCGCGCTCGTCGCCGTCGTCGGGCGGGAGCTGTGGCGCTGGTCGCTGGCGACGATCATCGCCGTCACCGTGCCCCTTCTGACGATCGATCTTTCGTTCTTTCTCGCCAATATCGTCAAGGTGGCGGAGGGCGGGTGGTTTCCACTCGC
>Ga0335081_10021952_pt1 | contig 10328 bp, 15 predicted proteins | sample Lox_Sample_35_FD_206713 | JGI IMG/M metagenome (GOLD analysis project Ga0335081, IMG submission 206713) | Soil microbial communities from Loxahatchee National Wildlife Refuge, Florida, United States - Lox_Sample_3.5 | ecosystem: Environmental > Terrestrial > Soil > Wetlands | place: USA...
GCCCTCCGCGACGCCCTCGCCACCGCCCGAAATAACGCCATCAGCCCAGGTCCCGGCGGAACCCTCCAAATCACCGGCAGCACGCTGACCAGCAACGCCCAAGCCGCCTAACCCGGAAACACGAGCTGGAGGCCGGTGTTCCGCAAAGACTATCTCGCTTTCCAGCGACCGGGCGGCTACAACACCATGATCGTTGACATGTACTGGCGCAAGGCGCCACGTTTCGCAGTCAAGCTGCCAGGCGACCCGTCAGCTCTCACGCTCGTCAACCCCTACCCGGACCTGCAGGAGACCTGGTATGAGGACGAGCGGGAGTGGGGCTGGACACTCGGCCCACTCGACAACATCCCCGACCTGGGCCCTGCCCTCTGCATCGCTGAACGCTTCCACCCATCAGCGGGCCCGGCTATCGGCGCCGTGGATCGCGAGCAGGTTCGCGAGCAGCTGAAGTTTGGGTCTCACACCTGGCCAGGTTTATCAAGCCATGGGAGCCAAGCGCGTCTACTGGCTGGCGGCCCTCGAAGAAGAGGCCAGGCTCGAGAACGAGCTCGCAGCCTACCCGGCCACCCCGCGGAGCGTTGCGATGCTCCGCGATGACCGCCAGCTTCGCTGGAAACGAATCGCCGCGCGTGTCTTCGGCGATTGCCGGCGAGTCCCGGAGGTCCGCATCCTCTACGACGAGGCACAGGGACCAGATGCATCCTCGCGCTCCTACACTGGCCGGGGCCGCCGCTTCCCAGAAATGGAGCCGTAGCCGATGCCCGACTCAGGCGCACCGCCGTTCACCCGGTGGCGCCCTCCCATCTGGAAGCGGCCTGCCTGAAACAATGGGACCGCTAGTACCGCCGAATTGGGTCTTAGATCGACAATGCGGCGCCTGCGAGCAGGACGGGTTGGAGTGGGAGACCGCCTATGGGGCTGGTGACGTAGCGTTTGATTATGACGGGGCTGGACGAAACAGATGTCTATCGACCATTGCCAAAGGGGCCTGGTTCACGGGAACATCGTCATTGCCGGGGATATTCGTGCTGGCCACGGACGCACGATCTTCCTTGGCAAGGTTAACTTGGACGGCGACGGCCGCCATGAGCCTTACCTGGCTTATGCTTGTCGAACCGGCCCGCGCCGCGGAAAGCGCCGCCGAAATAATGGCATGCTTGATGTCACGTCCGCTGATTCCTTCCACCGATGCAAGCTCATCGATGGAGACATCTATGCCAAGCGGCAGCTCGGCAGGCAGATGAACCCGCCAGATATCCTTGCGTGCTTCATAGTCGGGGAGGGAAAAGTCAACGTGGTAAAGACGGGAGTCAACCGCCGTGTCATAGCTGCCAGGCAGATTGGAAGCGAAAATGGCGATGCCAGTGAATGCGTCGAGAGCCATGAATAGCTCGGTACGCATCGAGTTAATGGCGCTCTCGGCGGCTTGTTCGGGCGATGCGAACCGGCGGGACAGCAGGGACTCCGCCTCGTCGAGGAGGAGGACGGCATCTTGCTCCTGGGCGGAGCGGAAGAGCTGAACTAGGTTCTTGGGCCCATCGCCGTGGAACTTGCTCTCCAGGTCAGACAGGCGGCTGAAGAGTATCTTGCGCCCCAGTCGGTGCGAGACCGCGTGCGCCGCCATCGTCTTGCCCGTGCCGGGAGGCCCACGGAAGTTGATCGCCGCTGACGGCCTGGGCTCAATCTGGCGAAGGTTCCACGTTTCGAACACGAGCGGCTGCAATTCGATTAGCGCCACCAGATCGAGGATGCGATCGAGCACTGGCGACGGGAGAATCAGCCGGTCGAAGGTGTACAGGGGCTCGACGGCGGTGAATGTCGGCGGGCGTTGCCGGGTGTCGTCGTCGCTGGAACCGGCGGGGCCGTCGTCGGCCCCGCCGTCGGACGGTGGGAGGCCGTCGCGGCTGAACCCAGCGCGAAAGGAGAATTCGGATTCCCGGGAGGGGTCAACCAGTTCCTCCAGCAGACCGGACACCCGCGCCCGGAAAAGCGCGATCTCCCTGGTCGGAAGTTGATCGGGCCAACTGGCGTCCAGGAAGAACCTGCCCCGACCTGGCGGATCAAGTTTGGACACGGATCACACCACCCTCCTGCGAAAAGCTTGACCGCAGCTCGCTGTCTAGATTCTTCGCTTTCCAGGACTTTGATTTATGCCGCGTCCCGCCGCGGTCAAAGATTCCGAGGTCTACCTCATAGTGGTCTCCTTTAAGCCCCTTGTTGATGACTTGGGCGAATCCTCCGGGAATCTTGGAGACATCAATTTCCCTTTTGACGGTCGACCAATTCAGAAGCGCGACGGTCACTGCTCCACCAAAGAGCGCAGCCAGCAAGGCTATGGTTATGGTTATGGGCTCCACGGCATTCCTCTGCCTGCATAGGCGCTTACCGGAAGATAAGCAGCTCTTTGGTCCCAAACCGGGCGGCGAGCTCGTCATCAAGCCGTCGCGCGATCAGCCGCCTGCCGTATGGCCTGCTTGATCCATCACTGCACAGCTTGTCGTCCTCGTTGAGGAAGACCTGGAAGATCAGGCGGCCCTTCGGGTGGTTGCGCGACAGTAGGGCGCCTGCCCTGATGCGCGGGTCATCGGGACGCTTGTCGGCGAAGTACGCCACGACGTCCGGGAACGTCAGCACGTCAATGACCGGCGGCTGCCGCAGCAGCACGCCGAGGCAACCCGTAGACCCTTTATCGTGTAGGTCTGTAAAGCCACAGGGAATCTTAGAGATATCGGCTTCCTTGCTGAGGACCGACCACTTCAGAAGCGCGGCGGTCGCCACCGTCCCGAAGATCACCACTGGAATAGTCTTGATTGTTCGATCCACGGCCTTACCCCCTACCGGAAAACTACCATGCCCCGACCGGCCTCTACATGGCGACGGGTTTCCTCATCCGGCAGTTTCCCGCTTTCCAGGGCTTCGGCGGCCAACACCTTCCCGGTACGCTCCGAGACCACGGCCTTGACCATCCGGGTCGTAGCATTGGGATTGCTAAATCCTATATCTACCTCATTATACTGATGGTTGCCCATTCTCTCCACTATCAATACTCCGACCGCATCAGCATCCTGCACCGAAAGCTGACGCTTGGACCGGAACCACTGAACAATTTTCTTCCAGATGATGAGGACGATTGCTACTATCGCCACCCCCACCAGGGTTAGCGTAAACGGGTCGAACATGTCCGCTCCGATACTTGAGAAGTGCAGCTGATTAGCCTGCTTACCGGAAGATGAGCAGCTCTTTAGTCCCAAAGCGAGTGGCGAGCTCGTCATCGAACCGTCGCGCGATCAGCCGCCTGCCGTACGGGTTACCTGATGCATCACAGCACAGCTGATCGTCCTTATCGAGGAAGACCTGGAAGGTCAAGCGGCCCTTCGGGTGACTGCCTGAGAGCAGAGCGCCCGCCCTGATCCGCGGGTCGCCGGGATGCTTGTCAGTGAAGTACGCTACGACGTCCCGGAATGTCAACAGATCAACGACATCAGGTCGCCGGGGTGGCAAGTTGAAGGTTTTGTCAAAGAGCGCTATAGCCTGAGCTAGCAACGTCCCTGTGGCAGCAACCTGGAGATCGCTAGGTTTACCCTGATGATCATTTGAGCTCATCGGCCCCCCCTTGCAACCAGGGCTCCGGCGTGTTCCCGAGTTACCCTATTTTGTCGGGTATGTGAGTGATAGGACGAATCGCACTGTTGATGGGTGCGGCACGCCACGTGAATCATGTAGGCCTCTGATACCTCCACGTCCCCGAAGGTCGGCGCGACCATGCCACTCCCGCCCAAACTCTCCGTCTCCACGGCCTCGATTAGGGCAAATGCAGACATTCACGGAACACGCCGGGGCCCTGCCCTTGCAACTGGGGCGTAGTGTACACTACCGGCCACGCTCGAAGCTTTGCGCCTTCGATACCCGGCACCCACAATGGGCCTCCTCGCCCCAACATGAATTCGATACCTTGACCGGATGGCGGCTTGGCGGCCACGCGGATATCTACTCAGAGTCCCACCGCGGGTAAATAAATACCCATATGCTGGTAAAGTGTAAATAGGAGTCGAACTTATCGCACCCGGTCCAGAGTGTCAACTGGACCTTTGGGTGCTTGGCCTGCTCCCCAGTCCGACCACTTGTAGTTACGCAAAGAGGATGAAACGACCTTAAAAGCATCCGGTCGTCCGTTCGCGGGCCAAGCCTCCTGAAAAGCGGACGGTCCGGAGGCCTAGTCGCTAATGCTCTGCTGACAAACAAGTGTGGCCCTATGGGATCGATCCAGGGCGCCGCGGCGCCCCAGCATGTCGTCTGGCCTGCTCAGACGGACTGCGGTGGACTTATGTGGACTCGGCTGTCTCGATGGCTCGCCTGTCTACTTCCGGCGCCTTCGCGATGCGGACGAGTTCCCTGATCGTCACGCTGAACCCGATGACTGAGACCACCAATCCAGCCAGGCTGATCCAGTCGCCCGCCCTCATGGTCATCGGCTCCTCGGCCCTGATCATCGAGAAGGGAAGGGCGACGTTCACCTTGCTCCTCGGCGACACAACCCTGGGTGCCGCACCTGACCGTCGTGCCAGCGCGCTTCCCTTGCCGTCGGCCACCTTATTACCTCCTATCAGCCAGACAGACAGTGCAGTCAGATAACCAAGCCCACGGGCCGTCCGCACCACGGCGGGCAGCAGTGTCAGCAGCGTAGTTCCTCAACGGTATTTCCGACGGCAACCGTGACGGCAACGACAGCAGACCCAGCGCTCAGACCGGGGTGAGTAACTAAATGAGTAACAACGACGGCTTACACCAGCGGACGTCAGAGGACGTCCACGGACGGTGCAAGGCAGGTCAGAGAAAGTAAGAGTGCTGGCACATCGCATCGCGCGTTGGCTTCGGGACGAAGAGGCCAGGTCCGTGATTGCTGACCACCAAGGTTGACCACAACGGGGATCGACGCGGAGCGATCCTGACCGACCCACCATTGCGGGAATCCCAGGTGAGCGACGCCAGCCGACAGTCCGGGCGTATTCTGCACCCACATGGTATGGCTGATCGGCCATCCAGCGCATCGCTAGACATCAGCTGACCCATGATGGGCAGGGATGCGGCTATGTTCGGTACCGACATGAATATAGTGAGATCGATTCGGCCCCGAGGAGGTGCGGGAACTGGTATCTTGTTCGCAGATAATCCTTCGGGATGTTCCAAGCGAGCGTCGTCTTGATCTCTTGGCCGAGCGGGACGACGCTTTGCTTTTTGCGTTATGACCTGAAACCTTATCTCAAGCTAGTGCTGTCCGCTTGGACGGTCTTGATGAAGTCCTCCCAGGCAGAAAAAGGGAAAGACAGCACTCTTCCTCCGCGATTCTTGGTGTCTTGGATGAGTACTGTGGTTTCATTTCTGGCGACTTCGACGCAGTTATCACTTTTTGACCACGAGCTAACGCGCCATCTAACATCCGTCGGATGCGCACTGGGCATACTTCCCCCCTAAAAATAATTACTGTCATAAAAATCTAGAATAGTTCCCCCCGTCAACGGATCGTATCCGCCACCTCGATAAGGTAGTCACGCGTGCCTTTTGGGCCGAGCGACAGATTCCTCATCTCCTCAAAAAGCTCGCGATATAGTGCAATCTCGTCAGTTTCGTCACGGCTAAAGCTCGACTGGCGAGAGCCCTCGAAGTACAAGACATCATTATCATCGGTTCCACCGAATTCAAGGATGTTGAAATTCTCGCTTATCCCGCGATGAATACCGGCAGAAAATGGCAGTACCTGGATAGTGATCTCTGGCCTGTCCGCCATGGAAATGAGCTTCTCAAGCTGGGCCTGACGCAAGTCTTTGGCGCCCAGGAGCCGATGAATTATGGCTTCGTCCAGAACGAAAAAGAGAAGCGGGGGACTGGGACGATTGAATAGCAGTTCCTGACGCCTCATCCGAACCCCAGCCAAAGTCTTTACTGTCTTCGGGTCAGAATCAAACCTGCTCAGCTTGGCGATAGCAATCGCATACTCCTCGGTCTGCAAAAGACCGGGTATTGCGAGTGTCTCGTAATTACGAATGACAGAAGCTGTCGTTTCAAATTCAATATACTGAAAATATGTTGGCGGCAACACGGGACGGTACTTGCTCCACCATGTTTGTTTCCTGGCTTCCTTGGCCTGTGCTACAAGCGCCCTGACTCGCTTAATGTCTTTAACATTGTAAAGGCGTAGTAGCGCAGTGAGATCGTTCGTCGAGATACCAACCGCACCAGTTTCAATCCTGATGAGCTTGGACAGTGACCAGTCCATCTGCTCCGCGACCGCCTCTTGCGTCAGGCCTGCGTCTAGGCGTGCTTGCCTGAGCTCGGCCCGCAGACGCCGACGCTCTACTAGAGGACTTGCACCAATGATCACAACGATCCCATGTCCAGGTCAGAACCTTCTCGATCGCCTAGGTCTGTACAGCCTAGGGCAATCAGCTAGTGGCATAGGGCAGCTTACACATCGAGCTGTGCATCTAGCGTAAGGCTGCTCCGGCTAGCCATGTCCCGGCTTCCAAAGCTCGCTGGGGACAGCGGCGAGCCGTAGTGCTGCTCAGGGCATGGTGTCGCACAGCATCCTGCTAGTAGCAGATAGAACCTGGCCTTCAGGTTATAGCTGCCTGATACTGGCATCGAGGTCGCTACGTTCGGTCAGGTGGTGGTCCAGTGGAAGTCATCCTGGGTGCGGCCATGGGCTTCATGGCAGGGGCAGTGATATGCGCAAGGTTCCTGCGCCATGAGATCGCTGGGATGGTGGAGCCGAGACTCAAACACATCGAGCAACAACTGCACAACCTCCGTGAGGAGACCAACCTCGACGCTGCCGCGCGGCTCGCGGTGCTCAGCAAGCTCCTTGAAGATCGCCATTGACACGAGTGATACGGAATACAAGTTATGAGGATAGGTTGCTCAGATAGCAACATTGGTTCATGAGGTACACATGCCGGGCCCGCCGTGCAGACTTTTCCGGTCTGGCTTTCCTTCGCACTGTTGAATTCTCAAGTTTCAAGCAGGCTAGGCTGGTATTGAGCTAACATCTGGCGGCGGCCGAGAAAGGTTGCCGATCTTGCTAACACTGCGCTAACGACGACTGTGGAAGCATGGCGATGAACCCGGACGTCGTGAGCAGCCAGCGCGACGTATTGCCCGCTCGGGCAGCCTCTGATGGACTCGCCTGGACCGGCAAAGCCTCCTGAAAAGAAAGAGATGGGCCACTGCGTGGCGCGATGCCCGGGATGAAATTGGGGCGGGCTGGGGTCTGCGCGCGGTTTGCGGTGGTTTCGGTGTGTGGCGGCGGGGCGGAAGGTGCATGCTGGGGCTGGCGTGCCGTCCGTCGTCACCGATTCGCTTTGGACCGTTTCGAGGCCGCTGAAAAGTCTGGTGCTGGGGTCCCCGTTGCGGGTCATGCCCGCTGCTGCTCCGAGCGCGCGTGTCAGTCTCCTGATTGATATGAGGGGTCCCGTCGGGCGGCTCGCCTTGTGTCCCGGTTAGCCGTGATAGCCGCTTCAGGAGGTGGCGCGTGAGAGTGATGTATGACCGGGTGGCCGCGATCGACGTGCACAAGGACATGGTCAAGGTCGCGGTCCGGGTTCCGGGTGCAAAGCGCGGGACCCGCAAGACCGATGTGCTGGAGTTCCGGGCGTTTTACGGGGTTCTGCAGGAGATGGGCCGCGAACTGCGGCGGCGGGGTGTCACGCACGTGGTGATGGAGGCGTCGGGCGTGTACACCGAGCCGGTGTACTACGCGCTGGCCGAGCTGGACTTCACCGAGGTGCTGGTGATCAACCCGGCACACGCCAAGGCGCTGAAGGGCCACAAGACCGACGCCAGAGACGCGATCCGGCTGCTGGACCTGTATGAGTGCGGGCTTCTGTCCGGCTCCTACATCCCGTCCCCGGACCTGAAGGAGGTGCGGGACCTGGCACGGTACAGGATGAAGACGGTCCAGGCCCGCGCGTCGGAAGTCCAGCGGCTGCAGAAGACACTGGAATCGGCCGGGATCAAGCTGTCCTCGGTCGTGTCCGATGTTACCGGGGTATCGGCGATGGCGATGATCGAGGCGCTGATCGACGGCGAGCGCCGCGGCGTGGTGCTCGCCGGTCTGGCGCAGGGCCGGCTGCGGACCGCTGCGAAGATGGCCGGCCTGTCGATGGCCCTGGCCGGCCGGTTCACCGCTCACCACGCGGTGATGTGCCGGCTGCACCTGGACCGGATCAAGGTCCTCGGCGAGGCGGTCACGGACCTGGACGCCCGGATCGCGCCGCTGGTGGCCCGCTATTCCCGCGAAGCGGAGCTGCTGAAGACGCTGCCCGGGTTCGGCGACGTGGTCGTGGCCGGCTGGCTGGGCGCGATCGGCCCCGCCCCGCACGAGTACTTCGCCACCGCCCAGCGGCTGGCCTCCTGGGCGACCGTCTGCCCCGGTAACTACATGAGCGCGAAAAAGAGCAAGGGCGGGCGGACCGGCGATGGCGGCGCCTACATCAAGCCGCTGCTGGTCCAGGCCGCCTGGGCAGCGGTCCGGGTCCCCGGCCGGCTCCAGGCCAAGTTCAGCCGGCTGGTCCGCAAGTTCGGCGGCCCCAGGAACAAGGGCGCGGTCAAACGGGCGATCATGGCGATCGCCCACACCCTCTTGAAGATCGCCTACCAGGTCCTCAAGACCGGCAAGCCATACCGGGACCTCGGCGCCGGCTTCTACGACAGCCGCGAGTCCCCCCAGGCCAGGCACGACTACCTGATCCGGCAGCTGCAGAAACTCAACCCCGGCTGCGTCATCACCATCACCCCCGCGGAGGCCGCCTGACGGCCTCGCCGCCGGCTGACCCCACCACCAGGAAACACCAGCACCACACCCAGCCTCCTAACGCCGGTGACCATCCAGTTTCAAGCCGCAGCGGCTGCTTCGGTCAACACGGTCACGGTTAGCGAGCGACCGCACAGCGGCAATGCGCACACTCCCGCCGATCTGAGCGGCCTGTGGCATTATCGCCGCTGGCCGTTAACGTGTGCAGGTCTGGTCAGTCTGGCGCGGGGGACAGTCCCCGGTTGGGGTCCGGGTTCAGGCGTGGTCGTTTTTGTTCCATAGCTGGTGAGTAAGGCCGCTAGGCGAAGTGACCGACTCGACGGTGAAGCGGTCTTCGAGGCCGCTCGATCCCTCCCAGAGGGATACGCCGTGCCCGAGGGTAATCGGCACGATCACCAGGTGCATGAAATCGACCAGGCCGGCCTGGAGGAACTGACGCACCGTCGAGGGTCCTCCCCCGATGCGGACGTCACCACCACCAGCAGCCTGCTGGGCTAGGCGGAGCACCTCCTCCGGTGGCCCGTCCACGAACCGGAAGCTGGTCCCGTTAGGAAAGTCAATCGTGGGATGCGGGTGGTGGCTCATGACGAACACCGGTGTCTGGAATGGCGGTTCGTCGCCCCACCAGCCCCGCCACCCGTCGTCGGGCCAATCACCAACCTGGGGACCGAACTTGCGCCGTCCCATGATCTCGGCGCCGATGCCCTGGCTCCACATGCTGGTCAGAGCGCGGTCCAGCGTGATGGGGGCATCCGCCTTATCGACGCCATGGATTACCCGGCCATCGAACCACGTGAACAGCCGCTCGGCACCGCCGATCGGGGCGTCGAACGTCACATGCCCGCCGGCGGCGTAGCCGTCGAGGGAGACGTTCATGTTGTGGACCCTGGTGCGGGGCATCACGACTCCTTCTGTGATCGGATGAAGCGTTCACAACATAGACCGGCGGGATGGCCGGGACCTGTCGCTGAACGCTGACATCGTGTTGCGATGGCCCAACCGCCGCATCCGCACCGCATGCGACCCGGCATGGCGAGCCGGAGCAGTGACGGCGATGCTCACGGCAAGACCCCGCGCGCCGGTACCGAGCATGAACAGTCTTCGCGCTACCGCCAGGGCCGGGCGAACCGGGTCGAGTAGCGCCGGCCCTGCGGCCGCGCCAGACAGGCAAGTAGTCACGCTCAGTCACCAACGCTAGTCGCTGACCGCCGCGCAAAACCGCCGTTCTGTTGTGCGTCCTGAAAGGGGAGTGAGGCGATGTAGAAGGTCGCCGGCACGAACCGTGCTGTGCCAGTGATGGAGGTTTGGCCCTCCGGGTTCGCCGTGCAGGCGGGGAGCTCAAACCACCGCAAGCTGCGCCGGTTAAGAGCCGGGGTGGTGAGCGTTGCGGGAAAGGGCCCGCTGTCAGCGGGTCAGGTGGGCGGCGAGAAGACGAACGTGCGTGAACCACTGCTGACGCATCGATAGGCGGAACGATGGCATCAAAACCGGGGAAGTGCAGAATTCCCGGGACAAAGGCGCG
>Ga0335081_10021953_pt1 | contig 10327 bp, 10 predicted proteins | sample Lox_Sample_35_FD_206713 | JGI IMG/M metagenome (GOLD analysis project Ga0335081, IMG submission 206713) | Soil microbial communities from Loxahatchee National Wildlife Refuge, Florida, United States - Lox_Sample_3.5 | ecosystem: Environmental > Terrestrial > Soil > Wetlands | place: USA...
TCATCGCCGATGCAGACTCCGTAATAGAGCCATTTCCCATCTTTGCTCACCGCGATCGAGTTGGTCCACATCCTCGTGGGAATATCGCCGTGCGTGCCGTCCGGCTTGATCCAGCCGACCTTCCCAGGCCAGAATTGCGTGAAGTAGAGAGTGCCGTCCGGCCCCTCGGAGACGTCGTCGGTGACGCCTACGGTTCCATACTCCTCACCGTATTCCCGGATGACACGTCCGCTGTCGGGGTCCATGATGGTGATCCGGTTCAGCATCCCGCAGGAGAGGATGAGCTTGCCCTTGTTTTCGCCGACCCTGCCGACGGCGATGGCGTTGGCGGGGAACTTCATGTAGTCACTCTTCAACGTCGTCTTCTTGTAGACGACCGATGATGGTTTCTCTTTGTTTATTGTCGGAAGTTGTATACCGCGCAAAGATGGTGTTGCTTCTGCTACTGGCATAATTTTCTCCTTAGAGATTGAAGGAAGTTGAGCTTTCGACAACCGGTAACGAACTGTCAGAGCCAGCGGGCTTGTCAAGGACTTCCCAGGCCACACATGCCATATAGCCGCCGTTCTCCTTCTTCAAAACCCGCTTCTATTTCTCCCCCTGCAAGATCCAGCTCCGACTTACAAGCACTTGCGGCGGCGGGATCTTTTGTTGGCATGATTTTCGGCCACAGGATTTACTGCGATTGAAGTTTCCACAACTGTTAAAAGTGCCAGCAGACGACTGTCAAAGGTGCTAGTGTCCGGACCGTGGACGTGTCAATGTCTTTTCGGCTCTGCAATGAACGTACATCTCTGCGCAAATCTCTGTCGCCGCGCTCGATTGGACGCCGAACTTGAACGCGTCCCCTCCAGGGCCTGTTAGGAACGCAGAGCCTGATCTTGGCGGCAAAATCATAGTTCCGCACTAGGCGACTTCCTTGGCCGCGAGAGCGCCAACACGATTGCGATGGTTCGGATGCGAAACAATTTTCATTTCATGCCAGTCGTACTGGAGTTCCTTCCCACAATCCAGACAGACGACGTAGGTGCCGATTGGAGTTGTCGCAGAAGTTCGGCGTGAAACGTCACGCATGGTTATGGGAAAGCTGCAATGCGTGTGCCAGCACCCGAACAAGGCATTGAACAAGTTCGAGATCATAGCTTTCTCCTGACCAACGTTACAGGATTTGCTGCGATTGAAGTTTCGACAACTGGCAAAAGTGCGAGGCGACGACTAGTAAAACTGCTAGTGCGAGGAACAGTGGACTTGTCAATGCCTTCCAGTCCGGTGAAATGGGTGTCCAACTCCGAGCCAAACTCCGTCTGCTGATTCCTGGCTTTTTCTAGAAGATGTATTGGATTCGCGTCTGGAGAATATCGGTCAAGCCGTTAATGCCTGCGCGGTCGAGGCTGGCAAAGCCCCCGGACACTCCTAGTTTCCACCTGCGGTTCAGGAACCAGTTCACATCGAGGAGACCTTTATTCATCAACCCGCCATGGATCAACTTGTTGTCCAAGTCGAGGCGCGAGTAACGGGCAGCCAATTCCACCGCTCCAAGGTGGCGTCGTGGGATGGGACGCCGTGCGAAGCCGACATTGCGATCATAGGGCCGGTGCTCCCCGGTGAGAAACACCGAGCCGGTAACGTAGAACCCATAAAACGAAGGATTGGCGACCTGAGTTGAATTCACCTGGGATCGGACATACTCGGTCAGGACCGAACAGCGATCGCGTGTCCAGAGAGCTTCGAGCCCAAACTCCTTCTGATTGGAGGCCGGAATGTTGCCAGTGTCGACGTAGTTCGAAGACACGTTTGACCCGGCCTTGCCCCGCAGCCGGACCACGCCGAGGTCTGCGCCCGCGTAGCGCGCACTCGCACCCACGTGCAGATACCTGGAACCGTCCTCATTGGTGGAAATCAGCCCGGTGACGCGTGTCGCGAAATGATTGCCGACAGTGTCGAACTCTTTGCCGTGCACCCACCAGTCGTTAAACCACCCGCTCGAATATGTCATCCTTTTCTTGAAAGCGGTGTTGCTCAGTGAGACGCCCACATCCCGGGACGTGAAGAAGGGATTCAAAACACGCTCCAGAGAAGGGAGAAACGCTGCATCGCCGACCATTTCGTATACGAATGGCTCCTTATTCTTGCCGAAGGTTAACGCGCCCAGTTTTCCGACGGGGGCCGTGATATTCAAGTCGGTAAATTCCCAAGTCTTCTTCTTATTTTCGTCGGCATCAAAACCATTCCATGAGTAAGCCGCAAAATAATGCACCCGGTATGACTCGGGCCCGATGCCCCCGGTGAGGATAAAACGGGTGGAGCGGTCGTCCCATTGGTCGTGCTGACGTCCCACCTGGGCGATGCTGTCCGCGTCTTGCGAGAACGCGTTATAGTCGTAAATTCCGGCAAACCCTAACAAGATTGAGAAATACGTCCCGTGATACTCGGGCACGCGTGCCCACTTCGGTGGGATATCTGGAGCGGTGAAATCTCGCTTTTTCACCGCCTCGGAGTCTTGCGAACTGAGCTGCGGTCCTCCGGAAAGCGCATCCGCTTTCGACTCTGGCTGCGGGAGATCTGGGTCATTGCCCCCAGCATGACTTGAATCCAACTGCTGCCCCATTGTAGGAAGTGAACCCAGCAAGATGAAACAAAACACGAAACGCGCTATTCGACTTATCATCGCCTGGCTTCTGTCCTTACGGGGGCAGACTAGGCTGTCCACTGCAAGCTAGAAAACTGTCAAAACCGACAGCTCTCAGGGTGAAGTACTGCGGGTATGCCAGGACCGGAGGATGAAGCCGGTTTGATTGGAGGAGAGTTCGTTCTAGGCTTGAGGTTTCGGCACATGCTCATCGCAGACCGCGGCGCGAACCCTAAGTTCGACCAGGCATCCTAGCTCGTGGGTGGCAATGTTAGGGCAGCCCGGATGGTCACAGAGATATTCCATCAGTTTTTCTTCCTGGCCGTCTGGACCGACAGGGTCCGTCTTAATTGTTACCCAAGGCACGGTGAATCTCGGCAGATACTCTACATTATCGTCTGAACAAAGGCGCCCTGGGCAAGTAACTTTCGTGCAACCCCGGCAATGGTCGCGGGGAGCTTATTCGCTCAGCCTCATTTCGTCAACCGCCCAGTGAAGCAATCCGTGCAGCCAGAGCAAGAACGCGGGGGTGCTACCGGTGCCTTGGAAAGAGTAGAGTGACTTCGAAAGATAACTGCCACTTTGGCGAGAACTGGTTTGCCGGGCGAACAACGTTGCGGTAGATTGTCAGGTTTGCGTCGACCGGCTGGCTTCCGGCTTTGAAGGTTCTTCCAATGCCGCCTCCGATGGGCACAAGCCATCGATCGCCGGCGACTTGTGTCCAGTCCGCAGAAATCGTTGGGCTGGTAGTCAGATACCAATCGTGAGCGAGATTGTAAGAGAACATGGGCTGAAGTTGCATCTGGTTGACCGGACCTCGTTTGGTGGAGGCAGGAACCGACCAGATCTGTTGAACTAGAACTCCGCCGGAGCCCCACTCGGGTTGTGACAGCATGGTGAGCGATGGGCCTAATCCCCATCGGCCGGCCCCCAATTCGCTGTCTGTCGCCGTGGGGATCAGCAACGTTGGCCCGACGCCCCAGATCAGCCGGTTGGCATGTACCGGAGTAAAAAAGAACGTGGGGACGATATCACCTAGCCCCAACGTCCCGCCGCTTGCGCTCGTCAGGTCCGGAACGTATGTGACCGGAGTTGTCAAGATGCGTGGAATAAGAAGCCATTCCTCGGATATTTGGATTGGGATGAGTGGCTCGAACTGAAGGTCCTCCGCCATCCGATGGTTTGGTCCAGCGTCAAAATAAATGTCTGCAGTGAAAGGGAGCTTGATTACGTCAGCGAAGGGGTTCCTCGCCAGTTTTCGCAGGTCCGGCGGAGACGGTTCTTGTCCGCATAGCGATAGCGCCACCAGCAGGGCGCAGATTGCCAGGCCAAACCGAGCTCTTATCTTCCGAAACCTGAGAAGCGGTTGTCCAGTTGTTAGCGATGCTGACGAAAACAGATCACTTGTGTCCAAGGTTAAGAACCACGCCGAATGCTACCTTTGGGCTTACGTGAGTCTCTCGGCCGACGTGGGTGATGGATGCGGTGATGTCAAACACCCGGACTGTCCACCGGTGGCTGACTTCGTAATCGAGTCCGCCTCCCAACTCCGTAGCAAAGCCGTGGTCCGCCTCGCCAGACGCCGATTTCTCGAAAGCAACGCCTAACAAGGCGAAACCGACCGGCGTCCACCTTTTGCTTTTTCGCAGGGCAAACTCCGGGCCGAAGGTAACGCTGTACTCACTTTCTTCTCCGGCGTAATGACCGTCAAAATCTGCCGCTATTCCCAGCCAGGAATTCACGTTCCCGACTAGCGAAGCTTTCCACCCATTAAAGTTAGTGTCCGAGGAGCGGAGGTAGGAATAGCCCCCCAAGAGTTCCACCTTGGGCACTTCGTGCTCTTGCTCTTGCGACCAGGCTGGCCTCACGCCACACAGCGCGAAGGCAAGCGCTAACATTGTAATCTGCATCAATGTCAGCACTCTGACTTGGGGCACGCGTGCGGATCGTCGGAGGTGCATCGTGTCCGGGAGGAGATCAACTCCGGCAAAGACTTGAGATGAATCCGGGCCATTCATGCTTTCCACCGTCTGGGTTTACTTCATGCGGTGCACGGTCATGTGGGCTCTGCCCTTCAAGAGACCTTTCGTGTCGTGGCCTCAGCCAGCATTTCTTTCTTTTCAACCGCTGACATCTGCATGATCTCGTCGGCAAAACGGCCGCGGCGCACCAGGTTGGCCATAATCTTCATCGTTCCATCGATGTGATTGAAAAAACCCTTGTAAGCGGCACACAAGTAGTTCAGCCCATCTTCGCCGTCGGGGGTTTTAATAAAGCGGTTTTTGGGACACTCGCCGTGACAGGCAAAACGTACTTCGCATTCGCGGCAATAGCGAGTCAGAGTATTCCTTTTGGCCAGACCAAATTCGATTTGCTGTGGAGAGGCGAGCAGCTGAATCAGTTGAGTCTCGCGGATATTTCCCAACTTGTGCGCAGGCTCCACGAAATGATCGCAGCTGTAAAGGTCGCCATTGTGCTCCAGTGCGAGCGCTTGCCCGCAGGTTTCGGCAAAAATGCAAACCGCACCCGGAACTCCTATCCAGTTGGCCAGAGCTGAGTCAAAATGCTGAACGTAAACCTTTCCGACATCGGTTTGCACCCACTCGTCAAAGATAGCGATGAGAAATTTCCCGTAGGCCTGAGCATTGACGGATCGGTCCGTGACTTGGTCGCCTTCAATCGTGTAGAGCGGGCGGTCACCGCCCGGGCGTTCGCTCCACCCCTCATTGGCGATCGGCAGCATGGATGCACTGACGCGCTCGATGATAGGAATGAACTGGATAAATTCAGCGGCCAATTCATCGCGGAAGAATCGGTACACATCCAATGGATGATCTTGATTTGCGGCATGCACGCTACACAGGATGTTGACGTCGACCTTGTGCTTTTTCAGAAATTGGAAACCGCGCATTACCTGATCGAAAGAGCCCGTCCCTCCTTTGTTCACGCGATAAACATCGTGCAACGCCTTCGGGCCATCCACACTCAAGCCGACCAGGAAATTGTTTCCTTTGAAGAAAGCGCACCATTCATCATTGAGCTGGGTGCCGTTAGTCTGGATTGTGTATTGGATCTGCTGGTTGGGACGCTTCAGCTTGTTTACAAGGGCGACCGAGTGCTGAAAAAACTCCAGTCCCATTAAGGTCGGCTCGCCACCTTGCCAGGCCACATCAACCTGGGGCGCCCGGTGACTTTCCAAGAGCTGCTTGAGATAGGCTGCCAGCAGATCTTCGGCCATCTGAAAGCGGCTGCCGGGATACAACATCTCTTTTGACAAAAAAAAACAGTATTTGCAATCGAGATTACAGATCGCGCCTGTCGGTTTGATCAGCACATGAAATGAGGGTGGCGCATTCGCAGGAAAAGTGGGACCGCCCTGTCGAATTGTCGTTGGGGGCGCCATGGTTTCTTCAGAGACTAGGCCTGTGAGTCCAGGTCGCATACTGTCAAAACATACAGGTGGCTGCCATCAGAGAGGTGCAGGCGGACGCCACGTCCATCTCGCTCATTCTCATGGCCCGTGTCCTGGTTTGACACTGACAGAATTGACAGTTCCCAACTCGCCCCGACCTCGACATCCTGTAATCCAGCCCGGACGACGACTACCAAGATCGCTAGACAATCGCGGATTATCCGATCGCGGTAGGACATACACGGCGGCGAGGCAAATTCTCTGACGGACCTCAAACAGAATTTGAGTACGATTACCGACCCCCATCACCTTACGCTATCGCCGATTTGGTTGAGAGTACCACGTGCGGTTGGAGTCGCGATCATGTGGGTCGTCCTCGCGCTCCTGACTCTGTGGGCGGCAGCAGCCCTCTTCCTCGATTGTCGGATAACCGCACTGCGAATTCCAGTAACTCTGATCTACGTCCTGGGCGTTATCACGCTGTTCTTCAAGCTCAGACGATTTCGCTGGGCTGCGGTCGTATATCTGTTGGGCTTTTGTGGCGTGCTCGCGTGGTGGCTCACTTTAAGACCTACGAACGACGGCAATTGGCAAGCCAACGTTGATCGAACAGCCTTCGCTGAAATCGTCGGAGATCGGGTCACTGTTCGCAATTTACGAAACTGCGACTACCGCTCTGAAGACGATTATGCGGATTGCTGGAGCGACCGGACAGTCAATCTTTCAGAGATCAGGGCCGCCGACTTATTTCTGACGAACTGGGGAATCCCCTTTGCGAGCCACCCGATTATCAGCTTTCAATTCGGGGACGACCAGCACATCGCATTTTCCATTGAGGCCCGTTACAAAGTTGGCCAGGCGTACTCGACAGTTCTCGGATGTTTCCGTCAATACGAGCTGATCTTTGTCACGGCTGATGAGCGCGATTTGATTCGATTGCGCACTAACTACCGTAAGGGCGAAGAAGTCTCCATGTACCGGTTTCAGGCGACCCCGGATGTAGCACGAGCTATGTTCCTCACCTATGTTGCGTACCTGAACCGGTTGAAAGATCACCCTGATTGGTACAACGAAGTGACAAGAAACTGTACGACTGCGATCGACAGCCAGCTTGGCGCAGTCCTTCATAACCAGGGACCTTGGAACTATCAGGTCCTGCTGAACGGCACGCTGGATAAGTTGCTATACGACCGGGGAAGGCTGGTGACTGGCGGGCTTCCATTTCCAGAGCTAAAGCAACGTGAGCATATCAACGCAGCGGCTCGAGCCGCAAATCAGTCTCCTTATTTCTCCACGTTGATTCGAGCGGGCCGGGTTGGGTTCTGAGTGGTATCTGAAAGCACGAGGTCGCCATGAATCGTATCTGGACATCTGAAAGTACTTGCCACATCTCATATCTCCGGTCGTTGAGAATTGGGCTTGCCCTGCTCGCCATATTGGTGTGTCCGCTTATCATGCTTGCCCAGGGGGGACCACAAGTTCCCAAACGGCTGACGATCGGGGTTGCACTCGAAGGCGGCGGTGCCCTCGGACTGGCCCACATCGGGGTGCTCCGGTGGTTTGAGCAGCACCACATTCCCATCGACTATCTCTCCGGAAACAGTATGGGCGCCCTTGTGGGCGGCATGTACGCAACCGGCAAAAGCCCGGATGAACTCGAACGACTTGTGAAACAAATGGACTGGCCGCTCGTCATCGCTGGCGGCACTCCCTACCAAGACCTGTCATACCGCCGCAAGGAGGATGAGCGGGCCGTTCAAAACGACTTGGTCATCGGCTTTAAACACGGTGTGACCCTTCCATCCGGGTTGAGCGCAGGACATCAAATCAACCTGACCATTGACAGGGAAACACTGGCCTACTCCTCGGTGAAATCGTTCGACGATCTACCCATCCCCTTCCGCTGCGTTTCCACCGAGCTGATTTCAGGCAAGGCACATGTGTTTTCCACCGGCCCGATCGGTCTAGCCATGCGGTCCTCCATGTCCCTGCCGGCAATCTTCTCCCCCGTCCGCGACGGGGACCTCGTGTATGTGGATGGTGCGTTGGTGGACAATCTGCCCACGGATCTCGCACGGCAGATGGGGCCGGATGTGGTCATCGCGATTCATCTCCAGGTCGCTCCCGTTACTGCGGATGAAATCCAATCTCTCTTCGGCGTGCTGACCCAGTCAATCACCGTCGACACGGCAGCCACTGAAGTCCGGGGGATGGAGGCAGCGGACGTTGTTGTCAAAGTAGACGTTCAGAAATTCACTGCCCTGGAATTCGATAAAGCCGACGCACTCATCCAGCAGGGCATGAAAGCGGCAGAGGAGAAGGCCAAAATCTTACTGCCTTATGCTCTTGATCAGGCCGGATGGGACGCATACCTGGCTCAGCGCGATGCGCGTAAGAAAAAACCTGTGGCCATTCCACGATTTGTGAAGGTGGAAGGTACAACTCCGGATGCCGAGAAAAAAATCCAGACATTTCTCCAGCCAGTAGTCGGGAAACCGATCGACACGCCAAAGCTGGAAAGTTATCTGACGCGCCTGACCGGCCTGGGGCGATTCGATAGCACCTCCTATGGTTTAGTCGAGAATGACGGGGAAGTCGGCCTGCTGGTTACGGTTCACGAGAAGAATTACGGGCCTCCGGTTCTGCAACCTGTGATTGATCTGAGAGGCACTCAGCCCGACAACGTCACTTTCGCGATCGGAGGACGTTTGACGCTCCTTGACATCGCGGGGTATGGCTCAGAATTACGCACAGATTTTAGTTTTGGAAACACCTACGGGATTTCCACGGAGTTCTACAAAAGGTTTACCCAAACCTCCCGGTGGTTTTTCGCGCCCCGGGCTCTCGCAAGTGAGTCCACACAATGGATCTATTCTTACGACAACCCGCAGGCGGACTACCGTCTCGGGAGGGCAGCCGTTGGGCTTGACTTCGGCTACGCGCTGAGCCGGTTCAGCGAGCTCCGAGCAGGCTATGAAATCGGCTATCTGAAGGCGCAATTGAAGCTCGGCACTCCGCTCTTCAGTACGGTAAAAGGGGGAGTTGAAGCCTGGCGATTTCGCCTCAGGACCGACCACTTGGACGATCCGATCATTCCACGCCGGGGTTATTTGGGCGAGTTGAATTTCCACTGGTTGGACACGAGCCCGGGCGCACCCTCCGCATTTCCGACTCTGGAGCTGAAAACCGAGTTTTTCAAAACCGTATCCAAGCCGGGTTCTGTTTTCCTGTGGGCTCAGGGCGGGTCGACCATTGGCTACGACCGCACCGGCATTCCGCAATACTTCCTCGGAGGGACGTCCGGGTTGCTTGCCTACGGCCAGAACGAGGTGCGCGGAGATCAGTATTACCTCTTCCGCACGGGATACGTGCACAGACTAGCGACTCTCCCACCCTTCGTTGGCGATGGTCTGTACGCTGTTACGTTTTATGAGGTTGGGAAAATGTTCAATGCTCCCGGCGTGAGCAAACTGCCCACTGACGGCGCGGCCGGGCTGATCGCACGAACGGCTGTTGGACCCCTGTTCGTTGGCGGAAGCGTTGGTGACACGGGCCATGCCACGTGGTTCTTTGCTCTGGGCCGCGTGTTTTAGAGGCCGAGCACGTAATGGTCCGGGGGAGAGAGGGGCTTGCGGTTTTAAATTCCCGCGTAAGGCAGGGTCGAAGCTCAGGGATCCGAATCTCTGTCAGTCGGAGCGTTTTGTGTCCGCAGACTAAGTCCCACTTCTCAGACCACGCCGAGGGTGCCGCACTTTTTGTTTGATGAAAAGCGGCCCTGTGCACGAACCATCAGCGTTCACGCCCGTGTCAACCTAGCACAACGATGAGTACAAGGGAGTATGCTGCCGCTGCCGACACAAAGGGCCAGAGGCGCCCTTCGCGTCCCTCGGGCAGTTCAACCACAAGGGTGTTCATGAGGACGCCTCCGCAGACGAAGCCCGTGATTCTGGCCAGCCATTGCTCCGGTATCGACGTAAGGATTCCGATGGACCAGCCCGCCATGACGGCCAAGGCAAGTATCCACCGTCCACGGCCTTCGTACAGGCCATGGCGCTTCTCAGCGAGCGAATGGTCCACGAGGAGTAAATGAAACGCCATGGCCAGAGAGTAGAGCGTCAAGGATGGCGCATCGTGCCAGGTGTTATGGACGAGCAGATACGCGATGAGACCGCTGTATCCAGCAAAGGCCGCAATTTGCAGCGAGAAGAAAGCACCGCTGGGTTTATCTTCCATGGACGGCGATGACGCTACCATGTACTCCAGCCCGTAGAAAAGCACAATTGTGC
>Ga0335081_10021956_pt1 | contig 10326 bp, 10 predicted proteins | sample Lox_Sample_35_FD_206713 | JGI IMG/M metagenome (GOLD analysis project Ga0335081, IMG submission 206713) | Soil microbial communities from Loxahatchee National Wildlife Refuge, Florida, United States - Lox_Sample_3.5 | ecosystem: Environmental > Terrestrial > Soil > Wetlands | place: USA...
GACGAGATGCCCTTCCACACCTCGATGATCAGCAGCGGATCGCTCTGTACGTCCTTCCACTGATAGGCGAGCACGTCGAACAGGTGCGCTCCGGCAAACCCGCACACCGTGATCCAGCCGGTCAGGCCGCGGATGTGCTCGTCGGCCACCCCGTGCCATTCGGCATAGCGGCGGAGCAGCGCCGCGCCGATCAGGACGCCGGTGGCGACGATGATGCCGAACGACTGGATCGGGATGCCCACGTCGAGCGCCCCGAGGTGGAAGATGTTCAGGTATGGCAGGGCCAGGACGGCAGACATGCGCGGCAAGCCTACAACAGGCGGCACGGCGCGCTATCATCCCGGCGTGACTTGGGCCCCTTTCCTGCTCGCGCTCGCGCTCGGCCTCGTGGTGTCGGCGGGCCTGTATTTCGCGTACCTGTGGCCCAAGGTCGAGCCCGAGGCCGATCCCGAGCCGGCGCCGGAGCCTCCCGACACCCCATGAAGCTCGCGCTGGTCGCGGCCGTCGCGCTCGCGGCCCCCGCCGCGGGCGCGCCGCGCGGCGAGGTCGTGCGGGTCGAGCACCGCGATCCCGGCGCGCTGCCGTCGCGCGGGCCGAGCAACGCGCCGGTCACGATCGAGCTGTTCTTCACGCCCGGCCAGGGCTCGCGCAACACGACCTACCGCAACCTCGAGAAGCTGCAGGCCGCGCACCCGACCCGGATCCGCCTGGTCTATCGCATCCTCGGGGTCAACGGCTCGGCGCGTCTGCAGTACGCCGCGCTCGAGGCCTACGCCGAGGGCCGGTTCTTCGAGCTGATGGACCGGATCAACCGCGATCGCACGACCTACACCGACGCGCAGCTGATCGATCTCGCGAAGGAGGTCGGCATCGATCCGGATCGGCTGACCGCGGCGATGCGCGATCCGCCACCGGCCTATCGCACGGTGATCGACGCCAACGACCGCCGCCGCCGTCAGAAGTTCCGCGGCGGCGCCCTGCCCGCCGCGCTGTTCAACGGCCGGGTGTGGAGGTCCACCGGCTCGGCGCCCGGGATGTCCGAGCTCGAGGCGCAGTACCGCGATGCCAAGGCGATGGCCGACGACCTGATCGATCGCGGCGCCGACCCGGCGCGGCTCGCCGAGGCGTTCGACGCCGAGAGTGCCCCGCGCCCGCTCGACGTCGCGGTGATTCCGGGGCCGACCGACGAGGAGCTCGACCAGCTGCCGGCCGATGCGCCGCTGGTCCAGCCGCCGCTGCCGACCGCGGGGATGCCGTGGTTCGGCGCCGCCGACCCGGACGTGACGATCACGGTGCTGTGCAGCCCGACCAGCCAGAACTGCAACGCCTCGTTGCGGGCTGCGATCTTCGCCGAGGACAACTATCCCGATCGAGTGCGCGTGGTGTGGATGCCGTACTTCGACGTCGCGCGCGACGACGCGGCCGACCTCGCGCTGCTCGGCGACGCCGCGATGTGCGCCGAGCGGGTCGGCACCAGCTCCGAAAATGACTTCGACCGGCCGTCGTCGCCGGGCTGGCGCTGGGTCGAGGCCGTGCTCCAGGCGTCGAGCGCGCACCGCCGCCGCGTCCCGGCCGAGCAGCTGATCGACGAGGTCGCCGATCGGCTGCGCGTCGATCGCCCGGCGTTCGAGACCTGCCGCGCCCAGCTCGCCGGCAGCTCGGTCACGGTGATCGAGGCGGCGCGCCACGCCGGCGTGCGCACGACCCCGGCGACCATCGTCGGCGGCCGCGCCTACCCGCCGATCAACGACTGGTACGTGCTGCAGCAGCTCGTCGAGGACGAGCTGTCGCCGAACGACTGCGAGCGCTGCCTCCATCTCGGCGACCTCGCCCCGGCCTGGCGCCACGGACTGTGATATCTCACGAGTGATGGAGCTCTCGTTCGCGGCGGCCACCGATGTCGGGCGCCAGCGCGATCACAACGAGGACAACTTCCTCATCGACAAGAAGCTCCGGCTGTTCATGGTCGCCGACGGCATGGGCGGACACGCCGCCGGCGAGATCGCGTCGTCGATCGCGGTCCACGAGATCCGCGACGCGATCAATGACAACCGCGACCTGATCGATCGCTATCGCGTCGATCACCCCGGCGTGCAGGCCTACGAGGTGCTGCAAGTGCTCGAGCACGCGGTGCAGGCGGCGTGCAGCGCGGTGCACGATCGCGCGCAGGCCGAGCCCGACAAGCGCGGCATGGGCACGACCGCCACCGTGCTGCTGATCGCCGGCGCGGGCGAGCAGCTGCGCGGGTTCATCGCGCACGTCGGCGACAGCCGGGTCTACCTGGCGCGCCAGAACCAGTGCCACGTCCTGACCGAGGACCACTCGCTGATGAACGAGCTGGTCCGGCGCGGCAAGCTCAACCGCGAGCAGATCGAGAGCTCGCCGTACAAGCAGTACAAGAACGCGGTGACCCGCGCGGTCGGGGTCTACGGCTCGGTCGAGGTCGACACGTTCGACTTCGACATCCTGCCGGGCGATCGCTTCCTGTTGTGCTCGGACGGGATGTACGCCTACGTCGACGATAACGAGCTGCCCAGGCAGCTCGCCGAGGGCGACATCAAGGAGGTCCCCAAGAAGCTGATCGAGGTCGCCAACACGGGCGGCGGCCACGACAACATCACCGCGGTGGTGGTGCGGATCGGCAACGCGGCGACCGCCGAGCTCGCCGAGCGCTCGAGCGAGGTCACGCTCAAGCTCGAGGTGCTCAAGGGCATGCAGATGTTCCGGTTCCTGTCGTACAAGGAGCTGGTGCGGATCTCGGCGATCGCCGGGATGATCGAGTGCAAGCCCGATCAGACGATCTTCAGCGCCGGCCAGCCCGGCGACGCGATGTACGCGGTGCTGTCGGGCACGGTGAGGCTGATCAAGGACGACACGCCGGTCGCCGAGCTCGGCCGCGGCCAGCACTTCGGCGAGATGGCGCTGATCGATCGCTCGGTGCGCTCGCTCACCGCGGTCGCGGTCGGCGAGACCCGGCTCGTGATCATCCGGCGCAAGGACTTCTACGACATCATCAAGCGCGAGCCGGCGAGCGCGGTGAAGCTGCTGTGGGCGTTCGTCCAGGTCCTCGGCGCGCGGCTGCGCAAGACCACGAGCGAGCTCGGCGCCAAGCACTCCGACACCAAGGACGAGAACCTGTTCCAGGATTGATCGCCGCTCGGCACCGACGCCGGAGCTCGCGATCACTCGTCGAAGTGCGCGTGGCGCTCGGGCAGCGCGACGTGCGACGCGATCTCGGACAGCGCCTGCTCGGCGCGCTGGCGCCAGATGTCCTCGGGCTGGTACATCCCGAGGAAGCGCTCGAGGTGCGCGCGCGCCTGGGCGTCGTGGCCCATCGCGAACTCCGCCATGCCGGCGTGGAACACGGCCATGTAGTTGTCGGGCCACAGCTCGACCACGAGCGACATGATCGGACCCGCCGAGCGATCGTCGCCGGAGTCGGCGATCGGGTGCGCGATCGAGAACAGCGCCTCGACCGCCTCGCGGCGATCCGGCCCGGCCATCGCGGCCAGCACGGCCCGCGCGTCGTCGATCTTGCCGGCGACCGCGAGGCAGATCGCGCGCTCGCCGTCGGACAGGCTGCGATCCTCGATCGTGAGCGCGACCTCGAGTGGCGTGCAGTGCGGATGGGTCGTCCACCAGTCGCTCGCCGCGGCCGGCGGCGGATGACTGCGCACGAGCAGCGCGACGAGCGCGATCGCCATCGCGAGCAGCAGCGCGACCACGAAGCCGATGCGCAGGCGCGCGCGCGGCTTTGCAACGGCAGGAGCGAGCCGGTCCATTCGATCATTCTACGCGCGGGCGCACGACGTGGGGTACGAATCGCGCGGTGTTGCTCGTGACGTAGCCGGCGGTCTCGCGGATCCCGATGCCAGCCGGCTCGCCGCCGATCACCCACGAGCCGATCACCGGGCGCATCCCGTCGTGATCGCCGAGCTCGGCGTAAGCCTGATAGACGTAGCCGCGGTCGGTGTAGGGTCCGGTGGTCGCGGTCTCGACCCCGGGCGCGACGACCGTGACGTTCGAGCCCTCGCGGCCGAGCAGCGGCTTGCGGACCCAGGCCGGGCCGACCGCGCCGGCCTCGCGCGACGCGGGCAAGAGGTTGGGATGGCCGGGCGCGAGCTCCCACAGGATCGGCAGGATCGCCTTGTTCGACAGGATCATCTTCCACGCCGGCTCGAGCCAGCGCGTCCCGACCCGCGGCAGGACCGGCGCGAGCTCGTCGAGCACCAGGCCCTCCCACGGGTAGAGCTTGAACAGCGTGGCGATCGGGCGGCCCTCGAGATCGACCAGCTCGCCGCCGTCCCAGCCGACGTCCTCCATCGCGATCGCGGCGGTCGCGATCCCGGCCTGCTGCGCGGTGTCGCGCAGGTAGCCGACCGTCATCTCGTCCTCGAGGTCGTGCACCCACGCGAAGTGGACGAGCTCGGCAAGCCGCGGCGCGAGCGCGCGCCAGGTCGCGATCAGCCGGTCGTGCACCGCGTTGGCCTGATCGGCGTCGGGCGCGCACTCGGCCTGCCACGTCCACTGGATGACGCCGGCCTCGAGCAGGCTGGTCGGCGTGTCGGCGTTGTACTCGAGCAGCTTCGGCACGCCGTCGCCGAACGCGAGGTCCATCCGGCCGTACAGCGCGGGCGCCTGCTCGCGCCAGCTGCGCTCGACCAGCTCGATCGCGAGCGGACCGAGATCGAGCTCGGCGTAGCGCCGGTGCTCGATCACGTGCGCGACCGCGCGCAGCGCGAGCGCGTGCAGCTCGGCGGTCGCGGTCTCGATCGCGAGCGCCTCGTCCGGCGTGAATTCGTAGTACGTGCCCTCGGCCCAGTACGTGCCGGTCTCGGGGTTGGTGTGGAACACCAGGCCCTGCGCCTCGACGCGCGCGCGCCAGTCGCCGCGCGGCTCGATCGCGCGCCGCCTCACCCGCCGCCGCCGCTCCAGAAGTAGTGGCCGAACCCGCCGCGCACGACGAACGAGCCGGTCGGCTGGAGGTCGGCGCAGTCCGGGCGCAGCCGCCAGCTCGGGTCCTGCTCGCACGGCAGCTCCATGATCGTCGGCGTCATGCCGGGAGGCGTGAGCTCCATGCCGGGCGCGACCTGCGCCGCCATGCCCGGCGGCGACAGCTCGCCGGCGTCGTACGGCCCGGCCGCGGCGGCCGCGGCGGTCGCGAGCATCGGCAGGAGCGTCAGCTGCACGACGGACGAGCGGCGCATGACGTTAGCGTGCACCGCGCGCGCGGCGCAGGTCCGTTAAGTGCGGATGAAATGCGCGGATCATCCCAGCTCGGCGATGACCTCGGGCGGGGCCTGCACCAGCTCGATCAGCACGCCTTCGCCGGACTTCGGCGCGGCGGCCTCGCCCTTGGGATGGATGAAGCACACGTCGTGACCGGCCGCGCCCTTGCGGATGCCACCCGGCGTGAACCGCACGCCTTGCGCGGACAGCCACGCGACCGCGGCCGGAAGATCGTCGATCCACAGCCCGAGGTGATTGAGCCGCGGCTCGTGCACTCTCGGCGACCGCGCCGGATCGATCGGCTGCATCAGATCGATCTCGACGCCGGCGAGCCGAAGGATGTCCTCGTCGACGTTCTCGCGCTCGCTGCGAAACGTGCCGGCGACCGGCACGCCGAGCAGCTCGACCCACAGCTGGCGCAGCGCCGCCTTGTCGGGTCCGCCGATCGCGATCTGCTGGATGCCGAGCACGCGAAACGGCCTGTCCATCGCGCACGATCCTACTCCGTCCGACATCGCGCCGACGTGCGATCGTGTCCTTATCGATCCGCGCGCGAGCCGGCTTACGCCCGCGCCGCGGCCTGTAGGCGGCAGGCGTGCGTGAGGTTTTCACCCGCGCGTCCGGCTTCCGTACGATGGACGCATGGGTGAAGACGCGTGGTCCCAACCGACGCGCGAGCTCGAGCGTCCGCGGCTCGCGTCGCTGATCCAGCGCTCGCTGCGCAAGACCCGGCCGCTCCAGCCCGAGGCCAAGGCGCTGGTCGCGGGCACGATCCCGATCGATCGCGACGCCGAGGTCGAGGTCGTGATCGACGTGGCGTCGCGGCCGATCGTGCTCGCGCGCCCGGCCCGGCCGGCGCCGCGCGCGCCGGTGTATCCGCCGCATCCCGGCTCGCCGACGCTGCTGCGCATCGCGTGCGCGCTCGCGATCCTCGGCACGATCGCGCTCGGCGTCGTGCTAGCCGCCGCGTAGCGCGCGGACGTCGGCCAGCGTGCGCAGCCCGGGGCGCGGCGCGTTGACCAGGATCGCCATGTTGCCCGACGGGTGCAGGTTGTCGCGCATCAGCTGGTGACACGCGCCGGTGTCGCTGAACGGGAACACGCGCGACAGGCAGGGATCGAGCCCGGCGGCGACCAGCCGGTTGATCCCCGCCGCCTGCTCGTCGTTGGCGAAGTGGCTGCCCTGCAGCCGCTTCTGGCGCATCCAGTGGTAGCGCAGGTCGAGCGTCGCGTTGTAGCCGGTGGTGCCGGCGCAGATCACGATCATCCCGCCGGTGTCGCACATGAAGCACGACGTCGGCAGCGTGGTCTCGCCCGGGTGCTCGAACACGATCGCCGGCGCGCGCTTCTCGCCGAGCGCGTCCCAGAACGCGGCGCCGAACGCGCGCGCGCCCTTGAGCCACAGGTTGTACTCGATCTCGTCGGACCAGCGCGGGAGCTTACCCCAGTGGTCGAACTTGCGGCGATCGATCACGCCGACCGCGCCGAGCCGCTTGCAGAACTCGGTCTTCTCGTCGCCCGACACCACCGCGACCGCGCGGCCGCCCGCGGCGCGCACGATCTGGATCGCCATCGAGCCCAGCCCGCCGGCGCCGCCCCACACCAGCACCGGATCGCCGGGGTGCACCGTGTTCGGCGGCCAGCCATGCAGCATGCGGTACGCGGTCGCGCCGACCAGCATGTACGCCGCGGCCGCCTCCCAGGTCAGGTGCGGCGGCTTGGGCAGGCACTGGTGGTCCTGCACGCGGGTGTACTGCGCGAAGCTCCCCCAGTTGGACTCGTAGCCCCAGATCTTCTGCGACGGCGCGAGCATCGGGTCCTTGCCCGCCACCACCCACGGGTCGGCGGGATCCCACATCCCGCAGTGGATCACGACCTCGTCGCCGACCGCGACGTTCTTGACCTCCGGGCCGACCGCCCACACCACGCCGCTCGCGTCCGAGCCGCCGATGTGGAAGTCCTCCTTCTCGCCCTTCTTCATGCGGGTCTTGATGACATCGATCGGGATGCCCATCGCCGCCCACACGTTGTTGTAGTTGACGCCGGCCGCCATCACGTAGACCAGCACGTCGCGCGGCCCGAGCGCCGGGACCTCGATCGCCTCCTGGCGGAACGCGTCGCGTGGCTCGCCGAACCGCTCGGCCCGGATCACCTGCGCGAGCATCTTGGTCGGAACCGCGCCGAGATCCGGCACGTCGCCGAGCTCGTAGGGCCCGTCGGTCTTGCTGGCCATCGCGGTGGACACCATGCATCACTCTACGCGATCGCCATGACATGGAGCGTCATGCTCACCTCGATCTCGCAACTGAACGCTCGTCGTGCGCCTGCGCTCAGTCCTGATCGTCGGGCTCGATGAAGCTCCAGCGCACATCCGGGGCGCGGTCCTTGAGCCGCCGCTCCAGCTCGTTGATCGTCGCGACGATCCGCGCGGTGTCGAGCCCCGGCTGCATCTCGAGCTTGGCCGCGACCAGGATCTCGCCCGGGCCCTGCTGGATCGTGATCACGTTGAACACGCGCTGGATGTCGGGCAGCTCGGCCGCGAGCTCGGCGACGTGGCCGCAGATCGCGGGGTCGGCGGCCTCGCCGACCAGCAGCGACTTGACCTCGCGCGCCAGGAACGTCGCGACGCCGACCAGCACCAGGCCGATCGCGAGCGAGCCCGCGCCGTCCCACCGTCCGTTGCCGGTCGCGCGCGCGAGCACGAGCGCGGCGAGCGCGAGGCAGAGGCCGAGCACGCCGGCCGCGTTCTCGCCGAACACCATGATGAGATCGCTGTCCTTGGTGTCGCGCAGGTAGCGCCAGAACGTCGCGGCGCCGCGCCGGCGGTTGATCTCGCGGAGGTTGCTCGCGAGCGAGTAGCCGTCGAGCGCGAGCGAGAAGAGCACGATCCCGACCGCGAGCTCGACGCTATCGACCGGCTCGGGATGGGCGAGCTTGGCGATGCCCTCGCGGATCGAGAACACGCCGCCGCCGAAGAACAGCAGCAGCGCGACGATGAACGAGTAGAAGTACATCGCGCGGCCGTGGCCGAGCGGGTGGCGCGCGTCGGGCGGCTTGTGCGACGAGCGCACGCCGACCAGCAGCAGCACCTGGTTGCCGCAGTCGGCCAGCGAGTGCAGGGTCTCGGCGAGCATCGCGCCGGAGCCCGAGAGCGCGGCGGCGACCGCCTTGCCGCACGCGATCGCGAGGTTGACGACCAGCGCCTTGACGATCTCGCCGATCGACTCGGCCATCACTTCATCGCTTTGGACAGCGCGCGGAACTCGTCGCTGCCGGCCGCGCCCAGCAGGTCGAACACGCAGGCCTCGGTCGACGTCACGATCGCGCCCGCCGCCTCGCACAGCCCCAGGCCGATCGTCCAGTTGGCGTCCGTGCGGCTCGACACCGCGTCGGCGGCGACGTGGGTCGCGTAGCCGCGCGACGCCAGGCCGCGCGCGGTCTGATACACGCACACGTGGGTCTCCATGCCGCACACGATCCACTGATCGCGCGCGAGCCCGGGCGCGAGCTGGGCGAACGCCGGGCAATCGGCGGCCGAGAACTCGAGCTTGTCGTAGCGATGCAGCGCCGGTGCGCCGGCCAGCGCGTCCTCGATCGGCGCGATCGTGTCGCCGAGCCCCTTGGGATACTGCTGGCTCACCACGATCGGCAGGCCGAGCCGGCGCGCCGCCTCGATCAGGATCCGCGTGTTGCGCACGACGCGGTCGAGCGCGTCGGGTTCCATCGCCGGCGCGAGCCGCTCCTGGATGTCGACCACGAGCAGCGCGGCGCGCGCGCGCGACAGCGCCGCGATCACGGCCCACCGCCGATCGTGCCGAGCGCCTCGACCAGGCGCGCCTGGCGCTCCTGCTCGTCGGCCAGCCGCTTCTTCTGCTCGGCGATCACGTCCTCGGGCGCGCGCGCGATGAAGTCGGCGTTGCCGAGCTTCTTCTCGATCCCCGCGATCTCCTTCTTGGCCTTCTCGATGTCCTTCGCGATCCGCGCGCGCTCGGCCTGCGGATCGATCAGGCCGCCGAGCGGCATCACGACCTCGATCGCCGCGCCGACGATCGCCTTGGCCGCGCCCGCCGCGACCGGACCGCCGCCGCCCGCGATCGTCGCGGCGATCTTGGCCGAGCGCTCGATCATGTCCTTGTGGCGGTCGAGGCTGGCGCGCGCGTCGCCGTCGGCGCGCAGCTCGACCGCGACGTGCTGGGTCGGCGGCACGTTGTAGGTCGCGCGCAGCATCCGGCACGCGACCGCGACGTCCTGCACGAGCTGCATCTCGGCCTCGGCGGCCGCGTCGATCCACGCCGGATCGCTCTTGGGGAACACCGTGATCATCAGCGATGCCGGCAGCTGCGGCGGCTTGGGCAGCTTCTGCCAGATCTCCTCGGTGACGTACGGCGCGAACGGATGGAGCAGCCGCATCGTGGTCTCGAGCACGGTCGCGAGCACGCCCTGCACGACGTGGCGCCGCGCCGCCCTGGCCGACTCCTGCTGCAGGCCCTCGCCCTTGTGCAGCGCCGGCTTGGCGAGCTCGATGTACCAGTCGCACAGCTCGTCCCACACGAAGTGATAGATCGCGGTGGCCGCGTCGGCGAACCGGAACTGCTCGAGCGCGGCGTCGACCTGCGCCGAGGTCACCTGCAGGCGCGACAGGATCCAGCGCTCCGGCATGCCGAGCTGGGCGCGCGCACCGGGCGCGGCGAGCTGGGCCTCGAACCGCTCCGGGTCGTAGCCGTCGAGGTTCATCAGCGCGAACCGCGACGCGTTCCACAGCTTGTTGATGAAGTTGCGGTAGCCCTCGACGCGCTCGACCGACAGCCGGATGCGCGACGCGCCGGTGTTGAGCGCGGCGAGCGCGAAGCGCAGCGCGTCGACCCCCATCGCCGGGATGCCCTTCGCGAAGTACTTCTTGATGCCGCGGCGCGCCGCGTCGGGGTCGGGCGGCTTCTCGACGTCGATCCGCGCGAGCAGCTCGTCGAGCGTCGCGCCGTGCACGACGTCGAGCGGATCGATCACGTTGCCCTTGGTCTTGGACATCTTGTCGCCCGCCTCGTCGGTGACGATCGAGTTGAGGTAGACGACCCGGAACGGCACCTTGCCCATGAAGTGG
>Ga0335081_10021957_pt1 | contig 10326 bp, 7 predicted proteins | sample Lox_Sample_35_FD_206713 | JGI IMG/M metagenome (GOLD analysis project Ga0335081, IMG submission 206713) | Soil microbial communities from Loxahatchee National Wildlife Refuge, Florida, United States - Lox_Sample_3.5 | ecosystem: Environmental > Terrestrial > Soil > Wetlands | place: USA: Florida...
GCGGGACTGGCGGGAGAAGGCCGTCAGCGTCGCCCTCGCCACCTCGGCCGCGCCGACGTATCTCCCCGCTCATCCGCTGGACGGGGCGCGGCTGGTCGACGGCGGCCTGTGGGCCAACAATCCGGCTGTGGTCGCCCTCATCGAGGCCGCAGGACCGCTCGGCGTTCCGCTCGACGACATCCGGGTCTTCAGTCTCGGCACCACCACCGACGTCCGCCGGCGGAGCCGCCGTCTCGACCGCGGCGGCATGCTGGCGTGGGCGGGCGACGCGGTCGAGGTGCTGATGCGCGCTCAGAGCGGGAGTGCCACCAAGCAGATCCGCCATCTGGTCGGCAACGATGACGTGTTCCGCCTCAACCCCACCGTGCCGACGGGTGCCGTTTCCCTGGACAAGGTCGACACCGACATGCTCTACGGGCTGGCCGGCCACGTCAGCCGCGACGCCTCTCCGACCGTCCACCGCCTGTTCTGCGACCACCGGGCACCGGTGTTCGCCCCCTTCTATCCAGCACGTGAGGAATGACATGGACTCACTCCCCGGAATGCTCTCGATGCTCCTGGACGGCGCCGTCGATATCCTGGACATTTCCGAAGGCCTCCGCAAGCCTGTTGTCGAGGCTTACGAGGAAGTCGGAGCCTGGCTCGCCGATCACGGCAACCCCGGCTGCCGGGTCTATCCCCAAGGGTCGTTCCTTCTGGGCACAGTGGTCCGGCCCGGCACCCCTGGGGGCGAGTACGACATCGACCTGGTCATCCGGCTCCTCCTGGCCAGGGAGAGCATCACCCAGAAAGAGCTCAAGGAACGGATCGGCCGTTTGCTCGACGACTACCGGAAGTGGAAGGCCGACCAGGGGCACACCGACGGGCCGGGCAGCCTTGATTCGCGGCGCCGCTGCTGGACCCTGGGTTACCCGGGCTTCCACCTGGACGTCCTGCCGGTCATTCCGGACGACGAGCACCCGCCGACCGGCATCCTGCTGACCGACGAGAACCTGTTCAGGTGGCAGCACAGCGACCCGATCGGTTACGCGGTCTGGTTCAGGGCCCGCTCCGAGATGACCCGGCGGCTCCTGGAAAAGCGGCATGCGAGCGTCGCCGGCGTACCGACGTGGCAGACCCGCACGCCAGTTCAGCGCGTCGTCCAGATCCTCAAATGGCACTGCATGATCACCTTCGCCGCCGACCTCGACAACCGGCCGCCGTCAATCCTGCTCACCACCCTGGCCGGACGCGCCTACGACGGCGAGGACAACCTGTTCACCGCGGTCCGCATCGTGCTGGACAACATGACCCGGTTCGTCGAGAGGCGCGGGGATCAGTGGTGGGTCCCCAACCCCGCCCACGAGGAGGAGAACTTCACCGACAAGTGGAACGAGTACCCCGAGCGGCGCAAAGCCTTCTACTACTGGTACGACCAGATCACCACCATGATGAACGACCTGGCTGCCATGGAAGGCAAGGGCCTGGACGCCGTCTACAGCAGGTTGACCGAGACCTTCGACCGCGAGCCCGTGACGAAGTCCTATCTGCGCTACACCGCTGAGATGAACAAGAAGCAACTGCGCATGGGAGCGACCGGGCTGCTCACCGCCTCCGCCTCGTTTACCGGGCGCCGGGTACGCGAGCACACCTTCCACGGCCATGGTCACCTCCCGCGCGATTAACCTCGGCCGACAACTCGCCGCGATCAAGAGCGCCCTGCCCGAGACACAGGGAACGGTGCATAGGGGAGAACTACGCTGCACCGCTGTCCTGCAGCCCACCCCCGCCAGCCGCCGCTACACCGCGCGGCTGACCTACCGCCACCGCCGCGCCCCCCGAGTCGCCATCATCGACCCGCCACTGGCACTGCACCCGGGCGCGACCTCGCTGCCGCACGTGTACTCCAGCGGCGACCTTTGCCTGTACCTACCCGGCCAGTGGAAGGAATCCATGCTCCTGGCCGACACGATCATGCCGTGGACCCAGATCTCCGGCGGTAGCGCGGCTTGCGATCTCGTGACGTGCAGGTTTGCCCGGTATTATCTGTGCGTAACAGTTAAATCTCTGGTAAGATAAGTGGCATGTCAGCGGCGGTTGCGGCGATCCTGGAGGGCATGCCAGAGCCCCGTGACCTTCACATGCACCAGGCGGGCGGCCGGTGCTTCATCATGGCCGGGGCGGTAGTGCTGTTCGAGTACGACGCCGCCGACACCGGGATGCGGAACATCGCGCTGGCGGCGCTGCGGCAGCTGGGCTTCCGCGGCCGGGCGGTGGCGGCGGTGCTGGGCCTGTCGGAGGCGTACGTCTCCACGCTGCACAGCGTGGCGCGGCGGGAGGGGTCGGCGGCGCTGCTGGCCGGGCAGCCGCGCCCGGGCCGGCCGGGCACGGTGACGCAGGAGCAGTGGGAGCAGGCGCGGGCGTGGCGGGCGCAGGATGTCAGCGACGCCGAGATTGGGCGGCGGCTGGGCGTGGCGCACACCACGGTCGGCCGCGCCCTGGGCCCGCGCGGGCAGGCGCCGGGCCGGGACGGCGGGGCAGCTCAGGCGGCGGAATCCCTGTTCACCAGCCCTGAGCCCGAGGCTGGGGCTGGCTCCGAGCCCGAGGCCGAGGCTGAGCCGGGGACCGGGCCCGGGCCGGAGGCTGAGGCTGAGCCCGGGCCGGGGGCTGAGCCCGGGCCGGGGGCTGAGCCCGGGCCGGGGGCTGAGCCCGGGCCGGGGGCAGGGGCCGCGGGCGGCGCGGGCCCGCCGCCCGGGCGGGGGCCGGGCTGGCCGCTGATCCCGGGCGGCGTGTTCGCGTCGAGGTATGCGGGGGCGATGCTGCTGCACGCCTTCGGCGGGCGCGGCGGGGCCGGGAAGATCCTGACCGCGGCGGCGGGCGGCGAGGCCGCCGATGTGGCGCTGCTGTCGGCGGTCAGCATGTGCTTCGGGCTGGGCGCCGCCACGACCGAGCAGTTCAAGCACCTGACGGCCGCCGACGCCGGGCCGCTGGCCGGACTGGGCGCGCTGCCGGGGCTGCGGGCGCTGCGCCCGCAGCTGGCCGCCATCGCCGACGGCACCGACCCGCTCGCGCTGCAGCGCATGTTCGCCGCCGCGATGCTCGACGCCGACCCGGTGGCCTCCGGCGTGTACTACGTCGATGACCACTTCGTCCCCTACACCGGCGCGAAACCGGTCGGCAAGGGCTGGAACAACAAGCGGGGCCGGGCCGAGAAGGGCCGCGCCGACACCCACGTCACCGCGCACGACGGGCGGGCGGTGTGCTTCGTGTCCGGCGAGCCGTCCGGGCTGAGCGTCACCCTTCCCAAGGCGCTGAAGGAGCTGAAGAAGGCCGCCGGGCCCGGCGCGAAGATCATGCTCGGCTTCGACCGGGGCGGCGCGTACCCGCAGGTCTTCAAGCACTGCCGCGGCCAGGGCGTGCACTGGGTCACCTACCGGCGCGCGCCGCTGGCCGTCCCGGCCATGCTGCCGGTCATCACCACCATCACCATCGCCGCCCGGCAGCGGGAGATCACCTGGGCCGAGGAGACCGTCCAGATCAAGGACTACGGCGAGGCCCGGCAGATCACGCTGTTCGAGCACGGCAAGGTCGTGCTGCAGGTCCTCACCTCCGACATCGAGTCCTGCCCGGCGGGGGTCCTGGACTGGCTGAAGTCAAGGTGGCGGGAGGAGAACTTCCTCAAGTACGCGTCCGAGAACTACGGCATCGACAGCATCTGCGACTACATCGCCAGCATCGAGACCAACACCAAGATCACCGGCAACCCGGCCCGCAAGAAGGCGAACGCGGCCGTCCGCGACGCGGAAAAGGCGCTGGCCGCCGCCGAGCGCGAGCTCGCCGCGTTGCTCGCCGACCCGGCCATCACCCCCGCCGCCAAGAACACCAAGCTGATCCCCGCCGCACAGAAAGAAATCGCCGCCGCCCGCAAGGCCCTGGACGCCGCTATCTCTGCCCGCGGCAAGATCCCCGCCAAGCTGCCCGCCTGCGACATCGACCCCGACGCCAGGGTCGCGCTGCTGCGCACCCGGCGCCGCGGCCTGCAGATGGTGCTGCGGCTGCTCGCGCACAACGCCGAGCACTGGCTCTCGAATCACCTCAACGCCTACCTGCGCGACGACGACGAATACCGGGCCATCACCCGCGAGACCATCATCCGCGGCCTGGCCGGCACCATCACCTACGCCCCCGCCACGATCACCGTCGAGCTCCAGAAGCCCGGCGCACCCCGCGTCGCCCGCGCGCTCGCCCTGCTCATCGACGAGATCAACCACACCCCGCCCGTCATGCCCGGAGACCGTCGCCCCATTACCTACCGCCTCGCTGCGAACCCCGTCCTTTAACCCGGAACGCACAGCTCTCGCCGGAGATCTGGGACCAGCCAATGGCTGCTCTACTACGAACTGTGGCTGATCACCGGGCACTGGATGGGAAACGGCCACGACCACCGGTCGCAGGTCCCGCCAGCAGGGTCTTGAGATCTGCAAATGGGGTGCAAGGGTGCTAAGGAGACACAACTGCGTTTATGGTGCTCCAAACGGCCCACTTAGACGCCCGGCTTGGCCCCGCCTACGAGCTGGGCTTGTACCTGTGGCGGACCCTATCTGCGGGGTACTCGCAGGTCAGCGGACAGATGTACCCAGGATGTACCTTCGGTGGACCTCGGATCGAAGTGGCTGCCGGCATGCCTGCTCACGGTTATCACGCTGGGTGGCCATCACCGGATCGATCTGAGCGGCTGGTCTAGACCAATCGATCCAAAATGGACGAGCGACCCCGGCCCCAACATCCGACCCACGAGCAAGCAGCGAGCGAGCACGCCCAGGAAACCGATACAAACCGGACACATAAAAAATGACCTGCAGCCGCAAAAACCCCAGGTCAGAACGGGTGCGCCGCCAGGGACTCGAACCCCGAACCCGCGGATTAAGAGTCCGCTGCTCAGTTCGATTCTTCTCCCTGAACTGGTGCCGAGCGATGACGAAACGTGCCGCTACCTGCCGTTCTGTGCGGGTGCTCGTATCCGCGGCGGGCTGCGGATACCGCGTGCTGCCGGGCTGTACCGGGACATCCGAGCGAACATGGAGCGAACATCGTTGCGGACAGGTCTAGACCACCATGGCCGAGGGCCTCTGGACCGCGGCCGGTAAAGGCATAGCTGCCCGGCACGCAGTACACGCTAGCCGCTCCCGGAGTCCGGCGAAAGCGGCCGACACGATTCGTGATCCCTGCTGGCAGCGCCCGGATTTGACCTGGGAGAACAGCCTCGGGTCGCCGGACGTGAGAGGGGGGATGTGCCTGACCGCACCTTCGGTATCCACGCGCCTGCAGGGTAAAACGGGGCGAAGCGACGGCGCATCGCTGGGGTGCTCCGAAGGCTCCTGGCAGAGGGGTTGGCGGTTGCGCGCCGCTTGGCAGGTCACGAGCCGACCTCATAAAAGCCCAGGCCAGCACTTAGCATGGTGAGTTATCATTAACTAGGTCACGGTAATCGCCGGTACTAAGCGGCAGCGTGGGCTCCAGTGGCGAAGGGAGATCAGTGATGGCGACGCTTCACCTGAGCGCCCAGATCTGGCGCGAGGAGGGTGCGTACGTCGCGCACTGCCCTGAGCTGCGGGTGACTAGCGAAGGCGACGCCTTTGAGCACGCGCAGCAGATGCTCCGCGAGGCGGTGGAGTTGATGCTCAGCGACATGACCCCGGAGGAAGTTGCCAGCCGCTGGCAGCCCACCGCGTGGACTGGCCCGCTGGAGGTCACTGTCCCTGAGCCTCTTGGGCAGTTCCACGCCGCGTGAGCCCGCGTGCCATTCCCCCGCTGCCGGCGCGACGCGTTGTTAAAGCGCTGCAGAAGCTGGGGTTCGAGGTCGTCGGCCAGCGAGGCAGTCATGTGAAACTGCGCCGCGGTGACGGCCGGATGGTGGTTGTTCCCGATCACGGGGGACGGGACCTTCAATTCGGCACCCTCATGAAGATCATCACGGAGATGCCGAACTGACTGTGGATGAGTTCAAAGATGCCCTGTAGTCAATGTCGAGGGCTCGACCATCGGGTTTTCGGACATGGGCGAGCGCGCTACCCGGCTCCGGTGGTGAAGATCCTGCCGCGGAGTCCGAGGGCGAACGCTCGGTGCGTACAGCCTGTGGGTGCCGAGAATGCTGTCATAGCCGCTGACCTGGCCTATCGGGCGAGTGAGTTCGCGGATCTGCTGCGCGAGCGTCTCACGGTCGGGCACTGTCAGGACTCATGTCTCTACGTTTCGCCTATGTGGCATGAGGTCATCGATGTACGGCTTGAGGACGTCCAGGACCCGTCCCGCCCCGCATCGACAGACACCGGCCCGCTGGGGCGCAGCGCCCGCAGCCTGGCCGTGATCTCGTCGGCAAGCTCCCGATCGTTTTCCACGACTAGCAGCGTGGAGGTGATCTCCTCCGCCTCAGCGGCCAGTTCAGGGTGCCGGAGGAGCAACTCGGACAGCAGGACGGACCGCTCGTCACCGGACAGCCGTCGCTTCCAGGGACGCACAACACCATCCTGCCGCCAGGCTGAGAGTACGGACGTTCCCGGCGCACCGTCACCCCACGCCGACGTCAGCCACGCCAGGCCGGTCACGGCCTTGTGCCGCGCGTCCTTCCCGCGCGTGAACAGCTCGCCGGTCTTGGTCAGCACGAGCGTGTACGGCCGCCCCTGCCGCCGGGTCCGGTGCTGCACCGGCAGCCCGGCCGAGTCGATCCGGGTGTGCACGTGCCGCCGCCCGTCCGCCGCCGGCTGCCACTCGAGGATCCGCCGTGACCGGGAACCCAGAAACGTCCCCAGCGTGCCGCGCAGGTCGCACCCGCACCCGGGCCATTCGATCGACCAGTCGTCTTCGTCGCGCAGCGCCGCCACGATCTGGTCCCGCAGCTCGTCGTCGGCCACCTCGCGGCGGGTGGCAGTTGCATATGATCGTGGCGCCTGAACAGGGCGAGTCGGTTCCAGAACGTCCCGGTTATCACTGGGGAGGTGCGTGCCATGGCGATCCCGTCGGATGGCGTCGCGGATAGCGTGCGGTCCAGGCTGCGTGCTGCGGCCGGGAAGGCGCGGCACCCGGACCTGGTCCCGTGGCGCTTCGTGGCTGACATGGATGTCCTGCCCGATGCTGATGAGATTTCTGAGGACGATGTGCCTGCCGGGGAGCGGGAGCCGGCGGAGCTGCGCAGGGCCGCGCTGCTTGTCGCTGCCGTGAACGTGATCGACCGGTGTATCGACGATCTTCAGCTGATCGAGTTCGGCGATGACCAGCTCCCGGACGCGGATGAGGCGGCGGACTCGTTCGTTTACGAGTGGTTTCCCGGGTGCCACCGCGACGCCTATGACGAGGACTTCTTCCGCAAGGTCATGGTCACGGCGGTCCAGGTCGCGGCCGATCTCGCCGAACCGCAGGGCGGCCCGGCTTCCTGCACCGCCGAGGAGATCGTCCGCCATGCTGTCGGCGTGATCGCCGGAGAACTGTGCGAGGCGGCCGGCCTTGGCCGGCCGTGGCTTGATCCCGATGAATACCTGCTGGAGGACACCGATTTCGAGTTCCTGTACGGCACGGACATGGACGGGCTGGAAAACGATCCGGGCCTGCAGGCCGCCCTCAACATCGACGTGCCGCCCGTACGGGACTGGTTCTCGCCGTTCAACAGCTCCCGGGTGGTCCACCCCTACACCGAGACTTCATCGAGCGCGCCGGTCCTGCATGAGTAGTATCCGCGGCTCGGGCCAGACGATGATCCTTCGGTTGTCCTGGCTCCCGGCATCGTGGACGCGGCGGCGCCGGTAGCCTCCTTCGCCGCGGGGAGCGAGATCGTCGCGCTGGCGCGGCAGGCCGCTGCTCCTGGGAACGGCCAGTGGGTCGCCGATGGGGCCGACCCGGAGCGTTCGTTCGCTGCGCTCATCACGGCTGCGGCCGCCGGTGAGGGCAGCGGCTGGCTTGAATGGGAGCCTCACGACGGCGCGGACTCCATCCGCACCGACCCGGTGATCGCATTCACCGCTCACGGCCATTTCCCCGTCGGAGACGACAAACTATGGGTTCACGCATCCGTCGGCGAAGGAGGGTTTCTTGCGATCCCGCTGAGGTTCGTCGTCTCCTACCGGCCAGATCCCCAAGTCCGCGGACGATGGGAGCAGATGTCCAGCGACTTGCTCCCGTAGCAGCGCTTCGCTGACTGGACCCGAAATGGAGCGGGCCGGCCGAAGGCGATCAGTGGGCAGGCGCGCCGGCAGATCCTGCGCGCCGGAGCCCGGCGGACGGCCCGCCTCAAGAGCCCGCCCGGCGAAGGCGCGATGACATCGATCGAGTTGCCGCTCGGCTCCCCAGGCTTAGGAGCGGTTATCCCGAACGGGCGGTAGCGCCTGTGACACCGTTACCGCCGCTCTTGAAAGAGGGCTGTGCGTCCGCGGCGGGGACCACGGGCCCGTTCGGAATGACCGGGTTGGATCGGGGGAGTCTCGCGGCGGGAGAAACTGTCCGCGGCCGATGAGGCGAACTGGCTGACATCTGCCGCATCGGCCCGCTGTGGCACGGGAGCTGGCTGCGGTCAGTCCCGCATGCCATGGTGCGGGTGGCGTGCCTTCGATTCGTGAGATCTCCGGGACGGTCGTTACGCTGCCGGGGTGAGCAGCATTGCGCCCTTGGACCTCGACGCCGCTCCGCTTCTCGACTGGGTCGGCCGGCGCGGCGGGCTCCTCGACCCGCGGGCGGCTGAAGCCGTTCTCGGCCTGCTGGCTCTTTCGGGGGCGCGCCGTCGTACCGGCTTGCCCGAACCAGCCCCGGAGCTGGTGGAGGAGCTGATGCTCACTCTCCTGCCGCTGTATGTGAGCGCCGGCCCGGCCGAGCTGTCCGGTTTCCCGGCCGTGCTGGTCGCGCTGATTGGCTACACCCACGAGGCGGGCAAGCTGAACGCCAGGCGGCGGGACCGCCTGGTCGCCGCGGTCGAAGCGCTGAAGCCGCAGTTTGCGGCGGCGATGCCTGGCCCGCACCGCGCCACGTGGGCCCGGCTGTACGGTCAGCTGCTGCGCGCGGAGGGCGCCGATGCCGCCGATCCGCAGGCGGTCGGCGCCTGGGTGGACGCCTTCGCGTGCCGTCCTTATCCGCAGCGGCGCTCGGCGCTCGGCCTGGAGGCTCTCGATGATTTCGCCGGGCCGGACAGCGGCGGGGCGGCCCCGCTCGCCTCGGCGGCGTTCTTCCGGGCGCTGATCGGCGAGCGCTCGCGGCAGGCCCGTAGGCTGCTGCGTCAGCGCTTGGAGTTCGTCGTGCTGAGCGAGGAGCTGCACAGGGATAACGATCCACCGCTGGTCACCGGGGCCCCGGAGGACGAGGAGGCCAAAGACGCCTGGTACGACGCCCAGGCAGGTCTTCTGGCGGACCGGTGGACAGGAGCCGGGCTGGATGCGCTGCTGCGCGGGCGTGCCGCTCAGCTCGCGCCCGGCCTGGACCGGTCGGCCCCACTGCTCGATGTGGTCGAGGTGCTTGCCGCTACGCACCTGGAGACGTTCGGGCCCGGGGTCTTCCCGTTGCCCCCTGTGCCGCTGCCCGCCAGTGCCCGAGAGCAGGCCGCCGCCGTGCGCGCGGCCCCGCTGGCCGCATCGCTGGCCGCGGCGGCGGCTGACCCGGATCACGCCGACGCGTCGCTGCTGGACCTGGCGCTAGCGAGCGGCTTCCTGCGGCGCGGCGCGGAAGGCTCGCTGCTGCCCGGGCCCGCCGACGAGATCTGGCAGGAAGGCACGCCTGCCGAGCTGGCCGGCCTCGCCCTGAACGTGCTGGGCGCGCTGCTCGCCCAGATGGCAGCGGACGAGGAGACCGCTGAGGTGTTCCCCGGCGAGCACCTCGGCAGGCTCTATTTCCTCTATCAGCATGCCGGGGTGCCGCAGTCCGTGGCCCGGCAGGCGGCAGAGGATGAGGGATGGATAGTTTCCCCGGCGGTCACGACCGTGCCGGACACTGCCGCCGCGGTCGATGGACCCTATCAACTGCCCGCCATCCCGGTGCTGTCCGAGCTCACCGGTCTCCCCGGCCTCACGGAGGAGGACCGTGAAGAGCTGCAGCCCGCGGCCTCCCGGCTGGCCGCCGTGACCGGCCGGCTCGCCCCGCTCGGCATCACCACGTGCACCGGCGATGCGGTCGCCTTGACCCCGCTGGGGTCGGCGCTGCTGCGCGACGCGCTCATCCTGGGCACCGCAGAAGCGGACAACGCGACCGCGGCGTCATTCCCGACCCAGGACGAGGTGCTGTCCTGGGATGCCCGGCAACTCGCCGACGCCGCTGGCAACTGGCCGCCGGCGGCGGCGCGGCGGGTGCTGTGCGACTGGCTGGCCGCCCGCGGCA
>Ga0335081_10021959_pt1 | contig 10326 bp, 8 predicted proteins | sample Lox_Sample_35_FD_206713 | JGI IMG/M metagenome (GOLD analysis project Ga0335081, IMG submission 206713) | Soil microbial communities from Loxahatchee National Wildlife Refuge, Florida, United States - Lox_Sample_3.5 | ecosystem: Environmental > Terrestrial > Soil > Wetlands | place: USA: Florida...
GAATTCCGCAATGTTTCCTACAGCGTCGACGGGAAAGAGGTCCTGGCCGGGCTGAACCTGCACGTGGTCCGCGGGGAAACGCTCGTGCTGCTGGGGCGCAGCGGATCAGGAAAAACCACGACGCTCAAGCTCGTGAACCGATTGGTCACTCCCAGTGTGGGAGAGATTTTGGTTCATGGAAAAAGAAATGATCAAGTGGATGTAATCCAGTTGCGGCGCGGCATTGGATACGTGATTCAGGAAGTCGGCCTGTTTCCGCATTTCACGGTCGCGCAGAATGTTGGACTGGTGCCAAAGATCGAAAGCTGGGCAGAAGACCGGATCGGTGCGCGGGTGCAAGAGATGTTGCAACTGGTGGGACTCCGGGAAGAATTCGCGTCACGTTATCCTCGGCAGTTGTCTGGTGGGCAGCGGCAGCGCGTGGGCGTGGCCCGGGCGCTGGCGGCAGATCCTGCGATTCTGCTCATGGATGAGCCGTTTGGCGCACTCGATCCGCTGACGCGAGATGAATTGCAGCGTGAGTTTTTGCTGCTGCAGCGGCGACTGCAGAAAACCGTTGTTTTCGTGACCCATGATTTGCGAGAAGCCCTGCGATTAGGAACCAGGATCGCACTAATGGAAGCGGGTAAGCTTGTGACGCTGCTTACGCCGCAGGAGTTTCTGAAATCCTCGGACCCGTGGGCTTCGGCCTATGTGCGCGCGTTCGGCGAGGGATCGGAAGCAGCGGCGACTCGAGGCGTCTCATGAACCTGGTTCGATTCTTTCTCGACAACCGGACTCAGATCCTCGACCTGACGCTTGAGCACCTGTGGTTGGTTGCCTGGTCGACCATGTTTGCAATGCTGATAGGAATCCCACTGGGAATTCTGATTGCGCATCGCAAGAAACTGAACAAGCCTGTGCTCGTGACGGCGAATATTATCCAGACGATTCCGAGCCTTGCGCTATTCGGATTTCTGCTGCCAGTGCCTTGGCTGGGAGATCGAGCGGAGCGATTGGCGATTCTTGCCCTTACGCTCTACGCCTTACTGCCCATCATTCGAGGTACTTACTCGGGAATACTCGGTGTGGATCCAGCGGTGGTGGAAGCCGGCCGTGGGATGGGGCTCACGGAGTCGCAAGTCTTGTTTCGCGTTGAACTGCCACTGGCCATCAGTGTGATTCTTTCCGGCGTGCGCGTAGCCGTCGTGATTTCGGTCGGGCTGGCTACGATCGCGGCGGCGATCGGGGCAGGGGGCCTGGGCGAGTTCATTTTTCGAGGGCTTGCGATGGTGGACAATCGCCTGATTCTTGCCGGAGCAATTCCGGCCGCGGTTCTTGCGCTGCTGGCGGATTTCGGCGTTGGCTGGGTGGAAAGGCGCCTGAAGCCGCGATGAGAAGCCGTCGAACGATCTGTAGTGTAGTTCTGCTTTGCTGCTTTTTCTTCTCCTGTTCGCGGTCTCACTCCGATCGCATCGTTGTCGGGTCGAAGAACTTCACGGAATCTTTCATCCTCGGCGAGCTGATCGCGCAACAGATTGAGGGGCACACCGGGCTCAAGGTCGAACGGCGTTTCTATCTCGCGGGAACGTATATCTGCCAGCAGGCGATGCTCGCGGGCCGAATCGATATTTATCCCGAGTACACGGGCACGGCGCTGACGGCGGTTCTCAAACAAGGGATATCCCGCGACAGGCAAGAGGTGTATCAGCAGGTCAAGAGAGAGTATGAACGGCGATTCGGACTTACGCTCGGGCCTTCGCTCGGATTCAATGACACGTTCGCGATGGAGATCCGTGGAGAAGATGCGCGTCGGCTCAATCTTCAGACGTTGTCGCAGGCGGCGCAGTTTACCCCCCAATGGAGAGCTGGATTTGGTTACGAATTCATGGAGCGACCGGACGGGTACCGCGGGCTGGTCGCGACTTACGGCCTGCATTTCGCGGAGCAGCCACGGATCATGGATCTGGGGCTATTGGCGCGGGCTTTGAAGGACCATCAGATCGACCTTGCGGGCGGGAATGCGACCGACGGATTGATCCCTGCGCTGGATCTCGTCGCGCTGGAGGACGACCGGCATTATTTTCCGCCCTACGAGGCGGTGCCAGTGATCCGTCAGGAGACGGTGCAACAGCATCCCGAGGTGGCGAAGACTCTGGCGGATCTGGCTGGACAAATTTCAGACGCCGAGATGCAGCAGATGAATTACGCGGTGGATGGACAGCACCGCGAGGTTCGTGATGTGGTGCGAGAATTTTTGCGGTCGAAGAAGTTGTTGCCTTGAGGTTCCGGGTTTGTTGATTTGATGCTTGCGGGCTTAGGCCTACCGCGATACCTCACGAATCCTTAACGATCATTGAACCGGGTAGGGATCGCTTCGGCTTCGCCTCGGCAGGCTCTTCGACTCCGCGCATTCATTCGAGCGCGCTCCGCTCAGGATGACAAAAGTTGACCGAAGAGAGAATCTTGCCACAAAGACTATTTTTCTGAGCGACTTTACGAAACGGCCCGTCATCTAACCACGAGTTCAAAAGGCAGGCCGATGGCGGGTTTGCGCTCGCGAACTGCTTCGCGACCAACATGGAAACGAAATTGCGTCCGGGCGGACCGGAGCAGCGTTCAGAAATATGTAACCTTCCTGCTACGGGAAGTATCCAATTGTCACGGCAGGGGACGGCGTGTATAGTCTCTGGACTCCTTCTGTCGGATGTAACGGAACCGCGGAATTGAAGTGGGATATTTCGCGGACTCCATTTCACCATTGCTTCGCAAGGCGAACCCGTTCGAACTTTCCGCTCTGCTTTTGACCTTTGCTCTTCTGGAGGATGAATGCTCACCGCTCAGAGAGAATCCGTTGTCGATATGAGGTTGCTCGAAAGATTGTCGGAAGCGCGCCGTCGCAGCGATGCTCTGTTTGAGATTGTTCGACCGGAGGGGATGTACGATCGCCCGATTCCTGAACGCCACCGGATCATTTTTTATGTGGGCCATCTCGAGGCGTTCGATTGGAATCTGCTGCATGAGCATGCGCTGGGGCTCAGAAGTTTTCATCCTGACTTGGATCGATTATTCGCATTTGGAATCGATCCGGTCGGCGGAGGTCTGCCGACCGACCAACCGTCGGACTGGCCCTCTCTCGATCGGGTTCGTGATTATGCACGAATGGTGCGAAGCGTTCTGGATGAGCAGTTGGCGCGTGTCGATTCGATGGACGCACATCGGCGGGGCGGATTCTCGCTTGAGACGCTGCTGAATGTTGCGATCGAGCATCGCTTGATGCATGTGGAAACGCTGGCGTACATGTTGCATCAGTTGCCGCTCAACAGAAAAGTGCATCCGCCTTTGCCCTCCCGCGTTCTGGCTTCTCCCGTTCAACACTCGATGCTCAAAATTCCTTCCGGTAGCGTCCGACTGGGACTCTCGCGCGCGAGCGGTGAATTCGGATGGGATAACGAATTCGAGTCGCACACAAAGCACGTTCCGCGGTTTCAGGTCGATCGCTACATGGTCAGCAATCAGCAGTTCCTCGATTTCATTGGGGATGGCGGTTACGAGAATCGCGGCTTGTGGAGCGATCGGGATTGGGAGTGGAAGGCCGCTGGAGATATTTCGTCGCCGGTGTTCTGGACGAAATCATCCGGGAACTGGATGTATCGCACGATGTTCGACGAAATTCCCTTGCCGCTCGACTGGCCGGTGTACGTAAGCCATGCAGAGGCGTCGGCGTTTGCCCGATGGACGGGACGGGCACTCCCGACGGAAGAGCAGTGGGAGCGAGCGGCTTACGGCGCGCCAGACGGATCGCAGAGAGAGTATCCCTGGGGTAGCGATGTTCCGAGTCCGCAGCGGGGGAACTTTGATTTTGCCAGTTGGGATCCGACGCCCGTGAACGCGCATCCGCGGGGATGTAGCGCGTTCGGCGTGGAGGGAATGCTGGGCGATGGTTGGGAATGGACTTCCACTGTGTTCGGTCCCTATCCGGGATTTGAGCCATTTCCGTTTTATCGCGGATACTCCGCGGATTTCTTCGATGGGAAACATTTCGTGATGAAGGGCGGATCGGCGCGTACGGCAGCATGCATGCTGCGTTCGACGTTCCGAAATTGGTTTCAGTCACAATACCAGTATGTGTATGCCGGATTCCGCTGCGTCAGCAATTCTGAGGAGTGAGTCATGCTTGTTCATGCAATCCCTACGAACATCAACTACGAATTCGCGTCGGATGTGCGCGCCGGGCTCAGTCGCGAAGGCCAGAAGGAACTCCCTTCGAAGTATCTCTACGACGATGTCGGCTCCGCGCTGTTTGAGGTGATCAGCCATCTCCCCGAATATGGGTTGACGCGGGCCGATGAGCGGTTATTGCGGCGCCATGCGCGAGAAATTGTCGATCGCGTAGAAGGACCTGTCGCGGTTGCCGAGCTAGGCAGCGGCAGCGGACGCAAGACGCGATGGCTGCTGGAGGCATTCGGCCGGAGGCAGCAGACTTCATATTACCCGGTCGAAATCTCTCACTCGGCGCTGGTCATGTGTGAACGCGAGCTCAGCGATATTGACGCCGTCAGCATTGTGGGGTTCGAGCGTGAGTATCTCGATGGACTCCTGGAAGTGGCGGCTTATCGAAAGAAGGGCGAGCGCCTGCTTGTGCTTTTCCTGGGAAGCACGATTGGAAACTTTGACCGGATGGCAGGCATGAAGTTTCTCGCCCATGTGCGCCGCATATTGCAACCGGGGGATTCGCTTTTGCTCGGGACAGATCTTGAGAAGTCCAGATCGCAGTTGATAAGCGCCTACGACGATGAATTGGGCGTTACAGCTGCGTTCAATCTGAATTTGCTGGCGCGGATCAATCGTGAGTTAGGCGCCGACTTTGATCTCGCCGGATTTGAGCACATCGCTAAGATCAACGAGGACGCGCGCAGCGTGGAAATGCATCTGCGGTCCAGGTGCCAGCAGACGGTGAATATCCCGGCGGCGAGGGTGATGGTCGAGTTTCAGGAAGATGAGACCATCTGGACGGAGAGCAGTCACAAGTACTCTCTCGACGACGTGTGCGCGACGGCGCGTTCCGCTGGTTTCCAGTGCGAAGTCCAGTGGGTGGATGAGCAGTGGCCGTTTGCGGAGAATCTACTGGTGGCGGTGTAAGTCGCTGAGCGGTAAGAAAACCATTAACCACTCAGGACATCCTTCGACTGCGCTCAGGGCAGGCTAAGGGATCACCAAGGAAAAACCTTCGGGCGCTTCCGAGCTAGCAGGACTTGGACCGGCGCCAGGCGTGCAGGTTGATGGCGCTGATGATCATGCAAAACACGTTGGCTGGGATGAAGCCCAGCTGTGCGGTTCGAAATCCGATGACGCAAATGATCGCGCTGTTGACTCCGGCCAGAGCCCAGCCTTCCCAACATCGCCGTCCCACCAGAATGGTGGAAGCAACGGTTAACAGACAAGAAAGATAATCAAGACGAAGCACGAATGAATGACCTCCGACAAATCATTGTGAGCGATTCCAGCGCGCTTGTGTCATGATGTTGGCCTTTCGTTACATGACGTAGGTCACTTGACCCGCCACGGACGTCTTAGGAGAAGCCATGAAAACTCAATGCTCTCATCTGGATCAGATCAAGGTTCGAACCACGGACAAGCATGTCTGCGAAGAATGCGTGAAGACTGGGGATACGTGGGTTCACCTGCGGTTATGCCTGACGTGCGGGCACGTGGGGTGCTGCGACTCTTCGAAGAACAAGCACGCCACCAAACATTTTCACAAAGTGCATCATCCTCTGATCCGGTCGATCGAGCCCGGGGAGTCTTGGGTGTGGTGCTACATCGACGAGGTGGAGGCTGGGGAACTGGACGCTGCCTAGCGCGCAGGAAAGATAGCAACTTGCACCCAAAAGGACCCTTGCGGTATCTAACGAGCCATAGCCAGAGTTTGTCGTCTTTCTGAGGGCTCGGAGCAATCATGGCCAAACCTGTTTTGCTGACCGTCGATGACGATCCGGATGTGCTGCGGGCGATCGAACGGGATCTGCGGACGCAGTACGGCGGGGACTATCGAGTCATTAGCAGCGATTCGCCGACTGGAGCGCTCGACCTGCTAAAAGGGTTGAAAGTGCGCAACGATGGAGTCGCGCTACTCCTCGCCGATCAGCGCATGCCGAACCTGGATGGCATTGGATTTCTGCAGCAGGCTCGCGAGATTTATCCCGAGGCAAAGCGTGCCTTGCTAACGGCCTACGCCGATACCAACGCAGCCATCAGCGCGATCAATCAGGCCAACATCGATTACTTCTTTATGAAGCCGTGGGATCCGCCTACGGAGCATCTCTATCCGCAACTTGACGATCTGCTCGATGACTGGCAGGCCACGTATCGTCCGGCGTTTCAGGGAATTCGGGTGTTGGGGACGCGGTGGTCGCCGCGATGCTACGAACTGCGCGATTTCCTGGCGCGGAGCCATGTTCCCTATCAGTGGATCGATGTTGAAGGCTCGGCGAATGATCCGGAGACCAAACAGCTGTTGGAAGCGCTTGGGCCGGACGGGGCCGATCTTCCGGTGGTTCTTTTCCCGGATGGGGCGAAGATGCTAAACAGTGCGCCCGCGGAAGTGGCGCAGAAAGTCGGATTGCGGACTCGCGCGGAAACCAGCTTTTACGATTTGGCGATTATTGGTGGCGGGCCTGCCGGGCTCGCGGCGGCGGTGTATGGGGCATCTGAGGGACTGCACACGGTGATCGTGGAGCGTGAGGCTCCAGGCGGGCAGGCCGGGATGAGTTCGCGGATTGAAAACTATTTGGGATTTCCCAGCGGGCTGAGCGGGGCAGATCTGGCCCGGCGCGCGGTGGTGCAAGCGCGGCGCTTCGGGGTCGAAATTCTGGCGCCGCAAACCGTGGTCGGAATGCGAACTGAGGGTTCGTATCGCATCATCAAGTTGGCCGACAACAGCGAGATTTCCTGCCACGCGCTCATGCTAGCGACGGGCGTGCAATGGAGGCGCCTGGAGGCGCCAGGAGTCGACCGGTTACAGGGTGCCGGCGTGTACTACGGCGGCGGCACGACTGAGGCGCTCTCTTGCAAAGGGGAGATTGTGTACGTTGTCGGAGGTGCGAACTCCGCCGGCCAGGCCGCGATGAATTTCTCGAAGTACGCCGAGCGGGTGGTGATTTTGGTGCGCGGCGAGTCGCTCGCGGCAACCATGTCGCAGTATCTGATCGATCAGATCAAAGAGACTCCGAATATTCAGTTGTGGACTCACGCCAGCGTCGCCGAGGTGCACGGCGATACGCACCTGGAAGAGATCTCGGTCCTGTGTTCCGACACGAATAAAACCGAGCGGGTTCCGGCGAGTTCGATGTTCATTTTCATTGGAGCGCTGCCGCGCACGGATTGGCTGGGCGACGCGATTGAACGCGATGATCGCGGATTTGTCCTGACCGGACCTGATCTGATGCAGGGCGGGCAACGGCCGAAGAAGTGGACTCCGGATCGCGATCCATTTCTGCTCGAGACCAGCGTTCCGGGAGTGTTTGCGGTCGGTGACGTGCGGCATGGATCCGTGAAGCGCGTAGCCTCGGGCGTGGGCGAAGGTTCTGTGGCGGTTCAATTCATTCATCAGTACTTGAGCAAGGTCTAAATGGCTGAGCTACGCGAACTGCTTCTTCAAAGTCCGGTATTTGGAGATTTGCCGGACGATCAGATTGCCTGGTTTCTGAGCCAGTCGCAAGAAGTCGATCTCAAGGCGGGCGGCGTGTACGCGCGGCAAGGAGATCCAGCGGAGGCGATGTTTGTCCTGCTCGAAGGCGAGTTCCAGTGGCGCGGCGAATTCAACGGCGAGACGTTTGTGCGCGACCTGCATGCAGGCGAAGTCACTGGAGTTCTTCCTTTTTCCCGCATGAAGAATTACACGTTGAGCGGCCGTGCTGCCAGCGACGCGCGAGTTCTTAAATTTCCCCGGGCACAGTTTCCGGAGCTGGTGCATAGAATGCCGGAGCTGGCTACGCGGCTCGTCGGGCTGATGTCCGATCGCATCCGCGAGGCGACGCGCTTTGAGCAGCAACGCGACCGGCTCGCTGCTCTAGGCAAGCTTTCCGCTGGTCTGGCGCATGAGTTGAACAATCCGGCGTCAGCCGCCAAACGGGCTACCAGTCAGCTCCGCGATCTTTTGATCCGCATACGAAATGCCAGCCAGGAATTGGGCCGCCGTCAGCTGTCTGTTTCGCAGCGCTCCGAAATCGAAAAGCTGGAGACGTCTCTGATGCAGACGGACGCGCATCCTCTCGATGCGCTTGCTGCTGCGGATCTTGAAGATCAGCTGGATTCACTGTTGCGGAGTCACGGGCAGAACGATCTCTGGCAGCTCGCTTCCGATCTTGCACGAAGAAATTTTCAGCCGGCAGCGCTGGAAAATTTGTTTGCAATACTCGATGCCGATACCGCGCGTGCCGCTCTCGTCCGTATTTCCACTTCCGTTGAGATCGCCGGTCTTCTGAACGAAATCGAGAGCAGCACCACGCGCATTTCGGATCTTGTGAAAGCGATCAAGGAATACACGTTTATGGACCAGGCTCCGGTGCAGAACGTGGACATCATCAAGACGCTGGAAAACACGCTCACGATCCTGAATCACAAGTTGAAGAAGGGAGTGGCCGTCGAGCGCGATTATCAGAAGGTGCCGCTTCTGGTGAATTCTTTCGGCAGCGAACTCAGCCAGGTCTGGACCAACATCATCGACAACGCGATTGATGCCATGGGCGGAACTGGCAAGTTGAAGGTGCGGACTTACCGCCAGGATGATTGTGTGGTCGTCGAGATCACAGACAATGGTCCGGGCATTCCTCCCGAGGTCGAACCGCGGATTTTCGAGCCATTCTTTACAACCAAGGGCGTGGGCGAAGGCACCGGGCTGGGGCTCGACACCGTCCAGCGAATCATTAAGAAACATCACGGCAGCATTCAGGTGCATTCCAAGCCGGGCGACACCCGATTTCAGGTTTGGCTGCCGCTCGCGGCATCCGCAAACTAGTCCACTCAATTCCTTTCGTCTGGAGTTCTGGGATGAACGCTTCTCACTATGACGCAATCGTAGTCGGCTCCGGGCAAGGCGGGAATCCGCTTGCGCTCGCTCTCGCAAAGGCAGGAAAACGAACTGCACTAGTGGAGCGAAAGCACGTAGGTGGGACTTGCATTAACGAGGGCTGCACGCCGACCAAGACGATGGTGGCAAGCGGGCGCGTGGCGTATCTGGCGCGGCGAGCGGTGGACTATGGAGTGCACACCGGACCGATCTCGATCGATCTGAAGAAAGTTCGGCAGCGCAAGCGAGATATCGTCGAGAGTTTTCGGGGTGGCGGCGAAAAGCGCATACAGGACGCGCAGAACCTTGAACTAATTATGGGCGATGCTCGCTTCACGGCGCCGAAGAGTTTAGCGGTCCGGATGAAGGATGGAAGCAAGCGCGAGCTTTCTGCCGATCAATTCTTCATTAACGCCGGGACACGCGCCTCGCGGCCGAAGCTAGACGAACTCGAAAGTGTAAAGTATCTCGACAACGAATCGATCATGGAACTGGATTCGGTTCCCGATCATCTCTTGGTTCTGGGCGGCGGATACATCGGGCTGGAGTTCGGTCAATTGTTCCGGCGATTTGGAAGTCGGGTGACGATCGTGCAGTCTGCACCGAATCTTCTCACGCGCGAAGATGACGACGTTGTTGAAGAAGTAACAAAGATCCTGAAAGAGGACGGCATTGAAATCCTGCTTTCCGCACAAGCTGTGCGGGCAGAACAATCGGGAGGAGAGATTCGTCTGCAACTTGAGATCGCCGGCAGCGCAAGCATGATTGCAGGTTCCGCACTGCTGGTAGCAACAGGGCGTGTGCCGAATTCCGATACGCTCAACCTTCACGCTGCTGGTATACAAACGGATGAACATGGATTTATTCGCGTGAACGATCGTTTGGAGACCAGCGCCAAAGGGGTCTACGCGCTCGGCGACATCAAAGGCGGACCCGCCTTCACGCACATTTCCTACGACGATTTCAGAATCCTCCGTTCTAACTTGCTCGAAGGCAAGCAGGCCACAACGCGCGGTCGCCAGGTGCCGTACTGCGTTTTCATCGATCCGCAACTCGGTCGGATTGGGCTGACGGAAACCGAAGCTCGCTCACAGGGGCGAAAGATTCGTGTGGCGAAATTGCCCATGACCCATGTTGCTCGCGCCCTGGAAGTAGACGAAACCAGAGGTCTCATGAAGGCTGTGGTGGATGCGGAAACGAATCAGATCCTCGGTGCTGCGGTGCTAGGCATCGAAGGCGGAGAAGTCATGGCGGTGATCGAGACCGCGATGATGGGC
>Ga0335081_10021961_pt1 | contig 10325 bp, 8 predicted proteins | sample Lox_Sample_35_FD_206713 | JGI IMG/M metagenome (GOLD analysis project Ga0335081, IMG submission 206713) | Soil microbial communities from Loxahatchee National Wildlife Refuge, Florida, United States - Lox_Sample_3.5 | ecosystem: Environmental > Terrestrial > Soil > Wetlands | place: USA: Florida...
CTCGCGCCATGTCGCAAAAGATATAGCGCGGTCCATCCTCCGAATGCGCCTGCGCCAATCACGGCGACGTGAGTTTTCTGTGCCACGTTCCTCCTACCCGGATAGATTTTGACCGCAGATGCCGGGCCTAAGGCTCAAGAAGAAGGTTCAGAGGCCCTAGGCGGCAATGCGGAAATAACCAAAGCCACAACGATACCGAGAGAAACTTCAAGAAAACGATGGATCATGGTCGGTACGGGTGAAGGCGAATCGCCAGTCAGCATGATAACGGCTACGGTGACGCCGGCCAGCCGCAAGCTCTGTTTCAGCTTCAGCGCTTCGCACAAAAGCGCCGTTGCGCACACCGCGAGGGCAAACCACAGCAGATGACGCCTCCCGAAGAACGCGAAAATGCCTCCAGTTACGGCACCGATTGCGGTTCCGCTCAGCCGGTCGCGGGACGCCTTGAAGGTCTCGCCAACATCCGCGCCCATTACTACCAAAGCGCTGATCGCTGCCCAGTAGGCTTGCGGCAGATTCACGAGATCGGCAATGTACAAAGCACCGGCTCCCGCCATTGCGGACTTTATCGCGTGAGCAATTAATTGGGGGGTAAGAGGATTCTTGAAGGGCATCGGCATTCACCGGGACATAGTATGCCTCGGCCAATCCGAAACGCTGAAAATTAGCATTCTCGGCCCCAGAGTGCTAAGCCTTGACATGGGGTGAACGCCTTCCTAGAATCAAAGCAGGTACATTCCGCTGACATCTTGCTAAGTTTATGTGCTGTAAGTGTTTAGGTTAATGGGTAAGGATGCGCTAGATTGAGCCACGAAAAAACATCGCCGGCGGGAACGGCCATAGGCGGCCGCGAGCGGGAAATCCTTACCGCAATTGTGGAGACCTTTATTGCTACGGGCGAGCCTGTGGGCTCGCGTACTTTGGCGCGTTCCAACCGCGAGGGACTAAGCCCGGCCACCATCCGTAATGTCATGGCCGACCTGGTTGAAGCGGGTTATCTCGACCAGCCGCATACATCCGCCGGGCGGGTCCCCAGCCCAGAGGCTTACCGTTACTACGTTGAGCAGCTTACTGGCGAAGCGCGTCTTTCGCCGGAGAATGAAGAACTCATCCAGCATGAATTGCATGGAATTACCGACGTACAGGAATTCATGGAGCGGACTTCGCATGTGCTCTCACTGATCTCGCGAAATGTCGGGGTGACGGTAGCGCAGGGCGGGACAAAGAATGCCCTGGAGCATGTGTATTTTTCGCGGCTCGGGGACCAGAAGGTTCTGGCGGTCGTGGTGACCCGCTCTGGATTGGTAAGGGACCGCGTGCTGCGGCTTGATCTGCCGCAAGCCGATCTGGACGCAGCCTCCCGCTTCATTAATGAGAACTTTCGCGGCTGGACGATGGAAGCGATGCGGAACGAACTCGACCGGCGCCTGGAGCAGGAACGCAGCGAATATGACCGGCTGATGAGTTCGGTTGAGCAACTCTACCGGCAAGGTGCGCTGACCGCGGATGAATCTACCCAGGTGGTGTTCGTCGAAGGAGCGGCGAATCTGGTTGTTGGGGAGAGCGACCGGCAGCGTTTGCAGGAATTACTGAAAACTCTGGAGGAAAAGCAGAAGATCGTCGATCTGCTCGCAGCCTATCTCGATACGAAGCAGGAAGCGGTGCGTGTGGTTATTGGCTTGGACGAGGCGCTGCCCTCGATGCGGAATCTTGTGCTGATTGGCGCGCCCGCCCGCGTCGGTGGCGAGGTGATGGGATCATTGGCCGTGATTGGGCCCACGCGCATCGATTATCAGCACACGATGACCGCAGTTTCTTACATTGCGCGGTTGTTTGACAAGATTTTGAACGAATCGGAGTGAGCAGGGTATGGTCAGGACAAACGGTAAATCGGAAGTCAAAGCCCAGGAGCTGGACGTGGAGCATGAGCTGCCCGCAGGGGACGGCGGGGAAGAATCTGCGGCACCGGGCGTGCGGGAGGTTTCGGATTCAGAACTAGAAAAGCTAAAGGCAGAGCGTGCTACGCTGCTCGATCGCCTGGCGCGCCTGCAGGCGGAGTTCGAGAATTCCCGTAAGCGTGCGGCGCGTGAACAGCAGGAGTTTCGCGAATATGCGGTGACGGACGCGATCAAGGCGCTGCTACCCATCCTGGATAGTTTTGAGCGTGCGCTGCAGTCTGGCGCCCGGGAAACTTCTGAGTTCCATAGCGGGGTTGAACTCATCTATAAGCAGCTGCTCGATACCCTGGGCAAGTTAGGGGTAAGCCGTATTCCTGCGAAGGGTGAGCAGTTTGATCCGCACGTGCATCAGGCCATCGAAATGGTGGACACGAACCAGGCGCCGGATCACCAGGTACTTGAAGAATTGCAGCATGGCTACAGGCTGAAAGACCGGCTACTCCGGCCGGCGATGGTGAAAATAGCGCGCAACTCGAAGCACTGAGATCACAGAGACCCTGAAAGGTGAGGAAAAGGCCATTCGGACCGAAAACGTGAAACGTGATTACTACGAAGTGCTCGGAGTGGCGCGCGGGGCGAGCGAGCAGGAGATCAAGAGTTCGTACCGCAAGCTGGCGATGCAGTTTCATCCTGACCGCAACCCCAACAATCCGGACGCGGAAGAGAAGTTCAAGGAAGCCACGGAAGCTTATGCCGTGCTCGCCGATGGAGAGAAGCGCGCTTTGTATGACCGTTTTGGCCATGCAGGAGTAAGCCAGGCCAGCGGCGGGGGAGGCTTTGACGCCTCGGCCTTCCAGGATCTGAGTGATATCTTCGGCGACTTCTTTGGGTTTGGCGATATTTTCAGTAGCGGCGGCCGGCGGCGCAGCCGGGCCCAGCGAGGCGCCGATTTGCGCGAAGATGTGAACCTGGAGTTCGAAGAAGCGGTCTTTGGTACAGAGACCAAAGTCGTAGTTCGCCGCCACGAGACTTGCGAAGAATGCCACGGTTCAGGAGCCGCACCGGGCAAGGCGCCGGTAGCCTGCCGCTCCTGTGCTGGGCGTGGGCAAGTCCGTTACCAGCAGGGATTTTTCAGCATCGCCCGCACCTGTCCGACCTGCCAGGGTGCGGGCACCGTGATTACGGATCCGTGCCAGAAATGCAAAGGCGAAGGGCGCATCTTGCGCCAGAAAGCCGTGGAGACGAAAGTTCCGGCGGGAGTGGAGGACGGTACGCGCATTCGCTTTAACGGGCTGGGAGAAGCGGGAGCTTTTGGCGGCCCGGCCGGCGATCTTTATGTCGTGTTGCACGTAAAGGAACATCCGTTCTTTGAACGGGACGGCAACGATCTGCACTGTGTCGTCCCGATTTCTTTCACTCAGGCAGCCTTGGGCGCGGAAATTCGCGTGCCGACGCTGGAGGGTGAACAGGTCCTCAAGGTTCCGGATGGAACGCAGTCCGGAACTACGCTGCGCTTGCGCGGCAAGGGCGTGCCCGTGCTCAACGGCCACGGCAAGGGGGACCTGTTTGTGGAAGTGCGCATTCAAACGCCAGGCAAGATCAGCAAACGCCAGCGAGAGCTGTTGCAAGAACTTGAGGGAACGCTGCAGGTGGAAAACAAGCCGCAACGGCGCAGCCTGATGAATAAGATGAAAGATATGTTCAGCTAGCGAGAGCTGACCGGCCACACTAGGCTCGCCGTTCGGAATAGTCCGTGCCATCTTTTTAATTTCCTATGACCCGCCGCCGCTGGATCGCCGACGAAGTTTCCGGCAACCGGGCCGTGTTGGTGGGTGCGCACGCCGATCATCTTGCTGGCGTTCTGCGCGCCCGGGTCGGCCAGGAATTTGACGTTGTGGCTGGAACGAGCGTCCGCCGTGGCACGGTTACGAGCATTGACCGAAACAAGATCGAATTCGAACTTGGTGAAGAGATACCTGCTGCGGCCGCCGCGAACGTGGTTGTGCTGCTCTCCATCTTCAAGTTCGATCGCATGGAGTGGGCGATTGAGAAGTGCACGGAACTGGGCGTCTCGCGAATCGTGCCCGTGATTAGCCGGCGAACAGAGTCGCACCTTGCCACTGCTGCCGCAAAACGTGTCGAGCGCTGGCAGCGCATCGCGCGCCAAGCTTCGGAGCAGGCGCGGCGGGATTCAGCGCCCTCCATTTCCTCACCCAGGAAGCTAAAAGAAGTCCTGGCGCTGGAGGTGGATACCCGGATCGTACTGGCAGAGACGGAACATGGGACGTTGCTGAAAGAGGTAATCGCCTGCCATCCCACGGGTGCTGACGTTGCACTGGCGTTCGGGCCTGAAGGCGGTTGGACGGATGCTGAGTTAGAGATGTTCAGCGCCGCCGGGTGGATCGCCGCCTCCCTCGGAAACACGATCCTGCGTGCGGAAACCGCGGCGATTGCAGCGGTTGCCGTGATCGTGTCTGAAATGCAACTGTAGTTGGTCAACTCGCCTTCCACACTCTCTGATATTCTCCTGAAAATGCCAGGCGGAAAATTGATACCGGAAGTGCCCCTGCTCGAGCCTGATGCGTGCCAGCAGGCGGCCATCGAGCATGTGTACGGCCCCATGCTGGTCGTCGCCGGCGCGGGCACGGGGAAGACCACCGTGCTTACGCAGCGCATTGCCCGTTTGATCCGTGAGGGCCACGCGCGCTCCGATGAGATTCTCGCACTTACCTACACCAACAACGCAGCCAGCCAGATGCGGGAACGAGTGCACGGCGAGCTTGGCAGTTCTCCTGCCGATCTTCAAGTCCTGACGTTCCACGCCTACTGCGACCATCTTCTGACTCGGGCCGGGCGACGCTTCGGAGTGCTGGATGACAAGGATTTATGGGTCTATTTACGCAGGCGCATCCACGAGTTGCATCGAACTTATTTCGTTCGTGCCGCGAACGTGGGCCAGTTTCTGGTGGACTTGCTCGACTTCATGCGCCGCTGTCATGACGAATTGGTGGGCCCGGAACAGTACGCCGCTTACGTCGACCAGTTGGAGCGCGGCGAGTTGCCACTTCCCCGCACTGCGGCCTCCAGGAAAGCCGAGGCTTTGAGCGTTGAGGAAGCGATGGGGCGCTGCCGGGAAATCCGCGATGTGTTTGCCACCGTGGAGCGCATGTTGCGCGAGGAGAATCTGGGCACTTTCAGCCATATGATTACGTGCGCTCATCAGCTTCTGCGCGAGGATTCTGAATTGTTGGCTTGTGAACGAAAGCGAGCGCGATTCATTTTGGTGGATGAATTTCAGGATGCGAACTTTGCTCAGATCAAAATCCTCGAGAACCTGGCTGGTGAAGAGCGCAATGTGTTCACAGTAGGAGATCCGGACCAGGCGATTTACCGTTTCCGCGGGGCTTCGAGCGCCGCGTTCGAACTGTTCCGCCGTCAATTCCCCGAGGCTCGTGTCGTCCCGTTGGAGAAAAATCGCCGCTCGACATCTCCGATCTTGAAGTGCGCTTTCGCGCTCATCGCAGAAAACCCGGAATCTTTCGCCGGTGGGAAAGAATCGACTTTGCCCCATCGCAGAGCGCCTTTGCTCTCGGCGCGGGAGGAAAACGCGAAACGCCGGGGAGAAGAACTTGCGAGCCCGCCGGTTGAAGCGGTAGTTCTCGAGCGCAAGGAGGCGGAATGCACCGACCTCGTATCCGCAGTCCGGCTGCTACAGCGCCAGACGCACTGCAGATGGAGCGATTTCGCCGTTCTCTACCGGACTCACTTGCACCGCGATCAAGTTGCGGCCGAACTGGCACAGCAGGGGGTTCCGTTCTCCATCGAAAGCATGGATGTGCTGGACACACCCGAAGTACGCGATCTTCTGGCCGGTGCAGGCGCAGTGGTTTCCAGCCTGGATGATACCAGCCTGTTTCGCGTGGCCGCGTTGCCGCAATTTGCGATTGATCCTGAGGACTTGCGTGACCGTATGAAGGCGCTGCCGCGAGATGCGGGGCCAGGCAGCGTGGCCACGGCGCTGGCGCAGGTTCAAGGCGGACCTGCCGTACTTGAGGCCGTGCGCCAGGTGCAATCGGAAATCAGCTCCCGCGGTGGCATCAAGAGCCGGTCCGCTTTTGAGATCATCGCCCGGGGCCTCGAGTTGGATCGGGATTCCGCCGCTGTACGCGCGGTCCTTGACTTTCTGGGCGAATGGGAACAGAAGACCATTGCAATCACCCGAACTGGAGAGCTAAGCGAATTTCTGGAGTATCTGGAATACTTCCGCGAAGCCGGCGGGGTGGTTCCGCTGCCCTCAAGCGACGAGAACGCTGTGCGTCTCCTCACCGTGCACGCGGCCAAAGGATTGGAGTTCAAGTACGTCTTTATCCTGCGGGCAAACTCACCGTCCTTTCCCTGCTCCTATCGTGAACCACTGATCGAATTTCCTCGCGCACTGCTGGATGAAAACTCCTTGACCGAAGATGACGATCGAACCCTCCACAATCAGGAAGAGCGGCGGCTATTCTATGTCGCCATGACACGCGCTCGCGATTCGCTGACCATCTACGCCCAGCGTGGCCGAAGTAAGACGGACGAAACCCCGGCCGGATTTCTCCGCGACCTGCTGAAGAATCCTGGCCTGAGGCCTTCGCTTCACAAGCGGAATGCGAGTGGTTTCCAGACGGATTTGTTCGGTGCGGCGGGCGCTGCAGTGAGCCCGATGTCGCGGGCTGGTGAATGGACCAAATTGCCGGCGGTCTCCGATCTTCATTCGCGGTTGAGTGCGTCTGCGGTCGAGACTTACAAGACTTGCCCCCTGCAGTTCAAACTGAAACGGGAGTGGCGGATGCCGGAAGAGGTTGCCGCAGCCGTGCAATACGGCGCGGCGATGCATCGTGTGCTCCGAGCGTACTTCGATTCGATACGCGCCAGCCGGCCCATTGCCAATGAGGTTCTTGTCGGACTCCTTCGGAATGATTTGGCACAGGCGGGAATCCAGGACCCGTATCAGCGGGAGCTTTACGAGCGGCAGGGAATGGATCAGCTACGGGGATTCCTGGAGGTTCTGCACCGGTCGCCGTTGCCTGACGTGTTGCATGTTGAAGAGGCCTTCGAGATAAAAATGGGGGGCACGACAATCGTGGGACGGATGGACCGGGTGGACCGGGCTGGTGACGGCAGTGTTGTCATTACGGACTACAAGACGGGAAGGCCAAAGGTTCAGGATGACGCTGACGAAAGCTTGCAGCTCTCCATTTACATGCTGGCGGCGTTGGAGAAGTGGCAATACAAGGTCGATCATCTTGCCTTCTACAATCTCGAGGGAAACGTGCCGGTGGCAACACGGCGCACCGTGGCGGCACTACAGAAGGCCAGACTAGAGGTGGAGAAGGTCGCGGAAGACATTGCTGCCGGAAAGTTTGAACCGAAAGTTGGAAGGCACTGCGCCTTTTGCGCCTACCGTACGCTCTGTCCTGAGACCGAGAAACAGATCCCGCTCTCGCCACTGACGCAGACGAACAGCCGCAGGCGGCGAATGGCTTCACGCTAGCCAGCCGGCCGTCGGCGGACGGCTCTCGGATGTGCGTCCCAAAAACTTAGGGGACGCTTTTCGCGTCCCCACTTGTTGCTCAACTCAACTTGCTTAGTGTTTCTTTTTCTTCTTGGCTTTCTTCTTAGTTGCCATTGAACCTATTCTCCCTTCCATTTTTCATGGACTGTGCAACGGTCTTCAGTTGCGACTGATTGAAATCTAGAGTCAATGAAAAGTGATGTCAAGAAAAAAATGATGCGGCAGACATCTCTAGGCGAGACACCGAAGTCACCAAAATGTGCTTGCGAAGAAATTCTGTGACACAGCGAGCAAGAATCGCAGTGTGGCTTAGGTTGAAATCGACTTATCTGTCTTCGTATCGCCAGGGCTGGACAGAAAATCTCATGCAGGTGTTTTCGCTTTTGCGGCTTGACCTCAATTGCGAAATTCAAAGCTTTCCCCGCCGCATCTATCTATAATTGAGTTTGTCAGATCATCGTGAGGGCAGTTCTATGGCTGGTTTTGACGAAGTTGTCATCGTTGCAGGTTGCCGCACCCCCGTCGGAAAGTTCCAGGGCAGCCTTGCGGACTTAAGCGCCCCGAAACTGGGCGCGATCGTCGTCCGGGAAGCCGTGCGCCGTGCTAAGGTTGATCCCAAACTGGTGGACGAATGCATCATGGGCAACGTGGTCGCAGCGGGCTTGGGACAAAATCCCGCGCGCCAGGCAGCGCTATTCGGCGGGCTGCCGCCGGAAGTGGGTGCCATGACTGTCAACAAGGTTTGCGGCTCAGGACTCAAAGCCGTTGCCCTTGCGGCGCAAGCCATTCAGACCGGCAATAGCGCGATCGTTGTGGCTGGCGGCATGGAATCCATGACCAACGCTCCCTATCTTCTGCCGCAGGCGCGCAAGGGATACCGCCTGGGCAACGCGCAGATCGTCGACTCCATGGTGCACGATGGACTGTGGGACATTTACAACGACTACCACATGGGAGTAACGGGCGAGAATGTCGCCGAGAAATACGGCATCACCCGCGAGGAGCAGGACCAGTTTGCCCTTAATTCACATCGCAAGGCGATAGCCGCGATCAAGGAATGCCGGTTCAAATCACAAATTGCGCCCGTGGAGCTGCCCGCGAAAAAGAAGGGTGAGGCAACAGTCTGGTTCGAGAAGGACGAATCCCCCCGTGAAGATACAACCATCGAGATTCTGCGTTCACTCAAGCCGGCTTTCAAGAAGGACGGCACCGTTACTGCCGGCAATGCACCGGGAGTGAATGACGGTGCCGCGGCGCTTGTAGTCACCAGTGCGGAGCGTGCAAAGCAATTGGGCGCCGCGCCGATGGTCCGCATCATGGCTCAGGCGACCAGCGGCATCGATCCCAAGTGGGTGATGATGGCGCCGGTTAGTGCCGTCCGTCAGATCTGGGAGAAGACCGGCTGGAAGAACGAGGATGTAGATTTGTACGAACTCAATGAAGCGTTTTCAGTACAAGCCCTGGGCGTGATGCGCGAACTTGGACTTAACCCGGAAAAAGTCAACGTGAACGGCGGAGCCGTAGCCATCGGACATCCGATCGGGGCGAGCGGTGCGCGCGTTCTAGTGACCTTGATCTACGAAATGATCCGCCGGGATGTCCATCGCGGCATTGCCGCGCTATGCCTGGGCGGCGGGAATGCGGTGGCAATGGCGGTAGAGCGATAAGCCAGAAGTCTGCTTTTAGAACCACTAAAGCCAGATCTCTTAGATAACAAATCCGCCGCTGATGTTGATGGATTGGCCGGTAATCCAGTGGGCGGCGGGAGAGCACAGGAAGAGCACGACATCGGCAACATCATCGCTCTCGCCCAGACGTCCGAAGGGGCTGCGTTCAATGGCGCTCTGCAGTATTTCCGGATTGGAAAAATGTTTGGCAGTCATGTCGGTTGTCACATAGCCTGGGGCGACGGCGTTGACTAAAAGTTTCCTGGGAGCCAGCTCCAAAGCCCAACTCTTGGTGAATGAATCCACCGCCGCTTTGGTGGCGCCGTACAGACTTCTCCCCGCGCCGATCCCGACTCTTCCTGCGACCGAAGACAGATTTACGATGCGGGCGCCTTCGCGCAGCAAAGGCAGAGAGGCTTGCGTTACGAGGAACATGGATCCGACATTTACATCCAGCATTGCTCGCACATCATTCACTGAAGTCGAGCCGAGGGGCGTGGCGCCCCAGATACCGGCATTGTTGACGAGAATATCCAGACGAACCCCGGCCAACGATGCGAACATCGCCTCAATCGCGTCCGGCGATTGCAGATCAGCCTTCAATAACCGTGGAGGGCGAGGGAGTTCACGCACGACAGATTGAGCGGCTCGCTCGTTGCGGTTGTAGTGAAGCAGGATCTCGGCGCCAGCTTCCGCGAGTTTAAGCACGATGGCGCGGCCAATGCCACGTGAGCCGCCGGTGACCAGGGCAGTTTGTCCTTGGAGAAAGCCCATTATCGAAACCGGAGCGGCCATTATACCTGCGGAGTTGATGCGGCGTCCGCCACCGGCAGCGTGACGGTAAAGACCGCGCCTCCGCCCGGGCCGGAAGTGGCTTCAATACTGCCACTGTGCTCGCGCAAAATCGCTTTGCAAATGCTCAGTCCCAGTCCTGTACCCCGGCCCGGCCGCTTGGTGGTGTAGAAAGGGTCGAAAATGCTGGGCAGAATTTCTTTCGGGATACCCGGCCCATCGTCCTGGAAAATCGCGGAAACTGTGCCGCTTCCTTTTTCCAGCCGGATGCGCAGTGTCCCGCCTTCCCGCACTTCTCGCATAGCCTGCTCGGCATTCAGGATCAGGTTCAGAAACACCTGCATCAATTGATGAGGGTCGGCGTTCACGGCTGGAAGTGTCGCATCGGAAAGAAAATCCACCGTGATGTTGTTC